>PPCM01000122.1_pt1 | contig 119421 bp, 108 predicted proteins | sample 1555541 | NCBI WGS metagenome assembly PPCM01 (sample SAMN05284479, study PRJNA326546) | Marine sediment metagenome, whole genome shotgun sequencing project. | isolation source: marine sediment | place: Germany: Wadden Sea | collected 2012-09-05
GCGCCACGATGATCGAGCCGATTAGGGCGAAGGTTTTGGTGTAGGCGAGCGGGCGGAAGAGTTTGCCCTCGGCGGCCTCCATCGTGAAGACGGGAAGGAAGCTGATGACGGTGGTGAGCACAGCCGTGACGACCGCGCCGCCGACTTCGGTGCAGGCACGATAAACGGTTTCTAGGCGGTTATCGTCGTCCGCCGCTTCATCGATATGCTTGAGAATGTTTTCGATCAGCACCACGCCCATATCGACGATGGTGCCGATGGCGATGGCGATGCCGGAGAGCGCGACGACATTGGCATCCACTCCGAAAAGTTTCATGCCGATGAAGGCGAAGAGCACGGCGAGCGGGAGCACGCCCGAGACGAGCGCCGCGCTGCGTAGGTGCAGCAACATGAGCACGACCACGATGATGGTGACGAGGATCTGCTGGCGCACGGCGTCCTCCAGGGTGCCGAGGGTTTCGTAGATCAGGCCGGTGCGGTCGTAGAAGGGGACGATTTCGACTTGGCTCACTGTGCCGTCGGCCAGTGTTTTTCTGGGCAAACCGGAGGCGATGTTCTCGATCTTGTCTTTGACCCGTTGGATCACGGCGAGCGGGTTCTCGCCGTAGCGAGTGACGACCACCCCTCCGACGGCTTCGGCACCCGCCTTATCCAAGGCGCCTCGACGAAGGGCGGGACCGAGTTCGATGGTGGCGACCTGCTCCAGTGTGATCGGGGTGCCGTCGTGTGCTTTGATCACTGTCTTACGCAGATCGTCGAGCTCTTCAATAAAGCCGAGCCCGCGGATGACGTATTCGACGCTGTTGATCTCGATCGTGCGGGCGCCGACATCGAGATTACTCCGGCGCACGGCGTTGAAAACATCGTGCAAGGCTATGTCGTAGTTCCGCAGGGCGTCGGGATCGACATCGACTTGATACTCTTTGACGAAGCCGCCGATGGAGGCGACCTCGGCCACGCCATCAACCCCCTGCAGGGCGTAGCGCACATACCAGTCTTGCGCACTGCGCAGCTCCTGAGGATCCCAGCCGCCAGTGGGATTGCCCTCGGCGTCGCGACCTTCGAGCGTATACCAGAAAACTTGCCCGAGCGCAGTCGCGTCGGGGCCGAGTTGTGGCGAAACGCCTTGAGGCAAGGTGCCGGCGGGGAGGCTGTTGAGCTTTTCGAGAATGCGGCTGCGCGTCCAATAGAACTCGGCATCCTCTTTGAAGATGATGTAGATCGAGGAGAAGCCGAACATGGAGTAGCTGCGCACGGTTTTAACCTGAGGCAAACCGAGCAGCGCCGTCGTGAGCGGGTAGGTGATCTGGTCTTCGATGTCTTGCGGCGAGCGCCCCATCCATTCGGTGAAGACGATCTGCTGGTTCTCGCCGATGTCGGGGATCGCATCGACCGGCACGGGATCGCGCGGGAGCGATTCCATCTTCCAGTCAAACGGCGCGACCATGAGTCCCCAAAGAATCAGCACCGTCGTGGCGAGCACGACGACGAGCTTGTTCTCGAGGCAGAAGCGTATGAGTTTATTGATCATTATTGGATCGTCTCCTTAACTTCCCCGCAGTGGAGCATCATGGCTCCATAGTAGGGGTTCAGTAGTTCGTCACTAGCTTGCAGCCAGTCGGCCCCACGGTCGGGGTAGACCATCGGGCAGTGCATCTTGTAGAGTGGTTGCTCAATGTCGCCTGCGTCGCTCTCGACGGCCTCGATCAGGTGGTTGGAGAGTTTCTCGAAGTGCGGTCGACGAATTGCATCGAGGGTGTCGGCGGCCATCATGGCGTGAATCAACTCGGAGGCTTCGCCGCTGTGTCCAGTGATGGCCATCATCGCTTTGAGCGCTTGCTTTGATTTATTCAAATCGTCGGCGGCGAGGGCGGCTTGCAGGTCGAGATAAGGATCGATCAAGGGTAGCCAGATATCTGTATCTGCGGAGGCGGCGCTTGGAGCTTCGTCAGCCATCGTCATCATGCTGGGCTTGGCTTTGATTTGTAAGGCGCTGTCGATCTTGAACGCGCCGTGGGTGACGACGGATTCGTTTTCTTTCAGTCCCGAGGCGACGACGTAATATTCGCCTGCTTTCGCACCAAGTTCGATTTCGCGGCCTTCGTAGGTGGGCTTCTCTTGGTCGGGCACTGCGACATAGACGACAGCGCGTTGGCCGGTGCGGAGCACAGCGGAAGCGGGAACAAGGAGTGCCTTGTCGCTCGTGGCTTGCACGGTGGCTTGTGCGAACATGCCGGGCTTGAGTCGGCCGTCGCTATTATCGACGACGACGCGGACGGGCACGGTGCGGGTGCGCTCGTTGAGCTCGGGCTCGATGAAGTCGACGGTGCTTTCGAAGTGCGCGCTGGGTATGCTTTGTAAGGTGAAGTGGACGGGCTGACCCTGTTTCAGCCAAGGGAGGTCGCTTTCGTAGGCGTCGAGGGTGAGCCAGAGCTCGCTGAGGTCGGCGATGGTGTAGAGCGCTTGGCCGGTCTTTAGGTAGTCGCCCTCGTTGACTTGTTTGCTCAGCACGATGCCGCTGGTGGGGGCGCGTAGCTCGAATTGTTCCTTCGCGGCTCCTTCTTCTAGTAGAGCTTCGATCTGCTCGGGCTGTAGATCCCAGAGGAGGAGCTTTTTTCGGGCGGCTTCGGTAAAGCGGCCATCGGGGTCGCGGCGGTGGGCGGCAAGGAGTTCGCGTTGGGCGCTGAGTAGCTCAGGACTGTAGATGAGGGCAAGCGGTTGGCCTTGCTTGACGGATAGGCCGACGGCATCGACATAGAGCTGATCGACCCGGGCGGGGAAGCGTGCGGTGAGGGATTTGACCTGAGTCTCGGCGCGTTCGAGTTTGCCGGAGAGTCGGACGCTGTGCTCGGCGGCTTTGCGGACGACGGGGGCGGTCTCGATCTCGGCCAGAGCTTTGGAACTTTCGCTCATGCGCAGGGTGCGTGGGCTGTCATTGGCGTCGCTGTCCTCAGTCAAAGGAATCAGATCCATGCCGCAGATTGGGCAATCGCCGGGTTCGGGTTGTTGTATCTGCGGGTGCATCGAACACGTCCAGATGGTGGCAGGCTCGTCACTGTCATGGACGTGGGCTTCGTCGGTCGCAGGCGCGGAGGCGGTTGTTGGAATAAGGAAGCGACCGGCGATGAGGCCGAGAGCGAGCAGGGCGATGCCGATGAGAATGTATTTTGTTTTCATATTATAGTGGGAATTAAAGTTGGCCGGTGAGGGCTTCGATGGTGGCTTGGTCTTGTTGGAGATTGGCGACGGTGCGCCAGTATTTGAGTTGGAGGTCGAGGAGTGCGCGCTCGCTGTCGATCACTTCGAGCACCGGGATTTGTCCGCTCTCGTAGGCGGCTTGTGAGTTTTCGAGCGCCTGCTCGGCGAGGGGGATGAGTTTTTCTTCGTAGCGTTGCATGCGGCGGGTGTTGTCCGCGTGGCGGTTTACAGTCGCGCTGAGTTCGGACTGGAGCACGCGCAGGCGTTGGCGATACATCTGCTCGGTTTCGCGGGCGGTGGATTTGGCCGCGCGGATGGCGGCGCGATTTTTGCCCTCCCAGATGGGAAGATTGACCGCGATGGAGACATTCCACGGATCACGCCCTGCATCGGGGGCGGGCGATCCATTGTCGCCGACTTGGATGTAGTTGATGCCCACAGTGAAGTCGGGGTAGCGTTGCAACTCGCTGAGGCGTGTCTCGGCGTTGTCACTGTCGAGCTGGCGGCGGAGTGCGTCTAGCTCGGGGTTGTCCGTGAGCAGGCTCCGGCGAAGCGTTTCGAAAGCGGACACTTCGGTCAGTGGTGCTGTTAGGGCGGCTACTTGCGGGAGTTCGCTCTCGTCGATCGCCAACAAGGCGGCGAGGCGGGTGCGCTCGGTGTGGAGGGCTTGTGCGATGCTGTCGAGCGAATCGCGGGTGCGCTCCAGTTCGACTTCCAAGCGCAAGAGGGCGTTGAGCGAAGCACCAGCGCGCACTTGCTCGTCGACGATCTGCTGCGCATCCCCGATCCACTGGAGGTTTTGCTCGGTGCTGTGGACGGCCTTTGTTAGGTAGGCGACTTCGCTAAAGCTACGGGTGACGGCTTCCTTCAATCGTAGGCGGCCTTCGTCGTAGAGCAGGACGCGGGCTTCGGCATCGAGCGAGGCCTGTGCTTTGTGCACGCGCAGCTTTTCCAACCAGGGGATGGTCTGGCTGAGCGAGTAGATGGCCTCTTGCGGCCCCGTTCGTGTTTCGACCGATTCGCCGAAGTAGGTCAACTGTGCCTTCGGATCGGGCAGGGTGCCCGTGCTACCGATGCGCGCGTCGGCCGCCTCGGCTTTGTGTTGTAGGGCGCGCAGCGTATGGTTGGCGGCGAGCGCCTGGTCGATGGCTTGGTCGAGCGAGAGTGGTGCGCTAGCGACTGCGAAGCAAGGTGCAGTCAGTAGCGCTAATTTGAAAAGTCTGTGTAATTGCATGGATCATGATTGAGGTTCGATTCTTCGTGGACATAGCCGACCCCGAGGGGTGGATACGTTGACAGTCTCTGCGCTCACGGCGCAGGGAGGAATCGGGATCAATCAGATCCGGTAGACACAGTACATCTGTGCGAGCGCGGGTGGCGGTGCCTGTGAGACAGTTGCCAGTTGGACGCGCTGTGTGGTTTGAGCCACAGGCTCAAAAGTGATCCACTCAATCAGTGTGAGTAGAAGGGGGAGTGGGGTGCTTACATGTTGGCTGTCGGATAGATCCTTCAGCGCGGTGGCTTGATACTCCTTGAGTGCCTTGTGTGGACATTCGCTTGGATCGTGATCTTCGTTTTTGTTGGCCGGGGCTTCCGATTCAGACGATTGGCAGCAACTCGGGGTGCTTTTGACCTCATCCGCAGACAACACCCCCGCCGTGCAACAGCAGAACGGGTTGAAGATGGCGCACACCATCATAATCTGGACGAATTTTGCGATCACGATGATTAGAGTAGCCTTCAGAGATTTTATTTCAAGCTTCTATCGGGATCCGAGATCCCGTATCCCAACTAATATGTCCAAAATTCGTCAAATCGATTACACCACACCGCGCACACTCGTCTCTTATAATGGGAAGCGAACCGTGCGCATGACGGGAGAGGAGAACCGCTATAAGTTTTCCGGCATCTTAATTGCGGGGCAGGAAGATGCATTCGCGAAAATCGGCGAGGAGCGCAAAGACTGGCAGAAGAGCGCCTTCCCGCTGCCATGGACGGATTCGCCCGATGTGGTGGAGCCGGATGTGAAATAGCGTTCAGTCTGCTTGAAGATTCGTTGATTGTGAGCAAAAGATCGAGGGCGTTGCTCCCGCTGCGCCGTTAGCAGAGGGCGATTGAATGTCGTAGCCGCCCTTAGATAGCGCGGAAAAGGTGGAACTTTTCCCTCCATGATTAATGAATTAATTTTTCGCGCTTCGTCATAGCGGTGATTTTCTCTGGCTCTGCGCTTGACAGGGGCTCAGCAAATGCCTTTTTTCCTCGCTTTTCCCAATTTCCGGCGTTCTGCCGGATCTTTCAGTTTTTCACATTTTCAGTTTTCCCAATTTCAATTATGGCACTTAAAATCCGTCTCCAACGTCATGGCGCAAGCCACCGTCCTTTCTACCGCATGGTTGTCACCGAAGCTTTGGCTCGTCGTGATGGTCGTTTTGTCGAAGTTCTCGGCACTTACGAGCCACAGGCCAAGCGTCCTGAGGACGAGCTCAATGTGAAGCTCGACCGCGTTGATTACTGGAAGTCTGTAGGCGCGAAGCCAACCGACACCGCTGCCAGCCTGATCCGCAAGGCACGCCGCGAAGCTCCGGCTGAAGCCGCAGCGGAGGCCTAGGCTCCACGCATTCCCGCTCGCGGGAAGCTCGAACCCCTGCAGATATGCACCTCGAGTTTGATATTTTAACCCTCTTCCCAGAAATGGTGGAGGGTTTTTTTTCGTCCAGTATGCTGGCACGCGGGCAGAAAAACGGCCTGATCGGCATCCGCACGCACCAGCTACGCGACTGGACGACCGATAAGCACAATAAGACCGACGAGTTGCCCTATGGGGGCGGTGCCGGTATGGTGATGAAGCCGGAGCCGATTTTTGCCGCTGTCGAGCAGCTCCGCCGTCCACAGACAAAAGTGCTTTATATGGCGCCCGACGGGGTGCCGCTGACCAGTCGACTCGCCCGCGAGCTCGTGCAGGAGGCGCATTTAATTATCCTCAGTGGGCACTACGAGGGGGTCGATCAGCGGGTGCGTGACGAACTCGTCGACCTGGAGGTGAGTATTGGTGACTATGTGCTGACCAATGGAACGCTCGCAGCGGCTGTGATGATCGACTGTGTGAGCCGATTTATCCCCGGATTTTTAGGTGATGAAAAATCCTTGACGGAGGAATCATTCATGAGCACTTTGCTCGGCTTTCCTCAATATACGCGTCCGGCAGACTTCCGCGGGATGCGCGTTCCTGAGGTTCTTTTATCAGGAGATCATGCGGCGATTGCGAAATGGCGGCACGAGCAACAGATAGAAAAAACACGGCAACTACGCCCCGACCTTTTAGACACATAACTTTTAATACAAACCGGAGAATTCCAGAATGAGCCAAGCAATCCTCGAAGAAATCACTAAAGAGCAACTGACCGACGACCGCGCCGACTTCAAAGTAGGCGATGGCGTACGCGTCCACCTTAAGGTTAAAGAAGGTGACAAAACCCGTATCCAGGTTTTCGCTGGTATCGTCATCTCCCGCAAGGGCGGCGGTATCCAAGAAGCATTCACCGTGCGTCGCATCGCATCCGGCGTTGGCGTGGAGAAGGTCTTCCCTGTGCACAGCCCGACGATCGACAAGATCGAGATCGACCGTGAGTCCGTCACCATGCGTGCACGTATGTATTACATGCGCGACCGTATCGGTAAGGCTGCGAATCTCGTTAAAGAAAAGCGTTTGGTCGAAGCCGGCCGCAAATAAGCAGCCCATTCCATTTATAAGAAGGCCGTCCAGCAATGGGCGGCCTTTTTTTGGGTTTTGGGGCGTAGCGGCGACTTCAGTCGCCGTCATTGTCATGCATGTCAGTGGCAGAATGGCGACTGAAGTCGCCACTACGCTCATGTTTTTTTGGTTGTGCGTGCGAGCGGCATTTACAAGCTGAGATGAAAACCGCTACGCGCCCCGCACATGCAATCGGACGACGACCTCCAAACGACGCTTTCTAAATGGCCCTTCATCCTCGGGGATGTTCTCTTGGTTGCCACCGCATTGACCATCGCGATTCTCGCTGATTGGCAACTCGACAGTCTGGGGATTGCTTTTTGCATCGCCGCAGTCGCCCTCGGGTGCTCGCTCTTTGCGCTGCCCTACATCGTTGAGTTTCAAGTGCGGGTAAGGGAGGAAAGGGAAGACCGCACGGCGGATCTGCGTATCCTCCAGCGCCACCTGGTCAGCGCACAGGATCAACTCGAAGCCGTCTCCGATCGTATCGAAGCCGTCGAGGCCGGATTGACTAACGTGGCGCACGCCGAACCTGATCTGAGCGAGCCGCTGCAAGCGCTCGAAGGGCAGATCGATCCGCTCCGTAGCGCGCAGAACGAGCAATCGAAACAACTGGCTGCACTAGCTCAGCAGGCCGACGCGCTCGCCCAGCAAGTTTTGGCACTCACAGAATCCCTTAAGTCCACGACTGAGGCTGACGCCATCGAATCGCTCCGCTCCGATTTAGCTGCGCTTCAAGCCACTGTGGCCGAGCTGCCCGCTCAAGTCGTCGACGCGCCCAAAGAGGAGGTCGCCGCCGAAGAGCCTACGCCCGAGCCGAAGGCCAAGAAAACGCGCGAGCCACGCAAACGCCGCACCCCTGAACCGAGACTTCTACAGCGAGCTATCGACCAGAAACAGGATCGTTCTTCTGCGGCTGTCAGCCGGATTATCGAATCGAAGACGAAAAAGGATACGAAGCCTGAAGCTGAAAAGCTGCCCGACGCCCCGCAAGCGGATCCAGAGCCGGAGTCCAATATAGAGGAGAGCCCCGCACCTGAGCCAGAACCTGAGGTCGTCAAGCCTGCGGAGCCGGAGCCGATTGCTGAAGAGCCTGAAGTCAAGGACGCACCCGAGCCCGAGCCTAGGGAATCAAAACCCGAACCCGAACCCAAACCGAAATCTAAAAAACCTGAGCCCGCGACTGAGCCGGAAGCGACAGCCGAAGCACCTGAGCGCGAGTCCACCTCTGAGTCCACACTCGCCGAACCCGACGATATGTTTGCCGACGCCGTGCCCCCGCAGGTGCAGAAGCGCACCCGCACTAAGAAGAGCGATACCGCGGTCATTGCCTCGGTATTCATTGGCATTGGCAACAAGCCCTTTGTCCGGGGCAGCGGTGCTGGTCTCAATTGGGAGTTGGGCGTGGAAATGGAATTTGAAGAAATCGGCAAGTGGCGCTGGATCGCTCCGGCCGACTTGGAGGCACCTGTCGAGATCCAGCTCTATCGAAACGACGAAGATCCCGACAGCACGGGCAAATACACGCTCGAACCCGGCCAGCAACTCGATTTGTCACCGGTCTTTTAATCGCTTCAAAAATCGAATCTGAGATTGCCCGAGTTCGTTCTCTCTTTATGGTAGTTGCCACAATGAGTGATTCCAGCGCATCCGTATCGATTGATTTTAAAGCCCTCTTTGAGGCAGCGCCCGATGCTGTCGTGGTGCACGACCTAGATAATTGTGTGCTCTTTTGGAATCGCGCTGCCGAAGCTCTCTACGGTTGGAGCTCGGATGAGATTCTTGGTCGCCCCATTACACGTATCCTCTATCTCGATCGTAACGAGCGCGAGGAGGCCATGGGAGTTCTGCGCAACGATGGCGCCTGGAGCCGTGAGCTGCGTCAACTCGACCGCAACGGCGACGAATATCTCGTGCAGGTTCGCCAGCACATGCAGCGCGGTGCCGACGGTCAGCCGCTAGCGATCATCTCTTTTAATACCGATGTTACCGAAATGCGTAAGCTAGCCGACGCGCAGGAACGCGCCCACCATGTGCAATCTTCCAGCATTCTGGCGGGGGGCGTCGCTCACGAGCTCAACAATGCGCTTGCGCCTATCATGCTCTCTTCGGCCATGCTCAAACGCTCTGTTGAGGGGGAGAAAGCGCTCAGTATGGTTACCATGATCGAAAAGTGCGCGACCAAGGGAGCCGCGCTAATTTCCGATCTGCTCGCCTTCGAGCGAGGCAAGGGAGGCGGGAGCGACGTTATTCGTTCCACACAGATCAAGCGTGCCCTCCACCGAGCCAGTGAAGAGCTCATACCCGAAAATGTGAACCTGCAGGTCAATGTCGCCGAAGATCTATGGGAGTGCCGTGGCGAACTGTCTGAACTGGGCGACATGTTTAAATACGTGGTTCAAAATGCCTGCGAAGCGATGCCAGACGGTGGCAATCTGAATGTTGAAGTGGGTAATCGCCTCTTCGACGAAAACTTCGAGCGTCTCGCGCCCGAGGCTAAGGCAGGCGCCTACATTAGTTTGGTCTTTACCGATAACGGCGTCGGCATCGACCCCGAGGCACTCGCCCACGTGGCCGAGCCTTTCTTTACAACTAAAGCGCCCAAGCAAGGCTTCGGTTTCGGCCTCTCTAATACGCAAGCTACGGTCAAGGGACACAAAGGCTTCATGGTTCTCGAGAGTCAGCGCGACGTGGGCACGACTCTCAGTATTTTTATCCCTGCAGAATCTTCGACGAGTGTGTCTGAGGAGGCGAGTGTGCCCTACACCGATCCCAAGTCGGGCGCAGGTGAACTCGTTCTCGTGGCGGACGACGAAATGTTCGTCCGTGAAACGATCAAGAAGACGCTCGAAGATCGTGGCTACAAGGTGCTTACCGCTCAAGATGGCACGGAGGCGCTCGCCATCTACGCCAGTCAGCGTGACGAGGTCGACATGGTCGTGACTAATGTTGAGATGCCCTTTATGGATGGCCCCGCTCTGTGTCGCGCGCTCAGGAAGCTCAACCCTGACGTGAAAATTCTAGTATCTAGTGGCCATAAGCAAGCTGATCGCGTGCAAGCCATCAAATCCTGCGGCGTTAAAGAGTTTTTGGCCAAGCCTTACACTGCCGACAGCCTAGCCGACCGCGTGCATGGGATACTTTCGGGCGAGTAGGGGCTTCACCCGTGAAGCCGCTACGCCTCCGCCCCCGCTTCGCGCCAGAGCGCTTCCACGCCGTCGCTTTCGACGCCGTCTGTCGTCACCGCAGTGCCTAGGGTGGTCATCGTTACGAAGCGAAGTCGTCCGCTGCGGTTCTTTTTATCGCGCTGCATCGCGGCCATCAGATCGCTGATCTTGAGTGCTTCGTTCAGGCGAGTGGGCAATTGAAATTGGCTGACCACACGATCCACGCGTGTGATGTCGCTGGCAGGGATTTGCGCGAGCGCGACGGAGAGGCGCGTCGCCAAGCTGAGGCCGATGCCGACGGCTTCGCCGTGCAGGTATTGGCCGTAGCCCGCCACGTTTTCGATGGCGTGGGCAAAGGTGTGCCCGAGGTTAAGCAGGGCGCGTCCACCCGAGGCGGCCGTCTCCTTCTCATCGTCGGCCACGACTTGTGCTTTGATCGCGCAGCAGCGGCGGACGATGGCGGGCAGCTCGGGCGAGCTGGCGTCGAGCCCGTCGAGCGCTTCCAGATCGTTGAAGAGTTCCAAGTCGGCCAGCATGCCGTATTTGATCACCTCGGCCATGCCGGCGGCGAATTCGCGCGAGGGCAAAGTCTGTAAAAGCGCCGTGTCGATATAGACGGCCTTTGGCTGCCAGAACGCGCCGACGAGGTTTTTACCTTCGGGCAGGTTGATCCCCGTTTTGCCGCCCACCGAGCTATCGACCATCGAGAGCAGGGTGGTGGGGATTTGGTAGAAGTCGATGCCGCGCAAGTAGCTGGCCGCCACGTATCCAGCGAGGTCGCCGATCACGCCGCCGCCGAAGGCGAAGAGGCCGCAGTCGCGGTTGGCCGCTTGCCCGGCGAGGAAGCTCAAGCATTGGCTAAAGAATTCGACCGATTTCGTCGGCTCGCCCGCAGGTAGAGAGAGAATCTCGTCGTCTTCAAATCCAGCCTGTGCGAGGTAGCGAGGGTGGGCATTGAGTAAGCGGGCGTCGCTGATCACGCGCACACTGCGGCCGGCGGCACGGAGTGCGGCCACGTCGGCCTTCAGTTGTTCGGCGACTTGGCTGAAGTGGATTGGGTAGCTGCGCTCGGCGAGCTGGACGTTGAGTGCTTCGGTGGACATGCTGATTGTTGTTCGTTGAAAGTTGTTGGTTGTAAGAAATGCTGTCTTTTCGCCTCAAGCAACCTTCAACCATCAACCAGCAGCGTCTCCCGCAATTCCAAAAATTGCGTTGGCGTAGTTCTGGGCATTGAAGGGTTGTAGATCGTCGGGCTGTTCGCCGAGACCGACGAAGTAGATCGGTAGCTTGAGCTCGCGGTAGATGCCGACGAGCGCACCACCGCGGCTGGTGCCATCGAGTTTGGTGATGATTAGGCCGGTCAGCGGGAAACTCTTGTGGAAGACACGTGCCTGCTCGATCGAGTTGGAGCCGAGGCTGCCGTCGACGACGAGCCAGCTGTGGTGCGGCGCGGTGGGCTCCTGCTTTTGGATCACGCGGTGCATCTTTTCCAGCTCCTTCATCAAATTGCCCTTGGTGTGGAGGCGGCCCGCGGTGTCAAGGATCACGATGTCGCGGCTGCGACTCTTGGCCGCTTCGAGTGCGTCGAAGGCGACGGCGGCGGAGTCCGCCCCGTGTTGGCTGGCTACGATGTCGATTTTTAGGCGGTCTGCCCAGTGCTTGATTTGTTCGTTGGCTGCAGCGCGGAAGGTGTCGCAAGCGCCGAGCAGCATGCTGTATCCATCGTTTTGATACAGGTGCGCGAGCTTGGCCGAGGTGGTGGTCTTGCCCGAGCCGTTCACGCCAACGAGGCAGATGACTTCCGGCTTGTGCGCGCCGACTTCGACGCGTCCTTCGGCGCCTTCGAGAACGCGTGCGAGCACAGTCGCGCCGATTTTGGCCGCGTCTTCGCCGCGCATCTCTTTGTTCGCCTTGTAGGCGGCCTGAATTTCTTCGATGATTTCTTCGACCGTTTCGTGGCCGAAGTCAGCCGTGTAGAGTGCTTCTTCCAGCTGATCGAGCGCATCCTGGTCGAGCTTCCCAGCCGAAAAGATGCCGTTGAAGGCTTTCTGAAAAGTAGGCGTCTGGCGCTTGAGGCCTTCTTTGAATTTTTTAAAGAATGTTCTCATTTTTCAATGTAGGGGCTTCACTTGTGAAGACCGTCGTGCATGAGCCAACAGTTAGGGCAGCCACACATACACGGGCTTCACCGGTGGCGCCCCTACGTTCATCAATCTGCTGCGCTGCGAAGGGGGCGGTCGATCTTGTTTTTCATCTGGTCGAGGATGCCGTTGATAAAGCGCTTCGAGTCCGGGTTGGAGAATATCTTACCCAGCTCGATCGCTTCGTTGATACTGACGATCGGCGGGATGTCGCGGCGTTGGAGCAGCTCATAGATTGCGAGGCGCAGCACCGAGAGGTCCACTTTGGCGATGCGTTCAAACGTCCAGTTGGCGGCGTGCGCTTTGATCTCGGTATCGACGGCGTCGATATGCTCGATCGTGCCGTGGATGAGTTCTTCCGCGAAAGCGTAGTAGTCACGGTCGTTGTCCTGCGATTCGATGAACACGCGCAACGCATCGTGGAGCTGATCCGGTTTATTGAGCTCCCATTGGTAGAGGAATTGCACCGCGCACATGCGGTTTTCGCGGCGCTGGGGCGTGCGTTTTACTGGTTTTGTGTCGTCTTCCATTTTTTGGTAAATTGCGCCATTTCGAGGGCGGCTTGGGCAAATTCTTTGCCACGGTTAATATCTTCACCGGCGCGGGCTTCCGCTTGGGCGAGGTTGTTGACGACTAGAATGCCGTTAATAACAGGAACTTTTTGAGAGAGACTCACATCAAGAAGGGCGGTTGCTGTGCTGTCGCCGATGATCTCGTGGTGGTTGGTGTCGCCGGCGATGACTACGCCGATCACGATGATCGCGTCGAACTCGCTGTGGCCGGCCACGGTGGAGGCGGCAAAGGGCAGCTCGGCCGCTCCGGGAACACGCTCGACGAGCGGTGTATCGGCGCCGGCCGCTTCGAGGGTCTTGCAGGCGTGGCGCACGAGCGAGTCGACCAGCGCTTCATTATAGCGCGAAGCAATCACGGCAAAGCGGAGGCCGCTGCCGTCTATTTCCTGAACACTGGGTATGTCGAGACTCATAAGGGGGGTGAATAAGAACGTTGAACGTCGAACATTCAAGGTCGGACTTTGAATAGTCGCTAGCGAGGGATTCCCCGATTTTAGGCTTCTAACTCCTATCTTCTAACTCCTAACTTCTGATCAATGTTCACATTGCTCAAAGAAGACGGTCAAGCGCGGCGCGGGGTTCTCAAGACTCGACACGGCGAGATCCAGACCCCCATTTTCATGCCCGTCGGCACCCAAGCCACGGTCAAGGGGATGACACCTGTGCAGATCGAAGAGGTCGGTTCGCAGATTATCTTGGGCAACACCTACCACTTGAACATCCGTCCCGGCTCCGAACTGGTCGCCGAGATGGGCGGCTTACATAAGTTTATGAACTGGAAGGGGCCGATTCTCACCGATAGCGGTGGTTTTCAGGTCTTCAGTCTCTCCAAGCTGCGCAAAATTACGGAGAAGGGGATCGAGTTTCGTTCGCACCTCGATGGGCGTAAGCTCTTTTTGGGACCCCAGAATTGCTACGAAATTCAGAAAAACCTCGATACGGACATCGCTATGGTGCTCGACGAGTGCCCTCCATACCCCTGCGAGCGCGACGAGTGCGAGAGTGCCGTCGCCCGCACCATCCGCTGGGCGGGCGAGTTTCTGGAACATGCCACGGAGGACGGTTTTCTCGAGTCGGGGCACCACGTGTTTGGCATCATTCAAGGCTCGATCTACGACGACTTGCGCCAGCATTGCGGGCGTGCGCTCGCGGAAATGGATTTTCCCGGCTACGCCATCGGCGGGGTCAGTGTCGGCGAACCGGAAGAGGAGATGATCCGCCAAGTCGCCGCGACCGCGCCCGTCATGCCAAAGAATAAGCCCCGCTACGTCATGGGCGTTGGCACGCCACCGCAGCTTTTGAAAATGGTCGGTCTTGGTATGGACATGTTCGACTGCGTGATGCCGACTCGCCTCGCGCGTCACGCCAGTGTCTTTACGCCCGAGGGTGTGTTGAATCTCAAAAACGAGCGCTTCAAGCACGACCCCAATCCGATAATGGAGGCCGACAACTATACCTGCCAAAACTTCAGCCGCGCCTATCTGCGCCACTTGGTCATGGCCAAGGAGTTGCTCGCCCACACTTTGCTCTCGATTCACAATACACATTTCTTCCTCGATCTCATGGCGCAAGCCCGAGCCCACATCGAAGCGGGCGATTACGCCCAGTGGAGCGCGGCCTGGATCGAGCGTTATAATAGCGATCTTCTGTAATATGCTCCATAAGCGCAGCTTAACTCGCGCAATTTAATATTAGATAAGCTTTACTGTTAACCGGCATAGGTTTAGTAAATCTTATCGTGAAAGAAAAAAATACTCCCTCCTCTGTCAGTATGCTAGATGCCAACGAAGCGGTCGCTTCGGTCGCTTATCGTGCATCTGAAGTTATCGCCATTTATCCCATCACTCCGTCTTCCGGCATGGCCGAAGTCTGTGATGAATGGGCGGCTGCAGATAAGCCAAATATCTGGTCGGATGTGCCCGAAGTGGTGCAGCTCCAGTCCGAGGCTGGCGTGGCTGGTGCCATTCATGGCTCGCTCCAAGCCGGTGCGCTTTGCACCACCTTTACTGCATCGCAGGGGCTTCTGCTCATGATCCCCAATATGTATAAGATTGCCGGTGAGCTCACGCCGTTCTGCATGCACGTCAGTGCACGGGCGTTGGCCACACACGCGCTTTCGATTTTTGGCGATCATTCCGATGTCATGGCCTGCCGCCAAACCGGCTTCGCCATGCTGGCATCCAATACTGTGCAAGAAGCGCAGGATCTGGCGCTGATCGCTCACGCCGCGACCTTGAAATGCCGCGTGCCGTTCATGCACTTCTTCGACGGCTTCCGCACCTCGCACGAAATCAATAAGATCGAACTGCTCGATGATTCGGTCATCGAAGCCATGATCGATCCTGAGGCGATCACGCGCATCCGCGAGAACAGCCTCTCGCCGGATCATCCTACCATCCGCGGCACCGCGCAAAACCCCGACGTCTTTTTCCAGGCACGTGAAGCGGCCAACCCTTTTTACGATGCCTGCGCCGATACGGTGGAAGCCGAGATGGCTAAGTTTGCGGAACTGACCGGTCGCCAGTATTCACTCTACGAATACGAGGGCGCGGACGATGCGGAAGAAGTGATCGTCGTGATGGGCTCCGGCGCAGAAACTGCCGCCGAGACCGCTGCCTATCTAAACGCGAATGGCCGCAAGACCGGCGTGCTCAAGATCCGCCTCTACCGCCCGCTCGATCTCAAGCGCCTCATCGCTGCCTTGCCTAAATCCGTCCGCCGTATCGCGGTGCTCGATCGCTGCAAAGAGCCCGGTGCTCTTGGCGAGCCGCTCCTCGTCGAAATGATGGCCTGTATCGAAGAAGCCCGCCAGTGCGGTATGCTTCCCGATTCCTTCTGCCCCGTCGTCATCGGCGGTCGCTATGGCCTCGGTTCGAAAGACTTTACGCCTGCCATGTCCAAGGCGGTTTACGACGAGCTCGTCGTGGAAAAACCAAAGCGCCGCTTCACCGTCGGCATCGTCGACGATGTCACTGGGCTTTCGCTCAAAGTGGACGACTCCTTCGACCTGGAAAAGAAAGAGGTCATCCGCGCCGTCTTCTTCGGCCTCGGTTCCGATGGCACGGTGGGTGCCAATAAGAACAGCGTTAAAATCATCGGGGAGGGCACGCCCAACTTTGCACAGGGCTACTTCGTTTATGATTCTAAAAAATCCGGCGCGGTCACCATCTCGCACTTGCGCTTCGGTCCTGAAGTGATTCGTGCCCCCTATCTAATTAAGAACGCCAGCTTCGTCGGCTGTCACCAAGCCCAGTTCCTCGAGCAATACGATGTGCTCGAATACGCCGCGCCCGGTGGCGTCTTTTTGCTCAACTCGATTTATTCCGCCGACACCGTTTGGGCGCAGATGCCGCGCCCGGTGCAGGAGGCTGTCATCGAGAAACAGCTCCAGTTCTACGTGATTGACGCCTACAAAGTAGCCCGCGAAGCCGGCATGGGTGGTCGTATCAACACCATCATGCAGACCTGCTTCTTCGCCATTTCCGGCGTGCTGCCCAAGGACGCCGCGATTGCCAAAATCAAAGAAGCGATCGAGAAAACTTACGGAAAGAAGGGGCCTGAGATCGTGCAAAAGAACTTCGCCGCGGTCGACCAAACTCTCGCTGCTCTGCAGCAAGTGACTGTGCCTACGACCGTAAGCTCCGAGATCGAGCTGCCGCCCGTCGTGCCCGCCGCCGCGCCCGATTTCGTGCAACGCGTTACCTCCGTCATGCTACAAAACAAGGGCGATGCGCTCCCTGTTAGCGTCTTCCGCCCCGATGGCGTTTGGGACGTCGGTACCAGCCAATGGGAGAAGCGCAACATCGCGCAGGAAATTCCCATTTGGGACCCCGAAGTTTGTATCCAGTGTAACAAGTGCGTGCAGGCCTGCCCACACGCCGCCATCCGTTCCAACATTTACGAGCCTGAAGCCCTCGACGGAGCGCCTGAGTGCTTCCGCTCGACAGACTTCCGTGTCCGTGACTTCGCGGGCAAGAAGTTCACTATCCAGGTGGCGCCCGAAGATTGCACTGGTTGTTCACTCTGCGTCGCCGTTTGCCCGGCCAAGAACAAGACCAACCCGCGCGAGAAGGCGATCAACATGCGGATGCAAAATCCTCTCCTTGAAGACGAGCGCGCTAACTACGACTTCTTCCTGAGCTTGCCTAAGCCCGACCGCGCTACGCTGAAGGATGACGTGAAGTTCACCCAATTCAAAGAGCCCCTCTTCGAATACTCCGGTGCTTGCGCCGGTTGCGGTGAGACGCCGTATCTCAAGATGCTCACGCAGATCTGCGGCGACCGCCTGCTCATGGCCAACGCCACCGGTTGCTCCTCCATCTACGGCGGTAACTTGCCAACCACCCCTTACACTTGCAACGACGACGGACGCGGCCCCGCTTGGGCAAACTCCCTCTTCGAGGACAATGCCGAGTTCGGTCTCGGTATGCGGGTCGCGGTGGATAAGCAAGTCGTCATCGCACGCCGCTTGCTCGAAGAGCTTACGCCCACAGTCGGCGTAGCACTCGTTGGCGAGCTGCTCGATGCCGACCAATCGACTGAAGCCGGCATCGCCGAGCAACGCGAACGTGTCGCCGAGCTGAAAGAACTACTCTCAGGCGACGACACGCTCAATGCCAAACGCCTCCTCGATGTAGCCGACTACCTTGTAGAGAAGTCCGTCTGGATCGTCGGCGGCGACGGATGGGCTTACGACATCGGCTTCGGCGGCGTTGACCACGTGCTCGCTTCCGGACGCAATATCAACATCATGGTGCTCGACACTGAGGTCTATTCCAACACTGGCGGCCAAGCCAGTAAGTCCACGCCAATCGGAGCGATTGCTAAGTTCGCTGCTTCCGGCAAGGTGACGGGTAAGAAAGACCTCGGCCTCATCGCCATGAACTACGGCAACGTCTACGTCGCCCGCGTCGCCATGGGCGCCAAGGATACGCAGACGGTTAACGCCATTTACGAGGCCATGCGTCATCCCGGTCCCTCGCTCATCATCGCCTACAGCCACTGTATCGCGCACGGCTATAATCTGGCCAGCGGCTTCGAGCAGCAAAAGCTCGCGGTCGATACCGGCACTTGGCCGCTCTATCGTTACGATCCCGCCCGCGCAGATGTCGGCGAGAATCCGTTCAAGCTCGATTCCCGCAAGCCGAAGTTGCCGCTCTATAATTACACTGACAACGAAGCACGCTTCCGCATGTTGAAGATGAAAGATCCCGAGCGCGCCAAAAAGCTAGGCAAGCTCGCGCAGACCTTCGTCGACGACCGCTTCGAACTCTACGACCGCCTCGCCAAACCCTTCGAAAAAGCCGAAGACGCTGAATAATCACCACGCCGACACTCACAATACCATGAACTTGAAAACAAAATACCTCGGCCTCGACCTCAAGCATCCGATCATCGCCGGCGCCTCACCGCTGCCCGACGATCTCGATAAAGTCCGCGGCCTCGAAGATGGTGGCATCGCCGCCATCACCATGTATTCGCTCTTCGAGGAGCAGATTACGCAAAACATCGTCGGCAGCGAAGCCCACATCGGCAGCTACGAAAACGCCTTCTCCGAGGCGACCTCCTACTTTCCTGAGGTCGACCTCCTTGAGCGCGGCGTCGAGAGTTATCTCGACCAAGTGCAAAAGGTCAAAGCCGCCGTCGACGTGCCCGTTATCGGCTCGCTCAACGGCACTCGGGAAGGGGAGTGGGTCAATTACGCCACTCTTATTGAAGGTGCTGGTGCGGACGCTCTGGAGCTCAACCTCTACTTCCTGCCCACCGATATGGACGAAAGCGCCTCCGAATTAGAAGACCGCTGCATCCGCATCGTCGAGGCCGTTAAGACGCGCATCACCGTGCCCCTCGCGGTCAAGCTATCGCCTTTCTTTACTGCCTTGCCGCAGTTCGCCAAGCGCCTCGCTGCTGCCGGTGCCGACAGCCTCGTCTGCTTCAACCGCTTTTACCAGCCCGACATCGACGTCGACGAGCTCGACATCCGTCCCATGCTCGATCTTTCCTACTCGCACGAGTTACGCCTGCGCCTGCGCTGGCTTGCCTTCCTCAGTGGCCGGATCGATGCCCAACTGGCGGTTTCCGGTGGGGTGCATAACGGACTCGATGCCGCCAAGTCGCTCATGGCCGGTGCTGACGCTGTGCAGGTGGTTTCCAGTCTGCTCATGAACGGAGCCGGTCACATCCAAGAGATACTCGACGAGCTATCGAAGTGGATGGAGGAAAAGGAATACACCAGTGTCGACGAGCTCCGCGGGTGCATGAACTACCTCCGCTGCCCCGACCCCGAAGCCCTCGAACGCGCCAACTACATGCGCGTCCTCAAAAGCTGGCGGGTGTAGGCAGGCCGCATTGCGCAATGCGTAGCGGAACGGGAACCCCGTTTCGACCGTTCTTACCCCAGCACCCCGATCAGCACCTTGGCGATCAGGATCATGACGATCAGCGCGACGGGATAGGCGGACACGTAGCTGACTACGGGGACTTGGGAGTCGGTCTTAGCGGTGATGGCGCCGAGGGCGGGCGTGGACGTCATGCCGCCACAAATGCCGCCGAGGGCTTGCAGGGCGTCGAGCTTGAAGAGCTTGCGGGCGAGTGGCCAAGCCACGAGGAGAGGCAAGATGGTCACTGCGATGCCCAAGGCGAAGAGCATGGGGCCGTATTCTTGCACGGTCACGGCGAGCGAGCCGCCGCCGCGGATGCCGGCGTTGGCGAGGAAGAAGACGAGGCCGAGCTCTTGCAGGAGCAAGCGGGTCGGGCGGGGAATGTGCCCGACGATGCGGCCAACCCGACCGAAGTGCCCGAGCAGAAGTGCGACAAAGAGGGGGCCGCCGGCGAGGCCGAGCGTGATCGGGGTGCTGCCGGGCAAGCCGATCGGGATGAGCCCCACGATGATGCCGAGTGTGAGCCCAGCGGAGAGAGAAAGCAGGTCGGTGGCGTCGATCGCGTTGCTGCGGTGGCCGACGGCTTTGGCAAAGCCTTTTAAATCGTCGGTGCGGCCGACGGAGGTCAACTGATCGTTGACTTCAATCACTGTCGAAGCGTTGGGTACAAAAGTGAGCCCGAGACGGGTGATCCGGGTGATCACGATGCCGTGGTTCTTGAGCGGTGCGATGTCGCGCAGCGTCTTGCCCGCGATCTTGCGCTCGGTGACGAGCAGCTGTTGGCGCTCGTTCTCCACGTCCTTGAGCGCGTTACGGTGGCTGCGGTGGCCGATGTAGTCGACCGCTATGGCGATCTCTTTACTCCGGCCGACGAGCAGCAGGAGGAGGCCTTCGCTGAAGGTATCTTCGTAGCTAAGCGGCACGAGCTGGCCGTCTTTGAAAATCCGCGAGACTTGGCAGGCGTTGAGATTGGCCACGCCTGAGTCGGCAATTCGCTTGCCGATTAGGTTTTGATTGGTGCACTCCACGAGCACATTTTCCACGCGGTCTTCGGAATCGCTGCCTGCGTCGTGATCGGCGGCGATTTTTTCTAAGTCATGCTTGAGGATACGGGGTAGCACTTGCACAAAGAGCACCACGCCGATCACCCCGAAGGGGTAGGCGATACCGTAGCCGATACTTACGCCGGAGGCGGCCTCTTTGAGTCCTTCGGTCGCCGCCGCTAGTGCGGGCGTACTGGTGAGCGCCCCGGCGAAAATGCCCGCTGCCAGATCGGCCGGTAGATCGAGCAGGCGAGCGCCCGCCCATGTGATCAGTCCGCCCAGTGAGACGATGACGAGCGCCAGTTTAGCCAGCGTCGCCCCTTCACGCGCAACTGAGGCGAAGAAACGACCACCTGCTCCGATACCTACACAATAAACAAAGAGCACCAATCCCAGCGTGCCCACGCCGCCGGGGATGCTGTAGCCGAGGTGCCCTGCGAGCAGTGCCGAGAAAAGTACTCCCGAGCTGCCAAGGTTGATTCCCTTGATCGTGATGTTGCCAAAGAGTAGACCCACCGCGATCACCGCGAAGAGCGTGACCAATGGCTGGTCGAGTAAGAGTTGATTGAGTGCCTCTAAATTCATATTAATTAATCTTATTCTAGTTTATTTTAGAATAAGCAAGCGTAATCTAAGTGGTAGCGACATTCTTGTCGTTTTGGGTTGTCTGGATAAAGCGACAGGACGGAGGTCTGCGGCACGACTGAGCTCGCCGAAGTCCGGAGATGGCGTAGCAATGTCGCTTCTACGATCCCAACAACTCCCGAAACGCAGCCTCATCGAGAATCGGCACGCCGAGCTTCTCGGCTTTAGCATATTTCGAGCCGCTAGCTTCGCCGGAGAGGAGGTAGTCGGTCTTTTTGCTGACGCTGGAGCTGGTGCGGCCGCCGGCGGCTTCGATCAGCTTGGAGGCTTCGTCGCGGGTCATGCTGGGCAGGGTGCCGGTCAGCACGATGGTTTTGCCCGAGAGCACGCCATCGGCTTGAGCTCGGCGGCTGCTTTCGAAATTGAGGCCATGAGCTTTGAGCTGTTCGACGAGTTGCTGGTTTTCGTTGTCGGCGAACCAGGCGTGGATGCTCTGCGCCATGATGCTCCCAATGCCGTCGACCGCTTCGAGTTGTTCTTCGGTGGCGCCGGCGATGGCGTCGAGAGAGTCGAAATTGGCTTCGAGGTCTTTGGCCGATTGCTTGCCTACGTGGGGGATGCCGAGTCCATGGATGAGCTGCCATAGCTCGCGTTGCTTGCTCGCTTCGAGCGCGGCGACGAGATTCTGCGCCGATTTTTTGGCAAATTTATCGAGCTCGAGGAGTTGCGCTTCGGTCAGCGTGTAGAGGTCGGCGGGTGTCTTGGCGAGGCCACGGGTGACGAGTTGCTCGACCACGGCGGTGCCGAGGTTTTCGATGTCCATGCAGGGGCGACCGGCGAAGTGCTGGAGCGCGCGTTGCTGGCGGATGGGGTCGTCCTTGCTCACGATGCGCCAGACGGCCTGAGCGGGGTCGCGTTCTGCCTCGATGCCGAGTGCTTTGAGGTGCTCACCAAAGATGAAGGGCTGGCTGTCCGCAGGGCGCTTGTCGAGGTTGACGCTGAGCACTTGTGGGATGATCTCGCCAGCCTTTTGCACCAGCACGGTATCGCCGGGGCGGATGTCTTTGCGCTGAATCTCGTCCTCATTATGGAGGGTGGCGCGTGAGACGGTGGTGCCGGCCAGCTGCACCGGCTCGAGAATCGCCACCGGAGTGACGGCACCGGTGCGGCCGATTTGTAGGCTGATTTCTTTGAGCAAAGTCTCAGCACGTTCAGCCTCGAACTTATAAGCGATCGCCCAGCGGGGCGCTTTCGAAGTGAAGCCGGCTTCTTCCTGTTTCGCAAAGTCGTCGAGTTTGACCACCGCACCGTCGGTCGGATAGGTGAAATCTTGGCGAAGGGTATCCAACTCCTCGATACATTGCCAAGCGGCTTCGATGCCCTCGGCCAGCCAGAACTTCTCGAGCACGGGGAAACGCCAGTCCTTTAGCTTTTGTTGGATTTCGGATTGGGCGCTGAAGTATTTGCCTGGTTCGCAGGCGCCGATGCCGTAGAGCACGATGTCGAGCTTGCGGCTGCGCGCTTCGGCGGGGTCGAGCAGCTTGATCGTGCCGGCAGCGAGGTTGCGCGGGTTGGCGTAGAGGGGCTGGCCTTCGGCTTCGCGGGCGGCGTTGATACGCTCAAACTCCGAATGCCGCATGTAGATCTCGCCGCGCACTTCGAGCACGGCGGGGGCGTCGTCGATGCGGGCGGGTAGGCCCGCGATCGGGCGCACATTTTGCGTAATGTCGTCGCCCTCGACGCCGTTGCCCCGCGAGACGGCGCGCACGAGCTGGCCGTCTTCGTAGGTTAGGCTCACCGCGACGCCGTCGATCTTGGGCTCGACGAGGTAGGTGAGCGTTTGCTCGGGGAAGCGTTTATCCAGACGACGGCCGAACTCGATCAGTTCTTCGGAGCTATAAGTATTGTCGAGGCTAAGCATCGGCTTGCGGTGCCGGTAGCTCTCGAAGGCTTCGAGGCGGTCGTCGCCCACCGATTGGGTGGGCGATTCGCCAAAGTCGAATTCAGGGTGGGCGGCTTCCAGCGTGGCTAGTTCCGCCTTAAGCCGGTCGTAGGCCTGATCGTCGATCATGGGCTCGGCGTCTTTGTAGTAAAGACGGTCGTGCTTCGCGATTTCGGCGCGCAGTTGAGCGATTTCTTTTTGCGGGTCAGGCATGGGCTAGAGTCAAACCGCGAACCCTCTTCTGTAAAGCTGTGAAATTCGGGAATCTTAGCTTTTCGTGATCAATATCCTTGCCCAACTGTGCCACGCACCTGCGCCAAGGCTTTGTCACTGTGACACGAGGTGTGACAGCTTGGCGTGGATTTTATCGATTTGGCCTGTGTTAAAGTAGGTTGATTATCTATATTGCATTGTTAAACAATAACTTAACTTTTGTGGCACCCGGGCTGCTTATTGGATGGCATGGGTAAAATAATTGGAATTGATTTAGGCACAACGAACTCCTGCATGTCCGTGATGGAAGGCGGGGAAGCTGTTGTGATACCAAATTCGGAGGGTGCACGCACCACTCCTTCTGTTGTGGCATTTGCCAAGGGCGGCGAGCGACTCGTTGGCCAAGCGGCTAAGCGCCAGGCAGTCACGAATCCGAGCAACACGATCTTCTCGGCCAAGCGCTTTATCGGACGTAAGTTTGACGAAGTGCAGGAAGAGGCGCAGAGCCTGCCATACAAGGTCGTTGCCGGCAAAAACGACGATGCTTACATCGAGTGTGAGGTCGGAGGCAAGGCGGAGAAGTTTGCTCCTGAGCAAATCTCTGCGATGATTTTGCAGAAGCTTAAGGCCGATGCTGAAGCTTACCTCGGTGAAACTGTCACTGAAGCGGTCATCACGGTGCCTGCTTACTTTAATGACGCGCAGCGCCAAGCGACTAAGGACGCCGGTCAAATTGCCGGTCTTGAAGTGAAGCGTATCATCAACGAGCCGACTGCGGCCGCACTTGCCTATGGTCTGGATAAAGGCCAAGACGAAGTGATCGCTGTATATGACCTTGGTGGTGGCACCTTCGACGTCTCGATTCTTGAAATCGGTGACGGCGTGTTTGAAGTGAAAGCAACCAACGGTGACACCCACCTTGGTGGAGATAACTGGGACAGCGCTTTGATCGACTACTTGATCGCTGAATTCAAAAAGAGCGATGGCATCGACCTCCGCTCCGACAAGATGGCGCTGCAACGCCTGAAGGAAGAGGGCGAAAAGGCGAAGATCGCACTGTCTTCAACGCAAAGCACCGACATCAATTTGCCGTTCATCACGGCGGATGCTTCGGGCCCCAAGCACCTGAACATTACACTCACTCGCTCCAAGCTGGAGCAGATCTGTGATAAGCTCTATCAACGCACTATCGCTCCTTACGAGGCTTGCTTGAAGGATTCAGGCCACAGCAAATCTGAAATCGGCGAGCTGGTGCTGGTTGGTGGTATGACTCGTGCACCTAAGGTTGTTGAAATTGCTAAAAACCTCACCGGTAAGGCACCACACCAAGGGGTGAACCCCGATGAAGTGGTCGCCATTGGTGCCGCGATTCAAGGTGGCGTTCTTCAAGGTGATGTGCGCGACGTGCTTCTGCTCGACGTGACTCCGCTGACACTGGCGATTGAAACCGCAGGTGCCGTGGCCACTCCTATGATCGAGCGTAACACCACGATCCCGACCAAGAAGAGCCAAACTTTCTCGACCTACGCGGACAACCAAACTGCGGTGGATATCAAAGTCCTCCAGGGGGAGCGCCCCATGGCGAAGGATAACAAGATCCTCGGGAACTTCCGCCTCGACGGTATCCCTGCTGCCTCTCGTGGCACGCCTCAGATTGAAGTGACTTTCGATATCGATGCCAATGGCATCCTTAACGTGAGCGCGAAGGATCAAGGCACCGGCAAAGAGCAAAAGATCACCATTTCCGGCTCGTCCGGTCTTGATAAGGACGAAGTTGAAAAGCTGAAGCGCGAAGCCGAAGCCCACGCGGCGGAAGACGAAGCTCTCAAGGCTGGCGTTGAAGCTCGCAACGAACTCGACAACATCGTCTATCAAGCAGAGAAGCAAATTACTGATCTCGGCGATAAGATCCCGGCTGACAAGAAGACTGAACTCGAGGGCGCACTTGCCGAGGGTAAGGCTGTTCTTGAAAACCAGGAAGCCGATGTCGAAGCACTGAAGGCACCGAAGGAAAAGATCATGGGTATCATGGAATCTTTTGCCCAAGACCTCTATGCACAGCAAGCCGCCGAAGAAGGTGGTGCCGCCCCCGAAGGCGAAGCTGCCAGCGATGAGCCAAAGAAGGCTGAAGACGATGCAGTTGATGCCGACTTCGAAGTCGTCGACGACGACAAGAAATAACCTTTAACGAGCAGCGTGCGGACGAACGATCCGTGCGCTGCTTTTTGTTAAAACCATAATCTCCAAAAACCATACATAAAAATAAAATATGAAAATCAAACCACTCGGTGAACGCGTTCTTTTGAAGCGCATTGAAGAAGACGAACAAGTCCGCGGCGGGATCATCATCCCCGATTCTGCTAAGGAAAAATCTCAGGAGGCGGAAGTCGTCGCTCTGGGCACTGGCAAGAAGGACGACGCTGGCAAAGCGATCCCCTTCAACGTCAAGAAGGGTGACAAGGTTCTCCTTCCTCAATACGGCGGCACACCTGTCAAGGTCGATGGTGTCGAGTACATCCTTATCGATGAGGACAGCATTCTCGGCGTGATTGCATAAGTGCGATTCGCATCCCAACTCTTAAAAACAACACAAAAGTAACATATTATGGCTAAGCAAATTCTCTTTGATGAAGCAGCTCGCAAGAAGATCCTTAAAGGTGTCGAAACACTCTCACGTGCAGTGAAAGTGACACTCGGCCCCAAGGGACGTAACGTGCTGATTGACAAAAAATTCGGCGCACCGACTGTCACTAAGGACGGTGTCACCGTAGCGAAAGAAATCGATCTTCCCGATCCTTACGAAAACATGGGTGCACAAATGGTGCGCGAAGTGGCGTCCAAGACTGCAGACTCTGCGGGTGACGGCACCACAACTGCCACTGTTCTCGCTGAAGCGGTTTACCGTGAAGGCATTAAGAACGTCGCCGCCGGCGCCAACCCGATCTACCTCAAGCGTGGTATCGACAAGGCTGTCGCAGCCGCAACCCAAGCTTTCGCTAAGCAAAGCAAGAAGGTGAAAGACCGCGAAGAAATCCGCCAAGTCGCCACTGTTTCCGCCAACTGGGATCGTGAAATCGGTGACATCATCGCCGACGCCATGGATCGCGTAGGCAAGGACGGCACAATCACCGTTGAAGAAGCCAAGGGCATCGAAACATCCCTCGACGTGGTCGAAGGTATGCAGTTCGACAAGGGCTACCTCTCTCCTTACTTCTGCACCGATGCGGAGGCTCAAGAAGTGAACTTCGAAGATGCGCACATCCTCATCCACGAGAAGAAGATCAGCAGCCTCAACGAAATCCTTCCGCTTCTCCAAACTGTTGCCAAGACCAACAAGCCATTCCTCATCATTGCTGAGGACATCGAAGGCGAAGCCCTCGCAGCGCTTGTAGTCAATAAGCTCCGTGGCACACTCAACGTCGCAGCCGTTAAGGCTCCTGGCTTCGGTGATCGCCGCAAGGCTATGCTCGAAGACATCGCTGTCCTCACAGGCGGCCGCTGCATCACTGAAGACCTCGGCATCAAGCTCGAGAACGTTCAGCTCAGCGACCTCGGTAAGGCCAAGCGCATCTCCATCGACAAGGAAAGCACCATCATCGTCGAAGGTGCCGGCAAGAGCTCCGACATCCAAGGCCGCGTGAAGCTGATCCGTCGCCAAATCGAAGAAACTTCCTCCGACTACGATCGTGAGAAGCTCCAAGAGCGTCTTGCCAAGATCGCTGGTGGTGTTGCCGTCATTAACGTCGGCGCGCAAACCGAGCCGGAAATGAAGGAGAAGAAAGACCGCGTCGACGACGCCCTGCACGCAACCCGCGCAGCCGTCGAAGAAGGTATCCTCCCCGGTGGTGGTGTCGCGTTGCTCCGCGCAGCTAAAGCGATCGAAGAATCCGCTAAACTGCTCGAAGGTGATGAAGCCCTCGGTGCATGGATCGTTCGCCGTGCGATTGAGTCGCCCCTCCGCCAGCTCTGCACAAACGCAGGTGTCGAAGGTTCGCTCATCGTGGCTGAAGTTCTCAAGTCCAAGGGTGCCATGGGCTACAACGTCGCCACTGGCGAATACGTCGACCTCCTAAAGGCCGGCATCGTCGATCCTGCTATGGTTACACGCACAGCCCTTCAAAACGCCGGTTCCGTCGCCGGTCTGCTCCTCACGACTGAGTGCATGATCACCGACGAACCCGAAGAAGGTGGCGCTCCTGCTATGCCTGACATGGGCGGCATGGGTGGTATGGGCGGCATGGGCGGCATGATGTAATCCGTTTCGGATTACATTCGCTCGAACCCAGCAATACATTCCAAATACAAAGCCCCGACCGGAAACGGTCGGGGCTTTTTTCGCGCAAACTCATCGGCGTGACCGCCGATGCTACAGAATGTAGCATCCCGGCGTGAGCCGGATGACAGAATGTAGCATCCCAGCGTGAGCCGGATGACAGAATGTAGCATCCCGGCGTGAGCCGGATGACGAACGGCAGGCGACCATTATTCGGCAAATCTACGACTAGGGGGTTGATTTGCCTCTGGCATCCACTTTTACTCGGTGCATTCATGATTCTTTCGCCCACCGTATGAGCCAATCCAGAGTAGTTGCCGCCGTCGAAATCGGGACGTCCAAAATTGCCGTGCTTTTGGGCGAAATCATTGGCGATTCCGGGCTCAACATTATCGGACACTGTGTGGGCTCCTCCAAGGGCGTGAAAAAGGGCGAAATCACCGACCTGGATAAAGCGAGCGACTGCGTGCACGCCGCCATCCTTAAGGCCGAAGAAAACGCGCAATCCCGCGTGGACGAGGTCTATCTCGCGCAGACCGGGCGTCATTTAATCGGTAATTTCAACGTGGGTAGTTCCAACGTTAGTTCGCCGGACGGCATCGTGCGCCGTGTCGATATCGACGCTGCGAAGGAGGACGCCAAGCGCCGCACACTCCCGCGGAACCGCACCTACATCCATCACATTCAGAATCCGTTTTCCCTCGATGGGCGCCAAGTGGACAACCCGCTCTCGAAAGAGGGGCGCCAGTTGCAAGTGGGCTACTGGTCGGTGCACGGCGATAGCGAGTCGGTCAGCGACAGTCTCCGAGTGATTCAGGGCATCGACCTTCAGGTCAGCGATATGATCATCTCGAGCATCGCCTCGGGTGCCGTGCTTCTCGAAGAATCTGAAAAAGACAACGGTGCGCTCGTCATCGATATCGGTGGCGGCAGCACGGACTATGTGCTCTACCGAAAGGGCTATATCGTGAAGACCGGCGTCGTCCCTGTGGGGGGCGACCACATTACCAACGATCTCAGCATCGGCCTGCGCGTGGCGCGCAAGAGCGCCGAGGAGTTTAAAGTCAAAAACGGGCGTGCTTACTATCAAGCGGAGGATCGCGAGGAAAAGGTCTGGCTCTTTGGCGACCTGACGATTGGCGACCGCGAGTATCCACTCGCGGCGATTACCAAGATCATTGAGGCCAGAGTCTTTGAGATTTTTGATATCATTAAGGAGCAGCTCGAAGCGGCCGATCTCTTTGTGCCGGGCGACATTGCGTCCGGTGTGGTGCTGACGGGGGGGAGTTCGCGGCTGGCGGGCATCGCCGAGGCCGCGCAGCGTCGTTTCGGTCTGGATGCCTGTGTCTCCGAAGGCCCGCAAGATGTGGCGGAGGAACTTCGCGCGCCGGAATACAGCACTGCTCTCGGCTTGCTCCACTACGCGCTGACCGGACAGGAGGAGAAGCAGCAACAAACCAAGCCGTCGGGCATCCTCCGCAAGCTCACGGGCTTACTCAATTTCGATTAATATGATTCTGCACTCAGCACCATCTGCATTTTATAAGGTAGTGGCGATTGTCCCCAATCGCCAACAGGATCGGCCTTACGCGGATGTATGGCGATTGGGGACAATCGCCGCTACCTGATTTTTAACACGTGGATACGACGACCGATACATTATTTAGCCAGAACACGGCCGAAGGCGATCTGAAGATCAAGATCGTCGGTGTCGGTGGTGCGGGCACGAATGCGGTGGACGGGCTCAAGCTCGACGACCTCGGCGACGTGCGCCTCGCCGCGATCAATACTGATGCGCAGGCGCTCAACCAATCACCACTGGCTGAAAAGCTCGTCATCGGTCGTTCCGTTACACGCGGTCTCGGCGCGGGTGGGGAACTGGAGATCGGCAAAGCTGCCGCCGAATCGGATCGCGATGCCATCGCTCGTCTGATCGGTGATATGGACTTGATCATCCTCGTGGTCGGTCTCGGAGGCGGCACCGGCAGTGCGGCCGCCGCCGTGGTGGCCGAAGTCGCTGCCAAGACCGATGCCCTCGTGCTCGCCTTTGCCACGCTGCCATTTAGTTTTGAAGGTGCGCGGCGTAAGCGTATCGCCGAAGAGAGCGTCGGTGAGCTGCGCCAGCTCGTGCATGGTCTCATTCCTTTACCCAACGACGTGCTCCTGCAAGAGGGGGAAGAAGACACCAGCGTGCTCAACGCATTCGCGGTGGCCGACCGCTGGATTGGGCGCGGCGTCAACTCGCTCTGCGCGATGCTCCTCAAGACGGGTTTGATCAACCAAGACTTTAGTTCGCTGCGCTCCGTGTTTCAGGATCGCGGAGGCAAGACCATCTTCGGCACCGGCACTGCGACTGGCGGCGACTATGTGAAAGACGCGCTCGAAGACCTCTTTATCTGCCCGCTGCTCCATCTTGGGGATCGCCCCGCGCAGCTCGACCGCATTTTGGTCAATGTCATCGGCGGCGCGGATCTTGGTATCGCCAAAGTCAACGATGTGATGACGCAAGTGGCCAAGCGCTTCGGTTCGCGTGAGGACATCGTCTTCGGCGCGGTGATCGACGAGAGCCGTAGCCAGAGCCTGGAGCTTTGCATTCTCGGCAAGGCAGAGATGGATCGCGCCAGTGACGTGCTGCCCGAACCCGAACCGGCGACAAAGACGAAAACGATCACCACCGGTCTCGGCCTCGAAACTGAAATCTCACAAGACACCCGCGCGCCGCGCCCCGTCCACCGCTCGAAGCTCCCCAAAAAAAAGAAGGTAGAGGTCAACCAAGACGAGTTCACCTTTATCGATAACGACGAACAGCGCGGCTATTTCGAAAAGACTGACCGCAACGAATACAACGACGAAGACCTCGACGTGCCGACCTTCATGCGCCGGGGGATCAAGATTAAGATCAAGTGAATATGCCTTGGTACCTCTACCATGCTCTCAAGCAGCTGTTTCCTTCGGGGCGGTTTTTCTCCTTCTTCTCTCTCATGTCGATCATGGGGGTGATGCTGGGCGTCTGCGTCCTTATCATTGTCCAGAGCGTGATGAATGGCTTCGGTGAGGGCATCCGCCAGCGACTCACGGAGACGCAGGGCGATATCCGTATCCGCTCGAACGAAGTGATCTACGATTGGGAAGACGTGCTCGATACGCTTACGGAGCAGCCGGAGGTCGTTTCGGCGGCACCGTTTGCCGAGGGCGTGATTATGCTGCAGCACCAGAACCGGCCGCAGTTTCCTTTTGTCCGGGGGGTCGATCCGTATGTCGAAGAAGAGGTCGTGCCGATCGAGAAATTTTTGACTTTGGGTAGTATGGAAGACTTCGACGACGACGGGATCTTTCTCGGTGAAGGCTTGGCTTACTCTCTCAAGGCTGGCCCTGGTTCAATCGTCGAGGTCTTTACGCCGCTCATGCTTGAAGCCTTGAAGAAAGACGAAGTCTTGCTGCCACGTGAGTTCAAGGTGGTCGGCCTATTCCGCACGGGCTCGCCGCAGGTGGATGGTAATACCATGATCACCACACTGCGCGTGATGCAGGAACTCTACGGCCTCGAAGACGGCGTGCATGGCATCGTGCTCAAGCTGCGTCCAGGGCAGGATGCCTTTGACTACAGTGTGGATCTGGAGCGCGAGGTGCTGCGCCCCGGTTTGCAAGCGGTCAGCTGGATCGAATCGAACGAGGAGTTTCTCTTTGTCATCGAGCAAGAGAAGCGGGTGATCTCGTTTATCATTATCTTTATTATTTTGGTCGCTTCGTTCTCGATCGCCATCGCGCTGATGATGGCGGTGATCCGTAAGACGCGCGAGATCGGCCTGCTCGTGGCGATGGGCGGGCGTCCGCATCAGGTGGCCTACAGTTTTTGCTTTCAGGGCTTTGTCATCGGCTTCGTCGGCACGGCGATGGGTATGCTCATGGCGATTGTTTGCCTGCACTATCGCCGCCAGATTCTTTCGGCCTATGCCGACATTACGAATACGCAGACCAATTTCCTCGGGCAGTACGATGTCTATGAAATCCCCGTGCATTATCTCATGTCGGACTTCGTCATGGTGACTTGCTTTGCCCTAGTCATTTCCACGCTTGCGGGGCTTTTGCCCGCGCTGCGTGCCGCCCGCCTCAAACCCGCCGATGCCCTGCGTAGTGAATAGTATGAGCGAACCACTTCTCGAAGCTAAAGCACTCGGTAAACAATTTCCCGGTGCCGATTCTGCAATCTCTGTGCTCGATGGGGTGGACTTCATACTGCGCCCTGGCGAGAGTGTGAGTATCCGCGGCGAGTCGGGTAGCGGTAAATCGACCTTGCTTAACGTACTCTCCGGCCTGGAACGCGCCGATGCGGGGCAGCTCTTTTGGCAGGGGCGGGAGGTGACCCGCTATTCGCTCTCCAAATTGGCGGCCTCGCGCACGCGGTTTATGGGCTTCGTCTTTCAGGCCTACTATTTGGCACCTGAGCTCAACGCTTTGGAAAACGTGCTCCTCGGTGCGCGTATCGCCGGGCGTGTGGATCGCGCCGTGCGTGAACGGGCGGAAGCCTTACTCGTGCGGGTCGGTCTCAAAGAGCGTATCCGGCATAGCTCGACCAAACTGTCGGGCGGTGAGCGTCAGCGGGTGGCTGTGGCGCGTGCGCTGATTAACGATCCGCCACTCGTGCTGGCCGATGAGCCGACGGGCAATCTCGACGAATCCACCGGCCACGCCGTGATGGATTTGCTCATGGAAATCGCCGACGAGTCCGCCAAGAGCCTCGTACTCGTCACACACAATCCGGAGTTCGCTGCACGGACGGAGCGGCAGCTGACACTGCATTTGGGGCAACTTTCATGAGCACAAACAAACTACGAATCGGTTTCATCGGCGCGGGCGCCAATACCCGCAAAATGCACATTCCCGGATTTCATAAGCTGGAGAATGTAGAACTGAGCGTCGTCGCGAATCGCAGTGTGGCCTCGGCCGAGGCAGTGGCGAAGAAAGACGGCATTCAGCGCGTGGCTCAGGATTGGCGCGAAGTCGTCGAAGACCCTTCGATTGATGCGGTCTGTATCGGCACTTGGCCCTACATGCATGCGGAGGCGACGATCGCCGCATTGGAAAATGACAAGCACGTGCTTTGCGAGGCTCGGATGGCCTGTGACCTCGCAGAAGCCAAAGCCATGTTTGAGGCAGCGCAGGCGCATCCCGAGTTGGTTGCGCAGATCGTGCCGGCTCCGTTCTCTTTGGACTTTGACGCCACCATCCGCGAGATGATCCGCAGTGGCAAAATCGGCGAGTTGCTTGAAGTGCGCGTGGTGCACACGGGCGGTCAGTCCGCTTCCCCTGACGCGCCGATGACTTGGCGGCAGGATGAATCCCTGAGCGGCAAGAACGTGCTCACAATGGGCATCATGCACGAGACGGTGCAGCGCTGGGTTGAGGACGAACCGAGTTGGCTACTGGCCGATGGTGCGGTCTTTCAAACGACGCGTAAGTATCCCGATGCGGACGAAGCGACCGAGGTTAAAGTCCCGGATAGTCTGAGTATACTCGGGCGCTTTGCCAAAACGGGCGCTCGTCTGATCTATCATTTTAGTGGCGTCGAATCGGGCAAGCCGCGAATGGAATTTCGACTCAACGGCTCGAAAGGGGCGCTGCGTTTCGACGCCTTTCAGACGTCCTTGCTCTTTGCCAAAGCAGGCGAAGCTGAGGAAAAAAAGATCACACTGTCGCGCTCGGAGAGCCGCGGTTGGCAGGTCGAGGCTGATTTCGTTCGCTCGATCCGCGAGGGGGCTTCGGTCAAGTTGACCTCGTTCGAGCAAGGCGTGCGCTACATGACTTTTACTGAAATGGTCGCCCAATCGCTGGCTTCAGATTCGCAGCGCGTGGAGTGGCTGTAAGGTTCAGCTCGCAGCCTCAGTCAGATATTTCCTTTTAGCCGTTCTCGAGGAGGACTTTCACTCCAGCCAGTAGGTCTGCTTACGCGGAATGTGCTCTACGACGACGCGTGATTAGTGCGAAAGCTCCAATCGCGGCGGCAAGAAGAATAGCGTAGCTTTTCGGTTCGGGTATGGGGCTAATGCCGACAGTGGTTGGACTGGCCAAGGTGGCTCCGCCACCGACGTCGGCGTTCAGGTTATTGTGATCGGTCGCATTGGCTATGCTACCGAGAGCAAAACTCCATTCTCCGTTTAGAAACTGGTCGCGGTTGAGTTCTGTGTAGGTCGCAAGGTAGCTCCAAGAGACGGCGTAGTCGAGGTAAGTCGTCGTTCCCAAATTCGTAGTAATGATATTATCGATGCTTCGAATGTAGCCGTCAGTGGTCCGAGAATCGCCGTTGATATCTACAGTGAGTTTTTGTCCGGCAGATCCGTCCAGATCGTCGAAGTTCAGGCCATTCCAAATGTTGTCTGTAGTGCTGATGTGGGACATTTCGAGACCATGCTTGCTCGGATCATTGGATTTGCTATCCCAAGCAAATGCAAAGTCGGGCAGCGAACCGTTGTCGTTTGTGCCACTTATCTCATTTGTATACACATAATCAGCGCGGTCAATCATGACCAGGTGTGCGCCGCTGAAAGTGCTTGCACTGACGGTATCGACCGCCAGACGCATCCGGAAATAAAAATAACTGCCGTCGTCCGCATAGTATGCCCCTGGATCACTACTGTCCCCGACAAAGTCGAGCACTGCAGTTGTTCCATCGTTCGGATCGTTCAAGCCTTCAATGGCTTTCCACTCATTTTCGGCCACCCAAGACAGGCCGCTCCCGATATGATCGAGCGTCGCAGCAGAGACGATGTTCAACGATGCTCCCAATAAGAACAATGCCTTGATGTGGGAAGCGATTCGAATGGCGATTAAGTTGCGGTTCACGATAGTACTATTCTGTATATCTTCCCTTCAAGATTGCTAGAGTAAGCTGAGCGGCTAAGACGATATAAGCCCGATTTACTGTATCTATTACTAATCTGCTATAGCTGACGTTCTTTGGCGAGAGGTCTTCGCGCTACAAATTGCGCCGTCCGTAGTATGCCTCGGCGAAAAGTATAGAGAGCTGATAACTTTCAGCGCGACGCTCGCACTCAGAAATCTCCCTTTCGCCTTATTGAGTTCTTGCATGTTCTGTTCGGTAGTCTCAATACTGTCTCAATAAGACACATGGACGCGGAAAGCAAAACGACAACGGACATCCGGGAGACCTTTAAGGACTTTCTCACCAGCAAAGGGCTGCGCGTGACGAATCAACGCCTCGCTATCTTTGACGCGGCCTACGATCATCCCGACCATTTTACTGCCGAGGACTTGCTGGAGCGCTCGCGCGAGATCGACGACTCGGTGTCGCGGGCGACGGTCTATCGTGCGCTGCCGATTCTGACTGAGAGCGGGCTCATCCGCGAAGTCGATGTGGGGCGTGACTACAAGTTTTACATGGCCAACCGCAACGTGACCACGTTTCAAGCGCAGGTGATTTGCTTGGATTGTGATAAGATTTTCGAAATCGATGCGCCCTTTATGGAGTGGTATGGTAAGACGGTGGCCGACAAGCTCGCGCTCAATGTCGAGAGCCAGCGCCTGCAAGTGACCGCGCATTGCGAAGAATTGAAAGCCGCTGGCATCTGCAAGCGCAGCGGTAAGACGGCGTAGCGGTGGGGTTAGACGACTTTTCCGGCACTGTAAGTAGCGAACTCGCGCCAGCGAGGTCGACGTGCAAACGGCCAAGCCCATTCTAGGTCGACGTGACTGGCGTCACATCGCTACGAGCTTTGTATATGCCTACTGGCCTTTTACTCAGTCTCAAACCGCACACCGAGCATATTGTAATCGGCGAGGGTGCCTTCTTCCAGTTCGGCATCTGTGGGCGGATTGATCATACGGCCTTCGACGATGATAGGGATTTCGCGTGTCTGGTAGCCCGGCGCACTGAGTCGTGCGGTGTAGCGGCCATTGGGAACGTCTTTGAGCGGCATGAGGTTGCGGCCGATCTGCAGGTTTTCGTGCGTGTAGGCCACTGTGCCGTCGGGGGCGACTAGCTCGATCGTCGCGCCGGGGCCGTTCTTGCCGTGTTGGTTGAATTCGAGGCTCATTTCGTTGGCATAGCGCACGCCGACATGCACCACGCCGGGTGACCGCTCGGTGGCTTGTGGGCCGAGCACGGTGAAGAGCGTCCCCACGATTCCGGTGAGGAGCAGGAGGAGCGCTACTACGAGGCCGCCTTTGAGTTCGAAAGTTTTTGCCATAGTCAGAATGGAGTGTGGTTGCAATCGTTGCCAGTTCTAAAAGTAGCACAGGCATCCTGCCTGTGTTCCGTAGGGTCGTTTGGCAACGATTGCAATCACACCCCAGAATTCTTTATACACGTTTTCGTGCTTGTTTCGAGGGGGCAAGGTGTTTTCATCCCCGCTCTTATGAAGCGCACCCACAACTGCTCTGCTCTCCGTGCATCCGATCAAGGTTCGACCGTCACTTTAAGTGGCTGGGTTGATTCCGTTCGTGACCACGGTGGTATTTTATTCGTCGACCTTCGCGACCGCGAGGGTCTCACGCAAATCGTGCTCGATCCGGCCAATAAAGGCCTCGAAGCGCAATTCGGTTCGATCAAGCCCGAATCCGTCATCTCCGTGACCGGCAAGGTCGAAAAACGCTTCGGTGACACAGCCAATGCCAAGCTCGCCACCGGAGAGATCGAAGTGCACGCCATCGAGCTCAAGATCCTCAATGTTTCCAAGACGCCTCCGTTCCCGATGGACGACTCGGCCGACAAGGTGAGCGAGGATCTGCGTATGACCCATCGCTACCTCGACCTGCGCCGTGCGGCCAACACCAAGATGCTCCGCATGCGCCACAAAACTTCGAAAGCGATCCGCGACTACATGGACTCGCAGGAGTTTATCGAGGTTGAAACCCCGATTCTTTTCAAGAGCACGCCCGAAGGTGCCCGCGAGTTTCTCGTGCCCAGCCGTATGAATCCCGGCGCTTTTTACGCGCTCCCTCAGTCGCCTCAGCAGTATAAGCAAATGCTCATGGTCGGTGGTGTCGAGCGCTACTACCAGCTGGCCCGCTGCTTCCGTGATGAAGACCTCCGCGCCGACCGTCAGCCGGAGTTCACTCAGCTCGACATCGAGCTTTCTTTCATCGACCGCGAAGACATGTATGCCCTGATCGAAGGCCTCATGCAACAGGTCTGGAAAGATGTGATCGGCGTGGACATTGAAACACCTTTCCTCCGCATGAGCTACTTCGACGCGATGAACCGCTTCGGTGTCGATAAGCCCGACATGCGCTTCGACCTCGAGCTTAAGGATTGCTGCGAAATTTTCAAAAGCTCCAGCTTCAAGGTCTTTTCCGGAGCGATCAGCTCGGGTGGCGCCGTCAAGGCGTTCAACGCCAAAGGCCTCGCCGATCTTACGCAAGGTGAGCTGCGCAGCCTCGAAGACTCCGCCAAAGCACTCGGTGCCAAGGGGCTCGCTTTTATTAAGTGCGAAGCCGGCGAATGGAAGTCGCCGATCGTCAAGTTCTTCTCCGATGAGGAAAAGGCCGCGCTCAGCGAACTGCTTCAAATCGAAGATGGCGACATCGTCTTCTTCGCAGCCAGCGAGTGGGAGCGTGCTTGCACGATCCTCGGCCGCGTCCGCCTCGAAGCGGCGCAGCTGTTGGTCAAACGTGAAAAGCTGACCATCGATCCCAACGAATACAAATTTCTTTGGGTCATCGAGTTCCCGCTTATGCTCTTTGATGAGGACGAAGGTCGCTTCGTCTCTTCGCACCACCCATTCACCTCGCCGGTCGAAGAAGACATTCCTCTCCTCGATTCCGATCCCAAGGCCGTGCGCGGCCAGCACTACGACCTCGTGCTCAACGGCGTCGAGCTCGGCGGGGGCAGCATTCGTATCCACCAGCCCGCTCTGCAGAAGAAAGTCTTCGAAGACGTGCTCAAGATCCCCGCCGATGTGGTCGAGAGCCGTTTCGGTTACATGCTCAAGGCCTTCGAATATGGCGCGCCGCCCCATGGTGGCATCGCCTTCGGCCTCGACCGCATGGTGACCATCTTGACCCAGCGCACCAGCATCCGCGACGTCATCGCCTTCCCGAAGAATCAAAAAGGGCAGGAAATGATGACCGCAAGCCCCGGCATCGCGACCGAGAAGCAGCTGCGCGATCTCCACGTCAAAGCCGTACTGCCGAAGAAAGAAGAAAAGTAATCATTTAATTAAGACTGGAACCCGGAGCCCCCTCCGGGTTTCTTTATGCCTATGCGCTTTCCGCGATTCGTCTCCATCATTGTCCTCTGTGGTATCACCGCATCGCTCTTCGGGCAGATGACGCCCAACGCTCCGGTTAAAAACTTCCGTCTCCCGCGTTTTGGCGACAACGGTTATACCCAGTGGGTGCTTCAGGGGGCGCGCGGCATCTACGATAGCGACGAACAAGTGCGTGTCGAAGGCATGGCCATGCGTGTTTACTCCGGTGACGAGCGTATGGCGCTTGAACTTTCGATGGATAGCCCTGAGGCCACCTTACGGCTTCAGGAAAATCGTGCTCACTCGGACGGCGCGATCGAGATTGTGGGTGCCAACTTCAAAATCTCCGGCGTCGGCTGGGAGTGGTCGGGCGAGACTAAAGAAATCGTGGTTAAGCAAGATACCGTGGTGACGTTTACCCAAGGCATCGCCGGTGCCTTTATCGAAAGCGGTGGTCAGTCCGGTGCTGCGGCCAGCGAGACCGAGATCAAGAGTGAGCGCCTCGTCCTGCGCACCACCGAGGAGGAATACTATTTCGAGTTCACTGGCAATGTGCATGCCATTTCCGACCAAATGGGGCTACGTAGCGAACAGCTTATCGCACTCGCCGATGCCCCTGAAGCACGGGAGAGTGGGGTGCCTGCCGCCGCTCCCGGTGAGCTGGATTCCATCCGCCAGATCATGGCTCGCGAGGAGGTCATCATCGTGCAGCAGGGCAAAACCATCCGAGCGGACGATGCCGAGTTCTTCCCCCGTGAGCAGCGTGCCAATCTTTCCGGCTCCGCCAGTGTTGAGACTAAGGGCGCTTATCTAAGCGGCGACACCATTCGCAGCCAATCCGGCGAAATCGTCATAGCCGGTGCCGAAGATGTCGGTCGTGCGCAAATGATCCTCACCGAGACTGGTGGACTCGGAATTCAGGGCGCTTCCGCGCTGACCTCCGAGACCATTGTCCTCGCAGATACCATCACGATGCGCGAGCAGGCCACCGAGAATCATTTCCTCTTTAAAGGCTCGGTCGAAGTGATGTCCGGTGCTGTGCAAATGCAGGCGGCTAAGATGACAATCGTCGCCAATAAGTCAGATGCGCCAGCAGTGGAAACGGATTCTGATCTAAAGGTCGGTGAGGTGAAAAACATCGTCGCCGACGGCGGCGTCCGCATCGAGCAAAGCGGGCAAGTCGCCACCGGCGAGAAGGTTACTTTTTATCCAGCCGAAGAGCGCGCGGTTCTCACGGGCGACCCCAAGGTGACGAACGGCGAAGCCGTCGTCATCGGGCAAACAATGGAGCTCAAGCCCCAGCTTGCGATTATTCGCGGTGAGGCCAGCAACCCCGTAGTTGTGCGCTTGCCCGAAATGCCTGACCTCGGCTACGAAGCCTTTACGCCTACCGTTGGAACCACCCCCACACAGCCTAAGCCACAAGCCGAGATGCAAGAGACGGTTGTGACCAGTCATCTGCTTCGCATGATCGAGGAACCGAGTCAGACACTCTTCCGCTTTACGGAGGACGTTAAAATCACCGCGACGAATCTCGACGCCACCTGCGACCGCCTCGACGTGATCACCCAAGAGGCGACTAGCGCCAATCCCAGCGCCAAGAGCCCGCTCGAACTTGAGCGCATCGAAGCCCACGACAACGTTGTCATTAAGCAGACCGGTCGCACGGCCACGTCGAAGAAGGCCTTCATCCTGCCGAAAGAGGGTAAAGTTATTCTCGAAGGGCAAGCCGTCGTTCAAGACGAACGCGGCCGCGTGGCCGGCCACCGCATGACTCTACTCCAAGGCCAACGCCGCGCCGTCGTCGAAGGCGGTGGCCCCGATGGCGAGCGCGCTCGTATTACACTGCCCGGCTTGCCTAGCGGAGACTAAGCTGAATGTTTAAGACCCCAACCTCGCATCCAGAGAAAACACTTCTGGCTCGCCGATGATCAGTTGGTCGAAGCTCGGGTGTTTGGGGTTAAGCAGGTAGTTGTTCTCGTTGGGCACGATCGTGCTAGGCACCTGTAGGGCGGGCGTGCCCTGCGATTGGTTCCATGCGTCGCCCCAGGCTCGGGTTTGGCCGAGGCTCCAGGGTAGGCCGCCGGAGATTTGATCGAGCTTCGAAAAGTGATCGATTGCGATTTGGTCGATGAGCAGATCGATGGGGACGGCGCATAGCTCCGGTAAGGGAGCTGCGGGGTCGACGTGTACGAGGACTTCCAAAAGCGCCAACGAAAGGCTGCCGCTGGCATAGACTACACGTTGCCCTCGGCTATTCCAGCGCCCGCCGAAACGAAAGGCTCCTTCGCCATCGAAAGCCGTCGTCGCGTGCTCGGATTTGACCAAGCGCCAAAGGCGTATCTCGCTAGATGTAGACACCGTGCTCAAGGCGACCGATCAAATCTTCGACTTCGCGCGCGCCCATTTCGGTCTCGGCGAACTCCAGTGGTGTACGGCCACCCAGAGCGCGGGCTGGGCGTGCCAGCCAGTCGCGACCGGTCTGCGGATCTCCGCCGAAGTAGCCGACACTCAACCAGTAGAGGCGAGCGTAGCGCATGAGGCGGTCGCTGTGGTCGCGGCCGAGCGGCTCTTTCTTCGCGCGGCGGCGGCTTAAGGTCGCAGTCGAAATGCCGATCTTTTGTGCCATTTCCTCGACGGTGAGGCCGAGCATCTCACGCAAGCTATCGAACTCGCCGACTGGCAGCCCGGCCATGATTCGCTCCACGCATTGTGCGGGACTATCTTGGAAGGCTGCTTGTGGCTCTTCGACTAAGAGTGGCGCTTCCTCTTTTTGCGTGTATTTCATTTGATATATATAAACATATCAAATGATGCCAGTCAAGCATCGCATACTTAAACCAGCCCGTTTTTCTGAATCTCCTTCAGCTTATTGGCGTCGACGACGTCGGGAGCGCGTTTGTCTTTTCCGGCGGTTTTATGATACCGGCCGGTGACTTTGTCTTTTTCGTAGCGGGTAAAGCCGTGTTTCTCGACGTTTTCGTCGGTCAGCTTCGATTTCGTGGCTCCTTCGGTGTATTTGCTGGAGACGTTGGGCGAGTGGAAGACCTTGCGCACGGGGTTGCCGGTCTTCGGGTGGGTCTTGAGTGACTCGTCGGCCATTCGCTGAATATACTCGAAGCATTCGCCGTCGGAGCCGTCGGGGAGGATTTCTTGATAGACGTAAGTGGGCATGGATTGTGTTTGAACGTTGTTTGTTGAAAGTTGTTTGTTGAACCTTGAAAGTGGTGTGTTGGCAGAATTGAAGCATCCAACAAACAACTAGCAACAAGCAACGTTCAACCCGAACAGGCATAAATTCAAATTGTAGCTTGCATGGGATAGGGGGCAAACTAAGTTCCCTGAGTTTTGAGGACGAGCCAGATTCGACCCTAAAATCAACATGCAGAACACAAACGTAGCCTACGATAGCAAAGTGGAGGGTGAAATCATTGTCACTCAAGCGGATGCTGTGATTAATTGGATCCGGAAGCACTCGGTTTGGCCGATGCCGATGGGTCTCGCTTGCTGTGCGATCGAATTGATGGCGGCAGGTGCCTCACGTTTCGATATTTCCCGTTTCGGGATGGAAGTGATGCGATTTTCGCCGCGTCAAGCCGATTGTATGATCGTTGCGGGCACGGTCACTTATAAAATGGCCGAGGTTGTGCGCCGTATTTACGAGCAAATGGCCGAGCCGAAGTGGGTCGTTGCCATGGGTGCCTGCGCCAGCACGGGCGGCATGTATCGCTCCTACGCAACTTTACAAGGGGTCGATCGTATCATCCCCGTCGACGTCTATATCAGCGGTTGCCCTCCACGTCCGGAGGCACTGCTCGATGCGATGATTAAATTGCAGGACAAGATTGGCCGGGAGCGCTCGGTCAAAAACTTGACCGCCCGAAATGCTGAGCCTGCTGAAGAAGCGGAATTAGCGGGAGCCGGAAAGGAAAGCTAAACCATGGCCGAGAGCGAATTTGCTCAACTTAAGGAGCGTTTTGACTATTTGTCCGAGCGCGAATCTGCCGATCATTTGGCGGTCAACTGCCCCGCTGATAAGCTGGTCGAACTCTGCACCGCGCTGCGCGACGACCTAGGCTATGATTTGCTGGTTGACGTCACCGCTGTGGACTGGGATGCGCAAAGCCCCCGTTTCACCGGGATTTACCATCTGCTCTCGACGACGAAGCACGAATATCTGCGTATTGCTGCGGATTGTGTGGATAATATTAACCCGAGCCTGCCTTCGCTCTGCGGCGTCTTCGCGGCGGCCAATTGGCACGAGCGCGAGACCTACGACTTGATGGGTATCCACTATGAGGGGCACCCCGACCTGCGCCGTATTTTGATGTGGGACGAGTATCCCTATCACCCGCTGCGTAAGGAGTTCCCGCTCGCCGGTATCGAAACGCCGCTCCCTGCGGCCGATGTGGTCGAATCGACCGGAGCCAAGGTGCTGCCCGCGCCGATGGCTGGCGGCCCCTTCGTTTCCTCGGCCGATGGCCCGATGAGTCAAACTGAGCCCAGCGCCCGCGACGAGAGCTGGTCGGAGCAAAAGGAGAAACCTGTTTAATTTGTAGCAATGGCCACGACCACAAAAGAAATTTCGATCGGCGATCTCGGTGCCCGCAGCGGTGAGCACGAGACCGAACTCCAAGGCGAGACCATGGCGCTCAACGTCGGCCCTTCGCACCCGACCACACACGGTGTGCTCCGTCTCAAGATGGAGCTTGACGGCGACATCGTTAAAAAGTGCGACCCGGTGCTCGGATACCTCCACCGCGGTGACGAGAAGATCGCCGAGAACATGACTTATAATCAGTTCGTGCCTTACACGGATCGATTGGACTACCTCGCACCTTTGGCCAATAACGTCGCCTACGCGATGGCTGTTGAAAAACTCGCCGCACTCGAAGTGCCCGAGCGTTGCCAAGCGATCCGCGTGCTTTGCTGCGAGCTAGCTCGTATCTCTTCGCACCTGCTCGGGGTGGGGGTTTACGGCATGGATGCCGGCGCATGGACGGTCTTCATGTATACGTTCACCGAGCGTGAAAAACTCTATACACTTTTCGAAGAGCTGACCGGCGCTCGTTTTACCACGAGCTACACGCGTATCGGCGGTGTCGCGCGCGACATTCCCGATGGCTGGCTCGGTCGTGTGCTCGAGTTCTGCAAGGGCGTGCTGCCCGTGCTCGACCAAGTCGATAAGCTACTCACGCGCAACCGCATCTTCATGGATCGCACTGTCGGTATCGGCACGATCTCGAAAGAAGATGCCATCGCTTACGGCCTGACCGGACCCAACTTGCGCGCCTGTGGCGTCGACCTCGACCTGCGTAAGGACAAGCCTTATCTCGGCTACGAGAAGTTCGACTTCGAAGTGCCTGTCGGCACCAACGGCGATTGTTACGATCGCTACCTGATGCGTGCCGAAGAAATTCGCCAAAGTGTGAACATCGTTCGCCAGTGCATCGATCAATTTCCTGAAGGCAGTTACTACGCGGAAGATGCCAAGAAGATCTTTGCTCCGCAAAAGGCCAAAGTGCTCACCAGTATGGAAGAGCTCATTCAGAACTTCATGATCGTCACCGAGGGGCCGCAAATCCCGGCCGGTGAAGTTTACTTCGAAGCGGAAAATCCAAAAGGTGCGCTTGGCTTCTTCATCGTATCGAAGGGTGGGGGTGTTCCTTATCGCCTCAAGATTCGTGGCCCGTCTTTCTGTAACTTGAGCATCCTCGATAAACTGATTCCCGGCCACTACTTGACCGACATCACGGTGATCCTCGGTTCCCTCGACTTCGTGATGGGGGAGTGCGACCGCTAGGGAAATGCTGAAAAGCTGAAATTACGAAAAGCTGAAACGAAGAACCAGATGAATTTAAAACCCGAAACAATTGAAAAGATCGACAAGCTCGTGCCACGCTACCCGACTGTGCGTAGCGCCGCGCTGCCGCTGTGCCACTTGGTGCAAGAAGATCAGGGCTATCTCTCGAATGAGGCGATGGAATGGATCGCTGCCCGCCTCGACCTCCAGCCGATCAATATCATCGAGATCGTTACTTTCTATCCGATGCTCCGCACTGAGCCGACAGGTAAGTATCACGTCCGCGTCTGTCGTACACTGCCTTGCGCTCTCGCCGGCGCTTACAAAACCTGCAAAACCTTTGAAGACGAGTTCGGCTGCAAGGTCGGCCACACTAGCGACGACGGCAACGTCACCCTCGAGTTCGTCGAGTGCCACGCCGATTGCGGCAAAGGCCCCGTCGTCATGGTGGGCGAAGAGGAATACACCGACATTGATCCGGACAAAGCCGCCGAACTGGCCGCCAAGATGAAGAGCGGCGAGCTCTCCAACGGCCTTTAACTCACTCGCTTCCATTCCTTATTCCTAATTCTTAAATCCAAATTCTCTAAATGGAGCACAAAGAAACCAGACTGATTTTCAAGCACATCGACGAGCCGGGCTACACGAACGACATCGATTGTTACGTGAAGCACGGTGGCTACGAGCAGCTGAAGAAAGCCGTCACCATGAAGCCGGAAGATATCTGTGCCGACGTGCTGACCTCCGGTGTGCGTGGTCGCGGTGGTGCCGGTTTCCCCGCAGGCATGAAGTGGAAGTTCCTCGACCGCAAGTCGGGCAAGCCCATCTATCTGGTCTGCAATGCCGACGAATCTGAACCCGGCACTTTCAAAGACCGCCAAATCATCCACCAAGATCCGCACCAGCTGATCGAAGGCATGATGTGTGCCGCCTTCGCGATTCAGGCGAAGCTCGCTTTCATCTACATCCGTGGTGAGTTCTTCCAAGGCTATAAGATTCTCGAAAAGGCGATCGAAGAAGCCCGCGAAAAGAACTTCCTCGGCGATGATATTCTCGGCTCCGGCTACTCTTGCGACATCATCGTCCACCGTGGTGCCGGCGCTTACATTTGCGGCGAAGAGACCGGCCTCATCGAGTCGCTCGAAGGCTTCCGCGCCAACCCGCGCATTAAGCCACCTTACTTTCCTGCAGCCCTTGGCGCGTATCAGTGCCCGACCATCGTGAACAACGTCGAGACGCTATGCGATGTAAAGCACATCATCGACATGGGCGGCGAAGAGTTCGCTAAGATCGGCACACCTGGTAACACCGGCACACGCATCTGGTGTGTCTCCGGTCACGTGCAAAAGCCTGGCTACTACGAGTTCGCTTGCGCGGATGTCACGCTCGGTCAATTGATTTACGATGTCTGCGGCGGTCTCAAACCGGGGCGCACGCTTAAGGCAGTCATTCCCGGCGGTTCATCCGCTAAGATTCTCCGCGCTGACGAACGCTTCAAAGGTAAGCTCAAAGACGGCACCGAGTTCGACTGGGGCATTGAAGATATCCCGATGGATTTTGATAGCCTCGCTGCCGTTGGCTCCATGTCCGGATCGGGTGGGGTCATCGTGATGGACGATACGACCGATATGGTCGAAGCCCTCGCGAACATTAACTACTTCTATGCCCACGAAAGCTGTGGCCAATGCACCCCCTGCCGCGAAGGTGTGCCTTGGATGCGTAAAGTCACCCAGCGCATGGTCGACGGCGAAGCCCGCGAAGAGGACGCCGACCTGCTCAAGTCGATTGCCGACCAAATCGCCGGTCGCACGATCTGCGCTTTCGGCGAGGCCGCGTCTTGGCCGGTGCAGAGTTTTATCGCCAAGTTCAAAGACGAATTCGTTGAAAAAGCAAAGGAACAAGCTGCCCGCCGCAAGGAAGGCAAAGAAGCTGCGGAGGAGACGACACTTATTTAGACCATGAAAATCGAAAGCATCGTCGAAAACATTACCATCAACATCGATGGTCAGGATGTGGACGTCCCCAAGGGGATCAACATCATCGAGGCCGTGAAGAGGGTCGGCAAGGGCAAGGAAGTGCCGCACTATTGCTACCACCCGAAGCTCTCCATCGCCGGTAACTGCCGCATGTGCATGGTTGAGATGGGGATGCCCATGCGCGACCGCGCCACCGGCGAAGCGATCCTCGAAGAAGATGGCTCTCCCAAGATCGGTTGGATGCCTAAGCCCACCATCGGTTGCGCAACCAATGCCTCGCCCGGCATGCATATCCGCACCAATACCGAGATGGTCAAAGAGTCGCGCAATGGCGTGACGGAGTTTCTCCTTATCAATCACCCGCTCGACTGCCCGATCTGCGACCAAGCAGGGGAGTGCCGCTTGCAGGAATTTTCCGCCGAACACGGCCGTGGCTATAGCCGCTTTATCGAGAATAAAAACGTCAAGCCCAAGCGCACCCGCCTGGGGCCACGCGTTACGCTCGACGACGAGCGCTGCATCCTTTGCTCGCGCTGCGTCCGTTTCAGCAAAGAAGTCGCGGGCGACGATGTGCTCGGCTTTGTCGATCGCGGCACCTATTCCACGCTCACCTGCTATCCCGGCAAAGAGCTGGAGCACAACTACTCGCTCAACACCGTGGACATCTGCCCGGTTGGCGCGCTCACCAGCACCGACTTCCGTTTCAAGATGCGCGTTTGGTTCCTCAAGCGCACGCATAGCATCTGCACCGAGAGCAGTGTCGGTGCGAATACCGAGATTTGGAGCCGCGAGGGTAAGATTTACCGCATCACCCCGCGCCGTAACGACGATGTCAACGACACGTGGATGACAGACTCAGGTCGCGACCTTTTCAAAGTCATTGAGTCTGAAGATCGCCTCACGCACTACACTATCGAGGGCGTGCATAAGACTGTCGACGAGGCCGCAAGCGCTGCGGTCGATCTGCTCAAAACGGGCGATGTCGCACTGGTCGCTTCCGCTCACAGTTCGGTTGAAGAGCAATTTTTCTATAAACAGATCGCCGATCATAGCGGTGCCAAAGTCTCGCTTGTCAGTCACTACGGTGAGGGCGACGGACTCCTGCTCTCTGAAGACCGTAGCCCGAACCTGCGCGGCGCGCTGGTTACCGGACTTATCTCCGAGCTGCCGGACGCCAAGCTCGAAGCCCTCGCTCGCGATACCAACTCCGGCGCAGTCAAAACGATCCTCGTCGTGAACGAAGATCTCATCGAGCTCGGCATCAGCAAAGAAGCGCTCGCCAAGGTCAACGTCATCTACGTCGGCACGCACGCCAATGCGATGAGCGAGATCGCTAACATCGTGTTGCCTTCGCTCACCGTTTTCGAGAAGGACGGCTCTTTTATCAACCAGAGCTTCCGCCTCCAGCGCTTCAAAGCCGCCGTGCCTGGCCCTCGCGGTGTTCAGTCCGACTTCACCATGCTCGAAAAGATCGCCGCACCACTCGCCGAGGCGAAGGCCGCGCCGATCACCATCGACGCCGTCTGGGAACGCTTGGCTCCGAAGATCGCGCAGCTCGACGACGCACTCCGCTGGCGCAGCCTCCCCGAAGAAGGCGTCGCACTCGATGCCACCGCCTTCCTCGACTTCGACTTCGTCGAAACTAAAAATCTCAAATACGATCCCGCCGCGTTTAAGGAAGCGCACGCCGCACCGGCCGAGGCCTAAGCCCATCAATTTGTATCGGATATGGAATTCTTAGAAGCATCCCTGCCTTACCTCTTGCCGGTGGTTTATGCCGTCACCATGATATCTGTTTTCATGGGGCTTTGCAGCTACTCCGTGCTCGCAGAGCGTAAGGTCTCCAGTTGGATCCAAGGCCGTGTCGGCCCCAACCGCACACGTGTGCCACTCATTGGACACATCCCGATCCTGGGTAACTTGATGACCGGGCTCGGACTCTTCCAACCTGCCGCCGATGGTCTGAAGTTCCTCTTCAAAGAAGAGATCGTCCCCGGCCACGTGAACAAGGGTTACTACTATCTGGCACCCATTGTCGCGTTGGCACCCGCACTCACCACCATGGTCGTGCTGCCTTTCGGACGCTACGTCGATGCCGACGGCATCACCCAGCCACTCGTTCTAGCTAATGTCGATATCGGCATGCTCGTCATCCTCGGTATTTCTTCGCTCGGTGTCTATGGAATCGTGCTCGCCGGTTGGGCTTCCAATAGTAAGTATCCTTTTCTCGGCGGCGTCCGTGCGTCCGCGCAAATGATCTCCTACGAACTCGCCATGGGCTTGGCCATTCTTCCGGTCTTCATGTGGGCAGCAGCGCCCGGATCGGAATACGGCATGAGCCTCTTCGGCGTCGTCCAATCGCAGCAAAGCGCTTGGCTCGTCATTTGGCAGCCACTCTCCGCGTTGATCTTCCTTGTCGCCTTGTTCGCCGAGACCAACCGCTTGCCTTTCGATATGGCCGAGTCCGAGACCGATCTCGTCGGCGGTTTCCACACCGAGTATGGCTGTTTCAAGTTCGGCCTCTTCTTCGTTGCCGAATACGCTCACGTCATTATGGGCTCTGCGATCTTCACTTTGCTCTTCCTCGGCGGCTGGAACTTCCTGCCTTGGCTCGCTGATCCGTGGAGCGACGGCATCCTCGGCACCTTGCTCTCCGTTGGCTGGTTTATGGCCAAGGTCTTTTTCATGATCTTCTTCTTTATCTGGATGCGTTGGACCCTGCCACGCTTCCGCTACGACCAAGTCATGTCGCTTGGTTGGAAGATTCTCCTCCCACTTGCGGTCGGTAACTTGGTGCTCAACACCATCATTATCGCACTCTACGACACCTTCACCCGCTAAACATAATGGCTAAGACTAAAGTTCTCGAACGTAAGCCGCTGACCTTCGCGGAAAAGACCTTCCTGCCACAGATTGGTGCGGGACTGATGACTACCTTGGGTAACATGTTCAAGAAGGGCGTCACTCTCCAGTATCCGGAAGAGCGCCCGGTGATCCCAGACAACTACCGTGGCGTGCCCACACTCGTCCGCGACCCCAACGGTCGCGAAAAGTGCGTATCCTGCCAGCTCTGCGAGTTTGTCTGCCCGCCCAAAGCCATCCGTATCACGCCCGGCGAGATCGACTCCGAGGCCGAGCCTGATCGCGCACACGTGGAAAAAGCGCCCAAGGAATTTGATATCAACATGCTCCGCTGCATCTACTGCGGCCTCTGCCAGGAAGTCTGCCCCGAAGAGGCGATCTTCCTTCAGGACATCTTTTCGATGGCTGGCTACACCCGCGAGGAAATGGTCAACAATAAGGAAAAACTCTACGAACTCGGAGGCACGCTTCCGGATAAGCACTTCAAGTGGGACAAAAAGAAGTCCGCCGAACAAGCGGGCAACGCGCATTAATTTTCGAACCATGATCGACATACTCTTCTACGTCTTCGCGGCGATCACGCTGATTTCGGCTCTACTCATGGTAGTGAGTCCGAACGCCGTGAACGGTGCCATGTGCATGATCGTCGCTTTCGTCAGCACCGCAGCACTCTTCGTTCTACTCGAAGCCTACTTCCTCGCCGTCCTGCAGGTGCTCGTTTATGCGGGCGCGGTCATGGTGCTCTTTCTGTTCATCATCATGCTACTCGATGTGGATAAAGACACCAGCCAATTGCTCAAAGATAAGTTAACGCTCGGTGCCTCCATCGTTGGCTTCGCCTTGCTTGTCATCTTGATCTGCGCCGCCTTCGCCGGTGGCCAGCACCTGCCAGAGCCCACATTGCTGCCCGTCGCGGAAAACCCAAGCGGCGAAGGCCTCGGCATCCCGTTCACGACTTCTGCCAAGTCCTTCGGTTACAGCTTGTTCTCCAAGTATATGCTTCCGTTCCAAGTGACTGGCTTCCTCCTGCTTGCCGCCATGATCGGTGTCATCGTCGTATCCAAAAAACACGAGGAGAATTCTTAATTTCCCATGACTGTAGGACTAAACGCATTTATTCTCGTCGCCGGCTTGCTCTTCGCGATCGGCTTGCTCGGGGTCATCCTTCGCAAGAACACGCTGGTCATCTACATGTCGCTGGAGCTTATGCTCAACGCGGTGAACCTCGCGCTGGTCGCTTTCTCCCGCTACAACGGTACCATGGACGGTAACCTATTCGTCTTTTTCATTATCACTGTGGCGGCTGCTGAAGTCGCCCTCGGCCTCGCCATCATCGTCGCGCTCTTCCGTCTGCGCCAGACTGTGATGGTTGATCAACTCACCTCCTTGAGTCGCTAGAAACATGACCGCCACTCAATCACTGCTCGCTGTCCTGCTCACGCCGCTGCTTTCCGCTGCGCTGATCGCCTTTTTCTGTCGCCGCATGGGCAAAGTCGCTTCGGCGATTTCCGTGCTCGCTGCGGCAGGCATCTTTGTCTTTTCGCTGCTCGCGATCCGCGAAGCGGGCGATGGAACCGTCGCGCTCTCGTGGGATTGGCTGACCTTTGGCGACTACGAGGTCTCCATGGGCTTCCTCTTCGATGGTGTCGCGATGACGATGCTCACGATGGTCGGCTTCGTCGGCTTTCTGATCCACGTCTTCAGCCTTGGCTACATGGCCGACGACAAGGCACGCGCTCGTTTCTTCGGCGGGCTTTCGATCTTCATGTTCTCCATGCTCGGCATCGTGCTGGCGGATAACTTGATCATGATCTTTGTCTTCTGGGAGCTCGTTGGTTTCAGCTCCTATATGCTGATCGGCCACTACCTCGATACCGACGAAGCGGCGGCCGCTTCGAAGAAGGCTTTCATCGTCAATCGAGTGGGGGACTTGGGGTTCCTCATTGGTATCGTCTATGCCTACTGGCACTTCGGCACCACAAATCTTAGTGAGATGCACGGCATCGTCGCAGCCAACAGCGAACTCGTTAGCGCTTCCATCGCAGCATTGCTCATGTGTGGCTTTATCGGTAAGTCGGCGCAGTTCCCGCTCCACGTTTGGCTGCCCGACGCCATGGCTGGCCCCACGCCGGTCTCCGCACTCATCCACGCCGCCACCATGGTCGCGGCCGGTGTCTATTTCCTTATCCGTATTGAGTTCCTCTTCCCGGTCGAAGTGCTCCACGTCATCGCATGGCTCGGCACCTCAGTCGCTGTTTATGCCGGCTTCTGTGCTTACGGGCAGAACGATATTAAGAAGATCCTCGCTTATTCGACGCTCTCGCAGCTCGGCTACATGTCCGCCGCCTTTGGTCTCGGCTATCCCGGCGTCGCACTCTTCCACCTGATCACGCACGCCTTCTTTAAGGCGCTCCTTTTCCTCGGTGCCGGTTCCGTCATCCACGGCTGCCACCACGAGCAAGACATCTTCAAGATGGGCGGCCTGCTCAAGAAGATGCCGATCACGGCCATTACTTTCCTGCTTGGCACACTCGCGCTTTGCGGCGTTTACGGACTTGCTGGTTTCTACTCGAAGGACGCGATTCTCATTGCTGCCGGATTGGGGAACACGCCCGTCTTCGTTCTGCTCACGCTGGGCGCTTTTCTCACAGCCGGTTACATGGGGCGTCTCTTCTGGATCGCCTTTCTTGGCGAGCCTAAGTCCGAAGCCGCTTCCCACGCCCACGAAAGCCCGCTCACCATGCTGGTGCCACTCATCGTCCTCGCTGTGCTCTCCGTGGCCGGTGGCTGGATCGGCTTCTGGCCGGAACAGCTCGGTGCGATCATCAAAGACAACCTCGACCACCTCCACCACATGGAAGGTTACGCAGGCATGCACAAGACCGTGCTGATCGCTGGTTCCGCCGCGTGGGTCGTCGGCCTCGCGCTCTCTTTCTTCTTTTACGGCGCGGGCGCGAAAGAAGACCGCCTCGAACAAAAAGCGGCTCCTGTTTATGGCTTCCTCAAAGCGCGTCTTTGGTTCGACGAAATCTACGGCTACTACGTGGCCAAGATTCAGCAACGCCTCGCCATCTTCCTCAGTTTCATCGATGTCTTTGTCATCAAGGGCATCTTCGTGCGCGGCAGCGCGGGCATCGTCGGTCTCGTCGGCATGTGCTCACGCTCCCTGCACGATGGTAACATCCACAGCTACGTTTATTGGTTCCTCACCGGCCTGATTCTTCTTTGGGCGGTCGCTTCCGGACTACTGTAAATCAATTTTGTTAGGTTAGATATGGGAAACCTCGATACCAATTCACTCTTCTTGCTCGTTGCGATCCTCGCGCCGCTCCTCGCGGGCGTGGTGCTGCTCTTCGGGGCGCGCTTCAGCCAGACTACCTTGCGCGCCATCGCCGCCTTCGGCTTCGGCTGGCCGCTGATCATCGGGCTGCTGCTCTATAGCCTCTTCGAGCCCTCGCTCGTCGGTGAGTATAACTTCGAGCTGCGCTTGCCCACCGGTCTCGAAAGCGTCGGCATTTACCTGCACCTCGGGCTCAACGGCATCTCCATGCCGCTCTTCCTTCTCGCAGGCACCGTCGGTTTTGCCGCCGGCCTCTATGCGATGTATTCGCAAGCCGAGCGCCCGCACCTCTATCTGGCGCTGCTCCTCTTCATGCTTGGCGGCCTCATGGGCACCTTCGCTTCGGTCGATGTGTTCTTCTTCTACTTTTTCCACGAGTTCGCCCTCATCCCGACCTTCCTCATGATCGGTATCTGGGGCGGCGCCGGTCGCCGTGGCGCGGCCATTGAGATGACGATCTATCTCACCCTCGGCGCACTACTTTCGCTCCTCGGGCTGATCGCACTCTACGTGCAAAGCGGTGCCGATTCCTTCTCGCTCCTCGAACTGCGCAACTATCTGACCGCGCAGCCGCTCACTGAGACCGTGCAGAACAACATCTTCGCGCTGCTTCTCTTCGGCTTTGGTATCCTCGTTTCGCTCTTTCCTTTTCACAGCTGGGCACCCAAGGGCTATGCCGTCGCACCGACCGGTGCCGCCATGCTCCACGCCGGTGTGCTCAAAAAGTTCGGCCTCTACGGCCTGCTGCAAATCGCCGCGCCGCTCTTGCCTGCTGGAGCCGACCACTGGTTCCCTTGGATCGTGTGGCTCGCGCTGGGTAACATCATTATCATCGGCCTCGTCACCATGGCGCAGAAGGATCTCAAGATGATGCTCGGCTATAGTTCTGTCATGCACATGGGCTATGCCTTCCTTGGCATCGCTTGCTTTTCCGTGATCGGAGCGGGTGGGGCGCTGCTCATGATGGTGGCGCACGGTCTTTCCGTGGCCTTGCTTTTCATGCTCTCGACTTGCATCTACCACCGCAGCCAAACCTTTGAGCTCTCCGCGATGGGCGGTCTCGCCACGAAGGCGCCCGTGCTCGCTGGATTTTTCGTCGCTGGTTCGATGGCCAGCATCGGTTTGCCCGGATTTGGTAATTTCTGGGGTGAGTTCACCATCTTCGCGGCACTCGCCGAAACGGATCTCACTCGCTGGATCGTGGCGCCTGCCGCCATCGGGATTGTCATTTCTGCAATCTACGGACTCCGTGCGGTGGCCAACATTTTCTTCGGTCAACCGAAAGAGGCTTTTGCCGAACGTCTCGAAGGTGGTCAAATCACCGATCTACAAGCTTTCGAAAAACTGCCGGCCGGTATCCTTATCGCTGGCCTCGTGCTGACTGGCATCTTCCCGCGCGTCTTTTCCGACGATGCGAACCGCGAGCTGACCGAACTCTATCCGCAGGAGCAAAGCAATTTGCCCGTGATCCACTCGGCCGCACTGCCTGCTGACTTGGACGCACCAAAGGAGGTTAAACACTAATGAACGAGCTTCTTGTTGAATTTTTAAGCGGGTTTACCGCGACGAACGAATGGGCAGCCATTCTCCCCGAGATCATGCTCGGTGTGCTGGCCTTAGGTCTGCTCGGTGCCGAGATGGCCTTGCCCAAGGACAAGCAGGGCTTGATCCCACGCCTTGCGATCTGGGGGCAAGTCATCGTCTTATTGTCCGCCTTCGGCTTTGCCGGTTGGTGTAACCTCGGTGAGCGTGATTACTTCAGCGGCATGATCGTGCAGAACGATGTCACGCAGATCATGCGCGGCTTCTTCCTCGTGAGCTCGATCCTCGTCTGCTACCTCGGTAAGATCTACCTGAGTAAGCAGTCGCTGCCGAAGACCGAGTTCTACGCACTCGTACTGATTATCTCGGGCGCCATGATGCTTCTCGTGCAGAGCGCACACTTCATCATGCTCTTTGTTGCTCTGGAGACCGTGACCGTGGCTTTCTACGTTCTTGTCGCCTACTGCCGCACCAGCAAGTTCTCTCTGGAGAGCGGACTCAAGTATTTGATCCTCGGCGCGCTCAGCTCCGGCATCCTGCTCTTCGGCATCGTCCTGCTCTATGGCATAGCCGGAAACACCGAGTTGATGGGGGCGAGCCGTGACTCGCTCAGCTATAACGAGCTGACCAGCTTCATCATTTTCAACGCCGATAATATGATCGTGAAGATCGGAGCCTTGCTCGTCATCGCCGGCGTCTGCTTCAAGATCGGTGCCGTTCCTTTCCAAATCTGGGTGCCCGATGTGTATCAGGGTGCCCCCACACCGGTGACTGCGTATTTGGCCGTCGCCTCGAAAGCAGCTGGCTTCATTGTGCTCCTTCAGCTCGTTCGTGGTCCTTTTGTCGGGCTGACTCTAGAACCTAATAATCTGCTCGTGCCCGTGCTGTCTGTGATCGCCGCGGCCACGATTCTATTTGGTAACGTGGCCGCTGTCACTCAGCGCAACGTCAAGCGTCTCATGGGGCTCTCCGGTATCGCACATGCAGGTTACCTGCTCGTTGGTGTGATCGCCTCGATCTATATCCCCTGGGCAGTGTATGCCGTCATCTTCTATCTCGTCACCTACTTGCTCGCGTCCTTCGCCGTCTTCGGTGTCATGTCGCTCGCTGCCGGTTCCGACGATGCGAATCAAGAGCTCGACCACTACGAAAACTTCGCCCGCAAACGCCCCTTCCTGGGAGGTGTGCTCGCTTGCGGCCTCGGCTCGCTCGCCGGCATCCCCCCGCTGGGTGGCTTTATCGGGAAGCTCTTTCTCTTCGTCGCCGCCTTTCAAGCCGGCCTCTACGGTCTGCTCGGTATCTCCGTTCTAGGTGTCGTCATTTCGATCTATTACTACTTCGGTTGGATTCGTGAGTGCTATTTCTCCGCGCCCTCCACGGAAGTTGTACACGACGCTTCCGGCTCGGCCACACCGAGCGATCGCTTCCTACTTGGTGCTCTCGTCGTCGGGACGGTCGTCATCGGCCTGCTCCCCGCTGCGCTGCCGATCATTCCGTAGGCAGAGATCGGAGGTCAGAGGTCGGAAGTCAGATGGCTTAGGCTTTTCCCACTTTCACTTTCCACCTTCACTCTCACTCGCGAAGCGCCATGCGCTACCTCCTGATCGATGCCTATAACGTGATCTGCGCCACCGACTCGCTACGCGAGACGATGCAGGGGAACCTCGACGCCGCTCGCGACCAGCTGGCCGATATCGTGCGTAGCATTCACGACGCCGAGGGCGTGCGTGTCGCGCTTGTGCTCGATAGCCGTAACGAAGGCTTGCACGTCGAGCACCCCTACAAGGTAAAGACTTTTGAGTTCGTCTATGCGCCCGCCGATGTTTCCGCAGATGGTGTGATCGAGCGCATGGTCGCCCGAATTAAAAAATCGAGCGACACCACCGTGGTCAGTAATGACCGCATGGTGCGAGAGTCCGCCCGCGCCAATGGAGCGATGGCCTTACGCCCCGAAGAGCTCTTCGAGTGGGCGCGCGGCTGCGAAGCCCGACTACTGCAAGATGCCCGGCGGCGAAATGCCGCGAATGCTAAGGACTTTCGCAACGGCCTCGATCTAGATCTGTGATCGGTATTCTCAATACAAAAAGGACATGATCGCGGTGCTTTTCTTCGAGAGGCCTTTCTGTTCCTTCATTTCAGAATGTAGGGCTCTGGCGACAGCGCGTTAGCGACATTGTCACCATCGAATGGTTCTCAACCGAGTGGCTTAGGCCCTCGAAAACTGACCAAAGTCTCCTTTGGCAAGGCCCTCAAATGACAAGTCTTCATCTAGTTCAGGCCAATGAAGGCCCAAAGGAGTCATCTCAATATGATTCAGCTGTGATGGTGTGCCGCCACTCAGTCGGGGGTTCTTCTCTACCGGAAACTTAATTTCAACACCAGTCTCCATGGAAACCATGATGTATCCATTAGAGAAAGTGGCTGTGACTTGATCTATCCTTCGTTCTGTAATAGGTTCAGGTTGAACTGTCAGGCTGGTTAGGTCTACTCCCAGTTTACTTCTACGTTATATGTGTTTCTTAGTTCTGGGATTTGGTTGGTCTGGGCATGTGTAGAAAGCGGGTTCCCCTTAAGGTATACGCTGTCGCCTTCTCCGAGGCCTCCCAGGGACGCATTTGTGATGAGAGGCGCTAGATCGGTAATTTGATTATTCGGTAGATATACCCAAGTAAGATTTGTTAGCTGCTGCAATGCGGTAAGGTCGGAAACTTGGGTTCCTGAGATCTTTAGTTCCAACAACCCTAGCATATTTGCCACGCAAGAGATATTGGAAATATTCTGATTTCCGACGAGGTTTATATCTTCGAGTAAAGTCAAAGTCGTCAGTGAGCTAATGTCGCTGATGTTATTGTAGCGTAAATCAAGTTTTCGTAATCCAGTAAGTGCTGACAGTCCAGAAATGTCCTGAAGGCTGTCCAAGTAAGACCCTGACAAAGACAACTCTGTTAGTGAGCTCATACCGCTAAGGAAGTCTGCATTCGTTATAGAGTCGTGAGCAAACCCAAGTGTTGTGAGATTTGAAAATTGCGAGATGGTTGTAAAGTCGGCCAAGGGGCAATCGCCGACACTTAAGCTCTTCAATTTCGGCAATGATAGCAGTGGCAGAAGATTTGAAACTTGGGTTGATTGGAGAAGGAGGGTCTCCAGATTGGGCATATTTACAATTGGAGTTAGATCTGAAAGAGGAGAATCATAAATCTGCAAAAATGTTAGATTCATAGCGGCAGCGACCGGAGTTAAGTCACTAATTTGAGTATAAGCAAAAGCGACTCGACGCACATCCGGAAGTTGTTCGATGCCGCTGCAATTGAATACCTGATTGTTGCTGATGACCAGGTCCACGACTCCAGTGAAGTCTATATCATATACGGTATCCACTGGCCCCGTTGAATAAGTCCGAGCCTCAAGGACTTCCTGCCAGAATTCAGGGTCGGGGAATTGGGTAAGTAGGACTCCAAACTTAGATTTGAAGAACATGCGGTTTGCGTCTTCGCTCTCAAACTGAACAGCATCAGTCATATCTCCGGCGGATACTGCACAAACTTGAGCTGAATCATCCCAGTTCATCAGCGACTCAGACTGCTCAACAATAAAGCTCGGGGCAGGAGTATTCCATTCCAGCGTAATGGTATTGTCAGACTTTGTTATGGTGGTCACCAATGGGCTCGATTGCGCGATACTTGCGCTCAGAAGCATGCCAGCGATTAACAGGTGTTTGTGCGTCATATTTCTCTTTTCTGTAGATCGGTGAGCACTATCGCGACTGTAGCGCGGAGCGCGAAAGGAGTTGATAGCTGCGACTGGATGGCATCAGAGTTCGCTTTCTTGAATGTCCGCAATCTTCATTTGGGCTTTCAACAGCCCAAACTTCAACGGCTTGTTCGCGTGGACAGGAACTATAATTCGTCCCCTTTTTCCTTCTTTGATGAATATGTGATGACTGCCGCTTATGCGTTTGAGCTTCCAACCGTGGGACTCAAGGAGCTTGCAGAAATCTTTCCCCGAAATCTGCTTCACACTGCGACTTCTAGAATTCTATCTGTGCTTTGTGGCTCGATTTCGTCTTCACCAACGTCCAACCAGAGCGCAATCGCATCTTTTAGGTTTTCTGTAAGCTCTTCCAATGTATCCCCTTGTGTTGAACAGCCGGGGAGTGCGGGAACTTCAGCCCAAAAGCCGCCTTCTTCGGCCTCGTGTATGATTGCTTTGATTTTCATGTCTCTAGAGTATTCAGAGGCGTAGCGTATTCAATTCATTTTTTTTTTTGCCATCGTTAAGGGGATGCGCGGAGAGTAGCGAGGCAGCGCTACTCGGAGTTGTCATCTCCCGACTGGTTCATCCTTAGTTTTACGAGACTTACAGGTTAAATACGTAGCAACCATAGAACCGATAGTAATTATGATGAAGCTTCTTTCCTTGTTTGATCCAATGGATGCTGACAACACCAACTCAATCAAAAGTGCTAAGATGATCGGAATCAGAGTTAACTTTAGGATTGGTAGGTAGCCTTGAAAAAACCACTTTCGAATCGAGTAATTATCTGAGAAGTCTTCTTTCATTTTTTCGAACGTGAAGCACTATCGCGACTGTAGCGCGGAGCGCGAAAGGAGTTGATAGCTGCGTCTGGATCGAGCTCTGAGGGTTACGAGTGCAAGTGAGGCCAACCCTAGAAAAAAGGCTGAACTCGGTTCGGGAACGGCGGAAACATTCGCTTCCATTCCAATCGTGTCGAAATTTTCGTATAGTGCCACAAGTTCTAAGGGCTGATCGACAAAGGGAAAAAGTTCTTCTTCGGTCAGTATGAAACTCTCAGAATAAAAATATCGAATGGGGTCTCCACGCTCAATGGTGGTGGGGGCAACGCTAACTGTTCGTGAAAACGATAGATTCATTTCTTCATCGAAGCTATTCAGTGTGATCGAAGTCGGCTGCTCCAGAGATGTCAGATAGGTGAAGTTGAATTCGCTTTCACTTATAATTATTCGAGCGCTCGCTAACAGTCCCGAGGATTCCAGATAGCCGCTGTCATCTGGAGTAAAAAATACATAGTTTCTTTCATTCTGTTCAATTTGAGCGATCCAACGCTGAGCTGCCTCGATTGTGGAGGCACTAGAACTGATCGTAGAGCTCCAACTCATCGATACGGCTTGAGCAGTCGAACAACTCAAAAAAGTTAGGACGGTTAGAATTTGATTTTTCATTCTCTTCTCGATCGTAGAGGGGATGCATAGATGAGCGCCAGCGAAATCTATTGTTCATCTCCCGACTGGTTCGCACCCATGGTTACATCGGATTTGATCGAAGCCTGAATGGTCAAATCTTCAAGTTTCACTCTGGTAGTCTTTCCCTCTTTTTTGTAAAGCGTCATGCGCAACTCCGGTAGACCATCGCAGTCTCGATCCATAATCACAACTTCTTTGTCTTCATAGATGAAGTGTCGTGTCGTCTCAATTTTCTTTCCTTCCGAGATGACAACAACGGGCGGAATTCCAGTCCCATCATTCGAAAGCTGAGCTATCCCATATCCATTTTCTTCGATAGTCACTTCAAGCTGATAGTTCCAATCGCCTGAGGTTACGATGTAGGCTTTTCCTTCGTCGAGTTCGATGATTTCACGACCGCCTACTGGATCGACTTTCTTTTCTGGCTCTTCAGCTGTGAGAATAGCTGCGAGAAGTAAGAATGTCGTGATGTAGATTTTCATTTTATTTCTGCGAACGTCGAGGATGATCACGTAGAGGAGCGCAGCGACTCGGAGTTGATCACTCCGCCTTGATCTGCCAGTTCCACTCCCGTGTGTTTAATTAGGCCAATTTGTAACCGCATGCTTCAAGTTCCTTGTTCACTTCGATTTTCCACGCACCAGCCTGATCTAGTTGAGCGTAAACAACACCGCTGATGTCATTTGGTGTCTCAATCTGACCTTTAACTAGAGCGCATACATTTTTTCGTCCTAGTTTGGCCATTAAGTATCCATGCTCAAAGACTACATTCTGTCTCGCCCGATTCTTCGGGTGAACATGCTTCTCGTGGATGCCCCGGCCGTGGTCACACGCGGTGTATAACACTAAGGCAAAGTCCGCCTCATCCGAATAGTGCTCAATCTTTTCTATGATGGTCATCCCGCTACTTGCTTGTTCGTGTAGAATGATCGCCTCTAGGCCAAGGCTTTCAATATGACGTGCGACTGATTGCTTTGCTTCGTTATCTCTGCCGTGAACTATAAATACTTTCTTTTTTGGGGCATTAGTGGCTATGGATACGCTTGCTGGAGCTTCTTTCTCTTTTTCTTTCGCTGCTGCGCTTTCGCCGAACTCAAGAAGATTTAGCACCTCTTCAAACTCCTCATTAAGATATCGTCTCCGATCAGCATATGTGCCGAACTTTTCTTTTATGAAGCCCCAAAAAGAGTGGAGACTTCTATGGGTTCTTACCCAGTTTGGCATCAAGTCAGCAATATGTTCTTTCTGCAGTAGCTCGCTTCTGAGATGCTGATACTCCCCGTCATCTGCTTCTTTTCCAGTCGCATGAGCTACAAGGAGATTCATGAGATAGCTAACCTTGTCGTAATCTGTATTTAGGAATTCTATGCCCATGTATTTCTATTCTTTTGCAGATCGGTGAGCTGTATCATGGAGTGAAGCGCAGAGCGCGTAACGGAATTGATACCAGCGACTGGATAGATCCTATTTTTGTATTAGTGGGAATTCGTAATTAAAATCCTGCTGCGGCACAACATATACACTCTGTCCCTCAAAGCGAAACGCGATTTCGTGCTCTTTCGAGATAAATACTTCAACACCGTCAATATCACCTTTTTCCAATTTAATTTCATTCTCATCGGGCAGGTTGATCGCCTCTTGAGTGGAGAAAAAATATGCCCTGTATGTCTCATCTTTCACGAAAACGTAAACCTGCGAGTTCATGAGGTCACGAACATGATCCGCCTGTTTGCTTTTCTCTTCTTCAGATAACCCGGACATCCAGACATCGAGAATCGGATGATCTGCTGGGACATTGAGTGTGAACTGCCCCTCGATGAAGTTATCTTCAGAACAGCCCGCAAAAAGAAATAGAGCAAGGAGAGCTGGAATTATTTTTTTCATCTATCGTGAAGATCAGCGGATGCGAGCCGACTGATTTAGATTAACACTGGCGGCGTTACTCGCATTCGCTGGATCGACTGGTTCGCTCATCCCGCCTTGAACCCAAGATTTGAATTTTTGCTCTGAGAGAAGAACTAAGTCAGCTGCCATCAGTTTCATTAAATCAGGCTGTGAGCCTGATTTGATGGCGTTGCACATTTCGTTTATAACTAGATTGGGATTCCCGCCCGCTCTAGCATGTGCTCCTAAAATGTGGTAATCGACATTGATTCTATATTTCTTAGCCAGCCTGAGTGCCTTGGGGATTCCCCACGAGTTCTTTGATATGAAGAGTGAGATCAGATGGAAAACCCAAGGGGTGCTGTAAGACGCTTCGATCGGTTCATTCGGCTCCTGATTTTCTTTACTTAAGGTTCCTAAGTCATGGTCGAATGTATCCGCAATGGCTTTGGCTTCTGAGAGAGAGCAACTTAATTCCTTCCGGATTGCTGCGATCGCTCCAATCTTATTCCCATGGAGGATCATGTCTGCGGCTTCGTCTGAAATTTCTGGATTCATTACTATTTAGTGCACTGGAAGCCTTTCAACTCTCCTAACTAAACAGTTGGGGGAAGGCTAAGCTTAGACCTATTACTACCAGAACATACAGAACGATGCTTGCGACTCCTATGAGTGTCGCAATGACGTAGCTGCTAGGTGAAATCCCTCTTTTTTGTATGGTATGCATCGACAGTCCGTATGATAACCCGCCGCACAGTCCACCGAGACCGCCGCCTACGATAGCCATTACTAGGGGCCATGCGGAAACAGCATGAGAGTGCCAAGGAAGCTTAATTTGCTTTTTCTTTTTTCTTTCCTTCATTTTTTAGCGAACGATGAGCATGGGCGCGGCTTTAGCCGTTGCCCACTGCGTCTGGTTCGGTCTTTTCGTTTCGAGTGATTAGGAGTTCAAAGTAGGTGTTCCATCGGTAAACATCCCTTTGGTATTGGGTTGTAGCCGATAGAGAAGGTCCATGAAGCACCTTTACGATGTTATCTTCAGTGATTCCTTTTTTCTTCGCTAGCTCTTCAATGGTCTGGTCTGAAGGTTTTCCGCCGAATGCTAGAAGCTGTGTCGGCAGTCCAAAAAATACAGCTAATGCAGCCCAAACGGTCAGACCTACGAGATATCTGATCTTCTTTTCTTTTATTTCTTTCCGGCAAGCAAAGATAAGTAGCCCTGATGAAATCATGAGAAACGAGTTCAAGCAGATTGAAAACGATTCTGTTCTTCCGTATCTGAAGAGATCGCCGTGCGCTAAAGTGATGTATAATATCCCAACTAGCCAGAGGAAGAGGATGCTAACTAGCGCTAGGACTTTCATTTTCTTTTACCGAACGTAGAGAGGACTGATAGATGAGCGGTAGCGAAATCTATTGAGTCACTCGACTGGTTGGATATCTTTGTTTGTAGTTTTAATACCTTCAGGTGATTTAGTGGCGTTATGATGCTCAAGCATCCATTGGTTGAATTCTTCATGCTGCCCTGTGTCCATCAAAACATCGTAGATGTAGATACACATCTCATCTCCAAAGACCACGACTCCAGGCCTGCTTGAAACGATGGGTTTGTTTACTAAAGGGTGTGCCATCAGCTTCTTTCCAATTTTCTCTACATCGTAGTGATTCTCATTGTTTAAGTAGCTCCGATTTATGATTCGCACGGCTTCATGCTTAGGTGAACTAGTTGGCTTGTGACAGCACGCTCCAAGAAACACAGCTAATAGTGCGAAATATATTTTCATTCTCTTTTATCGTCGAAGGGATACATAGATGAGCGCAAGCGAAATCTATTGTATCTCCTGACTTGTTATAGTCCTTTTCCATTTCATGGATTCGACCGCTTGTGCCCAAGTTCCACTCGATATCCAAACTTTCAAAGGATATTCTTTGGTGCGATATAAACCTGTGAAAGATGTATGCCATGTGGAATATGGTTCAACGTCCTTCCATTCGATCTCCTCTAGACTCAAGATTATTTCCCTAATTTCCTCGTCCTGAATGCTTGATGCCCATCCCTCCGTGATATCCGCATTGAAGCTAGGATACTCAACTAGTAGAGATTCCTTCACTTCTTCTAATTGCCGCTTACGCATGGACTCGATTCTAGTTTCTTGTGATGGATTGCCTGTATATCCGGATGTATGAACTATAGCTGAAAATGATAGCGAATGGTAAACTGTAAGGCCTGCAATCAGCATGAATCCGCCAATACTCATTTTCTTTCTATCGATGAGCAAAATCCAGAAGAATGCTAGAAATGCATAGATGGTAATGATCTTGTATGGTTGCCCAGCTTTGCACATGTGAGTGCCGAATATCGAACCCAGAATGTATATCGCCATGAATGCTAAGAGCGCTCTTAGGATGCCTTTTAAGTTTTCAGGTTTCTTTCCGTATCGAAATAAGAAGTAGGCAATGCCAATAGAGACTAGGATCAGGCCATATGCTATTTTATGATCTTCTTCCATTTCTTTTCTATAACGTCGAGGTCAGGAACGAGCGTAGCGAGTTGCCTGCACCGTCTTGTTAGGTCTTTGAGTGTTTAGTATGATCCGGTGATTAAGCTCCTGATCGCGGGTGCTGCAAAATAGACGATGACACCAATAAATAGAGCGGCAATGAATACGGTCCAAAGTGGGGCTTTCTCTGCTTCATCAGAGGACTCTCTTATATTTGATACTGCTAAGGCAGGGAAGATGGCAATGAAACCACCAATGATTACTGAGCCAAATAAATCGATCGCTTTCCATTCTCTCCAGCTGCTGTTGCTGAAAAAGATGACTGTAGAAAAGAATATACCGAGAAGTGGTAGAGACACGATATACATTTTTTCTATTTTCATCTCTTTGACCTAACGTTAAGGAGTATCAAGGAGAGGCGCAGCCTCGGAGTTGATACCTCCGTCTGGTTGGGCCATCGTTGGCATAACCCAATCCTCATCAGGTAAACGCAGAATGCCAGTAGTAGTTCCGATGTAAATTCTTCCATTCAGATCACTAGCAATACTATTGGGGGACTTATATCTCCAAAGGCAACGGCTACGGTCGCTATACCCTACGTAACCGTAGACATAATCGATTCTCTCTTCCGAAGGGTCATAATGACTAATTAAGGTTCCACACACGACCCATAAGGATTGATAAATGTTCCATTCAAGCGTTGAACTCGGTTTTACTAGGAGATGCACAGGAGAGGGAAAGTCAACTCCGCCAATCAGCTCCCACTGTCCATCAACTAATTCGAGCTTCCTAATAAATCCATGGAACGGTGGGCTTAAATGAGCGAGTCCACCAAAAACGAATAACTCCCCATCAATATTGGTAATTCCGTTAATGTTGATGCTCTTCGCTATCTCTTGTCTTTGCGTGCCATCATCGGAATACCAGCATAGGCCACCTCCAAATTCACCACAATTGATGTATGCAAACCAACCGTCTGCATGCTTCATAAATTCTGGGCTCATTATTTTCAGTAACGCGGCTTTTGCTGCGAATGAGAAATCTACCTCGAATCTTGGGTGTTCACCTGATGTTTGCTTTTCTCTTTTCGCTCCCTTTACGACTGCTCGTTCGCTCCAAACTCGCCATTCGTAGCCTTCCTCGGCGGACGATTCGGATTCGGCGACAACAGTCCAATCGCTCTTAGCTCGCAGTGCGACGACTGCAAAGAGGAAGAGTATGAGACTGGCTTTCATTTCTTTATTCTTTCGCCCAACGTAGAGCTCTGGCGACGGCGCGTTAGCGACGTTGCCCAGCAGCGACTGGTTCTGATTTATCTTTAATGGTGACTAGAAACAGGGACAATACAAGGGTCGCCAACAGGCTAGTCATATAAAACCCTTGGCTGGAGTCTCTCTGGTTGGAAATTAACTGAATCTGATGCTCCACTCTCTGCGCATGCTCTTTGAGTTCTTCTTTTTCTCTTATTTTTTCAAGTGAGGCATTACCAAACCGTGTGATGATATTCTCAGACATCGATGGTGTGAACAAGATGCAGAATCCCACATATATGAGACCAAGCATGCCCATTAGCCTTCTGATGTTTACTTTCATTTTATTTCTCAGAACGTCGAGGTGTATCATGGAGTGAAGCGCGGAGCGCGTAACGGAATTGATACCACCGTCTTGATCTACTCTTACATTTGTGGTGGATATAGGACTACCCATATCGTCGCGATTCCTACGGTGATCAAATTTATCGCCCAAAGCGATAAGAAGTTCTTTTTCGTGAACTTTTCCTTCCAGATTAGCTTTATGGTTAGAAGTTCAAGTGATGCATTGACTGCACCGCCAATGATGGGGACGAAAAACCATGCTACTGGGTTGAATGTGCCCCAATCAAATATCCACATGATAAGCATCCCGAGAGATAACTCCCATGCAATACCGGATAGTGGCCTCAGAATCAAACCGATAAGCCCAGATGCCACATTCGCAGTGATCGTGTAGAGCACTGATTCTTTTATACTTCTTTTGAATAGCTGGCGAATCACCAGATACTCAAGCACCATACTCAGCGAAATAATCGGCAGAGAACTTACTTTTGTTTCAGTGTATAGGGCTGGCCATACAACGTTTCCATAAGCAACAGCAGGCAGTAGCACTGAGCATACGAGTATAGCTTTCTTCATTCTTTTGTAGATCGTAGAAGACTATCGACGCAGTGAGCGCAGCGAACGGAGTTGATAGCTCTGACTGGATCTACGCTTCATTTGCTGGGTTGGTTGCGGTGACATTCAAAATCAATAGCCTAGGCTGAAAACGGTTTCATAGGTGGCATCCCAGATTTCATGTTTATGTTCGGGATTCCCTGCTTGCTCAATCTTTAAGGAATACTTTTTACCACTAAAGATTCCATTCATTCCAGAATACCAGCTTCTTCTTAATCCGCATTGGCAACCATCATTGCATTTTATTACCGGCAGGCTTGAGGCTACCAAAAGCAGAGCCACTGTGATAATGATGCCTAGTGCTATGAATGCCTTCTTCATTCTTTCTGTAGATCGTGGAGATGTGACGATGGCGCGTTAGCGACATTGTCACCATCGTCTGGATCGATCATTCTCGGATTTCAGCTTCTGGAAAGATAAAGACAAGCTCGTTCGCAGTCCTTCCTCGATGCTTGGTTAGTTCTGTTTTGATTTGTTTCATACTCTCCCGAAGAGCGACTTCGCTCTCAGGCTTATTCGGCTCAGTGAAAGTGACTTTTGTTTCTTTTTGGCCCGGCTCCACATCGAAGGTTCCTACGAGTGAAGGATTTCCATTGAGCACACCATTCACAAAGCTCGCTTCGTTTATGTCGATGGTCGATATGACAAAAGGCTGTTCAATTTTTCGGTCACTGAGGAATTGAGCGCCAATGAAAATTGCGGCTACAATGGCCGCAGAGATGATTAGTTTCTTTTTCTTCATCGATCGTCGAGCGTAGTCGATGGAGTGAGGCACGAACGGAATTGACTACCGCGATTGGTTGGACTCCTTTGATTTCAGGATGCCAGAGGTTGCAAGATGCCTAGTGAGGATGTCTCCCAATTCTTCGCTATAGAGAGGTATGTATGTGATCGAGTCATCTTCTTTGGGCTTTAAGTGCTTCTCAGCAGCTTCCCAATCATGCAAATAGAGGTTCCCGCTACGAGACCCTTCAATGTGTGCGAATTGAATCAACTTTCCTACGGGCTTCCCATTCTCGATAATGGCAAAGTAGTAGACATCTCCAATAAATGGGTGGACTTGTCCGGGTTCAGCAAAGGTCTCAAGCTCTGCGATGATCTTAAGAAGATGGTAATCGCTTTCACTTAATTCATTTTTGGAGATCAGCGGGAAACTAACTGCTGGGACTTCTCCAAATGCTACTGTTGATCTTTTTTCTTTGTAAATGCGTAGCTCCGCTGCTGACAGCAGATTTATTAACGACAAGAGAACTAAAAGACTAATTTTCATTTTTTCTGTCCAACGGTGAGGACTGGCAACCCAGCCCGAGTGATTAGTAGTCTAAGTGGTTATCGAATATCCGGCGGCGTAAATGGGGTTGACCAGCTCCGTCTGGATGTAGTCCCAGACTGGTCGATGGGTGTCGGTTGGTCGAGTGCTTTCTCTGGTATCGTCCCCTGATTTATTAACCACTCGTTCACCCGCAAAGCGGGTTCACTGGAGGCACTGAGACACAGAGTTTTGATTCTTCTTTTTCTCCTCCGTGCCTTCGTGTCTCCAGCGTAGCGGGTGGTAAACATCCATTTCCTTCTACATCGTGGAGCACTATCGCGACTGTAGCGCGGAGCGCGAAAGGAGTTGATAGGTGCGTCTGGATATACCTTCAGTTTTCATCCAGTGAGCTGCTTAATGATTTGGTGTATCGGCTGCCAATAGGCCAGATTTGCTGCTTCAGCTAATGCAAATGATAGAAAGCCAGTAAGCACTCCTAAGCTTAGAAAGATTGCTTGTTCTTTCTTCACAAAGATCAGGACGATTGCGCCGATGGTAAGTATCGCGGACGCGATGAAAATCTCGATAGGGTAAGTAGTGAATATATGGGTGAGGTGCGGTATCTTCGCGCCAGCCAGCATATCATCAAACATCTGACCAAATTTCTCTCCATTCCTTAATACGTTCCAGAGCCTTAGGTTCGCTGCAAAGGCAAATGCCACTACGAGAGCCCTCATGGATCGTGAAAGCCAGAAGAGCTGTTTCTGAATTTCAGAGAGTTCGAGTTTTTCTTCGTTCATTCTGTATATCGTGGAGGCTAGTCGCGCGAGGCACTCGCGTTGACTATGCCGTCTGGATATATCCAGTCGGCAGGGGTGATGGTGGAGTCCTTAGTGGTGATTTTCATAGTGGACTGTGGATGTTGAAATTCTCTACTTTCTTTTTCCTAAAGCCGACTCGGCTTCATCTGTAGTGGGCTTCTCTTTTCTTCCCTCAAAATCAATCAGATCGTTCCTTACAAATAGAAGATATTATTCTTTTATATATCGTTAGATGTGGTGGCACGGCGGCGCAGGACTCATAGAGCGAAGCGAACGAGGGACGTTGTCCGCCGTTGCCACGCACGACTTGATAGGCATCTTGTTGCGGACTGAGAATGGAGTGCGGTCTGATGGGTAATAGAGCAATGGTCCCCCTCCCCGCGAGAATCATGTGAATGTGCAACCTGAGACCTCAGCCCGGCGGAATGGGTCTGCGACCTCAGCGGACCCAACTCAGCGCAATGAATCACTGGGTAATCTGGAAAAGGCGTCATCTTCATTTCATTGGCCTATCAGTTTTATTAGTGTATTCTCACTTAGGAGTAACGGCTTTTTCGCTAGGAGCAACGCTAATCTCAATTAGGTTTTAAGGCATTTGCATTTAAAGACTTACAGATGTCTGTATTTAGACTGATCGAAGCACCTGACGGTGAAGTGTGTCATAATGTCTCCGAACACGCGCACGCGTAGAAGACTTCGTCTCACGCGGCTAAGGCGCGGGGTTAGTGTATCCTCGCGGAGTCAGTTTCGTTTTTTCTGAATTTAGCCTTGAAGTATATGAACATGTGTTCATGTTTCTTCGGCGTTATGGTTACTATCTCCTTCCCCAACTGGTCGGACGCCCTGGCGGCAGCGGATTTGCCGGACAAGGTGCGTGATCGCCATCGTGTCATCATCAACTGGTTCTTAAGCTACTTAAAACGGAAGCATACGGCCGCGTCGAAGGCCTCAGCGCGGGCGTTTCTAAAGCATTTGATCGAAACTCGCAGGCCGCAGGAATGGCAGGTCGAGCAGTGGCGCAAGGGTTTGAACTGGTTCTTCCGGGAGGCGCCGACCCGGCGGCACCAGGCGGAGAAAGAGGTTGCGAGGCCGACGGAGGGCAAGGTGTCCGCAGGTGTGGCCGACGCCAGTGCCCGGAGCGGAGCGGATGAAGATGTCGGAACACCGGTGGGCGAAGAAAGCTACGAGGACGGGCGGCAGCATTACGCCCACACGGTGGCGGAGATGCAGGCGAAGGTGCCGATGGATCCGTGGTTTGAGGAGACGGTGCGCTTAATGCGGGTGCGGCAGATGGCCTACCGCACGGAGGAGGCCTACCTGGGCTGGATCCGTCGGATGGAGCGTTTTCTGGGCAACAAGGACGGGCTGGAGGCTTTCGGGGAAGAGGATTTGAAGCGATTTTTGAGCTTTCTTGCGGTGGAGGAAGGCGTGGCAGCGGGGACGCAGCGGCAGGCCTTGAACGCGGGCGTCTTCTTTCTTCGGGAGGTGCGCAAGATGGAGCTGGGGGATTTCAGCGACTATGTGAAGGCGAACCCGCGCAAGTATTATCCGGTCGTTTACTCCAAAGGGGAGATGAGCCGCCTGTTGGCGGAGTTGCGCGGCAAATGGTCTTTGATGGCTCGCTTGCAATATGGCTGCGGTTTACGGATTTCGGAGTTGTGCCGGTTGCGCGTGAAGGATGTGGATCTGGAGCGCGGGAAGCTCTACATCCGAGCGTCGAAAGGTGATAAGGACCGTTGTGTGCCGCTACCGAAATGCTTGCGGGAGCCACTGGTCGCACATTTGGAAGAAGTGCGAAAGGTGCACGAGGCGGACCGGGCGGCGAAGGTGCCGGGCGTTTTCATGCCGGGTGCGTTGGACAAGAAGATGCCGAAAGCGGGGTGCAGTTGGCAGTGGTTTTGGGTGTTTCCGATGCAGAGTCTTTCGCGTGACCCGCGCGGTGAACGGGATGCCCCGAGGCGGCGACACCATATACTGCCGCGAGCTTATCAGAAAAAGCTGTCGATTGCTGCGGTGGAGGCAGGGATTCCGAAGCGCTCGAACTCACATGTTTTGCGGCACAGCTACGCGACGCATCTGCTGGAGAATGGGACGAATGTTAGGACAGTGCAGGAGTTTCTCGGGCATACCTGCGTGGAGACGACGATGATCTATTTGCATGTGATGGAGGATCAAAAAGATCTGACGCTGAGCCCCTTGGATGCTTTGTAGGAGATCAGGCAAGGTCTGAAGTCATGGGCGCGCAATTTGGAATAAATGTTGGAATGTATTATGGGGACTATGGAAACAAACGAAGTAAAGGAAATCCAAGGGCTCTATGGGCCGTTTAGTCTCTCGGAGCGGGTTCTGCAGAAGATCTGGTTGAAGGGGGATTTTGATCAGGGTGTGTTGCGCACGGAGTCGGGTAAGCGCTTGCGGGTGCTGGATCCGGGGCGTTGGAATTTATTGGAAGGGCCTGACTTTTTGGAGGCACGACTGGAGCTCGATGGCACGCAGCTGGTCGGCGATGTGGAGGTTCACTTCCATGAGGCCGATTGGCACTTGCACGATCATGGCAGCAATCCGAATTTCGCGGATGTCTGCTTACACGTGGTGCTCTATCCGAGCAGTGGTTTGCCGCAATCGGTGATGACTACGCGAGGAACGTCGCCGGAACTGCTCTATCTTCTACCGTTGTTGGAGCGTGACCTTGAGGACTATGCTGTGGACGATGCTCTGCTGGAATTGGAGCAGGTCGAGGATGCGGAATGGATGCTCAAGTTCCTGGAGAATCCGCTGGAAGCGCGTCGCTCGATTCTGCGCGAAGGGGCGGCGCAGCGCTGGGAGGGGAAGGTGGAGTTCGCCCGTAAGCGTTTGCTAGGCACGTCTTGGCGGGAGGCCTGCCACCAGTATTGTCTCGAAGTGCTCGGCTATGCGCGTAACCGCGCGCCGATGGCTCGGCTGGCGCTGAGCTATACGATCGAGGACTTTGTATCGGGTAGGGCGGATGCTGAGGCGCTCTTTACGGAAGAGCAGGTTCAGTGGCGCTTGAGTGGCTTGCGCCCAGCCAATCATCCCCGGGTTCGACTGAAGCAGTATACGGAGATCTGCCGCACGCATCCGGATTGGCCGGAGCGTTTGGAGGCAGTGTTGAGTGGCTGCGCAGTGAAGGATGCCGAGCGGACGGGCGCGGCTTTTCGAAAGCAGCATGGCTTGCCTGAGTTGACGGAGCGGATTGCGCAGGAGGTCTTCTCGGGGGTGATCAGCGCGAAGCGGCTGAATACTTTGGTCTGCGATGCGCTGTTGCCGCTGGCGCAGGCGGCAGGCTGGACCGAAGCGGAGGCCTACTGGCTGCATTGGCCAGCGGGTGATGCGCCGGAACGGCTGCATGCGTTTTTGAAGCAGGCGCAAGTGATCGATCGCGCTGAGCCGTTCTCAAACGGCCAAGTGCAGGGTGGGCTGCAGTTGTTGATTGACGGCCTGCGGCCGTAATGGCGAATAGCGGATGGCGGATGGCGAAGCCATCGGCGTCACAGGTCTTCACGTTGTTACGCCCGTGTAGGCCTGTGACGCTATGTTTCATCGGTCGTAGCATCCGAAGTAAATCGGATGAATGCCCCGCTTTTTTAGCTGTTCGGGACGCGGTCGGCTCTAGGAACCGGGGCGACGCGCATCGACCCCGAAACAGAGTTTCGAGGCTACGAAAGAGTGCGACTCCGGCAGCCGATCCTTGTTCCGTGCCCACAAAAAAGCCTGCCGGATGGCTCCGGCAGGCTTTTGGAAATGGCTGTGTCTCGAACTAGACGAGCTTAGCTTTGAGGTCGTCCTTGGAGGTGAGGCCGACGACGGTGTCGGCGACTTGACCGCCTTTGAAGATGAGGATCGTGGGGATGGCCCGGATCTCATACTTGCTGGCGACTTCGCTGTTATTGTCGACATTGACTTTGCAGATCTTGACTGCGTCACCAAGCTCTTCGGCGAGCTCTTCAAGGATGGGCGCGATCGCTTTACAAGGGCCGCACCAGGGTGCCCAAAAGTCGACGACGACTGGCGCGGAACCGCTGGAAACGGTCGAATCAAAATTGGAGCTATCGAGTTCTGTGATTTTATCGGACATGATCTGTCTTGGTTTATTTTTCAGTTATTTGAGAAAAGGGAGCACTTCTTGAACGATCAATACGGTGAATGCGATGGCGGCTGCGGCGGCGACGGCGTCGATCACGAGTGCGCCCACGCTGATGCTTTTATCGTCATCAACAGAGATTGAAGGGTCGGTCTTGGGTGCAGGCTTGGCCGCGGCTGGCTTGGGAGCGGCGGGTTTGGGAGCCGCGGGCTTGGCTGCGGCAGGTTTGGGGGCGGCTGCTACAGGTTCTGGTTTAGGCGTGGCTGCCTCGGGTTTGACGGGAGGTGTCGCCGGTTTGCTTTCTGCCAGCTCTTCAAAGGAAGGGGTGGGTTTGGCGGAAGCTGCGGGCTTGGCGGGAGCTGCGGGCTTGGCGGGTGCGACGGGCGGCTTCGTGGGCTTGCCTTCGGCGAGCTCTTCGAATGAAGGCGTGGGCTGTGCGGCCTCTGGCTTCTTCGGTGGCACGGGCGCAGGGCGAATCGCAGGTTTAGGTGCAGCCTTCGCTTCTTCGTTTTTGCCGGGGGTGGGGGCAGTGTTTTCGTTTTGGGGTTCCGTCATAATGTGGTGTAGGCTACGTGGGCTTTGCTTTCTGTCAAGTTGACCTTATTCGGGGGTGCTTTCTTTTATGATATCTTTGAGTTCGTGCTGTTCGACCGTTTCGAGGGTCTTGCCCTTGCGGTCGAGCGTTTCAAAGGTTTTGACGACGGTCTCCGTCATGCGCTCGTGAGTCTCTTGTGAGCCGCCGACGATAGCGAAGCGCTCGGCTTGGGTCATGCGTTTGTGGCCGTCCTTATTGTCGAGGCCGACGCCGATGAGATGGGCGGCGGGCTTTTTTGGCTGCTGCTTGTCTAATCGGTTCATTCGCTGGGCTCGGTTGGTTCGGTTGGTTCGGGGGCGGGCTCTTCCAAACGCATGCAGCGGATGTCGCCGAAGGCGCGGTCTTGTTGGAGGCCGATTTTACTTAAACGCGTGAGTTCGAGGACGGCGAGGAAGGTGGCCACAATGGTGGTGATCGTCGTGGTGGACTCGAAGAGTTCGGAGAAGAGGAAGCTGGGCTCGTGCTTGATCCGGAGCAGGATGACTTCCATGCGGTCGGAGACCGTGACTTGCTCGGCATTGATTTGCCCCTCGTCGATACGCTCGGCGAGGCGACGGAGCACTTGGTTAAAGGTATTCCAGAGGTCAACACGGTCCACTGGCTTGAGTGGTCGCTCGACGGCTTCGAGGGCATCCTTGGGGCCGATGCGCGCGATGAGGTCGTTACTGCTGAGGATGAGCTTTCGGATGTCTTCGGCGGCTTCTTTGAATTTACGGTATTCAAGTAGCTGCTGGACGAGTTCCCAGCGGGGATCGACATCTTCGTCTTCGACGTCTTCGTTGGTGCCTTGATCTTTTTTCGGCAAGAGCATCCGGCTCTTGATATACATGAGCGTGGAGGCCATGACGAAAAACTCACCAGCGATTTCCAGATCGAGCTTATCCATCGAGGCCAAGATCATTATGTATTGATCGGTGACATGCTCGATGGGGATGTCGTAGATATCGACTTCGCTGCGGCGGATCAAATATAGCAATAGATCCAACGGCCCTTCAAAGGCCGGCAGCCGTATGGCAAAATCGTTATCGGGGATGAGAGCTTCTTCCATGGTCGGGTGTGGGCTTACTCGCCGCTAGCGAGGCGGACTTGGATGTCGAAGGAAACATCACTCTCGCGGCGCGCATCTTCGCGGAAGGTGATGGCGTAGAGTAGCTCCCATGTGCTGCCAATACGTGTGCGCAGGCCGACGCGTAATAGGGTCATGTCGCCGGTGTCCGCATCGAAGTTCACATCGGAAAGGAAGGCGTAGCGCTCGTTGATGCGATACATGAAGTCGAGGCGATATTGATCGATGCGCTTGTTGAGCAAGTCAGTGGACAGGCCGATGTCCCAGACTTCGCCACTGCGGATCGTGGTGCGCGTGCGGAGCTCTTCGAGGGTGAGGCTCTCTGTGCGGAAGCGGCTAGCGAGGTCGAACTTAAGCCACGGTGCGGGGTTGAGAACGAGCTCGACCCAAGTGGCGTTGAGGGTGTCTTCCTTGTCGCCGTCGTAGCGGAAGTTTTTCTCAAAAAGAATGTCTTGGTAGAAATTAAGCGCGGCGAGGGTGCGAGAGCCGTAGGCCTGCGCACGTGTCTGGAAGAGGTTTTCTACGCCTAGACGAACGAGGTGCGTTTCTGAGATTTGATCGACATTACGCAGGTCGCTTAAGTCGAGCAGTGGCCGTTCGAGGTCGAAGACTTGACGATCGATCGTTGCGATTTGGTTGATGTCGTCGGGGTCTGAGAAGTAGCGGTAGCGCAACACGGGGCGCACAAGGTGGCGTAGGCCGTCGATGCCCCAAGTCTTGTTGACGGTGGGGTAGCTGGCGTAGGCGCGCGCTTCGAGATCGAAGCCGACCTCGTAAATGTCGCGGCTGAAGCTGTCGTCGAGCGGAGTGACCGCAGTCGGGCGGAGAGCCCCGTCTAGCTGCTGGTTATCGTATTGGGTGAAGCGGGCGCCGGCCAGCGGGGTGAACGTGAGCCAGTCGGTCAGCAGAAAGGGACGCTCGATACGGTAGGTCAGGTCAAAGCGGTCGGACTCACCTTCGACCGTGAGTGCCGGGAGGTTCGCGTCGAAGTCCTCGCGCAGCTGCACGTAGCTCGCCGATGCGCGGTGGTAGGCGCCGGTGTTGAAGATCGGAATGGGCAAGAGGTCGAAGCGCACTTCAGGTAGGCGTTCTTGCACGAGTTGAAAGTCGTTGGGGCGGAAGCGTCCGAATGCGGAGACGATGTAGTTATCCCCAGCGTAGGCGGCTTCGGCAAAATTCTCTGGGCGTTGGTTCGCGCTGAATACATCATCGCGGAAGTCGCGCGTGACTTCGGAGTCTGACCAGTAGCTAAGTGAAGCGGTCGCGGTAAAGCGCTCTCCGATGTGGTGCTTATGCCGCCATTCGGCGAAGCCGCGTTCAGTATCGATCTGTCTATTTAAGTTATCGAGGCCACGCTCTCCGAGATCTCCCTCATCATTGATATAGCCAGTGCTGATGGCTCCGGTGATCTGCTGCGTCGACGAGTTATACATGTATTGCGCCGTAGGGCCTGCGAGCACGCCGCGCTGAGTGTAGTAGTCGAGATTCGCACCGGCGCGCATCCAAGAAGTGACGGGGAAGAGCGTGGTGGTCTGTAGATAGTAGCCGAGTTTGCCGTCGGAGCCGCCGTTGATATCGAGCATGTAGGGTGCGCCGGTCAAGTAGTGGCGGTAGCCTGGCAGGTAGAAAAAGGGCACGTTGCCGACTCGGAAAGTGGCGCCGTCCATCTCGACGTATTCGCCTGCATCGCCATTGACGTATTTCACTTCGTCGGAGCTCACGCTCAGGCCGAACGGGCTGGGGGCACCGTAGTAAACTGTGGCGCCTTGGATGTGTGTGCTCTCCATCGTGCCGCCGGCGCTGACGCCGCTCACGTAGTAGGGCCACTGCCCCGTGCGGAGGATGTCCACCGAGAAGATGTTTTCCGTGCCGTCGAAGCTCAAGCGGTCGGCGATCAGACGGCCACCATCGCGGTTAATGGCGACGTTTCCATCGGCATCGGCGAGTGAGAATTCCTGATAATAGGTGATGCGATCTGCTCGAATCCGGGTGTTGTCGAAGTCGAGCCGCGCATCGCCGCGAGCGACGAGGCGCTGTGAGTCTTCATCGAACTCCAGAGGCTCCAGAGAGCTGAGTTCAGGCAGAGCCGCGCTCAATGAGAGGGTGAGCGTCAGATAGAGAAAAAGTGAGGTGTTCCGGGCGTTTGCTAGCACGGGGCGGGACTATGATCAGCGGATTTTCTGTGGACAAGTCTTTTATACGGGATACCGCCTTTGCCCGGCGTGACGTGACGGGGACGTTTGCATTTGTAGCATTGGCCGTCAGGCCGATGATGGTATGGCGCGTTCGTCGCTGTCCTTGCCGTCGTTCATCCGGCTGACGCCGTATGCTACGTTTCCGCGATTTAAAGCTCTCGGGAGCCTACGTAGACGCGAGTTACGCGCTTGGTCACGGAGCAGAGAGTCTCCCAAGGGATGGTCTTGGCGAGTGCGCTGTATTGTGTGGCAGTGATCTCGCAGCCTTGATCTTTTCCGATAAATACAGCATGATCGCCGATCTGGGCGGCGGGGCAGTCGGTGACGTCGATCATGGTTTGATCCATCGTCACGCGCCCGAGAATGGGGCAGCTCTGGCCGTGCAGGAGCACATGGCCACGGTTACTTAGTTCGAGCGGTACGCCGTCGCCGTAGCCGGCGGTGAGCACGGCGATGCGGGAGTCGCGCCGGAGTGCGTGGGTGCGTGCGTAGCTGATGTCGGTGCCGACGGGGAGGTCTTTGACCAGACCGACTCGAGTGTGAAAGCTAAATACAGGTTCCACGGCGACGCGTCCGAGCGCGGACTCGGGGTAGGGCGGCACGCCGAATTGGAGCAGGCCGATGCGCACGGCGTTGAAGGGGCTATCGCCGCGCAGGCTGTCGATGCCGGCAGAGTTGTCGGCATGGATCAGGAGGTCGCCGGGGAGCGGAGCCACCGCGTCGAGCACGGCGAGAAAGCGCTCACGCTGCGTCTGGGTGAATGCAGGGTCGCTGTCGGCGCTGGAAAAGTGTGTATAGATGCCCTCGAGTTTGAGAGCGGGCATCTCGCTGATATGTTTGAACAGAGCGGCAGCTTTTGTGTGCCAAATGCCCAATCGCCCCATGCCGGTGTCGATCTTTAGGTGGATTTTGATGGGCGTCTTACGTTTTTCGGCGAGGGCGTGTAAGCGTTCGCACTCGCCGAGTGTGCTCACGGTGGCGGTGAGATCGTGCTCGATGAGGAGCGCATCCTCTTCCGGGAGCAGGGGACTTAGAATGAGGATCGGCCAGCCCGCCCCCATGTGCCGGATGTCGGCTGCTTCGGCGGCGTTGGCGACTGCGAAGCAATCCACGCCGCTCTGCATGAGGCGGCGCACCATCTGTGGCATGCCGTGGCCGTAGGCGTCGGCCTTGACGACCGCGACATAGCGCATCCGGTCTGGCAGCGCGGCTTGGATGCGCTTCAAATTACGCTCAAACGCGGCCAGATCGATCTCTGCCCAGCAACGAAGGGGCGAGGGTGTGCGTTGAGTGGACATGTGGCGCTTGTAAGTTGGGGGTTCAACCGGTTTTTTATTTAAAAAAGATTGTAGCGATGCGACGCCAGTCGTGTCGACGTCGGAAAAGCTGAGGCGCTTGCCCGTCGACCCCGCTGGCGCGGATTCGCTACTCTAACAGAGTCAATCGATCACTAGCGGTGGCGGGTGGGTGTCCACTTTTGAAATGTGTTGATGCCCGAGTTATAGAGCTGTACGCCCTCGGTGGGTTGTAGCAAGGATGGGTTCTCTCGCACGGTCGCGATGTGTGTGGGGTCGTAGCTGAGCGTTTGTGCGTTGGCCGGTGGGCTCTGCCAGCCTTTGCGCTGGGGTAGGTGGTAGATCGCTCCGCCCCATGCGGCGAGTGTCTCGTCGTCGATCACTTCGGTCGCTCCAGCCAAGCCGCCCTTTATATAAAGGGCATTCCACGCACCCTTTTTCCAGTCGGCGACGATCAGTGCGTCTTTCAGCTCAGGCTCTGAGTGGAGTAGGCCGAGGGCGGTGAGTCGCAGGCTATTATATTTATAGAGATTCGCTGAATGCGGGTAGAGTCGCGTCCATGTCTCGATCGCCATGGCGCAGAGGCGCAGGCCGAGCACGGAACCGGGACCTTCGCAATAGAGATAGCTGTGGATATCGCTCAACGCGATCGACGCCTCCTTGAGCGTGACGTCGATCGCGGGGAAGAGATTTTCAAGCGGTGCACCATCGCGATGCACCTTCGCCCGCCAATGATTCTGGCTATCCAATACCCCAGCGAAGACGCTGCTGCCGGAGCCGTCGATCACTAGCGATAGCTGCGGACTCATGAATCCTTAAACTGTGTGACCAAACCGGTGACGGTTGCCTTGGCATCGCCGTAGAGCATGCGCGTGTTGGGTGCGGTGAAGAGTTGGTTTTCCAATCCGGAGAAGCCGGCGCCCTTGCCGCGCTTGAGGCAGAAAGTGGTCTTGGCCTTGTGAGCTTCGATGATCGGCATGCCGTAGATGGGGCTGCTCTCGTCGTTGGCGGCGGCGGGATTGACCACGTCGTTTGCACCGATGACGATGGCGACATCGACCATTTCGATGGTGGGATTCACATCGTCCATCTCCACGAGCTGCTCGTAGGGCACGTCGGCCTCGGCGAGGAGTACGTTCATATGGCCGGGCATACGACCCGCCACAGGGTGGATGGCGAAGCGGACTTCGGCGCCGTTGTTTTCGAGCAGTTCGCCGAGTTCTTTGACGGCGTGCTGTGCTTGCGCGACAGCCATGCCGTAGCCGGGAATGACGATGACGTTCTTGGCCGCTTCCAATATATAGTAGGCGTCTTCGGCCGAGATGGGCTTCAGTTCGCCGGTGCTTTCGCCGCTGCTGGCTTGCGCAGTCGCGCCGAAACCGGAGAAGAGCACATTGACCAGTGTGCGGTTCATCGCCTTACACATGATCACGGTGAGAATCAGGCCGGAGGCGCCGACCAAGCAGCCGGCGACCACGAGCACGTTATTATTAATGACGAAACCGGCCGCGCAGGCCGCGAGACCCGAGCAGGAATTGAGCAGGGAAATGACCACCGGCATGTCGCCACCGCCGATCGGCATGACGGCGAAGATGCCGAGCAAGAGCGAGAGCACGATCACTGCGATGAGCAGCGTGTAGGCGATCTCAGCGCTCGGTGCGATGCTGAAGCCGATGCCGGCTCCTATGATGCCGAGCGCGAGTAGAGCATTAAAGGCCTTTTGGCCGGGGAAGGTGAGCGCGCGTCCGCCGAGTTTGCCGGAGAGCTTGCCCCACGCATACATGGAGCCGGTAAAGGTGATGCCCCCGATGAGGATCGCGAGCACGGTGACGGTCGCCGTAAAGGGCGTCACGCTTGTGCCGGTGACTTTTTCGAGCAAGCCTGCCAGAGCTTCCGGATTGGCCGCGCGGTGGTATTCTGCCCAACCCACGAGGAGCGAGGCGAGGCCGCCAAAGCCGTTGAAGAGCGCAACGAGCTCGGGCATGCCTGTCATTTGCACACGTTTTGCGGCGACAAAGCCGATGGCCGAGCCCAGCACCAAGCCGCCGATGACGAGCTTATAGTCCAGTCCCTTACTCAGTAGGGTGACGATGACCGCCAGCATCATGCCGACGGCGGAAAGCAGATTGCCGCGTTTGGCCGTATCGGCCTTACCCAGCATCTTGATGCCGAATACGAAGAGAATCGCCGCGACGATATAGGAAAGATTAACGATGATGAGCGGATCCATTATTTACCCTTCTTTTTGAACATGCCGAGCATGCGATCAGTCACCATATAGCCGCCGACCACGTTGACGGTGGCCAGGACGATGGCGGCGAAGCCGAGCCAGACGGAAAGTCCGCTGGAGCTAGTGTTGACCGCCAAAATGGCACCGACCACGGTGATTCCGGAGATCGCGTTCGACCCTGACATCAACGGGGTGTGCAGCTGTGAAGGCACTTTGGCAATGAGCTCGAAGCCGAGGAAGGCCGCTAGCACAAAGATGAATAGGAGGAGTATGAGTTCCATAAGTGTGGAGGAGGAAGACAGTTATTATGACGGCTGTCGATGATTCGATCTCTAAAAATAGTGGCAAGCCGTAAGATCTTGAATTGGTAAGAGTCTTGCATGTTCCAATAGATTGTCTTCACTCCAGACGTGAAAATTACCAAAAAAGAGATCGAATCCATTACTGGTGTGAAGTGTGCCCAGCCGCACTCGCTTTTGGGCATGCATCCCCACAAGAAGGGGAAGAAAAATTGTCTGATCGTACGCGCCTATTTGGACGACGCTAAGAGCTGCTCTGTTGTTGATATCGCCGATGAGTCAGGCACCCGCTACGAACTGAAGCGTTTGACCAAAGACGGTCTCTTTGAGGGCATCATCGAAGACCGCAGTGAAGTTTTCCAATACCGTCTCCGCACCGAGCGCTACAACGGCGAGATTCGGCAGTTCTTCGATCCTTACAGTTTCCTCCCCACGATGTCGGACGACGATGTCTATCTGTTCAGCGAGGGCTCTGACCATTTCGTGCACCATAAAATGGGTTCGCAGCTGCGCACGATTGACGGCGTTGTTGGCGTCTCCTTTGCAGTTTGGGCGCCGAATGCTGAGCGTGTTTCCGTTGTCGGCGACTTTAACCATTGGGATGGGCGTTACCACCCGATGCGCAGCCTCGGTGCTTCCGGTATTTGGGAGTTGTTCATCCCCGGCCTCGAAGCCGGTATGAAGTATAAGTACGAGATCGGCGGTCGCCAAGGCTTCCCGCTTCTAAAGACAGATCCCTACGGCACCTATTTTGAAGCACCGCCTTACAACGCCTCCATCATCTGCCCCGTCGATGGCAGCTACGAGTGGAATGATGCGGAGTGGATCGAGAAACGAGCGAAGACGGACTGGAAAAATCAAGCAGTCTCCGTGTATGAGATGCATGTCGGCTCTTGGAAGTCCGTGGTCGAAGACGCCGCTCGCCCGCTCAGCTACCGCGAGCTGGCCAATGAGCTGGTGGAATACCTAGTCGACATGAACTACACGCACGTCGAGTTCATGCCACTTTCCGAGCACCCCTTTGATGGTTCGTGGGGCTACCAAGTCACCGGTTTCTTTGCTCCGACCTATCGTTTCGGCTCTCCCGAGGACTTTATGTATCTGGTCGATACGCTCCACCAAAACGGAATCGGCGTGATTATGGACTGGGTGCCTGCTCACTTTCCGACCGATAGCTTTGCGCTCGCGCAGTTTGACGGCACGGCGCTCTACGAGCACGCCGACCCGCGCCAGGGCTTCCACCAAGACTGGGGCACTTTGATCTTCAACTACGGCCGTAGTGAAGTGCGCGGCTTCCTCGTGGCCACCGCACTTGCCTGGTGTGAGCGTTACCACATCGACGGCCTGCGTGTCGACGCCGTCGCGTCCATGCTCTATCTCGATTATTCGCGCGAAGAAGGGCAGTGGATTCCCAATCAATACGGCGGCCGCGAAAATCTCGAAGCCATCGACTTTCTGCGCCAGACCAACGATCTCGTGCACAAGTATTACCCTGGCACTTTGATGATCGCCGAAGAGTCCACCGCCTTCCCGGGCGTGACCAAGCCGACCTCCGAAGGTGGCCTCGGCTTCGACATCAAGTGGAATATGGGCTGGATGCACGACACGCTTGAGTATTTCCAGAAAGATCCGGTCTACCGTAAGTATGAGCACCATCAGCTCTCCTTCGGTATGCTCTATCAATATTCAGAGAACTTTACCCAAGTGTTTTCGCATGACGAAATCGTCCACGGTAAGGGTTCCATGCTCCTCAAGATGCCCGGTGAACCGATCTCCAATAAGTCACACCAATTGCGTCTTCTCTACGGTCTCATGTGGATGTGGCCGGGTAAGAAGACTCTCTTTATGGGCAGTGATTTCGGGCAGTCCGCCGAATGGAATTACAGCAAGAGCCTCGACTGGCACTTGCTCCAATACCTCGATCACGAAGGTATCCAGATGGTCATACGCGATCTGAATAAACTTTACCGTGAGATCCCCAGCTTGGCTTCGGGCGACAATCGCCCGGAGGGCTTCGAGTGGATCAACTGCACGGATGCGGAGAACAGCATTCTTACCTTCCTACGCAAAGGCGACGCGCCGACCGACGATGTCGCCGCAGTTGGTAACTTCACTCCGGTGCTACGCAACGGCTTCCGGGTTGGCGTGCCCCATGCCGGGTTCTGGAAGGAACTTCTCAACACAGATGCCAAAGAATACGGAGGCCTCGGCTTCGGTAATAATGGCGGCGTGCAAGCCGAGCCTGTCGAGTGGGATGGACGCCCTTACTCGATCAAGCTCGATATTCCGCCGCAGTCGATGAGCATCTTCCGTTTCCAAGGTTAACCATAGGAGATCCATACCGTGTATCAAAAGCTAGATCCCATCAGAGCTACATTTCAGTTAAGTCAATTATTGTCGGACTTTGATGGCGATGCGGAGCGTCAGTTTAGCCGCTCCCTCAAGCATATAGCGCTCTGCACCGGAGCGGATCGAGCGTATCTGTGCCTTTGGGATTCGTCCGAGCAGACGATCTGCACGGTCGCTCAGTGGCACATCGAGCAGTTGGAACCTATGCCGGCCAAGCCTATCAATATAGATGGCTTTGCGCTACTGGATGAATATTTTGCGCAAAACCGCGGCTTGTCTGTGATTCAAAAAGAGGCGGTCTTTTATGACCATCGGTTGATCGGAGTGCTTTGCATCGAGTCGCGCGATCCAATCAATCGCTTGAGTCCGGGAGAGCAGAGCTTTGTTAAAAATGCTGCGTATCTTCTGGCGCCTTGCTTGAGTGGTTTTAAGGTGCCCCAAGGTGGGGAAGAGTTGGATGTCAAAGAGCTCGCCGAGTCGCCCCCTGCGACGTCTGAAGTGAAAGAAGGCAATCAGTCCCCTGTTGTTCTCATCGTTGAGGATAATAAGATCAATCAACTGACAATTATGAAGATGCTCGAGCGCAGCGGTGCCGTTGTGCAAACTGCGGATGATGGTCTACACGCGATACGAGCCTGTCAGGAGAGTAAATTTGATCTCATCCTGATGGACTTGAGTATGCCCCATATGGATGGTTTTGATACGACTCGTGAAATCATTACTAGCTGCCCATTCAATAAGCAGACACCTATAGTCGCTGTTTCGGCGCACACGGCCGAGGAGACGCAAAGTCGTTGTTTGAAAGTCGGTATGCAAGAGTTTGTCGCAAAGCCCTTGCGCACACAGCGCATTCGCGAGCTGGTCGAAAAATACTTTGGTCAGGCCGGATTATCACGGACTTAAGCTCGTTATCCGTAGTGGCGACTTCAGTCGCCATCAGGCCTAGACACTTACAGAGAGCGATATGGTAGCTGAAGCAGCCACTACATCATCCAGCCCAAAGATTCATTTTCCCTGCTATAAGTCCGTGCTATTCCGGTCAGGCCGTTTAGACTTCGTATCCATCGGGGTAATTGCCCGCGTCGTCGTCCTCATTGTTCAGCATGTATTTCTCGAAGGCTGACTTGTTACTCGCTTTCATGTAGGCTTCTTCCGCGCTGATCTGATTTTGATTCAGTAGTCTTTCCAGAGAGGCATCCATTGTAATCATACCGTCCTGCATACTACTTTCGATGATCTGGCGGATGCGGCTGATCTTACCGCTTCGAATGCAGGTCGCGAGTGCGTCATGTTGTAGCAGTATCTCGTGAGCTGCGATTCGCCCCCCGCCGTTTTTCTTACAGAGAAGTTGCGAGACCACACCCTTCAGGCAAGCGCCGAGCATCGTGCGAATCTGATTCTGTTCATCCGCGGGAAATGCGTCGATCACACGGTCGATCGTCATCGGTGCGTTATTCGTGTGCAGTGTGCCAAAGACCAGAATACCCATCGATGCGCAATTCAGAGCCAAGCGAATCGTTTCCACATCGCGCATCTCACCGATCAGGAGGATGTCCGGATCGGCGCGCATCGCACCGCGAAGTGCGCTGGCGAACGATGTGCTGTGTTCGCCGACCTCGCGGTGCACGATTACGCTTTGCTTATTGTTATGAACGAATTCCACCGGATCTTCGATCGTAATGATGTGCTTGCGCGACTCCTCGTTGATCAGGTCGATCATGGCGGCGAGCGTGGTCGACTTGCCGCTGCCCGTCGGTCCCGTCACGAACACTAGACCGGAGCGTGCGACGCAGAACGTCTGGAGGACTTCCGGCAAACGTAGCGATTCGAAAGATTTGATCTCTGCTGGAATCAGGCGTAACACCGCTGCGATGCCCCAGTGGTTGTGGAAGTAGTTGGCGCGAAAGCGGTCGCCGGTCTCGATACCGTAGGCGAAATCGAGTTCCTTGGTTTCTTCGAAGGCTGCCCATTGCTCCTCAGTGCAGAGCTCTTTGAGCATTTTGCGTAGGTCGTCCTCCTGCAGCGGGCTATCGCCTTGCTCCGTGATCGATCCGGCGACTCGTGCACGAATCGGCGTGCCCACTGCCAGGTGCAAGTCGGAGCCGTCGGATTCTAGCAGCTTCTTTAGGTGCTGGTCGAGTAGAGCCATCTTTTTTAAGTGGTTAGGTGAGTCGGCTTTTGCAGGAGGATGAGTTCGCGCAGCTGTGCGCGTTTGATCTCACTCTTGATGTTTTTCAGCGCGATTTCATCGGTGATGCGATCTCTTTCCCATAGGGATAAGACGGACTTGTCCATCAGGCGCATGCCCTCGGCCGAGCCGGTTTCCATTACGTTGACGAGGCCTTCCGGCTTGTTCTCGTGGATTAGGGTGCGTACCGCGGTGTTGTTGAGGAGCAACTCGTAGGCTAGCGCCATATGCCCGTCTCTAGCGGGGATCAATCGCTGGCAGATAATGCCGCGTAGCGCGTGCGAGAGCATCACGCGGATATGTGTCTGCTGCGAAGCAGGAAAGGCATCGAGCACGCGGTTGAGAGTGTTGGCGGCATCGCTCGTGTGTAAGGTGCCAATGACGAGGTGACCGGTTTCCGAGGCGGTGATCGCCATTTCGATGGTTTGCAGATCACGTAGCTCGCCGATCACGATGATATCCGGATCTTGACGGAGCGCACTCTTCAGAGCACCCGAGAAATTGTGCGTATGCGTGCCGACCTCGCGTTGAGTTATTTGGCAACCCTTAGAAGTTTGCACGATCTCAATTGGATCCTCCACCGCAATTAGGTGCTCTTCTCGCGTCGAGTTGATATCGTCGATCATCGCCCCCAGCGTGACACTTTTACCGGAGCAAATGGAGCCTGCTACGAGAATCAGGCCATTGGGGTAGGTCAGCAGCTTGCGGATCGGTTCTAAGTCTTCGAAACCGAGCTCGTCGAGTTTAGGGATTTTACTCGGAATGATTCGATAGGTGCCTGCCACACCCTCGGTGTGTTGCATCAGGTTGACTCGATACCGCTTTCGCATGCCTAGAGTCATGGCTAAGTCGAGGTCTTTGGTCGATTCGAAGGCATCTCTTTGAGCCTCGTCGAGCAAGGCAGTATTCAGCGCGTGCGAGGCTGCTTCCGATAGATTCTCTTCGTGTAGATAGCGCAGTTCCCCGTTTAAACGGGCGAAAGGGCGCGCGCTGGCCGATAGGTGGAGATCGCTACACCCCATCTCCTGCGCTGAGGCCAATAGCTGCTGCATGAAATCGCGGGCTGCCGATCCTTCCTTTAAGTCGGGGGCAGTTTCAAAGTCAGGCATCGAGTCAGGGATTTCAACTCTGGCTACGGTGCTTTTTTCGGTGTCTTGGGGCGCTTCCACTGTGGGGAGCGCGAAAGGATTACTTGGCGGCTCCTCACTCTGTGAGCGATGATAGGCCAGCTCGACAAGATCCTGCAGTCCATCGAAGTCCTGACAGGCCTTCTCCCGTAAAAGCTCTTCTGCGAACGGAACAATCTCCGCGTCTTCGCCTAGTGATTGAGCAACAGTTAAACTAGACTGCAGAGAAAAAAGCTTCCGCTCAGTCCCGAGAAGAACTAACCATTGTATCTCCTTTTTCAATAGGTTGCTATCCAAGCGTATTACTTCGATCATACAACCTTTTTCCTGATCCGTTAGCCGCCTAATATGTCCACAGAATCCCAATCAATCACATCTCTGGAAACTCGCATCACGCATTTGGAGAAGCATATCGAAGAGCAGGACGCAGAGATCTACCAGCTTTCCAAGCGGATTGATGCGCTGGTCAAAGTCGCTAAGGAGCAGAAGGCACAGTTGGCTGCGGTTGCGGAGCTGAGCTCCGGCAATCCCGGAGATATGCCGGCCGACGAAAAGCCGCCGCACTATTAGCCCAGGGTAGAGATTCTCTCGCAAGACGGTTGTCTTTGCCCGCGATTGCGTTCTATCTACGGCTATGAATTGGAAAAAAGTCCGCGATTTTGAAGACATTCTTTATGAGAAGTGCGATGGCATCGCTAAGGTGACGATCAATCGGCCACACCGCCGTAACGCCTTCACCCCCGATACGGTGGCAGAGATGATCGAAGCCTTCTCTGATGCGAAGGACGATACTTCGATCGGCGTTGTTCTGCTCACCGGTTTTAATCCGCAGACGGATGGCAAATTCGCCTTTTGTGCGGGTGGGGATCAGAAGATTCGCGGCCACAAAGCTGGTGGCTATGTGGGCAAAGATGGTGTGCCGCGCCTGAACGTGCTCGATTTGCAGAAGCTCATCCGCTCGATGCCTAAGGTGATCATCGCGCTCGTCGCAGGCTACGCAATCGGCGGTGGCCACGTGCTGCATGTCGTATGCGACATGACTATCGCGGCCGATAACGCTGTTTTCGGACAGACTGGCCCCAAAGTGGGCAGTTTCGACGGCGGCTTTGGCTCCAGCTACTTAGCTCGTATCGTCGGGCACAAGAAAGCTCGTGAGATCTGGTATCTCTGCCGTCAATACAATGCGCAGGAAGCGCTCGACATGGGCTTGGTCAATAAGGTCGTGCCCTACGAAGACCTCGAAGCTGAGGGCGTTCAGTGGGCAAGCGAGATCCTTCAACACAGCCCTCTTTCGATCCGCTGCCTCAAAGCTGCCTTCAACGCCGACGTCGATGGCCAACAAGGCCTGCAAGAACTCGCCGGTAATGCGACCTTGCTTTACTATTTAACAGAAGAGGGTGAAGAAGGGCGTAAAGCTTGGAACGAAAAGCGCCCACCGGAGTATAAAAAGTATCCCTGGTTGCCATAAGCATCCCCAGGTCTTAATCATAATCTTACTCTTAATCCTAATCGAAAAGGGTGGGAGAGCAGGATTATGATTATGATTAAGAAATGACCTCAATTGTCCAACTCCTCATCCTTTGCCTCTGCTCGCTCCTGGCACTGACCGCTTGTGCCGAGCCGTCTAAGCCCACCCCATCGGCAGAGTTCACCGTCGTCACCTACAACGTCGAAAATCTGTTCGATGTCGATGGTGTCGCACTCTTCGACGACTATCAACAAGACGCCGATACCGACCCTTTTGGATATAGTCGTGCGAAATTTCTGACCAAGCTGGAAGCCATCGCAGCGGTGCTCCAAACCGTCAATCAAGGTCTGGGGCCCGAGATCGTCCTCTTTCAGGAACTAGAAGCCGATTTCACTCCCGAGACCACGGTCGACGATTACGATGCCTTCCTTGCTGAACACGCAGAAACCACGGTTGCCGCGATGCTGACCTCCGAGTGGTCGACAGACTATGTGGGCATACCTTCTGCGGCTTGGCTGCTCAAAGCGCTCAGCGATGAAGGACTCACCGGCTACCAAGTCGTCAGCGTGCCCGCGCGTGGACTTGACGCCGGCATCGCGCATACGAATGCCGTCTTTTCCAAATTCCCGATCAGCGATGTCCGCCGTCACCCGCTGGTGCAGGCGCGCGATATCATCGAGGCCGAACTCGACGTCGACGGGCATCCGCTTCTCGTCTATGTGAATCACTGGAAGTCCGGCGCCTCCAACCCTGAACGTGAGCCAATCCGCGTAGAAAATGCCAAAATCCTTCGTGCCCTCATTGACACTCGCCTGCAAGCTGACCCACAGGCCGACATCATCGTGGCGGGTGATCTCAACTCGCATTATAATCACTCCATCCTCTATCCCGAAATAGAGACTGGCATCAACGACATCCTCGGTTCCGACGGTGCCGAAATGTTTAACCGCAACGATCTTTACAACCTCTGGTTCGAGCTGCCGCCCGAAGCGCGCTACTCCGAGGTCTGGCGCGGTCGTCGTGGTTCGCTCATGCACATGCTGGTCACACGTGGTCTCTACGACGACGTGGGCATCAGCTATATCGACGGCAGTTTTGATAAACTCGTTGTGCCTGGTCTCAATTCGGACGCGATTGGTCGTCCGCTGAAATGGCACTTTACCGGCGAGACTGGTGGTGGTGCCTCCGATCACTTCCCCGTGTCCGCGCGCTTCACGACCGTGCCTTTTGAGCGCACCAGTAAGCCCAGTCCCGGCGAAGATGCGCTCGATTTTGAGCGCCCGCTCAACGTGTATGACTATCCCGACACGCTTGATCTGCCCGATGGCACCTTCCTCAATGCCCTCAGCGACGCCGAGCTCGCGCCTTACGTTGCCCATCTTTATACGGTCGACGCCACCGTCATCAAAATCCGGCCCTTGCTTCTTAAGGTCGGCGACCGCACATGGCCAGCCTACTATGCCAACAAAAGCATGATCGGGGAGGGCGGACTGCCCGCTTATCTCGAAAACAACGCAGGCAAAGTCCGCCTCGTCGTGCAGCCCAACTTCTACCGGGGCAAGAGTCAGCTCGTGGTCGAGAATATCCTCGGCGAGTGGTAGTTCGAGTTCAGCTCAAAGTTTTCGAAAGTAGTCGAGGGATTCTATCCCCCCGACCCGTCAGGGGCGGCTCAGTCGCTTGCAACTCGGGTCGGAGGGTAGAACCCGTCCGACTACTTGGGTGGCTAGACATACTGCAACTTCCCGAATCCCGCGCTTGCGCCCCTCGGCGAAATCTCCCAAGTTCCTCGGCTTCCCATGAGCAAAAAGTTCTACATCACCACCGCAATCGACTACGCTAACGGCTCGCCGCACCTCGGCCACGCCTACGAAAAAGTGCTGACGGACATCGTCGCACGTTTCCGTCGCTTGATGGGAGACGAGGTCAAGTTCCTCACCGGGCTCGACGAGCACGGGCAAAAAGTTCAGATGTCCGCAGAGAAAGAAGGCGTCCCGCCGATCGAAGTTTGCGACCGCCTCGCCACTGAGTTCCAAGGCCTCTGCTCGGCGCTTCATATTTCCAACGACGACTACATCCGCACCACGCAGGATCGTCATAAGGCCGTCGTGCAGGACATTCTGCAAAAGCTCTACGACAAGGGCGAGATCTACAAGGCCGACTACAATGGCCACTACAGCGTGCGCCAAGAGCAGTTCGTTACCGAAAAAGAGAAGGTCGACGGCAAATGGCCCGCCATCTACGGCGATGTTGTCGAAGTGACTGAGAGTAACTACTTCTTCAAGCTCGCCCAGTATCAAGACTGGCTCGTCGACACGATTAAGACCAACGAGCAGATGATTTATCCGCGCTTCCGCAGCGCCGATGTGCTCCAATTCCTTAAAGAGCCGCTCAACGACCTCTGCATCTCCCGCCCGAAAGAGCGCTTGGAGTGGGGTATCGAGCTGCCCTTCGATCAGGACTTCGTCACCTACGTCTGGTTCGATGCGTTGACCAACTATATCACTGCCGCCGGCTATGGCACCGACGAATTCGATCAACACTGGCCAGCCGACTACCACGTTATTGGTAAAGACATCCTCGTCCCCCCGCACGCTGTCTATTGGCCGATTATGCTCAAGGCGCTTGATATCGAGCTGCCCAAGCACTTCCTCGTTCACGGATGGTGGCTCAGCTCCGGCGCGAAAATGTCCAAAAGCACCGGCGAGGTGGTCAACCCCCTCGACCTGATCGACCAGTTCGGCGCGGATGCCTTCCGCTACTTCGTGACCCGCGAGATGAATGTCGGCCAAGACTCCGAGTTCTCGCTCGATCTCTTCATGAGCCGCTACAACAGCGACCTCGCCAACGATCTCGGTAACCTCGTCAGCCGCCTCCTCAATATGGGTGGCCGCTACACCGAGGGCAAAGTGCCCGCCGCCGAAGTCGAAGACGCGCCCGAAAAAGAGATCAAAGAACTCTGGGCTGCCACCGAGAAAGAGCTCATCCCGCTCTTCGAAGACTTCCAGTTTCACAAAGCGCTCGACCGCATCTTCACCTTTGTTTCCGGCATCAATCGCTACGCCGAGACCCGTGCGCCCTGGAAGCTCGCCAAGTCCGAAGACGCCGCCGACCAAGCCGCGCTCCGCACTTCATTGGCGACGATGGCCGAAGCACTTCGCCTCGCCGTCGTCATGCTCACGCCCGTCATGCCCGAGATCTCCGATAAGATCCGCGACCTCGTAGGTGCTGAGAATTTCGACAGCCTCGAAGGTCAGCTAGAGTGGGGGAGCACCCTCGAAGGCAAGACCCTCGGCGAGAAGACGATTCTCTTCCCGCGGCCGGAAAGAAAGTAATTTCGTAGTGACAAGCTTCCAGCTTGTCGAAGCCGCAGAATGGCAAGCTGGAAGCTCGCCACTACGTATTCCACGGGCACTTGCTCAGCATCATGCCCATGCCGCAGGTATCGGTCACGCCGGCAAACACCAGTCCTGCGCCGACGAAAGCCGGAATCGCGAAAAAGCCGCTATGCACGAACATCCCGAGAAGTGCGCCGACGAAGACCAGCGCTCCGGCTGCGATGCGCACCTGGCGTTCGATCGAGATCGCACCTTTGCCGTATTCGATTTCGATGCCTGCGTCTTTGGCCGCGTTCGTGCCGCCTTCAATCACGGAGACGTTTTGATGTCCGGCTGCAATCAAGCGCTCGGCGGCAATCATTCCACGCTTGCCGCTCTGGCAAAGTATATAGACGGGAAAGCCGTCGCCGTATTTGCCGCAAAACTGTTCGCCATCCAATTGGTCGAGTGGTAGCAATTCGGCGCCCACCACATGCGCCGCCTGAAACTCCTTTGGCGTGCGCACATCGATCACGGTGTAGCCGTCGCTAAAAATTTCCGGAAGCTTCCGGGGCGAGGTTGTTTCAATATCCATGCTGTGGAATATAGTGGAGGCATGGCAGCTTTCAAGTGCGCCGCACAATACCCTCTAACATATTAGTCTTTCTACAGGGCTGAATGAGTCCGCGTAGGTTGGAGTCCGGCTTTAGCCGGCGGTTTTCACCATGCCGCCGGCTAAAGCCGGAACTCCAACTCACTGCCCACACAATTTTTCCCTAAAACACTTGGCGAATCCCGCGCAGCCCGTTTAATCCGCTTCTTCACTTTCCATTTTTTCCAAAACATCCGATATTATGCAAAAAACAGCTCTCCTCTCCGTCAGCGACAAATCCGGTCTCGTGCCCTTCGCTAAAGCGCTCGTCGAACAACACGACTACCGCCTTCTTTCGACCGGCGGCACCGCCAAGCTCCTTGAAAAAGAGGGCATCCCTGTCACCGAGGTGAGTGATTACACTGGCTTCCCTGAGATGATGGAAGGCCGTGTTAAGACTCTCCACCCGAAGATTCACGGCGGCCTTCTCGCCCGCCGCGACAAAGACGACCACATGGCCGCCGCCGCCGAGCACGGCATCGACATGATCGATCTCGTCGTGGTCAACCTCTATCCATTCGAGGAAACTGTCGCCAAGCCCGACGTTACCTTCGAGCTCGCCATCGAGAACATCGACATCGGCGGCCCCTCCATGCTTCGCTCTGCTGCGAAGAACCACGCTTCCGTTTCTGTCGTCGTCGACGCGGCTGACTACGATCGCGTGCTCGCCGCCATGGACGACGCCGCTGCACTGACCAAGCTCCGCCGCGAACTGGCGCTCAAAGTCTTCCAGCGCACATCCGCCTACGACGGCGCGATCGCCACTTACCTCGAAGGCCAAGTCGCCGACGAGCCGAACCTAGGCGACATCTCCGGCATTCCCTCGAAGCTCGAAGTCGATCTTCCGCAAGTGCAGAGCCTCCGCTACGGCGAGAACCCGCACCAAAAAGCCGCGCTCTACGGCAGCTTCTTCGATTGCTTCGAGCAGCTTCAGGGCAAGGAACTTAGCTTCAACAACATCATCGACATCACGGCGGCTACTTACTTGATCGGTGAATTCCAAAAGCCCACCGTGGCCATCCTCAAGCACACCAACCCTTGCGGCGTCGCCTCTGCCGAGACACTCGTCGAAGCTTGGGAGCAAGCCTTCATCACCGACCAGCAAGCGCCCTTCGGCGGTATCATCGTGGTCAACCAGACGATGGACGCCGACCTCGCTGCGATCATCAGCAAGATTTTCTGCGAAGTCATCATCGCGCCCGCCTTCACCGAGGCCGCCCGCGAGATCTTTGCCAAGAAGAAGAATCTTCGCCTCATGACGGTCAAAGGCAGCCTGCCGTCCGACTCGCTGCAAGAGATCCGATCCGTCGTTGGTGGCGTGCTCATGCAAGACCGCGACACCATGCCCGATCGCCCAAGCGATTGGAAGATCGTCTCCAAGCGCCAGCCGACCGACGAGGAAATGCGCGCCATGGTCTTCGGCTGGAATGTGGTCAAACACGTCAAGTCCAACGCCATCGTTTACGCAGGTTGTGAGCGCACGCTCGGCGTGGGTGCCGGGCAAATGTCTCGTGTCGATAGCTCTAAGATCGCCGTCTGGAAAGCTGGCGAAGCGGGCCTCGCGCTCGATGGTTCCATCGTTGCTTCCGACGCCTTCTTCCCCTTTGCCGACGGTCTCATCGCAGCCGCCGAAGCCGGTGCCATCGCCGCGATTCAGCCCGGCGGCTCCGTCCGCGACGAAGAAGTGATCGCCGCCGCCGACGAGCGCAACATGGTCATGGTCTTCACCGGCAAGCGCCACTTTAAGCACTAAGCGGCGGGCACGTGCTCGACCGCTTCGCGGCAGAAGCACGTCCTACAACTGCTTGGACGAACTCGCTCGTGTAGGATGGGCTTCTTTAGAGCCCGTGCATTCTTGGCGCATCTCGGTATGTGCCGAGCTTAGCTTGATCTTCAGGGCGAGATCGCCATGCACCTCTCTCAGATCGGACACGACGCGATGGCGCAAACGATCGCCGATGTGATTGAAGTCAGGTAAAGTAGCGGGGTTGGCTTGCCGCCCCGCAGATTGCAACGAAGGGAATCGAGAGTGAGAAACCTTAACAGACTGTGGAACCGCAATTCGTGAACTCAGTATTGCCTCGAATCCTGTCGAGCGGTAACCGTCTTCGCTCATCGAGCTACGCCGGGTCAAGGAGCCACCTCAATTACTTTTTAAGCCTTCGCCGCTTTGGCTGCCTTGCGGCGCTTGTTCTCGTCGAGTTCGCGTTTGCGCATGCGGAGGAACTGAGGAGTGGCTTCGACCAGCTCGTCGGGGGCAATGTATTCGATCGCACGCTCGAGTGAGAACTTGATCGGTGGCGTGAGTTGGATGCTCTTGTCAGTGCCAGAGGAACGCATGTTGTCGAGTTGCTTGGCCTTCGCTGGATTGACGGGCATATCCTCGGTGCGAGGGTTTTCCCCAACGATCATGCCTGCATAGACTTCTTCACTGGGGCCGACGAAGAGTTTGCCGCGGCTCTGAATCATATCGAGCGCGTAGGGCATCGACTTGCCTTGTTCCATGCTGACCAGTGTGCCGGTGAGGCGGGTCACGATTGGGCCGCAATGTGGGCGATATTCGAGGAAGGAGTGGCTCATCACGCCGTGGCCGGAGGTCATTGTAACCAGGTCGCTTTCGAAGCCGATGAGGCCACGGGTGGGCGCTTCCGCTTCAACGGTGACGCCTGCGTTGTGGTGCTCCATGTTGGTGACCTTGCCTTTACGCTTGGCGAGATTTTCCATGACGCCGCCGAGTTGTTCTTCGGGCACTTCGACCCAGACTTGCTCGAAGGGCTCGTTGCGGACGCCGTCGATTTCTTTGTAAAGCACGGTGGGGCGGGAAACTAGGAGCTCGAAACCTTCGCGGCGCATCGTCTCGACGAGTACGGCGATTTGCATGGAGCCACGGGCGTTGACGAGGAAACGTGTGCCGTCGTCGGTGTCTTCGATGCTGATGGAGATGTTAGATTGTGTTTCCCGGATCAGGCGCTCGCGGATTTGGCGGGAAGTGACCTTCTTGCCGTCTTTACCAGCGAGAGGGCCGTTGTTGACGGAGAACTCCATCTGCACAGTGGCCGGATCGATCTCGACGAAGGGGAGGGGCTCCATCTCGGCAGTGGCTGCGAGGGTGTCGCCGATGTCGACGTCGTCGAAACCAGCGAGGCCGACAATGTCACCCGCGACGGCTTCGGTCACGTCGTCGGTGTTACCCGCGCCGGAGAAGCTTTTCATTTTGGTTACCTTGACGCGGTCTTTGCTGCCGTCCTTGCGGAGGGCAAAAATAGTTTGGCCGACTTTGACCTCACCGGAAAGCACGCGGCCGATGGCCATGCGGCCGACATAGTCGTCCCAGTCGATGTTGGAGGCGAGCATGCGGAAGTCGCCTTCTTCGATCACGGGGGGGGGGATGCGGTCGACGATGGTTTCGAAGAGATCGACCATGTTCTCGCGGGGGCCATCCACTTCGCGGTCAGCGAAGCCCATCTTAGCAGAGGCGTAGAGGAAGGGGGCGTTGAATTGGTCTTCGTCGGCATCGAGGTCGAGGAAGAGCTCGAGCACCTTATCGTGCACCCAATCCGGACGGGAGGTGTCACGGTCGACCTTGTTGATCACGCAGATTGTCTTGAGGCCTTGGTCGAGTGCCTTGCGGAGCACCCAGCGAGTTTGCGCTTGGGGACCGCCCACCGCATCGGTGAGGAGCAGCACGCCGTCGACCATTTTCATCACACGCTCCACCTCGGCGCCGAAGTCAGCGTGGCCGGGGGTGTCGACAATGTTAATCGTGTATTCTTCGCCGTCTTTCGGATTCGTCCATTTCACCGCGAGGTTCTTCGCTTTAATCGTGATCCCTTTTTCCTTTTCGAGATCCATCGAGTCCATCGCGCGCTCTTGGACTTGCTGGTTTTCGCGGTAGGTGCCGCTTTGAGTGAGTAGGCAGTCCACCAGAGTGGTCTTGCCGTGGTCAACGTGGGCGATGATGGCGATGTTGCGGATGTTCTTGGCGTTCATGGTCTTAAAAAGTCTTAATCGTAGTCTTACTCATAATCCTAATCCTCTTTTTTGGTAGAGATTACAATTTGGATTCAGAGTAAGATTAGGAGTTGTTGTCGTATAGAAATAGAAAACCCGCCGCGAAGAGTACGGCGGGGTAGCAGTTGAAGGGCGGCATAAGTGTCAGTCCAGCCCGCGAAGTCAATGGAAATAGGTAGCGGGGTTGGCTTGCCGCCCTGCAGGCTGGAAGTTGCGACAATGGCCGATCTTGATTTGTCGATGTTTGCGGAGGCTTCTGCCTCTCGAGTCCTCCTTGCCGCGTCTGTCGGGCGGCAAGCCAACCCGACTGCTTTTTAATGGAAATGTAGCCGTACCAGATCGTCGAGGATGTCGCGGTAGCTGTCCTCGATATACAGCGTCATGCTGGCGTTGTTGCCGCCATGGCCGAAGCGATCTACGCCGGGCTCGATGCCGTCGTCGAGCTCGACCTCGAAAGGTAGCTCAAGCTTCTCTAATTCCGAAGCGAGCAAATGCCCGTCTTTGAGGTTAAAGGTATTGTAGTATTTGAAGCGCTCGTCGCTGGCCCGCGTATCCGTGCGCCCGGCTTCGGGGCCGGCGATTTTCGATTCGTTCTGTTCCGTGCCGAAAATCAGCCCGAGGATGGATGTGATCAATCGCATGAGTCACCCTTTACCGCAGCGGGATCATCCCGCTCTCGGTCACAGTCGTGGCAGGCATCCATTTCGAGCTGGTGCCGAGCTTGGCGCGGAGCTCGTAGGGCAATTCGTCGCCAGTGGCATCCATCATACGCGCTGCGAGGCGGACGCTATTGACCAGGCTGGCTGCGGAGCTAACGGATACGACGGTGTCGCTGTAGCCTTCGATCGTTAGGATGTTATTGGAGGTGCCATTGACTACGTCGATGCCGTCGAGGCTGAGCTCGTAGTAGAGACCCTTCAGGTGGATGGTCTCGGCATTGGGATTTACGATCCGCAGCTGGATCGTGAATTGAAGTGCAGCTGTGTCCGTATCGCTCTTTGTGATGCCGACGACATCCACTTTCGGACGTTCGTAGTCGGGGTCGATCGTGGCGCAGGCACCGAGCCATAGAATCAAAGGGAGGAAGAGGAGAGGCAGTCGTTGTTTCATGTAGTCAATCTTCAACGAAATCCGAGCCTCGGCGAGACAAAGTTTAGCTGCATGATTGCAGGAAATTCACTTTTCACTCGCAACGCGTATCCCGTATCGCGTATCCCGTTTACTGTGAATTTCAAAAACGTAGCCATTGAATCAATCGCTTATGCGCTTCCAGACGAGGTATGGACTTCGGCGGATGTGGAGGCGAAGCTGGCACCGGTCTATGAGCGCTTGCGCTTGCCCGAGGGGCGGCTCGAGCTGATGACGGGGATTAAGGAGCGGCGTTTCTGGCCAACCGGCATGCCGGCTTCGGTGGCTTCGGCGCAGGCGGGTGAGGCAGTGCTGGCGAAGTCTTCTTTCGGCCGTGAGCAAATCGACCTTCTGATTCACTCCGCCGTTTGTCGCGACCGGCTTGAACCCGCCACGGCGGCCTATGTGCACGGGCTGCTCAAACTCTCGGGCACCGCGCAGATCTTTGATGTGTCCAATGCCTGTCTGGGCTTTCTCAATGCAATGGTCGTGGCAGGCAGTATGATCGAGAGTGGGCAGATCGAACGGGCTTTGATTTGCTCGGGTGAAAATGGCCGTCCTTTGGTTGAGAATACGTTACAGCAATTGCTGAATCCCGAGCTGACGCGCAAGTCGATCAAGCCGTATTTTGCCAATCTCACAATCGGTGCAGGCGCCGTCGCGGCGGTGCTCTGCCGCAAAGACCTCGCGCCCAAGTCCTGCCCGCTCATGACCGCAGCGGTGGTGGAGACCGATACTTCACATAATGAACTGTGCCAGGGCGACAGCGCAGGCAATGCGCTCGAGATGTTGACCGATTCGGAGGAGCTACTCGTCGCCGGAATCGGTGTGGCCACACGTGCATGGGCGCAATTTGTGCAAGCCACTGGATGGACGTCGGATACACCCGATCGTATTATTACCCACCAAGTGGGCAAGGCGCACTCACGTGAACTCTTCAAAGCGCTCGGGCTCGATCTGGACAAAGATTTTACCACCTTTGAAACCTTGGGCAATGTCGGCTCGGTTTCCTGCCCGATCACCTTGGCCTCCGCGATGGAAGCCGGTGCCTACGTCGAGGGGCAAAAGGCGGCGCTGCTGGGAATCGGCAGTGGCTTGAGTAGTATAATGATGGCCGTGGAGTGGCCCGAGTCATGAGTATTGCACGCGCATCAGAGCTCCCTCCGGAGGTTCGGCTCGAATACCCTTTCGCCAGTAATACCTTGGCACTTTTGAATGGTGCCACTATGCACTACATCGATGAGGGCGTGGGACCGGTCGTCATTATGCTCCATGGTAACCCGACTTGGTCGTTCTATTATCGCAATTTGGTCAAACAACTCTCGGCAGCGGGTTTTCGCTGTATCGTGCCCGATCACATTGGTTGTGGATTATCGGATAAACCCAAAAACTACAACTATACGCTCAAACAGCGCATCGAAGATGTCGAGGGACTGATCGATCACCTCGGTATCGACCAGTTTAGCCTGGTCATGCACGACTGGGGGGGGGCGATCGGCTGCGGTGTGGCTGGTCGTCGGCCACAGGCTTTGCAAAAGCTCGTCCTGCTCAATACCGGTGCCTTCCGTTCGAAGCGTATCCCCCTGCGCATCGCCGCGATTAAAGTGCCGGGGCTGGGCGAGGCCATCATCCGCGGACTCAACGGCTTTGCGGGCCCCGCCGCGACCATGGCTGCCAAGGTGCCACTCAAACCCGCCGTCAAACGAGGCATGCTCTGGCCTTATCGTTCATGGTCGGACCGTGTGGCTGTTTGGAATTTCGTCAAAGACATCCCTCTGAATGAATCGCACAGCTCCTACGAAACCTTGGCTGAGGTCGAGGCGGGGCTTGCCAAGCTCGCCGATAAACCGGTGCAGCTGGTCTGGGGCGCGAAGGACTTTTGCTTTAGCATGCACTTCTATGAGCGCTTCCGCGAGTTTTTCCCTAGCGCCGAATCGGTCGTTTATCCGAAGCTAGGGCACTACATTCTCGAAGATGCCGGCGCCGATGCTTGGCAGAAGATTGAGGACTTTTTGAGCGCCTGATTGTTACAAATTTCTCAAATCCTTAACAATTCAATCTAGAGGCTTGAGTCTGCCTAGGCATTTTACCTTAGTGTTCAGCCTGCGTAATTTTACGGAAACGCCCCCACATTTATTCCTATGTCCAAGATGGAAACATGCCCGATTGCTTTGCCGGATAATTGTCCGTGGGGTATTGCTGTACTCGAATATGGCAGTGGGCAAGTTCTAGCGTCGAATCGTTATATGCAAACGGTTTACGGCTGTAAAATCGCGGGGCAAGTTACGGATCTTTTTTCTTTTTCGGCCGAGGAAACCCTTCGCTCAGTGATTGAGTCGCTGGAGCCTGGCAAGTCGTGGGTTGGACGCGTTCATCCATCAGAAAACAGGCATGGTATCAGCTCGGTGGAAGTTTCGCTGGAGAGACTTGAGGAGAACCCCGAGCACATTTGGCTCTACACTTTAGAGCACCCCATGGTTCAGGATGAGCTGCGCTTCAGTAGCCGGAGCGAGTTAAAGATGCTCCGCGTGCTCTTGGATAATACCTTGGAATACGTCTTCTTCCGCGATCTGAATGGGAACTTCATTTTGGCGAACGAGGCCTTTCGCTCTGCGATTGCACTGGAAGACCTTAAACCTGGAGTGGATTCGAAAATTGACGACTTCGTCTCTCAAAAGAGCGCTGGCTGGATGCAGTCGCTGGACGCCCGATTGCTGGAAACCGGTAACCCGATCATCAACGAGGTTTCGCTTTTTGTTTTTCTAAATGGTACCAAGCATTGGCTCCAATTGACAACCGTGCCCGTGCGCAACGGTGAAGGCTCCATCATCGGTTCGCTCAGTGTGGCACGTGATATCAGCGATCTAAAACGCACCGAGTCGGAGCTGCGCACGGCGATCGCAGAGGCGCATGAGGCCAGCCGCGCGAAGGGCGATTTTCTCGCGGCGATGAGCCATGAAATTCGCACTCCAATTAACGGTATTATCGGCGCTTCCGAGCTCTGCCGAGAGACGCCGCTCGATATTGAGCAACGTGGCTACCTCGATACGGTTATCCAATGTGGATCTACGCTTCTGAGTTTGGTCAATGACGTGCTCGATTTCTCCAAGATTGAGGCCGGTCAGCTTAATTTGGAGAGCCTTAGCTTTAGCCCGCGAAACTTGATCGAGTCCGTGGCCGAAGAATTTACACAAGCGGCTCGTGCGAAGGATATCGAAATCGTCTTGGGCTATAGCGATGAGTTGCCGGAGTTCTTAATGGGCGACCCGACGCGCTTGAAGCAGGTTTTTTATAACTTGGTTGGTAATGCCGTGAAGTTTACCGACTCGGGAGAGGTCTCGATTCACGCAGAAGTTCTTAAGCAAGACGCTGAGGCCGCTCGTATACTCTTTTCTGTGAGCGATACTGGCATCGGAATCTCTAAAGAACGCCAAGAAGCGATCTTTCGCAGCTTTACTCAGGCGGATATGTCCACCACCCGAAAATACGGCGGTAGCGGCTTAGGCCTCTCGATCTGCAAAGAACTGGTACGCTTGATGGATGGCACCGTCTCTGTCGAAAGTGAACTGGGAGAGGGGGCTTGTTTTAAGTTCGAAGTGCCTTTTCAAATGACGGATAATCCTGGTGCGTGTGCGGTTCCCTTTAATGCGGAGTTAGCTGGCCTGCGAGTTTTGATCGTCGATGATAATAGCACAAATTGTGATCTCTATCAGCAAATGTGCGCGGGGTGGGGCTACCGAAGCTCTCTAGCAAATGACGGGATCGCGGGGCTCTCCGCGTTGGAAGAAGCCACGCGCGACGGCGATCCCTATCGATTAATTCTTCTCGACCAGCAAATGCCAGGATTGACTGGTTTGGACTTAGCTAGCCTAGTTCGGTCGCGTCCTGATCTGCGCGGGACACAGATCATTTTACTTTCATCTTCGCTCAATCGCGAAGAATCTGAGCGAGCCAAGGAGATTGGTGTCGCACGTGCGCTTGCCAAGCCGGTCAAGCGAGCCACTCTGCAAGAAGTCATCCTCGAAACCTTTGGTGTGGGCGGCAAGCAACCCAAGCCGGCCAAGGCCAACCTTTATGGTGAGAGCAAAAAAGCGGTTCCGCTCCGGGTACTGCTCGTCGAGGATAATCCGATCAATCAAGATCTAGCCCGTCGCCGTCTGACTAAGCTGGGACATGATGTCAGCTTGGCCGAAAATGGCTTTGAGGCGGTCGATGCGGTTCAAGGAGAGCGCTTTGACTGCATCTTAATGGATGTGCAAATGCCAGGCATGGATGGCTTTGAAGCCACTCATGCGATCCGCGACTATGAAAAGGAGACAGGCGAGTCGCCACAATATATCATTGCGATGACTGCTCACGCGATGAAGGGCGATCGCGAACGCTGCATCAACGCGGGCATGGACAATTATATCCCCAAGCCCTTTCGAGCGGAGGTGCTCAAAGAAGTGCTCAGTCGCGCTGCGGATGCGGTCGAGGCGCAGCATGTGGCCAAGAAGCCGACGAAGGCACATGGAGCTAATTTCGCAGAGCGGCTTAAAACCATGGACGAGGAAGATCGCGAAGATGTCCTAGCGGCGGCTCCCATGTTTCTCAAAGCTTGCCCGAAGGATGTGTTGAAGTTGAGGAAAGCCGTCAGCCACCTAGACTTTAAGGAGAGTTATTTTATCTGTCATACTATGAAGGGTGTGGCTGGCATCTTTGGGAGTGAAAACTGCATGGCGCTTGCAGAGCAGGTCGAAGTGGCAGCCACTTCGGAAGATGCGGACGCGCTTCAATCTGCTTCCGAAGCGTTGATCGAGGCCATTCAAGCCCTCGCCAGCGAAGTTGAATTTGCCGCGATCTGATCGCCTGAGGGTGCAATAGTCACATTTGCACCGTCAAATGGGCTTGCCTAGTTACTCGCCTCGGATTGTTTTTTAAGGCGATGAAAACTACCACTACCGTTCATTATTTCCGTTTTCTATTACTAGCGCTTGGGCTTATGGCCGCGTCCTCGATGTATGCATCGGGTGGGGCGCCGAGCCATGGTGAAGCGATTCAGTTTCCTATTTCCGAAGCGACTTATTCGGAAATGGAGGCGCATCATGCTGAGGAGCTTGGCCACGAGCTCGGGCTGATCGACCAATTGAAAATTCGGGCGGCTGCGGATCCCTTTAATGTAGTGGCGACCCTCATCTTCTTTCTTGCTGTGGTGCATACCTTTCTAGCGGGTAAATTTAATAGCCTCGCTCATAAATACGAGGTCGAGCACCGTGCGAATCTGAGCTCTCACAGCAAAATGTATGTGGAGGGGCGAGAGCCGGTCAGTTTTAAAGCCACGTTTTTTCACTTCCTTGGGGAGGTTGAGGCGATCTTCGGGATCTGGTTGATTCCCTTACTCATTTCGCTCGTGCTCATGGAGCCGAATGGTCTGTCGGTGGCCTCCTTCTATGTTGATACGCGTAACTATACGGAGCCAATCTTTGTGGTCATTATCATGGCGATCGCTTCCAGCCGTCCGGTTATCCAGATCGCAGAGACCTTTATGCGGAAGGTGGCTTCGATTGGGAAACAGTCGCCCGCTGCGTGGTGGCTCTCGATTCTGATCGTGGCTCCTTTGCTGGGCTCATTCATCACTGAGCCGGCTGCGATGACGATTGCGGCGCTCTTGCTCGGACATCAGTTCTACCTGCTCGACCCCACGCCGAAGTTTAAATACGCGACACTCGGTTTGCTGTTTGTTAATATCTCGGTGGGTGGCACTTTGACGCACTTTGCGGCTCCGCCCGTGCTTATGGTCGCCGGGACTTGGCATTGGAATCTGCCCTTTATGTTTACCCATTTCGGTTGGCGTGCGGTTCTCGGTATCATTGTCGCGACGGCAGTCTACTTCTTTATTTTTCGTAAGAATTTCGTGGATTTAAAGAAACGAGCCCAAACCGCTGCAGCCTCGAAAACTGCTGAGCCGGAGCCGGAGCCTGCACCACTATGGGTGATATTAGTGCACTTGGCTTTTGTTGCGTGGACTGTGATTACTTTGCACCACCCGGCATTCTTCATCGGTGGCTTCCTCTTCTTCCTCGCCTTCACCATGGCGACGCATCACCACCAATATGATATTCAGTTGAAGTCGCCTTTGTTGGTGGGCTTCTTCCTCGCAGGTCTGGTCACCCATGGCGGCCTGCAGGGCTGGTGGATTTCTCCGGTGCTTAGTTCACTGGCAGAGGTGCCGCTTTTCATCGGTGCGACGATTTTGACTGCGTTTAATGATAATGCGGCGATCACCTTCCTCGCGGCTCAAGTGCCGGCCTTCAGCCCGGATATTTCTGTCGGAGTCTCCAAGATCGGTGCTGCACTCAGCAGTGCGCAAGGGCTCGAATACGCGGTCGTGGCTGGTGCCGTCACTGGGGGCGGACTCACCGTGATCGCCAATGCGCCGAATCCCGCCGGTCAGAGCATCTTGAGCAAATACTTCAAGGATGGTATCTCGCCGCTTAAGTTGATGCTCGGCGCACTCTTTCCGACGCTGGTCATGGCTGTGATGTTTATGGTGCTGCCTCACTGATCCAGTCGCAGTCTGACTAGATGTATAATCGCGATCAGTATGCAGGCTTTTGGTCGCGCTTCCTTGCGCTGATCATTGATTACAATCTAGTGCTCTTGGCGATCTTTCCTTTCTTTTTATTGGGTGGCTTACTTTGGCCGAATTTAGTGAAGGTGGAAATCCCTTTTGGATTGTTTACGTCTGAGCGCGTGGTCGAGCCCTCCATGGAATCTGTCCATCATACGGATGGTTCTGTCACCGTGATCGAAGAGACGATAAGCTCGCAGACTGCCTCGTCGTCGATCGGCGCTAGCTAGGAAGCGAAGGGGAGTGCGGTGTTGGCCTCCGGGAGTTCGTCTTCTTCGACCGGTTCTAGGTCGGCTTCGCTGGCCTTCAATTTTCTGAGAGCCTTCAAGTGAGACTTTTTATCCAGACGTTTGCAGAATTCTTTGTAGTCGAACACCTCGAAGCGTCCGTCGTCATGCTCAACCAGCGCGGTCAATGATTCCACCCAGTCGCCCGAGTTGAGGTAGTGCGTCTCGCCGATCATCTTATTGTCCGGCGTATGGATGTGCCCGCAAATGATGCCGACACACTCGCGCTTCTCCGCGAGGTTCTGCAGTTGCTCTTCGTATTTGCCGACAAAGCTCACGGCTGATTTCACCTTCGCTTTGATCGCTTTGCTCAGGGAGAAATACTCCTTCCCGCGCCAGGCGCGATACTTGTTATAAACGCGGTTGATCTTGAGTAGGCTCTGGTAGCCGATGTCACCGAGGACTGCGAGCCACTTGTGGTTCACGGTCACAGCATCGAAACCATCGCCGTGCACGACGAGATAATCACCTCGTTCGCCTGTGTGAACGTGTTCGTTGACGATGCATAGCTGACCGAAAAAGAGGGGGAGGAAGCGTGAGAGGATATCGTCATGGTTCCCCCGCAGGTAGATGACCTCGGTATTACGCTTTTCGAGTTTCTTCAAAACCAGCCGAATGAAGCGGGTGTGCTTTTCATTCCAACCTCCGCGGCGAGCCAAGCTCCAGCCGTCGATAATGTCGCCGTTGAGGATGAGCTTCTCGCAGTGCGTGTGCTTGAGAAAGTGGTTTACCTCGTCGATTTTACAATCCTCGGTGCCTAAGTGGACATCGGAAAGAATGACGGTTTTGAATGAGAGGGTCGTTTTTTTCACGGCAAATCGGGTTGATCTGCCTCGCTTCAATGGTCTCTCGGGATGCTGTGGTCAAAGCTTATCCGTCCGGAGCCTTTAGATGTAACGCGGCTGTGACTATTGTGACACAACTGTCACGCTAACCTGCGGTTGGCCGAGTTCTGGTGCTGTCTGACGGTTGACCTTGCGGGCGCAAGTTCGCTACTTGGGGGATCTGTAGCGATGCCGCGCTAGCGGTGTCAGGTGCTGATGTGGGCGGTCGACTTTGCGGGCGCTGTTAGAGCTGAAATTCCAACTTTTTCAGATATTCCCAGCTGAACAGGCCGCTGCTGTGGCCGTCGCTAAACATGGGGCGGATTGCGTAGTTCCCGCTAAACTCCCAGCCATTGATCGTAACGCCTGGAAATTCCTTTGCGCCGTCACCGCCGTATTGGTTGCCGAAGATATCTTTCTCGCCGATGTTTTGCGCGCTGGGGGAGTGCGCACGCAGGAATTCCGATGGAAAATAACTTTCGCTCCCATCTTCCCAGACGATGGCTAGTTCGGAGCCGATCAGCTGAATATCTTTTGGCCTCATCGTTTGTAGAAGCCCGCTGCTTGCAGCCGGTTCATTAGCTCTACGGCAGGGCCCTTGCGGTTGAGGATGTAGAGATGGATGCCGGGGGCGCCGCGTTCGAGCAACTCGCGGGCTTGCGCATAGACCCAGTCGATGCCGACTGCTTCAACTGCCGCCGAGTTGTTACCGGCGGCGAGGAGCTGTTCATCGAGTTCAGAGGGTATCGATGTACCACACATCTCGCAAAAGCGAATTGCTTGCTCGCGGGAGGTCGCGCACATCAGGCCGGGCAGCACAGGCACGTCGATCTTGGCTTGGCGCGCGCGCTCCACGAAGTCGAAGTATTTGCTATTATCGAAAAAGAGCTGAGTCGTGATGAAGTGCCCACCGGTGTCGACCTTGCGCTTTAGATTGAGCAAGTCGATGTCGGCTGAGGGGGCCTCCGGGTGTTTTTCCGGATATCCGGCCACGCCGATCGTGCACTCGGGGTAGGTCTCTTGGATTAGGTGTACCAGCTCGTTGGCGTAGTGGAGCCCGTCTGGGTGGGGCGTAAAGTTTGTCTCGCCCTTGGGTGGATCGCCGCGGAGCGCCATGATCTGGCCCAGTCCGGCCTCGCGAAACTCGGCAATGATCCCTCGCAGCTCGTCTCTCGAATGACCCACGCAAGTCAGGTGCGGCATCACAGCGTAGCCATAGTCCTCGTGCAAGTGGCGGGCATACTTGAGCGTGCGGCTGCGCGTGCTACCTCCAGCGCCGTAGGTGATCGAGGCGAAGTCGGGTGCGTAGGCCTTCAGCTCTTTAGCCGTGCGAAGCAATTGCTCCGCAGCGCTATCGGACTTAGGTGGGAAAAATTCGATCGAGAAGATCGGCTCCGGAGAATTCAGTCGGGATTGGAGAGAGTTTTCTGGCATAAACGCATCAAGTTATGATGATATGATGATATGTAAAGTTTCTTTTTTATCTGTGAATAAGACGATCAAGTGATTCGTCGAAAGTTACTTAACTCACTTATTCACAGTATTTTTCACATAAAAAACGTCAAAAACTAACTTGACCTGTGGGGTAAAATGGGGCGATATGGAGCGAAATGGTTGACTAGGGATTAAATGAGCGCGCACAACACAGGGAAATTTTTTGGCGAATACCGCCATAACGTGGACGACAAAGGTCGTCTCACGATTCCTTCGCAGTGGCGTCCCCAGCTCGATTCCGAGGATAACAACTTCTTGGCTCTGCCTAGCCTGACTGAGCGTTCCGTTTCGGTCTATCCGCCTAAGATGATTGAGCAGCTCTACGAGCGTTTCTCCCAGATCAGCATGGGCGACCAGAAGGGGCAGCGTGCCATTCGCCGTATCATGTCGATGGCACACAATTTCTCCTGCGATAAGCAGGGGCGTATTAATTTAAACGAGAAACTCATCAATCACGCTGGTTTGCAAAAGTCGGTCGTGCTGCTCGGCGAGGCTTCGAAGTTCATGATCTACGACGAAGCCTTCTACGATCAACTCATGACCGATGATGGGGAGAACGAGGACTTGGCCGATATCGCGAAAGACTTTGGCTTCTAATTTTTTAACCACGGAAAAATATGAGCAAAATTCTCGAAAACATCGCCCGCGAAAACTTCCGCACCTCTGGTTACATCACACATCCTCGTCGCGAGCGTCGGAGTTCTTGGACTTTTTCCGCTCCGCCCCGCAGCCCCTTTTACACGACTAGCGCCATCCGCGATGCACTCCAGCGCCGCGAACGGGCTCACCTTAAAGCTCAAAGCAAACCTTCTATTTTTCAGAACTGGATCAATGTCTTCCTCCACCGATGATGCCGTAACACCTGCCACGACAAGTGGTCATGTTCCCGTCTTGCTCCGCGAGACGCTGGAACTGCTTGCCCCGCGCGCAGGTGTGAAGCTTTTGGATGGAACCTTTGGTGGTGGTGGTCATACCCGCGCACTTTTAGAAGCCGCAGAGGATGTCGAAGTCGTCGCGCTGGATCGCGATCCGGCTGCTCTGCCCCGCGCCGAAGCGTTGAAGGCTGAGTTTGGTGATCGCTTTCGCCTTTACCACATGAACTTTGGCGATCTCGCCGACTTGGATGAAACCGGGTTCAGCGGAGTGCTATTTGATTTCGGCCTGTCGTCTTTCCAATTGGATACCGAAGAGCGCGGCTTTTCTTTTCGCTACGATGCGCCTGTCGATATGCGCATGAACCCGGAGGAGGGGATCAGCGCTGCTGAGTTTCTTGAAACGGCTGACGAAGAGTCGCTCGTCCGCGCTGTGCGTAATTACGGCGAAGAGCCACGCGTCCGTAAGGTGGTTAAAGCTATTATGGATGCGCGTGGCACTGGCGCGTTGCAACGCACTCACTCGCTGGCCGCGTTGATTTCTGAAGCAGTCGGGCCGACTCCACGGGGGCGCAAGGCAGTCCACCCCGCAACACGCACTTTTCAGGGTATTCGAGTTGAGGTGAATGATGAGTTGAGTGCGATCGAGCGCGGCCTTCCGGCTGCGTTCGATCGCCTCTTACCTGACGGGGTACTTGCCGCTATCAGCTTTCATTCGCTCGAAGACCGCATCGTCAAACGCTTCTGCCGCAAGATGGCTGGTCGCCCCGAGCACTCACACGACAGCCGTACGCAAGACGAGCGCGAAGTACGCGCCACCATGATCTCGACTCGTCCAATCAGCCCGACCGAGGCTGAAATCGAAACCAATCCACGCAGCCGGAGCGCACGCCTGCGCGCGCTCCGCAAACTTTCCTAACCAAGGCCTACCATGATAAAACTATCCTCCCAAGCCCGCAAGCATGTCATTGCTCTGATATTCGCCATGGTCGCCGTCACCGTCGGCAGCGCTTTCGCGATCGTTTGGATGCAGCAGCAGATTTCGCGCACCGCGCAAAGCAGCAAAGATCTCGAGATTCAACTCGCCGAGACCTCCCGCAAGCTGCGCTACCTCGACGAGCGCATCGCCGGTTACCACCAACCGGTCGTCCTTCAGGGCAAAGTCGCCGGCATCCTCCGCCCCTCCGTGGAGGATCAAGTCGTCTTTGTGCAAGAGCGTCAACTCGCCACAGGTCGCGCCTACGCCGTCTCGCAGCCTTACGAGGTCTCTATGGATCTCGCACTGCTCGATCTCGATACCTCTCGCTAAGAACAAACAACAACAACAACCCCGCTACACCATGCAAGTTACCTCAGACTACTACCGTTGCCGCGCACAGCGCGCAGCGTCTGCCGCAGAGTCCTTGACCCTGCTTGGAGAGAACTCCCCCGCATCGCATAGCCACTCGATCACTGATGCCAACCAGGCTCAACCGCTCAGTCCCTCACGCAGCACACTGCGCGGCCTGGCCAATCTCTACAAATCCGAAGCTCACAACCGCGTCGCATAAATAGTATTCAATGAGTAAGGCTTTCGTATCCAGCGGGCGTTCATCGCTTATATCACTAGCAGTGGCTTGTGCCTTCTGCGTCTTGCTGGGGCGCTTATTCTATCTACACGTCTGGAATCAAGAAGCTCTGCTTGAGCACGTCGAAGGCAATCGTAAGATGGTCAACGTCGTCGAGGCGCGCCGTGGCAACATCGTCGATACGCGCGGTAACTTGCTCGCGACCACCCGCACTACTTATAACATTGGTGTCGATCCACAGGCCTTCCGGGAGAGTGATCGCGAAAAGCTTCCCGAACTCGCACGCATCCTCGGCAAACCGCTCGAAGAACTTGAGGCGAAGATTGATCGTAAGACTCGAAAGGTCTCCGAAGACAGCATGGAGGTGCGCCTGATCCGCTGGGCAGTGCTCGCTAAAGATGCCGACGAAGCCACGCACGACGCCGTCAAAGCACTCAGCCTACGCGCCGTCTATGGTAACCAAAGCCATAGCCGCGCCTATCCCGCCGGGCAGCTCGCCTCGCATGTGCTCGGCTACGTGAATAAGGAAGAGACACCCGTCACCGGGATCGAACGTTTTTTTGATTACTACCTGCGCGGGCAGGACGGCTGGCGCGAGACCGAGCGTGATGGTAAACGCCACGAGCTTGCGCAATACCGTGAGCGCGAAGTCGACCCCTCCGATGGTCTTAATGTTGAGCTGAGTATCGATCAGATGGTGCAGCACCTGGTCGAAGCCGAGATCGCTCGCCTTGCCGAGGAATACGATCCCCAAGGTATCAGCATCATCGTTAGCCAGCCCGCCACTGGCGCAGTTTTGGCCATGGCCAACTACCCGACGTACGATCCCAACGAGTTCTATAACACAGAGAAGTATCCGATCAGTTCTCAGCGTAATCGTGCCCTGACCGATGTCTTCGAGCCCGGCTCCACCTTCAAAATCGTACCGGCTGCCGGTGCGCTCAACGAGGGCATCGTGCACCCCGCCGATATGTTTCAAACTGGCATCAAACGCGTCAGCTACAAGGGGCGCACGCTTTCGCTGCCCGACGATCACCATACTTATGAAAGTCTCTCGATGCACGACATCGTCGTTAAGTCCAGTAACCGCGGAGCCGCTCACCTCGGGCTTATGCTCGGCGACAAGCGACTCTACGATTATGCGGCTAGCTTCGGTTTCGGTGAAAAGACCGGCTGCGATCTCGGCGGCGAAATTTCCGGCACATTGCACGCGCCCCGTAACTGGGATGGTCTGACCATCACACGTCTGCCCATGGGGCACGCCGTCAGCGCCACGCCGATGCAAGTGCACTCAGCTATGTCGGTCATCGCTAACGGCGGCGTCCTTATGGAGCCAATGATGGCGAAACGCGTCTTTGATGGGGCGGGCAATGATGTCATCCGTTTTAAACCGAAAGCCAAGCGCCGCGTCATCTCGACTGAGGTCGCGCATACTGTCGCTTCCATGCTGGCCGATGTCGTGGGCAAAGAGGGCACTGCCCGTCGCGCTGCGATTGATAACTACGACGTCGCGGGTAAAACCGGCACGACTCAAAAGATCGTCAATGGTCGCTACTCCAGCCAGCACCACGTCGCTTCCTTTAGTGGGTTCTTCCCCGCAGAGAATCCCTCGCTCGTCATTACCGTCGTCGTCGATGAACCGCAATCACGCGGCGTGGGCTACGGTGGCACCGTGGCCGCTCCTGCCTTCCGTAATATCGCGGAGTCCTGCATCGCATATTTAGGCATCCGTCCTGCCCGGTCGGATGCATCTTTCGTTAATTTACAACCTTCCATCTATGATCGGACTAGCCGAATTTCAAATTAGTACACTGCTCTCCGCTGCCAGTTCCCGCCAAGCCTACTCTCGCCGATTCAATCAAACTAAGGTCAACGATCATCAACGGTCACTTATGAATCCCAGCGTTAGCCAACTACTTTCCGGTGTCGACACCGCACGCCGAAAGCTGCGCGAGGATAGCCCGGTGACTTGCCTTATCACCGATAGTCGACGCGTCGTTCCCGGCGCGTTGTTCTTCGCGATCAGTGGTCTGCGTACGGATGGTAACCTGTTTGTCGAAGAAGCGGTCGATCGGGGTGCAGTCGCCATCGTGACCGAGGAAGACCTCGGCACTCATTTCCCCATCGACTATATTCAAGTCGCGGATGTGCGTAAGACTTTGGCACTCGTCTCTCGTCAGTTCTACGATGCGCCCGACGCTAAGCTCGGCATCACTGGTATCACCGGCACCAATGGGAAGACCACCGTGTCCATGCTCACGCAGCACCTCATCGGTGGACAGGATACCGTCGGTTTGCTCGGCACCATTCGCTACGACCTCGGTAAGCGCACCTTGCCTTCGTTCCGCACGACACCCGAGTCGGTCGATGTCTATGCCTTGCTCTCTCAGATGGTGGAGAATCATTGCACCGAGGCAGTGATGGAAGTTAGCTCACACGGGATTGACCAGAAACGCACCTACGGCGTCGATGTCGATGTCGCCACTTTTCTCAACCTCACGCAGGATCACATCGACTACCACAAGACGATGGAGGGCTACTATGAAGTCAAGAAGCGCCTCTTTACGGGTGAAACGGGACGCTGCCCGAGAAAGGCCGTCATCAATATCGACTGCGCTTACGGTCGCCGCCTTTTGAGTGAACTACCCGATGGCGTCGAGGTCACCACTTTTGGTATCGGGGCGGAAGCCGCCGTCATTCGAGCGGATCAAGTCGCACTCTTTGCCGACCGGACTGAGTTCCAACTTACATGGCCGGAAGGGCAGGCACGCGTCAGCTCGCCGCTCCTTGGCCGCTATAATGTTAGTAACTTGCTCGCGGCATTAGCCATTGCCCGCGCCAAAGGTCACGCCATCGAAGCCATTCTTGAGCGCGTAGTCAGCTTTCCCGGAGTGCCCGGGCGTATGGAGCGAATCGACGAAGGGCAGCCTTTCAATGTCCTCGTCGACTACGCGCACACCGACGATGCACTCGTCAATGCCTGCGCGATGCTTCGCGAAATCACACCGGGGCGCCTCATCGTCGTCTTCGGCTGCGGCGGCGACCGCGACCGCACGAAGCGTGCGCCCATGCTCCGCGCCGCACTCGACGGGGCGGACGAAGTGTTTGTCACTTCCGACAACCCGCGCACCGAGTCCATTGAACAAATTTTTGCCGATATACGCACAGCCGAAGGCAGTGAATGCGCCCACTATGTCAACGACCGTAAGCACGCTATCTCGCTGGCACTTGATTCTGCGCGTCCGGAGGATTGCGTACTGATCGCCGGTAAAGGCCACGAAGCTTACCAAGAATTTGATGGCACCGTCATTCCCTTTGATGATCGCCACATCGCCCGCGATCTGATCCGACTGAAAGAAGTGTAGAGCCGTTATTCAATTTGTAGCGATGCGACGCCAGTCGCGTCAATGTAGGTAGTGTTTCGTCGCTTGGCCGTCGACCCCGCTAGCGCGGGTTCTCTACGGTAATTCCGCGACCATTTTCAAATATATCCTAACCCAAAACTTCAAGCGAACTGACCGATATGTCATCCTTCCACGCACAGAATCTAGCCGACTGGACGGGGGGCACTTGGCTGAACGAACCGGCCGCGCCACTCTGCGGTTTCTGTTTCGACGCGCGTCAAATCCAGCCTGGCCAATGCTTTGTCGCTCTCAGTAGCGGCGTGCGCGACGGGCACGACTTTATCGAACAAGCTGCGCAGGGTGGGGCAGTCGCCGCGCTCGTCGAGCAGCCTAAGGCACTTGCGCTGCCACAGCTTCAAGTCGCCGACAGTCTCGCTGCCCTCGGTGCGATCGCCGCAGCCGTTCGTGGCCAGTTCACCAAACCCGTCGTCGCTGTGACTGGTAGCTGCGGGAAGACCTCGACCAAGGAAATGCTCCGTCTTCTCCTCGGCGAAGTCCGCACCCACGCCACTGCCGGCAACTGGAACAACCTGATCGGCGTCCCCATGACACTCTTCGGCCTCGACGCCGCGCAGCAAGATTTCGCCGTGATTGAGGCTGGCATCAATCAGCCCGACGAGATGGCTGCGCTCGGTCACATGATCCGTGCCGACCTCAACGTGCTCACCAATATCGGTGCGGCTCACCTCGAGCTGCTCGGCACACAGGCAAACGTCGCCGCAGAGAAATCACTGCTCGCCCAATACGCCGCCGTCGATTCGCCCATCGTTCTCCCTGCTGAAGTGCTCGACTATCCGGCCTATGCTGCGCTCGCAGAACGCGTGATCGTCCTGCTCCCTGTCGATCAGCCCGAGCCAGAGTTACCTGTTCGAGCCATCGTTCGCTACGAAATCGTAGAACAGGAATCCCAAAAACCGGAGGGTCGAGTTCCACCTCGACCGCGTCTGGCCTGCCTCCCCGCGCTACCTCAGAGCCAACAAATAACTGTCGACGGACAGCGCTACACCATCGCCAGCCCCAGTCGCGGTATCGCGACCAATGCCGCGCTCGCCATCGTCGCTGCGCGGCAGCTCGGCATCGCCGAGGCCGACATCCGGCAACGAATCGAAGCCTGGCGCCCCACCGGCAGTCGGGGGCGTATTGAGACTGTCGACACGCAGACTTTCTACATCGATTGCTATAATGCCAATCCCTCCTCTATGGCCGACGCGCTCGACGCCTTCGCGCGCAGCACGCCGCAAGGCGTCGAGCGCTTCTATATACTCGGCGCCATGAACGAACTGGGCAGCACCGCACCCGAGCAGCACGCCGCCATCGGTCGCCAGCTCACGCTGCGCTCACAAGATCGCGCCGCCTTTATCGGCCCCACCAAGCTGACCCAAGCTTACGAAACTGGTGCAGTCGCCGCTGGAGCCAACGCCGCGCAGCTCCAAAGCGCCGAAAACATCGAAAAAATCAAATCCACCGTTGCCCAATTTTCCGGAGCCATCTTTCTCAAAGGCAGCCGCAGCTACCAACTCGAACAACTACTGCCGCAAGACATTCTTAGTTCCTAATTCCTAATTCTTAATTCCTAATTCACCCGTGCTCTCCTACCTAGCCGATTTCGAAAACATCTTCGGGCCGCTCCGCCTTTTTCGCTACCTTACGCTCCGCGCCGCCTTTGCCGGACTCACAGCCATGAGCATCGGTTTTCTCGTCGGCCCCTGGCTCTTCGCCAAGCTCCGCGAGCTCCGCGCCAAGCAAGCCTTTCGGGGTGAGGACGAAGTCGGCGCCCTCGCCGAGTTACATGCCAGTAAGGCGCAGACCCCCACCATGGGCGGGCTCATGATCTGTGTATCTGTTGTCGGCAGCGCCGTGCTTTGGGCACGCCCCAATGTCTATGTCTACACGGCGCTCATTATATATCTTGGGCTCACCGTGATCGGCTTTCTCGACGACTATCTCAAAGTCTCCAAGGCCGATAGCAAAGGCTTGTCCGGCCGATGGAAGCTCCTCGGCCAAGCCGCGTTGACCGCCATTGCCCTAGTCCTGCTCCTCAGCGTGCCCGAATCGGCGGCCAAAATGCGCGAATTGTGGGTGCCCTTTTACAAAGACGTTCTGATCTCGGAAATGTCGCTCTTCCTCCTCGCGCCCTTCCTCTTCCTTATTTTGTCCGGCTCCAGTAATGCCATCAACCTGACCGACGGCGTCGACGGCCTCGCCATTGGGTGCACGGTCACCGTGGCGCTTGCCTACGCCATTATGGCCTATGCTGCGGGGAATACCATCATCTCGGACTACCTGTTTATCAGCTACATACCCGGCGCGGGGGAACTCGCCGTCGTCTGCGCTGCACTCCTCGGGGCGAGTCTCGCTTTTCTTTGGTACAACTCACATCCGGCGGAAGTCTTTATGGGCGATACCGGTTCGCTCGCCCTTGGTGGGCTTATCGGGATGATCGCCTTTATGGTACATCAACCGCTCACGCTCATCATCGTCGGCGGCATCTTTGTGATGGAAGCCGGGTCGGTTATCCTCCAAGTCGGCTCCTTCAAAATGCGCAAGAAGCGCATCTTCCGCATGTCGCCCATCCACCACCACTTCGAGCTCAAAGGCTGGCACGAGAACAAAGTCGTCATCCGCTTCTGGATCCTCTCCTTGATCTTCGCGATGGCTGGCTTGGCGACGCTGAAGCTGCGATAGTGTCAGCAAGGGCGTCTTCCGTAGTCGGGCGGATTCTATCCCCCGACCCACAGGCCTTGCGGCACTTGCCAAAGCCCTCGTGGTCATATCATGTTGGGGCGAGATAATCCCCGGCAAATGGATTGACCACTTCGACCTGCCTATAGCGCTGTCCCGGATTCAAGTCCTCCGAATAGAGGCGTCGGCAACCCGCGCTCTCGGCGGAGGCCAGGATCAGGCTGTCCCAATGGCTCAGTTTGAACTTCTGTTGGTAGTAGCGCGCGCGGAGGAAAGTCTCGGTCGTCAACGCATGCACGGGGTAGCGCAGCCAGCTTTCGATCCAGCGGAGTTCTTCGTCGAAGCTCAGGTTCAGCTTCTTCGGGTGTCGCGCGTTGACCGTGAACTCGTTCAGAACTTGGACGGATAAATGGAGGCCGGGTTGGAGCAAGAGTTCCCGCGCAATACGGGTCTTGCGCGGAATTGGTGCACATCTGTCCGCCGCGTAGATCAGGACGTTCGTATCAACGAAGGCGCTCATTGTAGATCTCGTCACGGCTCATGGGTTGGACAGGCTTGCCGTTGTAGTCGGCCTGCGCCTCCGCCAGCTCGAAGAGTGCGCGCATCGCTTCGCTCCGCTTCTCTTCGGCGGACTCGTTGCTTTGGGAATTCAAAAAATCCCGCACCATCGCACTGACCGATGTGCCCGCCTCAGCCGCCCGGACGCGCGCCCGGTGGTAGGTGGCGTCATCCACCTTGAGTGTGATGTTTTTCATAGAAACACATTAACTGTGCAAATGTGCTTGTCAAGATTGGTTGCTTGGGTCGAAACTTGACTGCATGCACTTTTTCTAGGAAAGTGTATGCATGACTCAATTAACTATACGCAGAGTGGAGGAATCATGGGTGGCGAAGGCGAAAGCCGATGCGGCCGAGCGCGGCGTTTCGATGAATCAGGTCTTGGTCGATGCCTTGCAGCGTGGTTTGGGTGTGTCTGCTGAAAAAAAGACAAATGGCTTGGAGCGTTTTGCGGGCAGTTTACCGTTTGAATCGTCAGCAGAGGAAAAGGCCTGGAATGAAGCGATGCAGGACTGTGAGCAAATCGACGAAGAGCAATGGAAGTAGTGCTCGATACCAACGCGTATAGCGATTGGGTGCGCAACGGGTTTTGGCAGGATTCTATAGTCAGCGCCAATCGAGTGTGGTTGCCCAGTGTGGTCATCGGAGAGTTGTATCGAGGCTTTTACAGTGGCAATCGCTTTAGCGTCAACGAAGGGCATTTGCTCGAAGTGCTCGATCAGCCAAGCGTAGGTATTATCGAGATGAATTTTGACGTGGCTCGTATATATGGTGAGTTACTTTATTATTTGCGACAGCAGGGGACTCCGATTCCGGTCAATGATATTTGGATTGCGGCGGCCTGCGTCGCGCATGGCTGCAGCTTGCTCACCAGCGATAAGCATTTCGAACACTTGCCGCAGGTGAGACGAGCGAGGCGAGATGGTTGAATCCGCCAACTATGAAAATGTTGCCCGTCTAAGATTTGGAATCCTCGTCCATATCCTGTGTCTTATGGCTAAAGCTCAATGGCAGGGTGGGCTCGATTGGCTTTCTACCTGAAAGCCAGCGCCAGAAAGTGCCCGGCCAATAGAATATCCAAAAAACGTAGGCCAGTGGCCATAGGCAGTTGTTTAGTAAGCGAAGGCCAATATATTATCGAGCAGCTTTTCGATTTCTCCGTAGTCGAGCGCGTTGCGGTCGATTATGGAGGCTTCTTCCAGTAGTTCGTAGTAGGGGCTGTTGGCCTGAGCTTTGATGTCGTTGGGGCTGAGCTCGATAATCGCGCCTGTCCAGTAGAGGCAGAGTAAGGCCAGGGCGCTCTCTTCTCGGGCGGCTTGCCAAAGTTCGTTGGCAGGCTCGATCTCGCGGAGTTTGTAGAGGTAGATAGCGCGAATTGAAAGGGTGGTGGGGGTGCCACGAAGCTGGCGGCTGGCTTCTAGGAATTCTTCTGTGGCTTCAGAGGGTAGGCTGCGCTGGTGGGTGCCTATTGTCCAATCGTTGAATTGGGCGATGACGAGCACTTCTTGCATGTCCCCACGGCTAGGGTTCAGCTCGAGTGCTTTTTCTGCCCACGTGGTGGCGCGGTCGTTGTTGCCGAGTCGGATGTTGGCCTCGGCTAGATAGACGTAGTCTGGCTCCCAGCTTTTTGATTGTGGGGTGCCGAAGAGAAACGCGGCGTAGCTGAAAAGGCAGAGTGAGGCTGCTCCGGTGATCATCTTGCGTCGGGTGGGCTTGCTGGCGTGGTTCCAAATTTTGGGCAGTAGCGCGCAGCCGGCGGCTAAGATCGCCAAGAGTGGAATCATGCTGGCACGTGCTTGGCTCCCGCTGCCATTGAGCGCGAAACTGATCGCAAAGAATGTTAGAATGACGAGCGCCAGTAGAATGCTTCTTCCACTATGTCCGTCTTTGAGACGGGCGTAGGCTCCACCAGCTGCCAGTATGAAGATAGCACCCCAGTGTATCGGGTTGAGGTATAGAAGTAAGTGCAGCTGGCGGTATAGGGAAAAGCTCTTGCCGTCGTAGGTTTCTTGGCTGCCGAGTGCTTGATAGAGGCCAGAGCCGAGTTGATCCAGTTGCCACTGAAATGTATCTTGTAGTTGCAGGCTGGATACGAGGACGAGGCCGAAGCCCATGACGACAGGAATCAGCGCAAAGATGAGATGAAGAATACGCTCTTTGTAGGGGAAGAGAACTGCAAGTGCCGGCCAGAGTAAGGCGATGGGCAGGAGCGTCGTCTCGAATAAAGCCGCGAGCGTCAGACTCATTCCGATCCAGAGGGAGTTGCGGGCACTCGGACGGCGGAGCCACGGTATGCCGCGCCAGAGTGCCACAGTCATGCACGCGGTCGCGAGGAGGCTGGGGCTGACTTCACCCGCCCAGAAAACAAGCAGTGGGTTGAGCCCGACGAGTAGACCGGAGATCCAAACCGCTCGGTTGCGTCGCCAGTAGTGGCCTGCCGCTGAGGCGCAGAAGCCGGTCGCGATGACTAGGGCGAGTGCGTTCAGGCCGCGCGCGGCGGAAGTCAGACTGCTCGAGTCGCCGAAGAAGCGAGCGAGTATGGAGAGTGTGTAGGTGTAGAGCGAGTGCCCCGAGCTGCCGGTGGGCATGCCATCCGCGAGTGTGCGTGCAGTCTCCAAGGTCGTGCGCGCCTCTTCGCCGGGGTATTGCCCCGCGGGTATCTGGCTATAGTAAGCAAACCATGCCACCACATGCACCATCGTGATTCCAAGAATCAGACGGAGTTGTCCGGGTAGTAGGGTGCGGGGGCTCTTCATTCGTGATGAAAGTGGGTTTTTCGCGTAGCCGAAGTCGTGAGACTTTGGACGATGTGGCTGAGTTGTGTCGTGCGTCCAAAGTCTGACGACTTCGGCTACGGTGATAGTGTCTTAGCGGGTTTCCCCCGTTCCGTGGATGACGTATTTGTAAGTGCACAGTTCGTTGAGCCCCATGGGGCCGCGTGCATGTAAACGGTCGGTCGATATACCAATTTCGGCGCCAAGACCGAACTCGAAGCCGTCAGAAAAGCGGGTCGAAGCGTTGTGAAAGACAGCTGCCGAGTCGACGCTAGTCAGAAATTGCTGCGCGGCGGCGGCATCGTTGGACACAATGCTCTCGGTGTGACCGGAGCTGTTGGCATTGATCAGATCAATCGCAGCCTTCAGATCGGGCACGAGCGCGATGGAGATAATAAGATCGGTATACTCGGTCGCAAAATCTTCCGGTGTGGCATCGACGAGGGGGAGGCCGCTGCCGTTGAGTAAGGCCTTGGCGTGGGCATCGACACGGAGTTCGACCCCTTGGTCGTGCAGAGCCTTGGCCAGACGGGGCAGCAGTGCGGCGGCGTCTTGATGGACGATGAGGTTTTCAGCGGCATTGCAGACGCTAGGGCGTTGGCATTTTGAGTTGATCAAAATGCGCTCGGCCATGTCGGCATCGGCGGTCGCGTCGATATAGACGGAGCAAACACCCGTGTAGTGCTTGATCACCGGGATGCGGCTGTTCTCCACAGTGAAGCGGATCAAACTCTCGCCGCCCCGTGGGATAATGCAATGGATCGTGTCGTCCTGCTTAAGCAGAACGTTGAGCGCCCAGCGGTCGGTCGTGGGGATGAATTGCACGGCGTCTTCGTGGATGCCATTGGCGCGGAGCGCTTCCTGGATGATTTCGGCCAGCTTCATGTTGCTGTGGAAGGCTTCTTTGCCGCCGCGCAGGATGGAGGCGTTGCCGGACTTGAGGCAAAGGATGGCACAGTCGATCGTGACGTTGGGGCGCGATTCGTAAATGATGCCGATCACGCCCATGGGCACGCGGATCTTTCGCAGGTCGAAGCCCTTTGGGGGCGCGAGGCGCTCGATCTCGACGCCGACGGGGTCGGGGAGGGCGGCGACTTGGCGCACGCCTTCGGCCATGGCGGCGATGCGTTCGGGTGTGAAGGTGAGGCGCTCAGTCATGGGGCCGGAAAGTTCGAGCGATTTCGCAACTTCCAGATCCTGGGCGTTGGCTTTGAGGATGGCGTCTGTTTCTGCTACAAGACGCTCAGCCAGATCGTTGAGGAAGCGGTTTTTCGTCTCAGTGCTGAGCGCGGCGAGCTCGAGCGAGGCCGTGCGCGCGCGCCTTGCGATGTCGACGACGAGTTCGGTGATTTGATCGGGATTCATTATCTTAAATCGTATCGAGGATGTCCTGCCAGACGTGTTCGGGGAGCACACTGCCTTGTTCTTGCACGACGGCGGCGCCTAGGATGGAGCCGATCTTGGCGCATTCAGCGAGGGGACGGCCTTGTGACCAACCGTAGAGGAAACCGGCTGCCCAGAGATCGCCGGCTCCGGTGGTGTCGACGACGTGTGCGGCATGCATAGGCTCGACCTTTTCGACTTTGCCGACTTGCGCGATGTAGGAGCCGTGGGCACCGACTTTGACGGCGGCGATGTCGCATAGCTCGGCGAGCTGGAGTGCCATGGCTGGATGATCGTTGGCGATGCCGGTAAAGGCGGCGCCTTCTTCTTCGTTGGCGAAGACGATGTCGACGTAATCGTGGAGGATATCGTGTAGGATAGACTTGGTCGCATTGACCACTTCGAAGCTGGCGAGGTCGAGGCTGATGGTGCAGCCGGCTTCTTTGGCCGATTCGAGTACGCTACGCATGAGTGCTTCGTTAAAGAGGAGGTAGCCTTCGATGTGAGCGTGTGTGCAGCCCGCGAAGTCGGCGGCTGAGATCTCTTCGGGGGCAAGTGTCATCGCGGCACCGAGGTCGGTGCGCATTGTGCGCTCACCGTCGGGCGTGACGAGTGAGAGGCAACGACCGTTGGGCACGTCACCGATTTTGAAGCGGGACACATCGCCGCCGAGTTTCGCAAAGCAGTCTCGGTAGAAGCCGCCCTCCGTGCAATTGCCAGTTTTACCTAGAAAACTGGTCGAAGCGCCCATACGTGCGAGTGCGAACAGCGTATTACCGGCAGAGCCACCGGGCGCAGCAACTGCTGCTTGAGGTAAGCGCTCGATCAAGCCTGAGATCGTGGCCGCATCGACCAGCACCATGCCGCCCTTATCGCCGTCGATTTGGGTGACGAAGGATTCTTCAACTTGTGCGATGGCGTCCACGATGGGACTACCGATTCCGATAATGGTGGGCTTTGACTGCATCATAGTAAGGCTGCTGTGCGTGATGTGGGGCTGTGCCCTGCGTAGCTCGCAGAGCGAAGCAGGGGATATGGGAATTATTGTGAAAAAGAAAAACCGCCGCTCCGGGTGGAGGGGCGGTTTGTTGGTCGCGCTGAGTGCGCGATTAAAGAGCGTCGCGGATGCGAGCGTAGATCATTTGCGATTCAGCTAGATTGCCGAGCTTGCCTACGCGGATACGGATCTCGGATTGTGCGGTGGCGTCGACACTGTCGTCGATGCTGGCGCGGACAGTGATTTTTTCGTCGCCGATCTTGCGGGCATAGATGGTGATCGCAGTTTCTTTATGAAGCTCGCCGGTGCGGAAATAGCCCATGTCGTCGAGCTCACGAATGGAAGTTTTAAAGATTTGGCCAATCGGTGCATCGAGTGGTGCATAGAAGAAACCGGCGCGGTATTCGGCGGTTTGTTCTTGCCCAGTCATTGGGTCGATAGCGACGGGTGTGGTGCAACCTGTGACGATAAGTGCACAAATTGTGAGTAGTGTGATCAGTGTTGCTTTCATAATATAGAGACGTTTGTAAGAGATTTTAGTGAGAGTGCAATCAGAAGCTTTTCAGATATACAATTCCGTGGCTATCGCGAAAAGCAAGGCGCCCATCGCGTAATCCGTCAAATTTGAGGCCAGTTTCGGAGTGGACGACGTCGCCGACATGGAAGCTCTCGCCCTGTATGAGGATCATGGGACGTTCGCCTTTGCGGACACCGCCGATATGGATGCCGGAAAGATATTGGGAAACGAGTTGCTTACTGGATTCTGCGGAACCGATGGGTACGGTCTCGGCCACTACAGGGGTTGCTTCGGCCGTTTCGGCAGGTGGTGCTTCCTCGATCGTTTTCTCATTCGCTAGATCGGGGGCACTACTTCCAGTAATGTCCTCGACGTCGGCAACGGGTACTTTAGCGATCGCGTCTTTAGCTTTTTGAATCGGCCCCTTCTTTGTGTTGCTGTCTTCAGTTGGTGCCTCGGCGGTGACTTCGGTGGTCTCCGCTGCCGGATCCTCGGGAGTTTGTAGGACTTTCCAGAGCCCGTAACCTGCTCCGGCGAGCACAAGTAGGA
>PPCM01000123.1_pt1 | contig 119154 bp, 114 predicted proteins | sample 1555541 | NCBI WGS metagenome assembly PPCM01 (sample SAMN05284479, study PRJNA326546) | Marine sediment metagenome, whole genome shotgun sequencing project. | isolation source: marine sediment | place: Germany: Wadden Sea | collected 2012-09-05
GAAAGGAGGAACGAAAAATGGATATGATTAAAATGATTGAACAAGAATACCTTAGAAATGATATTCCTGAATTTGGCGTTGGTGATACTGTAAAAGTTCACATCAAAATCAAAGAGGGAACTCGTGAGAGAGTTCAGGTATTTGAAGGATTCGTTCTTAAAAGACAGAATGGCGGTTTAGGTGAAACTTTCACTGTAAGAAGAATTGCATCTGGCGTAGGGGTTGAAAAAACTTTCCCACTACACTCACCAAAACTTGATAAGATTGAAGTTATGAAGAGAGGTCGCGTAAGACGAGCTAAACTTAACTACATGAGAACAAGAACTGGTAAAGCTGCAAAAATCAAAGCTGCAAAATAAGCAAAAAACAAAAGAACTGAATAATTTCGGTTCTTTTTTGTTATACAATGATGTGCAATTAAGCGCGAAAGGAAATAAAGAATGGTTACTATAAATTGGTATCCAGGTCACATGAAAAAAACACGTGAGCTGATACAAGAAAATGTTAAGCTCGTAAATGCAGTTATTGAGGTACTAGATGCTAGACTACCTGAGTCAAGTAGAAATCCTGTAATTGATGAGCTTATAAAAGAGAAAAAAAGAATATTGGTATTAAACAAAGTAGATTTAGCAGATGAAAAAATAACGAACAAGTGGATCAAGCATTATGAAGCAATGGGGTATTATGTAGTTGCAATGAACTCGATGAAGGGTCAAGGAATGAAAGAACTATATAAAGTTCTTGATGGCATTTCAGAGGAAATAAATGCAAATAAACTGCGAAAAAAAATCTTACGAGTAATGATTGTAGGTATTCCAAATGTAGGGAAATCTTCATTAATAAATAGGCTGTCAGGGAAGAAAAGTGCAAAGACGGGAAACAAGCCAGGTGTCACAAGAGGTAAACAGTGGATTTTCCTTAGAGGAGAGATTCAATTACTAGACACACCGGGCATATTATGGCCCAAATTTGAAGATATGGAAGTAGGTAAACGATTATCCTATGTCGGGTCAATAAAAGACGACGTAGTTGATTTAGAGACCATTGCATATTTTTTCATACAGTATTTAAGTGCGCATTATCCAGAACGTGTTAAAGAACGATATGATATAGAATTTGAAGATGAACCAGCAGATGAAATAATGGACATGATTTGTAAACGTCGTGGTTTTATATTATCAGGTGGACGTATGAATTATGAAAGAGCAGCAACAACAATAATGGATGAATATAGAAATGGTTTATTAGGACGTATTAGTATTGAGTCGCCAGATGACAGGGCAACTGAAGAAGAGGAATAATCATGGAATATCAAGACATGTCTGTAAAGGCAATTAAAGAACATATAGAATCTTTACCACCTGAAAATTATTTAGATGAAGGTGAAAAACTTAAAACGGACGAACGAAAATCAGTTCAAAATTTGGGCGTTAAGCTCACTAAGGCTTTTCATAAAGAAGTTAAAGAGACTATGAGGCTCTTAAAAATGGGAGAGTATGAAAACAAACTGTTTGAAGATGGTTGTAAATATGTAGGTGGTATAGATGAGGTAGGCAGAGGCCCTCTTGCAGGACCTGTTGTAGCAGCTTGTGTTATTTTGCCCCGTGGAACCGAAATTAGAGGAATCAATGATTCGAAAAAATTATCTCAGAAGTTAAGAGAGAGTATTTTTGACGAAATAAAGGAAAAGGCCGAGTATATAGGCATTGGTATAATCAATAATAAAAGGATAGACCAAATAAATATATTAAATGCGACAAAAGAAGCGATGGTACAAGCTATAGAAAAAATCGGGTTACCCATAGATCATTTGCTCATTGATGCAGTTACTTTAGAGGATACATTTGTACCGCAAACGAGCATCATAAAAGGTGATGAAAAAAGCATATCAATAGCAGCCGCATCGATTATAGCAAAAGTTACAAGAGATGCAATGATGACAGAGTATCATGAAGCATATCCTTGTTATGATTTTAATAATAACAAAGGTTACGGAACGCAAAAACATTATGAAGGCATTCATGAATTCGGAATTAGTTCGATTCATCGGAAGTCATTTTTAAAAAATATATTATAATTGATTAAAAAAATCCGCCATAATTCTTATGGCGGATTTTTTAGTTTAGATAAAAGATGGAACTAGGTTAAATAGTATATGAATGTAATATAATTATAAGTTTTGAATTATATTCTAGATTATAATAGAATATTTGGTGTTGAATAAATATAATCTTAAAATTGTATTATTACTGAGAGGTGTAAGTACTTATCTATTTTGCGCTTTCCATGGGGGGAATACAATATAAGTAGTTATTATAAAAAAGTGTGTACAAACTACAAATTTGATGTTAATATTTAGATAAATCCAATAAATGTCACAAAAAACAGAAAAGGAGCTAGTTTTTATCATAAAATTCTGACAATTTGATTAATAAAAATTTGAGGAGTATTGAGATGAAAAAAATTATTGCAGTAGTATTAATGATGACATTAATTATGGGAAGCTTGTCTATAGCAAGTGCGGCAGAAATGGATGCAGAAAAGAAGATTGATACCATAACAATAGGGGAATATGAGTATTATTCTAAGGTGATTAAAGAAACAAAAGATATTTTGATAATAGAGTCATCGGATAATGATGGGAATGAATTTATAACAACACATGATAAAATAAACAATATTATAACATTAAAAGATAAAAACTCATTATCTAGATCGGCCACAAATATTTCGATTGATTTAAATGAATATGAGAACAGTGGTTCGACATCAACTCGAGGTAGCACATACTCGACTGCAAGTTTCTTTGGGACTTATGTATATTTTATGGAAAATCGAAATACCAAAATATATTATGAGTTGACAGTTCCTAATAGAGCTACATTATACACTCCAGATGTTTCGGGGACTGATTATACAAAAATGAAGATAAGAGATAAGGCATCATACTTTAAAAATCAATTAGAGACTGGAAGAACATTTACTTCACGTGTTGGTGAAGCGGTATTTGGTTCACTACCCGCTGTTGGGGAGTTGCAAACAATTGGTAGTGTTATTGAAGTTTTTTCTCAGAGCCATGATGATATAGTTACTTCAGTTGAAATTACAACTTTTATATCTTTGTTACAAACTGCAACAGGAAAGGCTGCAAGTTCTTTCTATAGTGCGACAGATGTCATTGCATCTGGGAGTGTATCAGTAGCAAATTTTTATAACTGTAGAACTGTGCTACCAATAATAGAGGATTTAGTAGCTCAATTATAGTATAAGTTATTGATTAATATTAATTAATAACGAAGTAAATGGTAGTTATAAATTATTAGTAAGAAGAATCCATGAAGAGATAAGGAAGTTGCTGTTTATGGATTCTTTAATCTGAGATTATACTTAAGTGAGAGCTAGTTGCGTGAAATACTTTGTTGATATACTAGAATAGAAGTTTCTTTGAAAACGTAAATAAGTATATTCTGTAAAAGATACTAGAGGATGTACTATTAAGAAGTCATTTTTTTATCAATTAGCAACCTAGAGTGCAAAGGAATGCAAATTCTGCATTCAGATAGAATTATTGTAATTTAATAAGTTTCTTTATAGTATAATGGTTAAGAAAGCATAACTTGATTAAGATAAAATCTGAAGAAATGGGGATATGATTTGAAAATATTTACAATGTTAATTATTCTTTTATTTTTTGTGATAATTACATTAGAAAAAATAATAAATAGTGTAGCGATTATGAATTTTTTTTCATTTGAAATTAATGCAACAAAAATACCATTTTTAAAAATATATTATATTAAAGTTATTCTAGTAATTGTGTTTTTAGGTATACTGATGTACAGAATAATAACTTAATAGAAGGAGGCAATATGACTTCTGTATTATTTATGTTGGGGTTAATTATAATATCGGTTGGAATTCTTTTACTATCATTTGCGAAAGTTAGTATTATTAACTTACTATTTATAAAAAATGTGCCCCATGGAGAAAGAAGTAAAATTAAAAAGCTTGTGTTGAAAAGTAGCGTTATTATAATAATTGGAGTATTAATTATTCTTATTTTATATTTATCTTCGTAAGTAAATTTATTTACAGTTTAAAAAAATAATAAAGTTGGATTGGTGCCTAGAAAGACATATTTTGTGTTGAATTATCGACTTTATAATCTGAAAAATGAATAAGTTTTTTTATTATTTGGACATACTGATTTGGAAATAATGACATCTGATGAATTAGAATTTGAGAGTAGAAAATGAATAGAGTTACCAATTGATTAGTTATTAATTGATGCAGTTCATCGGAAGTCATTTTTAAAAAATATAATATAATTGATTAAAAAAATTCGATATAATTCTTATGGCGAATTTTTTAGTTTGGAGAAAATATGCGATTAGGTGAATGGGGCGAAAAAGAGGCAGTCAAGTATTTAAAAAAATTAGGTTTTACCATAGTAAAAACAAATTATTCGTGTCGGCTAGGCGAGGTAGATATTATCGTTTTTCATAACAATACTTTTAGATTTATAGAAGTAAAAACACGACAAAATGATTCCTACGGAAGTCCTATAGATTCAATCACGCCTAAAAAAATTAAGCATATCATAAGGGTGGCAAAATACTATTTATTGGAAAACGGTATAAACGAACATCATGTAGATATAACACTGGATGCCATAGAAGTATATGCAGAGAATGGACAAACAAAATTTAATTACATAGAAGACATTTTATCTTGACAAAGAACGTACGTTCTTGTAGAATGTGTACACAAAATATGATGAAATTGAGGAAATATTTATGTACGCAAAAGTTTGTTCGTGCTCGCTAAACGGTCTAGATTCAAGGCTTTCAGTCGTTGAGTCTGATTTGTCAAAAGGATTACCAGGTTTTTCTATAGTAGGGCTACCAGATGCATCTGTAAAAGAATCAAAGGAAAGAATTCGTTCAGCTATTATTAACTCATCTTACAAATTTCCAAACAAAAAAATCACTGTAAATTTAGCGCCAGCAAGTACAAAAAAGGAAGGAACTCATTTTGATTTGCCCATAGCAATTGGTATCATGAGAGCCTGCGAAATTATAGAAAAAGATATTCCAGAAGATGTTGCTTTTATTGGTGAATTAGCACTAGATGGTAAGCTAACAAGAATCAAAGGGGCGCTACCATTAACTATAGGATTAAGAGACAGCCATGTAAAAAAAATATTTTTACCAATTGATAATATTGAAGAAGCCTCTTTGGTAAAAGACATAGAGTTATTTCCTGTAAAATGCGTATCTGACATAGTAGAATATTTTAATGATAGTCGTATAATAGAGCCACATATATGCACTGGAGAAACATATATAAATGAAGAAAAAAAATTTAAGAATGATTTTTGTGATGTAGCAGGACAGGAATCTGTAAAAAGAGCTATGCAAATAGCAGCTGCTGGTGGCCATAATATCATGATGATTGGCCCTCCTGGGGCTGGTAAAACCATGGTTGCACGGCGCATGCCCGGAATATTGCCACAGATGACATATGAAGAGCAATTAGAAATAACGAAGATATATAGTGTTGCAGGAGAATTGAATGAAGATATGCGCTTGGTAAAAGAAAGACCATTTAGATCACCTCATCATACGATTTCATCTATTGCAATGGTTGGTGGTGGTAAGATTCCTAAACCTGGAGAAATTTCATTGAGTCATTTTGGTGTATTGTTCTTAGATGAATTACCAGAGTTTAATAGAAGTGTCTTAGAAATATTAAGGCAACCCCTAGAAGATGGTGAAGTCTCTATTTCAAGAGTTAATGGGTCGTATACTTATCCATCAAAGTTTATACTAGTTGCAAGTATGAATCCATGTCCATGTGGCTATTATGGAGATGCGACAAACGAATGTACGTGCACACCTTCTCAAATCAATAAATACATATCAAAAATATCGGGACCGTTATTAGATCGAATCGATATGCATATAGAAGTTTTTCCAATCTCATTTGATGAAATATCGGGTGCAAGAAAACACAAAAGCACAGAAGAAATGCGTGCAGAAGTTGAACTTGCAAGGCAAATTCAAGTGTCTAGATATGTTAAAGAAGGTATTTTTACTAACTCACAACTAAGCCCGTCGCAAGTGAAAAAATATTGCAAATTAGATGATGGTAGCCAAAACATTTTGGAGTTAGCTTTTAAAAAATTATCTCTTAGTGCCCGTGCGTACAACAGAATAATAAAAATGAGTAGAACTATTGCAGACTTAGACAAGAGTGAGACTATATTGTCAAAACATGTGGCTGAAGCATTACAATACAGAAATTTAGATAAAAAATATAAAGGTGTTTAAAATGGAAAAAATAATATATGATTTGTGGCTAAATGAATTAAAAGGGATTGGAACAAGAAGCTATACATATCTGTTGGAAGCTTTTGGAACAAGTGAAAATATATATCATGCTACGTATGATGAGCTGCTTGGGTTATCTGGTGTTATACGTAAAAAAAGTCTTGATGCCATTAATACAGACAAAGATTTATCAGAAGCGAAAAAAATTTTTAAAGAGGCGAATGATAAAAACATTTCAATGACATCTTTAAGCCAAGGGGATTACCCTCAGAATTTACGTGATATATATGATCCCCCATTAGTCCTATATTATATTGGTGATCTATCAAAGATTACTTCAAAAGCTATAGGAATAGTTGGTGCAAGAAAAGCCTCTCCTTACGGAAAATATGTTTCATTTGAATTTGGAAAAACATTTGGTGAAAGTGGTATTTCTGTCATAAGCGGCATGGCTTATGGTATAGATACACAAGCACATAAAGGCGCACTAGAAGCAAATGGTTTTACCGTTGCAGTCTTAGGTTGTGGTGTTGATATTTGTTATCCTAAAGCCAATAAAAAATTAAAAGAAAACATGGAAAAAACAGGTCTTATCATTTCAGAATATAAACCTGGGACAGCGCCTATTGCAACGAATTTTCCGAGTAGGAACCGTATTATAAGCGGTCTTTCGCAAGGGGTTATTGTTATTGAGGCTGCTATAAAAAGTGGAACACTCATTACAACAGAGTTTGCTCTTGAGCAAGGGAAAGATGTTTATGTTGTACCTGGAAATATTAATAATATAAATAGTGAAGGAACAAACAAATTACTCAAGGAAGGGGCAATCCCCATAATTAGTATAGATGATTTAAAAGAGGAGTTTGGCATAAAAAACAGAAATAATAATATAGAAATCAACCTTGAAGAAGATGAAGAAAAATTATTAGATATAATAAAAAATATCCAACCTGCAACCATAGATAAAATCCTTCAATATTCATTGAAAAGTGTACCAGAAATTAACGGACTATTGACAATATTAGAAATCAAGGGTTTAATTGAAGTGTTTCCTGGTAAAATTATAATTGCAAAATAATAGACTTATGGATATAATCTAAAACAGGCGCAAAAAGTTGATGAAAAAAGTATAAACTAATAAATATTATTATGAGGTGAATATATGGCAGATAAATCTTTAGTAATAGTGGAGTCACCTGCTAAAGCTAAAACAATAGGTAAATTTTTAGGCAGCAGATATAAAGTCGTTGCATCAGTTGGTCATGTTCGTGATTTACCCAAAAGTAAGATGGGCATAGTGATTGAAGAGAATTATGAACCTAAATATATTAATATCCGTGGTAAAGGGGATGTTATTAAAGAATTGAAAAAGGAAGCAAAGAAAGCAAAAAAAGTCTTTCTGGCTACTGACCCTGACCGTGAAGGTGAGGCGATATCTTGGCATATTGCACACATCTTAGGACTTGAAACAGATCAAAAATGTCGTATAGAATTTAATGAAATTACAAAAGAAGCTATTAAAAATGCTGTTAAGAACCCAAGAACAGTGGATCAAGATGTTGTTGACGCACAACAAGCACGTAGAGTTATTGATAGATTAGTGGGGTATAGTATTAGTCCGCTATTATGGAAAAAAGTAAGAAGAGGTCTAAGTGCAGGTCGTGTACAATCTGTTGCACTAAAAATTATATGTGAGAGAGAAAAAGAAATACAAGCATTTCTACCTGAAGAGTATTGGAAGATTAATGGGAATTTTAACGAGAAAAAGATGCCATTTAATGGAGAATTATATAAATATAATGGTAAGAAGATAGAATTAAAAAACCAATCAGACGCAGATACAGTTATTAATAACTTAAAAGGGTCTGATTTTGTAGTTCAATCTATTGTGGCAAAAGAAAAATCAAGAAAGCCGTCACCACCTTTTACAACAAGTAGTTTACAGCAAGATGCATCTACTCGATTAGGATTTTTCACCAAAAGAACCATGAGTACTGCACAACAGTTGTACGAAGGTATTGATATAAAAGGAAAAGGAACTATTGGTTTAGTTACATATATAAGAACTGATTCAACAAGAATATCAGATGAAGCGAAAGAAAAAACAAAACTATATATAGAAGAAAACATAGGTGCGGAGTATACGGGAAATAATGTTTGGAAAAACAAAAAGAAAGATATTCAAGATGCACATGAGGCTATTCGTCCAACATATATTGATATTCATCCGAATGATATCAAAGAGTCACTTTCAAAAGACCAATTTAAACTATATAAATTAATTTGGGAAAGATATATTGCCAGTCAGATGGCAAGTGCAATATTTGATAGTTGCAAAGTAGATATCGAAAACAATGGCTATTTGTTTAAAGCGAATGGGTCAAAAATGAAGTTTAAAGGATTTTTAAGAATATATACATTTGCGGATGTAAAAGAAACTAGTCTTCCGGAGATGGAAGAAGGGCAAACGCTAGCGTGTGAAGAAGTATTGCCAGAACAACACTTTACACAACCACCTGCAAGATATACAGAGGCAGGCCTAGTAAAAGAACTAGAAGAATTAAATATTGGTAGACCAAGTACTTATGTACCAATCATAACTACACTGTTATCAAGAAGATATATAGCGAGAGAGAAGAAATCATTATACCCAACAGACTTAGGTTTTGTGGTTACTTCTATAATGGAAATGTATTTTGCAACTATTGTTGATGTAGGCTTTACAGCATCACTAGAAGAAAAACTAGATGATGTTGAAGCTAGTAATACACAATGGAAAGAAGTAGTTGATGGGCTTTATAAGGCGTTCAAAGGCGAATTAGATTTAGCTTTTGAAGAACTTGAACGAATAGAAATAGAAGAAGAAGTAACTGATGAATTGTGTGAGAACTGTGGAAAAAACATGGTGATTAAACATGGTAGATTTGGTGAGTTTTTAGCATGTCAAGGATACCCAGAATGCAAAACAACAAAACCTATAGTCAATAAAACAGGTGTTATGTGTCCTGAGTGTGGGAAAGAAATAGTTGAAAGAAGAAGTAAGAGAGGTCGAATCTTTTACGGATGTAGTGGATATCCTGATTGTGAATTTACATTATGGAATAAACCTCTAGATAGAAAGTGCCCACAATGTGAGTCCTTACTAGTTGAAAAGAAGTCGAAAAAAGCGAATATTGTATGCTCGAATAAAGAATGTGATTACACAGAATAAAGCGAGGAGTGTTAGTATGTTCAGAGGAACAACAATAGTTGTAGTTAGAAGAAGTGAAAGTGATGTGTGCATCGGTGGTGATGGGCAAGTAACGTTTGGTCAAAATGCAGTAATGAAACATAATGCTGTAAAAGTTAGAAAAATATATAATGGGAAAGTATTAAATGGCTTTGCAGGTTCAGTAGCTGATGCTTTCACGTTAACTGAAAAATTTGAAGGTAAGCTCGAAGAACATGGTGGAAACTTAAAAAGAGCAGCTGTAGCTCTAGCACAAGAATGGCGACAAGATAGAGTGTTGAGAAAACTTGATGCCTTAATGTTAGCAGCTGATAAAGATGATATATTATTAATTTCTGGAAATGGTGAAGTGATTGAGCCGGATCATAATGTTATATCTATTGGCTCTGGAGGAAACTTTGCGTATTCGGCAGCCAAAGCTTTATACGATAATACCGATCTTGATGCTGAAACAATTGCAAGAAAATCATTAGAGATAGCATCATCTATTTGTGTTTATACAAACGACCATATTAGTGTTGTTAAACTAGATGATGAACCAGATGAGAAGCAGGAGGTATAGTCATGGCGGATCTAACACCAAAACAAATAGTAGAAGAGCTAGATAAATATATAATTGGGCAAGATAAAGCAAAAAAATCAGTAGCTGTTGCTTTGAGAAATAGATACAGACGTAATTTGTTACCAGATGAAATGCGAGATGAAGTGACACCTAAAAATATTTTGATGATGGGACCAACTGGTGTAGGTAAAACTGAGATTGCAAGAAGACTTGCGAAACTAGTTGAAGCGCCATTTATAAAAGTTGAGGCTACAAAGTTTACTGAAGTAGGATACGTTGGAAGAGATGTTGAATCTATGGTAAGAGATTTAGTAGAGACATCAATTCGATTAGTAAAGAATAGAAAGATGGAAGAAAAGTATGTCATTGCAGAAAAAATGGCAGAAGATCAGATTATAGAATCTTTAGTACCTTCAAAGAAAAAGAAAGTACCTGTTCTTAAAAGTCCTCTTGATATATTTACGCAACCACAAACGCCACCGCCTCCTAAGGAAGAAAAAACTGAGGACAAAGTGGATGTTGAGCTATTAAGAGAACAAGTAAGACAACAGTTAAAAGAAGGCATTTTAGAAGATCAAATAATTGAGATTGAAATAGATGATACGGCAAATCCTTTAAATATGTTAGACCTAGGAAATGAATCTGCGAGCATAAGTATTGGTAATATATTTGGCGATATGATGCCAAAGAAAAAGAAAAAAAGAAAAGTATCAGTTAAAGAAGCGCGAAAGATAATTAGAGAACAAGAAGCACAAAACATGTTAGATATGGACCAAGTTCATAGTGAAGCATTAGAAAATGCTGAGCAAAATGGTATAATATTTATAGATGAAATCGACAAAATTGCATCTTCCAATTTAAAGAGTGGTGCGGATGTATCTCGTGATGGGGTACAAAGAGATATTTTGCCGATAGTTGAAGGTAGCGTTATCAAAACAAAATATGGGCCTATTAAAACCGACTATATGTTGTTTATAGGTGCAGGTGCATTTCATACAGCAAAAGTTACAGATTTAATACCGGAACTACAAGGTCGTTTTTCTGTAAGAGTTGAGCTAGAAAACCTGACAATGGAAGTATTTAAACAAATTTTAGTTGCGCCAGAGAATGCTTTAATAAAACAATACAAAATGCTTTTAGAAACTGAAGGTCCAGAAGTGACATTTGAAGAAGATGCCATTGATGAGATTGCTAGAGTTGCATTTGTAATGAATGAGCAAACTGAAAATATTGGTGCAAGAAGACTACATACGATTATGGAATTTTTATTAGAAGACATTTCATATAATATAACTGAGGAAGAATCCGACAAAATAATTATTGATAAAGAATACGTTGTCGAACGATTTTTGAGAAAAGTAGTTGAAAAAGATGTAGATAAGTATATACTATAAGTGTAAAAATTATAACAATTTACAACATTTGAATTGTTTGAGGGGTGCAAACAAGAAAAAATATTGTAATTTGTATAAAATTTTAGAAAAATTAGCCGATTTAGAATAAAGTGGCAATTTTTCTCTTGAATTTATTCAAAATTAGTATAGTATATATGCATAGTGGGTAAGTGCCAATTTTTAGCGCTTACTTTAGTGTATTATATACATAAAAAAAGAGATATTAAATCATAGGGAGGTAAATGCATGTCTGTAGAGTTATTGAACATGACGAGAAGGCTAAATTCAGTCTTACAGCAGGAAGGGGTTGCACCTGTATCGTTTGAGGGGCTTTGTGTTATATTAGGGGAATTATTAACTGCAAATGCTTACGTAATTAGTAAAAGAGGAAAGGTTTTAGGGTTAAACTTAGCTGTTAAAGCTGATAGCGCAACTATCATTGACCATGAAACAGGAAATGAAGTATTTCCAAAAGAGTATAATGACGAATTAATGGGTATTCCAAAAACAAGTGCGAATATTACTGGAGAAGAATCTTTAAAGATTTTCAAGTATGACTATGCTTCTGTTGATAAGTACATTACTATTATTCCAATTTATGGAAGTGGACAAAGACAGGGAACACTTGTATTAGCAAGATATGACAGAGAATTTGATACAGAGGACTTAATCTTAGGTGAGTATGGTGCGACTGTTATTGGTCTTGAGATTATAAAAGCTAAGACTCAAGAATTTGAAGCAGATGCTAGACAGAAAGCTGTTGTTCAAATGGCTATTGGTACATTATCTTATTCAGAGCTTGAAGCGGTACAAAACATATTTGCTGAATTAAACGGTACAGAAGGACTATTAGTAGCAAGTAAAATTGCTGATAGAGCTGGAATTACACGTTCGGTTATTGTAAATGCTTTAAGAAAGTTTGAAAGTGCTGGTGTTATTGAATCTCGTTCTTTAGGAATGAAGGGAACTCACATCAGAATATTAAACAATAAGCTTATGGAAGAATTAGAAAGATTAAGCATGTAATTAGAAAATAAATCGATTAAAATATCGCAGACACGTATGTGTCTGCGTTTTTTTATGGAGAAATCTTAGAGATGCTGACTATTATCTCTGCAAAAAATATAGTATAGTATTGATATACTAGAGTAAATGGAGTTGATACTATGGCAATTATTATAAATGACCAAAATGAAGTAGGTATAGAGGAAGAACAACGTGTTATTGTTGTTGGTTTATGCGAACGAGAAGATATAACGGATGCAATGGAAGAGTTGCATGAGCTTGCAAAAGCTGCAGGTGCAACCGTAGTTGGAGAAATGGTTCAAAATAAGCAAAAAATTGATCCAGCTTTTTTTATAGGTAAAGGAAAAGTTGAAGAACTAAGAACGGCTGCAATCGGTTTAGGTGCAAACCTAATAATCTTTAATGACGAATTATCTGGTGTCCAGTTGAGAAACTTGGAAAATGCGTTAGATTTAAAAGTTATTGATCGCACGGTGTTGATACTTGATATTTTCGCAAGAAGAGCTTCATCTAAAGAAGGAAAGTTACAAGTAGAACTTGCCCAGTTGAAATATGCGAAAGCAAGAATGATAGGAATGAATCAGTCGTTGTCAAGGACTGGTGGTGGTATTGGGACAAGAGGACCAGGTGAGAAAAAATTAGAAACTGATAGAAGATATTTGCAAAGACGCATGTTAGAAATAGAAAAAGAGTTAGCTGCTATTAGGAAAAATAGAGGAACACAAAGGGCAAAAAGAATTAAATCGGAAGTCCCCGTGGTATCTTTAGTTGGTTACACAAATTCAGGTAAGTCAACTATTATGAATGCTATGCTTCGAAAAGTAGAAAAAGAAGAAAAGACTGTGTTTGAAAAAGACATGTTATTTGCTACATTAGATACTTTTCAAAGAAATATTACCTTAGATTCCAAAGAGTCCTTTGTTTTAATTGATACAGTTGGGTTTGTAAGTAAATTGCCACATTCATTAATCAATGCATTTAAAGCAACGCTTGAAGAAGTGAGATATTCTGATTTGTTAGTTCATGTAGTTGATGCATCAAATGAGAAAATTGAGTTTCAAATGGATGTGACGAATAAAATCATTTCTGAAATTGTTGGAGAAGATAAAGAATCTATAGTAGTCTTTAACAAAATGGATAAAGTGGACTATGATAAATCCTTATTGCCAGTTGCAGAAAGACATCTGTATATATCAGCAAAAGCTGAGCAAGGGATTGATGAAATAATAGAAAAGATTAAAGAATTACTATTTTCTCATATTGTGAAAGTCACTTTACTTATTCCCTTTGATCAAGGAAGCATTACATCTTATTTGTGTAATCATACAGCTGTTGATCAAATGGATTATGTTGAGGAAGGTGTACGTATTGAAACTAATTTAGATCATGTAGATATAGGAAAGTATGGTCAATACATCATTGAAGATGACGGTGAAAAGTAATATGGGTAATTACAAAACAATAAGACACGAAATAGACGTAGAAGAAGTAATTGAAAAATCAAGGTTTATAGGCTATGCAAAACCTGTTGAATCGAAAGAAGAGGCAGATGCATTCATTCAATTGATTAAAAATAAACATAAAGAAGCAAATCATAATGTACCGGTTTATCTTTTAGGCGAAAAATATGATGTTCAAAAATATAGTGACGATGGTGAACCAAGTGGTACGGCTGGGCTTCCAATATTGAAAATGTTAATGAACGAAGGCATAACGAATATAGCCATAGTTATTACAAGGTATTTTGGTGGGGTTAAACTTGGGACAGGTGGGCTTGTTAGAGCTTATACTAAGACGGCTAAAATGGCGCTAGAAATGGCAGAAGTATATACAGTTGAGGAAATGCTAGCTTATTCAATAAAAATTGATTACAGCACCCATGGTAAAATCCAAAATGATTTTGAAAATCGAAACTATCAAATAGTCGATACATTATTTAATGAAGAAGTAGAAATAATAACTTATGTAAAGCCAGCAGAAGAAGAACTGTTTAAAGAACATGTTACAAACTTGACTAATGGTAAAGCAAAAGTGAAATATTTAGAGAGTGTGTTAACAGGCTAATGTGTAACTTTTTATAAAGTGGGTATATATAAGCCATTAAAAAATGAATGGAGGCAAATAAGATGAATGAAGCATTAATGATGGAAATGTTAGGTAAAAAGACATGGGCAGTAGTAGGCGCTAGCCCTGATACTGAGAAGATAAGTAATAGAATCATTAAGAAACTGACTAAAAAAGGATTTGAGGTAATTCCAGTAAACCCAAAGTATGAAGAGATTGAAGGGTTAAAGTGTTATCCAAATGTTGCAAGTATTCCAAAGCCAGTCGATTGTGTTGATTTCGTAGTAGGGCCACCGTTGACTAAGAAAGCAGTAGATATGCTTGATCCAAGTGATATTGAATATCTGTGGATGCAACCGGGTTCTTTTGACGATGAGGTTGTGACGTTTGCAGAAGAAAAAGGATTTAAGGTTGTGCATGGTGGGGCTTGTGTTTTAGTCGCTTCAAATATGGTTGACCATATATAAATGATGTATGAAGAGACTTTCGGGTCTCTTTTTTATGTTTGATAAAGATATATAATGTAAGCAAATAGATTGTCAAAAAAAGTGAAGAAATGTACAAAAAAAATAGAAATAATTCATTGACAAAGAAAAAGTCTTATGATAATATATTTCTTGTGCTCACGAAGAAAACACAAACGAAGAAAACGCTATGAGCATTGAAGTTAGTAGGTTTTATGCCAGAACTGATTTTAGAGATACAAGACCGTGGCCCTATGGTCAAGCGGTTAAGACACCGCCCTTTCACGGCGGTAACCCGGGTTCGATCCCCGGTAGGGTCACCAATATAATTTAGCTAGTTTTACGCGGCCTGGTAGTTCAGTTGGTTAGAATGCCAGCCTGTCACGCTGGAGGTCGAGGGTTCGAGTCCCTTCCAGGTCGCCATTTTAAATATTATATGGTAGCAGGTTATAGTCAATTTAACATAGCAGCATAACTTAATAAACATTATTTATCCAGCTAGCGTGGCTCAACGGTAGAGCAGCTGACTTGTAATCAGCAGGTTGGAGGTTCGATTCCTCTCGCTAGCTCCATTTAATTAAAGAATAAAACAACAAACATATGTGGTGGAGTTCCCGAGTGGCCAAAGGGGGCGGACTGTAAATCCGTTAGCTGAGCTTTCGATGGTTCGAATCCATCTTCCACCACCATTTTAAAAAACATATGCAGAAGTGGCTCAGTGGTAGAGCATCGCCTTGCCAAGGCGAGGGTCGCGGGTTCAAATCCCGTCTTCTGCTCCATTAAAACAATATTGGGATGTAGAAAAAATAGTCTAGATTACCTAGGCTAAAAAAATGCAAAAATATAAAATTTGCGGATGTGGTTCAATGGTAGAACTTCAGCCTTCCAAGCTGAAAGCGTGGGTTCGATTCCCATCATCCGCTCCATTAAAACATGGTGGGTGTAGTCAAGTGGTTAAGACACGGGATTGTGACTCCCGCATGCGTGGGTTCAAATCCCATCATCCACCCCATTAACATGGTCCATTAGCTCAGTTGGTAGAGCATCTGACTTTTAATCAGGGTGTCCCGCGTTCGAGTCGCGGATGGATCACCATTTTTTCAAAACAACATAAAATAGGATTTGCAGAACATGATTAACAAGTATTGACTTTCGAAGCCCTAGCAACAATCTACGATTGTTAGCAGGTCTCGTGCAAAGGTTTCCCAGCTTCAGCTGGATAGAAACCGACTGCGAATCAGGGTGTCCCGCGTTCGAGTCGCGGATGGATCACCATTTTTTATGGCGACATAGCCAAGTGGTAAGGCAGAGGTCTGCAAAACCTTTATTCCCCGGTTCAAATCCGGGTGTCGCCTCCATAAAAACACACTTGCGGACTATAACCAGTCCGCATTTTTATTTTAATATTATGCGCCATTAGCTCAGCTGGATAGAGTAGTGCACTACGAATGCAAAGGTCTGGGGTTCGAATCCCTAATGGCGCGCCAAAAGAAAACACCATCAATGATGGTGTTTTCTTTTGGTGTGTTATTAGGATGAGAACCCCATAAGATTCAAAAAGAGAAAAAAATAGTAAGATAATAAAACATAAAAGAAAGCAGAAAAAAGTAGAAGGCAGTAAGACTGCCTTCGAATCCCTAATGGCGCGCCAAAAGAAAACACCATCGATGATGGTGTTTTCTTTTGTTGTGTTTTTAGGATGAGAAGCCCAAAAAGATTCAAATAGAGAAACACGTAAAAAAAGTAGAGAAAAAGTAAGCAGAGAAAAGGAAAAGGACGGTAAGACCGTCTTCGAATCCCTAATGGCGCGCCAAAAGAAAACACCATCGATGATGGTGTTTTCTTTTGTAAATATATAGCAAAGATATAAATGTTTGTTTTCTTTGCTATGTCAATTAATAAAGCGTATAATTATAATATAGATGAATAATATTGAAATAGGTGATTATATGGACACTATAACATTGAGTTATGTTATGGCAGCATCAAATATAATAGTTGCGATTGTTATGTATTATACTTGGTATTCTAATAAAAATATTGAAGGTGTATTTTATTGGTTTATTGCATGGGTTTTTACTGTAATTGCTTTTTCTTCCGCTTTGTTTAAGCCGTGGATTGGTAATTATTCTGTGCCAATTAATAATACGTTGGCTTATGTTGGTGTATTATGCATATTAGAAGGCGTAATTAGATATAAAAAAATATCAGTAAGCAAAGATAGAAAACAAGTTTTTATAGGCGTTATATTATATTTTTTAGTTGTTTCATTTATAAATAAAGATAATCCATCAAATAGATATATATTTAATGACTTGATAGCGGCTAGTTTATTCATTGCAATTACAATAACCTTGCTAGTAAATAACAATAAAAAGAGTATGAAGCTGTATATTGTTCCTGCATGTGCTAGCCTGGGCTATGTGATTGCTTTTGTATTTAGATTTATAAGCTCAATTAACGGCACAATTTTAGGTAGCAGTGGAACACATGCAAGTATAATACTTATATACTTCATAGGAATAATTTGGAGCTTTTCATGGGGTTTAAGTATTTTGATGATTTTACAAAACACTTACTCAGAGAAAATGATGAAAATGGCACATTATGACAATATGACAGATCTACTTAACAGAAGAAGCTTTGATAAGCATTTAGAAGAAAAAATTAATACTTTTAATCCACAAAGAGATGTATACTATTTAACACTTATAGACCTTGACCAGTTCAAAAAAATAAATGATGATTTTGGTCATGCAGTTGGTGATGAAGTTATTGTAGAAACTGCAAATAGGTTAAAAAATCATGTAGGAGAAGACATTGTTTACCGTATTGGTGGTGATGAATTTGCGGTTTTTTCAAAGAAAAATCATGAGAAACAAATCCGTAAAATATTTAGTGCACCTTACTATTTAGATAAAATGAAATTAGATGTAAAAGGTAGTATTGGTACAAGTCAATTGAAAAGGACTCGCATTGAGCCTAAAGATTTATATAAATTGGCTGATGAAAATATGTATAATGATAAAACAAATAATAGATTGTGGGTGTAGACTGTAAAAATACAGAATTTTAAAACATTAATGTGATTTTTTTTGATTTTATTGCAATTATATGACATAATTATAGTGTATCATTAATGAATAGCAGACTTAATTATATAGAATTAAGGTGATAATATGAGTTATGAAATTGATAGTAAATTTATGCAAATCACAAAAGGTGACCATTTTGTATTATTGTATAACGATCCGGATGAAATTGTTGTATCTGTGGGCAAATACATAAGGCATAGTTTGTTACGCAATGAAAAGAGCGTATATGTCAATGGCGATGCTGATATTGATAAAATAACTGCATATTTGAGAAAATACTATAATATAGATGAGCTTATTAAATCTAAACAATTAATAATATTGAATAAAGATGATGTATACTCAAAAAGTGGCGTTTTTGATCCAGACAAAATGATAGATTTAATAATAGATGAAACAAAAGAGGCTGAAAAAAATGATTTTTCTGGGTTGTCAATAACAGGCGAGATAAGTTGGGTACTTGAATATGAAGACGGCTTTGACAAAATCATTGAGTATGAATGGAAGCTAAATGAGCGTGTTTTTTCTAAACTACCTGTTACTGCTCTTTGTAGATATAACCTAAATAAATTCACAGATCAGATGATTATTAATGTTATTCAAGTGCATCCTTTAATTATTTGGAAAAATGAAATTCATGATAATCCATATTATGTACCATATATAGGATACAAAGAAAATGATATATATAAATATCAATTGAGCAAGTGGTTAGAAAACATCAATGAATATACCAAAACAAAAAGTAAATTTGATTTAGAAATCAAGAATAAAGAAGAAGAACTACAAGCATTGAAAAATAGTTATTCTAATAGTGTGACAGGAGCAATGACGAGACTGATTGAACTTTATGATTATTATACTAAGAATCATAGTACATCTGTGGGGGAAATAGCTAAAAAAATTGCAGAGAAAATGAGACTTGATGACAAAGTTACAATGGAAATGTATTATTCAGGTATTTTACATGATATCGGAAAAGTACTTGTTGATAGAGATATTATAAACAAGACAGGAAAACTAACTGATGAAGAGTATGAAAAAATAAAAAGACACTCATCATATTCCTATGATATATTAAAAAATTCTACAACTCTTGAACAGATAGCTATCAATGCATTATATCACCACGAAAGATGGGATGGCAGAGGATATCCGCATGGTATAAAAGAAGAAGAAATCCCATTAGGCGCTAGGATATTGTGTATAGCAGATGCGTATGATGCAATGACATCGGATAGGCCATATAAAGAGGCCTTAACAAAGGAAGAAGCATATTATGAAATAATGAGAAATTCTGGGAAACAATTTGATCCTAAAATTGCAAAATTATTTTTAGAAGAAGTTATTATAATAAGTTAGATAATAAAATAGTTAATAAAGAATAGGGGTTCCGCAACGGGATCCTTATTCTTTATTAACTATGTTGATAAGGGAAATGGCAAGATATTTTCTTGTTTTTTTCGCACATAAATGATTATGTAATGTCCTTTCAGGATTTTACTAAAATGTGATATAATGACAAAAAAAGTTTCGAGGTGAAGAATTGATTATAAATAATTTATCCTATGAAGAATTTGTTCGTATTATTGACGAACTATATGATGAAATAATCGTATATGATAACAACTATAAGATTGTGTATGTAAATAAAGCGTGTGAAAGACATTATGGAATGAAGAAAGAAGAAATGATTCACTATTCTTTTTATGATTTTGCGGATGAGTACTGGAGTACCTCTGTCCTACCTTATGTTTACAAGACAAAAAAGGCTGTCCGTCAAAACCAAGAAACTAAATTGGGGGCAAAGATATTAACCATTGCTATTCCGATTTTTGATCAGTCAGGTGATGTAGAATATGTGGCCATGAGTGTAAGGGATGATGTAGAAAATAACGTTAGTCAAAATGTATATTATGTTGAAAATAAAAAAGATAAGTCAGAAGAAACAAAAGAAGCTACAATAATATATTGCAGTTCAGCAATGGAAGAAATATTAAGCTTGGCAAAAACATTAGCTAATATTGATTCGCCATGTTTGATTACTGGGGAGTCAGGTGTAGGAAAAAGTCTAATAGGTAAATATATATCAGAATGCAGTGATAGAAAAGATAAGCCGTTTGTACATATAAACTGTGCAGCTATAAGCAAAGATTTGTTAGAATCTGAGCTATATGGCTATATTGAAGGCTCATTCACTGGTGCCAAGAAAGATGGAAAAATAGGTCTAGTAAAAGAAGCTGATGGTGGGATACTTTTTTTAGATGAAATCACAGAAATACCATATAAATTACAAGCAAAGTTATTGCAGTTTATTCAAGAAAAAAAATACTATCCTGTTGGGAGCACAAAACCAGAAGTAGTTGATGTTAAAATTATTGCAGCTACAAATAAAGACATTAAAACAATTGTTGAAATGGGAAGCTTTAGAGAAGATTTGTATTATCGATTAAATGTATTTGAAATTGATGTACCACCATTAAGAGAAAGAAAAGAAGATGTTTTGTTGTTATGCGATTCATATTTAAACAAGTATAATTCAAAATATAATAAAATACATAGATTTTCAAATGAAGTTAGAGATATTTTTTATAACTATTCTTGGAGAGGAAATATTAGAGAGTTATCTCATGTAATTGAGCGTTTAGTTGTAGTCACAAAAGAAATAGAAATAAAGCCTTGGCACCTGCCAAAGCATTTGTATGAGCTGCCATCAAAAACAAGAGGAATCCAAATTGCAGATAAAGGATCTTTTGATGATCGAATGGATGCTTTAGAAAAAGAAATAGTAGTGAGTACATACAAAGAAGCAAATTCAACGAGGAAATTAGCAAAAAAATTAGGGATAAGCCAAACTAGAGCATCAAAACTATGTTTGAAATATAAAGATGAGTTGAAATAGCTTCATGAAGCGATAGCAACTCACTGGTTATATGGGCTATGAAAAGCCAATAATGACAAAAATGTAAAAGCAAAAGCGAAGTGAATACAACTCGTTTTTGCTTTTTTTATTAATGAATATAATTGTTAGGATTAAAAATGTTGAAATTTCAGTGGTTATATATGTTGGCACATAAATTGCTAATATAATAACTGTCGACAATTATGGATCCTAAGGAGGACAAAAGAAAATATGCTAATTACAGATGTAGAAGTTATATGTTTACGCGTACCAAGTGTAAACGAAAGATGTGTGTGGGGAGAAGATGCAGTTGTTGTAAAAGTACATACAGATGAAGGTATCGTAGGTGTTGGAGAGTCTGATACGTCACCTTTGGTGATCAAAAGCTTAATAGAAACACCAAACTCAAATCTTGCATGCTTTGGATTAAAAGAAATATTAGTGGGACAAAATCCATTAGAAATTGAAAAATTGTGGAATGATATGTATGAATTATCAAATTATGTTGGAAGAAGAGGTGCTGGCATACATGCAATAAGTGCTATAGATATTGCACTATGGGATATAGCAGGAAAGTACTATAACAAACCAGTATATGAACTTCTTGGAGGCAAATACAGAGACAAAATACGTGCTTATGGCACATTTATTCCCGCAGATACGCCAGAAGAAAACAAAGTAATAGTAAGAGATTTAATGAATAAAGGATTTACCAGTTTAAAGTTTGGTGGCGGGATACTTGGCGATGACCCTGATACAGATTATGAAATTATCAAAGCAGTAAGAGAAGAAGCTGGTGAAGATTTCGAGATACAGATTGACTTGGCAGCAAAATGGAAAACACCAGAGCATACATTGATGATGGCGAAGCGTTTAGAATCATTAAATTTGAACTGGATTGAAGAACCAATAGGTTCAGATGATCTTCTTGGTTATCAAAAACTTGGTGATACAATTAAGCCAATGGTTGCAGGTGGAGAAACATTAACGACGATTCATGAGTTCGAATCATTTTTAGAAATAGGAAAACCTGATTTAGTTCAGCCAGATGTAACGAGGTGCGGAGGTATAACTGAATCAAAAAAAATCTATGATTTATCTAGAAAATATGATGTAAAGCTTGTTCCTCATGGATTTAGTACAGGGATTTTAATAGCAGCAACTGCGCACTTTTTAGCATCTTGCGAAACAACAGACTTAATAGAGTATTCACAAAGTACTAGTCCATTATTTAGTCAACTAGTTAAAAATCAGATTGAATTTAAAGATGGATACATAAGCGTACCAGACCAACCAGGACTTGGAATAGAACTAGATGAAGAAGTAATAAAAAAATATCAAGTATTTATATAAAAATTATTGTAGTTTATAGGAGGATTAATTTATATGAAACCGAAAAAATATGATTTGCAGCTAATCGTGGTAAGTATGGCAGTGGTATTAGGCGTGGTATTATCTTTAACTTTATTTCCTGAAAAGGGTACTGCTATTGCGAACACTTTATTTGGCTCATTAACAAATGCATTCGGAACAGCAACTTTAGTATTTACTTTTGTTTGTTTTTTAATATTGGTTTACATAGCGTTTAGTAAGTTTGGAAATATAAGGTTAAGTAAGTCAAAGCCAGAATACTCAACTTTTAGTTGGGTTGCTATGATGCTTTGTGCTGGTCTTGGATCTGCAACAGTATATTGGGCATTTGTAGAGTGGGCATATTATTATATGGCGCCAGGTTTAGGTATTGAAGCAAAAACGGCAATGGCGTTAGAATGGGCAACATCATATAACTTTTTCCATTGGGGAATGAGTGCATGGGGGCTTTATTGTATAGCAGCACTTCCAGTAGCATACAGATTCCATGTAAGAAAGAAAACAGGATTAAGTTTATCTGCGGTAGTTTGTGATGTTACAGGTAGAAAGCGAAACGGTATTTTAAGTAGATTAGTTGATATTATATTTGTATTTACAGTATTTGGGGCATTAAGTATTACTTTAGGACTAAGTATTCCTATGGTTGCAGAAGGTGTAGCTAGAATAATAGGCGTTCAAAGTTCATTTGGAATGAATATAGCGATTGTAATATTAGTATCTATTGTATTCTCTTTGAGTTCATATATAGGTATTGATAAAGGAATGAAAAACATTAGTAATTGGAATACATATTTTGCAATCGGATTTGCATTGTTAATAATGATTATTGGACCTACAATGTTCATCATGAAAAACACTGTAAATGGATTAGGTTTAATGTTCCAAAACTTTGTAAGAATGAGTCTTTGGACTGACCCCATTAATAATGGTGGATTTCCAGAAGGATGGACAATATTCTACTGGTTATACTGGATTACATATACACCATTTATGGGCTTATTTGTAACAAAGATTTCAAAAGGAAGAAAAATCAAGAGTGTTATTTTCAACATGGTAATTAGTGGAAGTATGGGATGTTGGTTCTTCTTTGGTATTTTAGGTAACTTTAGTATGGATTCATTTATTACTGGAGCAGTAAATGTACCACAAGTATTATCTGATGCAGGTGGAAGTTTTGTAATTATGGAAATCATGAGTACTTTACCAGTAAGTAAATTATTTATAGGATTCTTTACAATTATTTCTACTTTGTTCTTAGCAACAACGTTAGACTCAGCATCTTACACTTTAGCAGCAACAGTAAGACCTGATTTAAAGAATGATGAAGATCCTTCTCCCGTTCAAAGATTGTTTTGGTGTATTATGCTTGCATTAGTGCCACTGGCAATGATCTTAATCAAGGCACCACTTAATACAATTAAAACAATGGCAATAGTAACCGCAATACCATTATGTTTTGTTCTAGGAACGATGGTATTTGGAATGATTAAGTGGATGGCACAAGATTATGGGAAAGTACCTGCACATGAAGTATCTGATACAATATTAACTGATAAAGATGTATTTGAAATAACACATGAGGAGAACGAATAAAATGAACGACCTTAAGCAATATAACAGATTTTTACTCATGAAAAATACAGATAATGTTGCAGTAGCAATGGAATCAACTAGCGTAAATGCGAAAGTACTTTTAGTAGATGATAAAAACAGTACAGTTGGGGAAATGAAAGCCGTTAGCAATATTACATATGGGAACAAAATTGCTATAAAAAACATTACTAAAGGGGAGCAAATCATTAAGTATGGTGCTTCTATAGGTACAGCAACAAAAGATATTGTTGCTGGCGAATTGGTACATGTTCAAAATGTGAAAAGCAATAGAATAGATATCCCAGTAGAAATAAAAAAAGAAATCATGAGACAAATGGATATTTCAGAATAGAGGTGAGACAATGAAAATAAAAGCATATAAAAGAAAAAATGGAAAAGTAGGCATTAGAAATAAAATTGTTATCATGTCTGTTGATGAATGTCTTGATGGTATTGCAAGGTCAATTGCATCAGAATATAAAGATATAGTTATTGTAACTAATCATTATACTTGTATGTATGGTGGGAATGAAGAGTTAGTACAAAACATGATAGGTATTGGAAAAAATCCAAATGTATCACGGGTTTTATTGCTTACAATGGGTTGTGGTAGTATAGATCCAAATATTATTGGGGAAGAACTAAAAGAAAATTTTACACCATGTAGTATTTTAAACGTACAAGAAGAAAAAGGGACGTTAAACACAATCGCAAAAGGCAAAGAAATAATAAGGCAGTATTGCAAAGAAGCAAAAAAAGAAGAACGAACAGATTGTGATATAGCTGATTTGATTTTTGGTGTAAAGTGTGGTGGTTCTGATACAAGCTCCGGACTAGCGTCAAACCCCAGTGTTGGGAAAGCTGCAGACAAGCTTATAGATATGAATAGTACAGTTGTTGTAGGCGAGTTAATAGAGCTAGTTGGCTGCGAAAAAGTATTATGTGAAAGAGCAATCAACCCACAAGTTGCAGAAAAAATAGACAGATTAATTTTAGCAGAAGAAGCCAGATGGAACATTGAAGGCGCAGATGCTGAAATCATGAGTATTGGAAATAGTGTTGGTGGTCTAACAACTATTGAAGAAAAATCATTGGGTGCTGTTTATAAAACAGGTACAAAACCAGTTCAAGATGTTTTAGAATTTAATCATAATATTTTTGAAACACCTAAACAAAAGGGATTGTATTTAAGTGAGGTAACACATCTATGTGGGGGTTCAGGTGTAAACTTTGCAGCCGTTGGTGCAAATATTATTCTTTGGACAACTGGTTCAGCTGGATTTGAAAACCCTATAGTGCCAACAATTAGAGTAAGTGGAAATACTGATTTAATCAATGATGATATCGATATTGATGCTTCAAGGATTATAATAGGTGAAACATCAATTGATCAAGTTAGTGAAACGATTATTGAAAAAGCAATGAAAGTAGCAAATGGTGAAAAAACAGCTATTGAAGACATCGGATATTCTTATATGTCTTTATATCAAAAGGATAGACGACTAGAAAGTTACCTAAGCAATGAAAATTGCGTATTAAAATAGTATAATTGAAAACTGAGTAAACAAAAGGACAGGCCTTCCGTTTAAGCATAAACGGAAGGCCTGTCCTTTTGTTTACTCACTTTATTAGAACAATACTATTTATAAGAGTAGTATTGTGCTCTTATTTTTTTTGTGAAAATGTTTTAGTTTATTTAGAATATTCCGTCCGCTTATTGTAATAGAGTGTTGACTATGACATAATTATTATAGGGGATTCAAGGGGTTATGTTATTGTTATATGTTTAAAGCGAGGTAAAGCCATATGTATAAGAATTTAGAATATGTTAATGTCCCTAAAATAGCACTTGAAGAATACAAGAATAAAATGACTTTATTATTAAATTTTGTTGATAACGATATGAAATTATTAAATCAAAAACATCAATTAATAGGTGAAAATTTTGAGAACTTAATGTTTGAGAATCATAAGAATCATGGTCATTTTATGTCTACTGTCTTTGAACTAAATAATAGTGAATTAATTATTAACACATTGCCGTGGGTTTTAGATAGTTATATGGCAAAAGGGTTTAAAAAGGATTATTTTATTTATGAATTAGAGTCATGGATGAATGCAATTGATAAGATAATTGGAAATGAATTATCCAAAGAAATAATTAACAACTATAGATTTATGAAAGCATTTGTTGAAAAACACAAAATGAATGATATACATATATTTCTAGATAAGTATCCTTATGGCGAAAATGATCAAAGCATAAAAGAGGACTTTGTTGTAGCCCTATTAGAAGGTAATTATAAAGAAGCGATTAAGATTACTGAAAGGTGTGTAAAAAGTCAGAGTGATTTAAATAATTATTATGAAAAAATTGTAAAATATGCAATGTACGATATTGGAAGTATGTGGCAAAAAGGTAAAATAGATGTTGCTCAAGAGCATTTATCTACATCTATTGTTATGCGAATCATGTCATATTTTTATACTATTTATACAATTGAAAACTATGATAAAGGCAAAGCTATTATTACAGCTGCAGCAAATGAAATGCATGAAGTTGGTGCAAGAATTATTGCAGATACATTGGAACTTGATGGTTGGGATATTTTATATATTGGTTCGAACACCCCAATAGATGACTTGATAAAATACATAAAAATCGAAGAACCTGTTTTCATTGGTATTTCTATTACAATGACTTATAACCTTGATACCGCAAAAGAACTAATAAACAGAATAAGAAATGATATACAAATTACAAATCTTAAAATTATAATTGGCGGATTTGCACTCAAATATTGCAATAATGATATAGATTTAGGACAAGATGAATTGATTATTGATACAGATGAGTTATTAAGTGTAACGAGAAAATGGTGGCACGATGAAATTACAATTTAACGATATTATAGTTGAATATATAAAAGATGTAACAAAAGTACCATTAATAATTATTGATCAAGATGAAAATTTAGTGTTTTATAATCATAGTTTTGACAGTTCTTTCTCAAAGAATGATATAGAAAAATTGTTGTCTGAAATAAAAAGGTGCAATTTTAATGATAAAGAAGATAAAAAATTAATGACAACACATAGATGCAACTTTCAAAAAGAATCTGGTGATAATATTTATATATTTTGTAAAAGCATACTAAGTGATGATTATCAATTGATAGCATTTGAAGAGTATAAATTGCATGATGATGAAGTGATTAAAAAAATGTCAGAGTTAAATATTGATATCTCTAATATGACAAGAGAATTATCAAAGAAGAATATTCAATTAAAAAAAGCAAACGAGCAAGTTGAAATATTATTACATACAGATGTTCTTACTGGAGTTAAAAATCGAAGAGCATATTATATACATCTTGATGAAATGATTAGTAAAAGTAGAGCAAATAATACTACTTTTGGCTTAATAATGATAGATATTGATTTTTTTAAATTAGTAAATGATAAATATGGACATGACATTGGTGATATAGTTTTAGAGCGATTTTCACGTGAATTAGAAGATAGTATAAATGATTCAAGTGAAGTATATCGAATCGGAGGAGAGGAGTTTGCAATACTAGTTGACTATCAGATAATTGAAGATATAACTATTCTTGCAGAAAAAATAAGAAAGAATATTTCAGAAATGAAGATTGCTGATATTAAAGAAAATATTACAGCAAGTTTTGGTGTCTCAATGTTTGATATTCATAATAATAAAAATGATTTGATGAAAAAAGCGGATGAGTATTTATATATTGCAAAGAAACAAGGTAGAAACAAAGTTGTTTATAAATAAAAATAGCAGATGAAAGCTGTATACTTGCTTTATCTGCTATATATTAATTATTTTCGAGCCAATCTTTAATCATCGGAACTATTTCATCATATCTTTCGATTTGCAGATTATGTCCTGCATTATTAAGTAAATGCAACGTAGGATTATCGTAATAATTAATAATATCTAAAGTATCTAAATAACCGCATCTCTGATCATTTTTTCCTAAAATAAATAAAACAGGTCGCTCGATTTGTTGCGTGTAATCTTCGTTATAGTCCCAACTATAATCGTTAAAGAACAAATTCAATATAAATTTTCTATCAGCTTTTTTTAACTCGTCATTGATTTCTGTTTTATATCTTTCAAAGTTGTCTTTTGTAATGTCAACCAAGTCTTCCATAGTTCTTTTTTTGAGACCTTCATCTATTCCAGCTAATACACTTTCATCTATTTTTAATACTTTATGTGTAGGAATATTTCGCCTTTTCATTTCCGCTTTTATGACAGCACATATGCGTATTTCGCCAATGATTTGTGGCTCCAATGCTCTAGCAATTCCAGTAGCTATATAACCGCCATAAGAATAGCTAGCTAGATAAAAAGGTTCAACTCCTATTACTTCATTAACAAACCCAGTAGCCATTTTAATCATAGATTCACTATTGTTTTCTAGGTTATGGCGAGGACTTTGTCCCATACCAGGCATATCAATATAAATGCGTCTAAATTTATTCATTTCCTTAACAATAGGCTCAAACACAGGCATCATAGATTTTGAACTAATAAATAATCCAGGGATAATGAGCATTGGTATACCTTCGCCGATTTCTTCGTAATGTATGTCTGTACCATAGATATTTACTTTCATTGAGCATCTCCTTCAAAATAATATATAATTTAGTGTAGCATTAAATCAGTGCGTTGACCATATCAACATGGATAAGCAACAAATGTTTTTTTATATGAAAATTGTGGTATAATTAATAATGAGCTAATATTCAGAAAAATGAAAGAAGGGTTAGTATGAATTTAATACCATATTTAAATTTTGAAGGGAATTGTAAAGAAGCAATAGCGTATTATAAAGAGATATTAGATGGTGAGGTTGTATATATGCAACTGTATAAAGATATGCCGCCGAATGATGAAATGCCAATACCGGACGATTATATGGATAAAATTTTACATGCTCAATTTGTTGCCAATGATATGGTGATTTATATGTCAGATAGCATGCCAATGAATCCACTAATTAAAGGTAATCAAGTCAGTTTAACGATAGATTTTGATGATGATAGCACATTAGATCAAATATATAATAATTTTAAAGACACTAGTCAAATAACAATGCCACTTCAAGATACTTTTTGGGGAGCAAGGTTTGCTGGACTAATTGATAAGTATGGCGTTGTATGGGCGCTTAATCACTCGAAATAAGCAATGGTTAAAAGCATTTAAATAAAAGAATGACAATGTATTGCCAATTGTGTATACATGAACAAATTCTATTGACAATCGTTTTGCTTTCAGTTATAGTTACTTTAATTTACTAAAGAATTAAAGGCAAAGAAGAGGAAGAGTACATTACAATCAGATGCAAAGAGAGGAGATGTTGGTGAGAATTCTCCATGAAGATGTAATTGAAAGTAGCCTTGGAGCTTTGAACCGAAATCTGTAAAGAGAGTAGACTTCAACGGATGTCCACCGTTATTAGGACCCTTGTATCGGATTACTTCCCGTATAAGAATGAGAGTGCACGAAAGTGCAAAAATAGGTGGTACCGCGAAGACATACCCTTCGTCCTGTTATACGCAGGACGAAGGGTTTATTATATTTTTGAAAAGGAGATTAAAGAGATGAAAATAACAGGTGCAGATATTGTAATGGAGTGTTTAAAGGAACAAAGTGTTGATACGGTTTTTGGTTATCCGGGAGGATATGTTATTCATATATATGATGCGTTACACAAAAATGAGGGTCATTTTAATCATATATTGACTGCCCATGAGCAAGGCGCATCACATGCAGCGGATGGATACGCAAGGTCAACTGGAAAAACTGGTGTATGTTTTGCAACATCAGGACCAGGGGCGACAAACTTAGTAACGGGAATAGCAACAGCATATATGGATTCAATTCCTATGGTGTGTATAACAGGAAATGTACCACTGAATATGCTTGGAAAAGATGCTTTCCAAGAAGTGGATATAGTAGGCATTACAACACCAATAACAAAGCAAAACTATATTGTTAAGGACATTGAAGACCTAGCAGATACTATAAGAGAAGCTTTTTATATTGCACAAGAAGGAAGACCAGGGCCTGTACTTGTAGATATTCCTAAAAATGTTCAGATGCAAGAGTTTGATTATATTGCAAAAGAACCAATGGCAATAGAGCGAATTACAGATTCAATAAAAGAATCAGATATAGACCAAGCTATAAAAATGATTGACGAAGCTAAAAAGCCATTTATATTAATGGGTGGAGGCGTAGTAATATCTGAAGCAAAGGAAGAATTTACAACTTTTGCTGAAAAGATTCAAGCGCCTGTAACATCTACTCTAATGGGTTTAGGAGGCTTTGATGGTGATCATGAGCAATTTACTGGCATGATAGGTATGCATGGTACTAAAACTTCAAATTTAGGGGCGCAGAAGAGTGATTTAATCATCGCAGTAGGGGCTAGATTTAGCGATAGAGTAATCGGAAAGTCACAAGAATTTGCAAAAAATGCAAAGATACTTCACATAGATGTAGACCCAGCTGAGATTAATAAAAATGTACAATCAGATCATCATATTATTGGAGATATAAAAGAAGTTCTTGAAAGAGTTAACAGTAAGATCGATCAAAAATCGCATAATGCTTGGTTAAAAGAAGTTCAAAAAATGAAAAAAGATTTTCCTTTAAAATATCCACAAGATGGATTAAGAGGACAATATATAATAGAAAAACTTAATGAAATAACAAAAGGTGACGCTATTATAACAACAGAAGTAGGCCAACATCAAATGTGGACAGCGCAGTTTTATAAATTTAAAACACCAAAATCACTAGTATCATCTGGTGGTCTTGGGACAATGGGTTTTGGACTTGGAGCAAGTATTGGGGCACAACTTGGAAATCCTGACAAAAGAGTTATAAACATTGCAGGAGATGGCTGTTTTAAGATGAATTTGCAAGAACTAGCAACTGCTGTTAATTATAACTTACCGATTACATTCCTAGTTATAGATAACAATGCTTTAGGGATGGTAAGACAATGGCAGTCACTATTCTTTGATAAAAGATATTCTCAAACTACACTAAATCATAAATCAAATTTTGTAGGTTTAGCAGAAAACTTTGGAATGAAAGGTTATAAGCTAGATCATAAAGAGGATGTAGAAGAAATATTGAAAAAAGCAGTTGAAACCGATGGGCCAGTACTTGTTCATTGTACAATTGATGCAGATGACAAAGTATTTCCAATGGTAGCAGCTGGAGAAGCGATAGATAATTTAATATTAGAAGATAGATAATTAAAAACCACTAGTAATTATACTAGTGGTTTTTAAATTCTTTTTAATCATCTTCTCTTTTTCCTGCTTGTCTTACACGGTACTCTGGTGAACCGTTTCTTGTATTATACCCTGCTCCCCATTCTTGTAATTCATATAACAAAGGCATAATTGATTTACCTGTTTTTGAAAGACTATACTCTACCTTTGGAGGTACTTCTTTATAAATCTTACGAATGATTAATCCATCATTTTCTAATTCTCTCAATTGTTTTGTTAGCATGCGTTCATTAATACTAGGAATACATTTTTTTAGATTACCATATCTAAGGACCTGATTATGACCAATATAATACAAAATAATAGGTTTCCACTTACCTCCGATTACATCTAAAGTTAGCTCAAAATGACAATTATATATGGGTTTATCCATATCATGGTTGTTTTCTGACATAAATATTTTCTCCATTCAGCATTATTTTATAAATATAAGATACACAAAGGCTTTGAAAAAGTCAATACTTTACTTTTTGTATGTAATGGATAAAAATGTAAGTAGTTGCATTATAGTATGAGTAATATTAATATATATGTATAAAGAAAAGCAATATAAAAAAAGTTGATAAAAGAAAATAGTAATGGAGGAATTATGATGAGAGAAGCGGTTATTGTAGCTGCATGTAGAACGGCTATTGGAAATTATGGTGGTAGTCTATCAGACGTTACAGCAGTTGAATTAGGAAAAACGGTAGTAACAGAAGCCATTGAAAGAGCAGGCATCCCAATGGATATTATTGATGAGGTGCTATTTGGAAATGTGCTACAAGCTGGATTAGGACAAAATGTTGCAAGACAGGTTTCTTATCATGCGGGTATTCCTGTTGAAGTACCATCAACAACAATAAATAAAGTTTGTGGTTCAGGATTAAGAACAATTAGCATGGCTGCTCAAATGATTAGAGCTGGAGATGCAGATTGCATTATAGCTGGTGGTACAGAAAACATGAGTCTTGCGCCATATATAGTAGATTCAGCTAGATGGGGAGCAAGAATGGGTGACACAAAGATGAAAGACCACATGGTATATGATGGGCTAACAGATGCTTTTCATGATTACCATATGGGTATTACAGCAGAAAACATTGTTGAACAATGGGGCATCACAAGAGAAGAGTTAGATGCGTTTGCACTAAAGTCACAAAAAAATGCGACACAAGCAATGACAGATGGAAAATTTAAAGAAGAAATAGTTCCTGTAGTTAAGAAAACTAGAAAAGGTGAAGTGGTAGTAGACACAGATGAATATCCAAAAGCTGACATAACAATAGAAAAACTTGGAAAATTAAGACCTGCATTTAAAAAAGACGGCACAGTAACAGCTGGAAATGCATCAGGAATCAATGATGGTGCTGCAGCAATTATTGTCATGTCAAAAGAAAAAGCAGATGAACTAGGCATAGAAATTCTTTGTACAGTAAGATCATATGGCTCAGCAGGAGTTGACCCTTCTATAATGGGGATAGCACCAGTGCCTGCAGTGAAAAAAACATTAGAAAAAGTTGACATGAAAATTGAAGATGTTGATTTGATTGAGTCAAATGAAGCATTTGCAGCACAATCACTTGCAGTGTTAAAAGACTTAAACATTAATCCTGACATCGTAAATGTAAATGGTGGGGCTATAGCACTAGGACATCCTATTGGTGCATCAGGGGCAAGAATATTTGTTACATTATTACATGAAATGATGAAGAGAGATTCAAAAACTGGTCTTGCTACACTATGTATTGGTGGTGGACAAGGTACGGCACTGCTAGTAGAAAGATAAAAGAAAAAACACACATTAATATATTTATAACCTCGTATAAAGGGCGATTTGATAGTATAACCATCGAAATCGTCCTTTTGCATGTTTCTAACAAAACACTAACAAAATTCAAATGTTCTTCTAAAGAGTAATAGATATACTAGTGGCATGTCGAAAAGAGGTGCAACACATTGGGTAAAAGAAAGATTATAGGAATTGTAATAATAGCAGTAGTTTTAATCGGTGGTGGATTGGGGATTAAATTTATGGGAGATATTAATGACTATCAAGAGTCTATGAAAACTTTAGTTATTAATGAAATTAACATAGAAAATGTTGCAGATGGTGAATATATTGGTGAATATGATGCAAATATAATATCCGCAAAAGTGCGCGTTAATGTAAAAAATCATGAAATCATGGAAGTTGAGCTACTAGAACATAATAATGGTAGAGGAAAACCTGCTGAGAAGATACTAGGCAATATAATAAAAGAACAAAGTGTCAAGGTGGATACTGTTTCAGGAGCAACAAACAGTAGTAAAGCGATTTTAAAAGCAGTAGAAAATGCATTAAATAATTAACATTAAATATACCTTAAACAAAATAACCAAATAGCATGCAAAAAGAAAGGTGATGTGACACCTTTCTTTTTGCGTATAAAAAATATATATACAAATTTTGAAAAAAATATATAATTAAATTAAAAAGAATACATGGAGAAATAAAGATGAAAGTTGCAATTATTTATAATAAAGACAGAGAAAATGTAATTAACGTTTTTGGAATGCAAAATATGGAGACATATAATCCAAAGACTGTTTTGGATGTTGCAAAATCATTAGAACAAGGCGGTCATAATGTAGAAATAATTGATGGTAATATGAATGTTATAGACAACATCAAAAGTTTTTTACCAAAAGTGAAAGATGGGGATAAGTTTGGTTTAGTTTTTAATATGGCATATGGTATACAAGGAGAAAGCAGATATACACATATTCCAGCAATGCTAGAAATGCTAGGGATTCCTTACGTAGGGTCTTCTCCATCGGGGCATGTATTGGCTTTAGATAAAATAATTACAAAAGTCATTTTACAAAAGAATAATATACCAACGCCTAATTTTTGGTTTTTTTCTTCAAAATATGAAGATATGTCAGATGTAGTATTTCCAGTCATAGTAAAGCCAAAGATGGAAAGTGTTAGCTTTGGTTTAAAAGTTGTGTATAATATTGAAGAATTACAAGAAGCTGTCGACTTTGTCGTATCAGAATTTAAACAGCAGGCATTAGTTGAAACTTTTGTTAGAGGTAGGGAGTTTGCAGTAGGTTTGATAGGGAATGATCCTGTAGAAGCATTTCCTGTTTTAGAAATTGACTTAGAAGGTGATCCAGATGCAATTCAAACTGTAGATGATAAAAAAGAAAAGCCGAGGAATAAAATCTGCCCAGCAAATATTTCGGACGAACTAGCTGCTAAAATGAAGAAGCTGAGCATAGACTCTTTTAAAGCTTTAGGTTTAAGAGATTTTGCACGTGTAGATATAAGGTTAGATGAAAATGATAATATCTATATATTAGAAATTAATTCAATGGCAAGTCTCGGTGCAACAGGATCATATGTTGCTGCGGCAAAGACTGTCGGTTTAGATTTTACTAGGTTAGTTAATAAAATGTTAGATGTAGCAGCAATGCGTTACTTTACAAAAGAAATTGCAAATGAACTGCCAGATGGGCCTAATGTAAAATCAAAACTATCATTAAAAATGAGAAGCTATATTAGTTCAAAAAGAGAAGTCAATGAAGCGTTCTTAGAAGAAATGGTAAATATCAATACATATTATCGAAATATTGAAGGTGTTAATAAATTAGGTACTTTAATCAAGAAAAAAATGCACAATTTAGGTTTTTATACAGAAATGTTTTATGAAACTGAAGTTGGAAATAGTTTGTATTTCACAAACTCAAATGATAAAAAATGTGATTATTTAATAATAGGTAATCTTGATAGCAATGTTCCGTTAAATAAACACTCATATTATCATGCAAATAGTCATAAATATATGGGGACTGGTGTATGGGAAAACAAGAGTGGATTAGCAGTATTGCTTTTAGCAATTCAAAGTTTAAAATATTCAAGACTATTAAGCAAAATAAAGGTAGGTATATTATTAACCACTGATGATGCATTGAGCAATACTTTTACAAAAGATATTATAAAAGAAAAATCAAACCATTCAAAATACATATTTGGCATACATGGGGCTGACATAAATGGCGGGATGGTAACTTCGAGAGCAGGTTCAGTTTTTTATAATTTTGAAATGAATTTAAAGAAAGCAAACGACCACTATGACGTTGTAAAATGTACAAATATAATGAATAAAATGATAAATGATTGGGTTAAAATTTCTAATGAAGAAAAAGGAATCATCGTAGCACCTAAAAATGTGAATATTAAATCGAAAATTTCTGAACCGTATTTCCATGGTGAAGTTGGTTTAAGTGTTCGTTTTAACTATGACTGTGATTTTGAGACAATCGATGCAAAATTAAAAAAAGTAGTATCTATGCAGAAAAGTAATAAAATGATAGATTTTCATCTTGAAAGAGGTAATAAAAGACCTGCAATGGAATTTACAGATAGCAACCAGGAATTATTGAAAACAATTAAGGATATTTCAAACCAACATGACATAAATTTATCAGGAGAGCATAGGTGGAGTTCTGCAGATATTTCTCTTGTAAACAATATAAAACCAATGGTTGATGGCTTTGGTGGAAGTGGGAAGAAAGAAAATGAAGGGCAAGAATATGTTTTGAGACATACAATTGCTGAAAAAGCATTGTTGCTCGCAATGACTATGCAAAAATTAAACATATAGTGAAAAAGAGGTAATAAAGGTGTTTATAATCAAATAGAAGGCAAAGTCAAGGCTCACAAGAATTGACTTGGAAAGTGAGGCGGAGAATATGATACTTGTAATAGATAATCAAAGTGCTTTCATTAAAAAATTCAAAAGAAACTTTTTGTCAGAAAAAGATTTTGATTACATTTTTTTTGATCACAATCAGCCAATTATTTTATCAGAGAAGGCTGAAATATCAGGCATAATTCTGTCAGGAGGAAAAGGAAATCCATACGAACCGTTGAATTTGACTGCAAACTATGTTGCGATGATGAGATTCCCGGATGTTCCAATTCTTGGGTTTTGCTTAGGGCATGAAATAATAGCAGTAGCACATGGTGGTAGGATAAAAAAACTAAGTGAAAAAAAAGTAGGCAAGGAAGATGTTGAGATAATTGACCATTCAGATTTTATTTTCGATGGAATCAATAAAGAGGTAATTAGTTTAAGAAAACAACATAGTTTTTATGTATCTCAAATTCCAAATGAATTTAAGATTATCGCAAGTTCGAAAACATGCGAAACAGAAATTATAAGGCACAAAGAAAAGCCGATATATTGCTTTCAATCACATCCTGAGGTATCAGGTGAAGAGGGTTTAAAGATAGTGGAGAACTTCTTAAAGATTTGTAAAGCATTATAAAATTTGTAGTAGATTTTTCATGCTATTTTACTTTCATATATAATTAAAAAATGTCAGAGAACCTATATATTTCTAATACTGTATGTAGAATTTGTTTATTCTGTCTAACCAGTTTTTATTAAAGCAAAAAAAATGGCGCGTGCAATCATATCGAACATGGAATAAATTTGCATATATATGGAAAATGAAATAAATTGAATTGACAAATGAATGTTATGAAAGTACGATATATTTTACAAACATTGAAAAAGTAGCATTTGTGTGATAAGGGGTTACTAAAAACGCAAAACATATAATAACTTCTTTGCAAAGTGCGAAAAAAAATGATAAAATAAGAAAAAAAATGAAAAAAAGGCGGATCCCATGATTCCTTATATGAGAAGAAGTAAAATATTAGAATTTATGCATACTAAAGACATTGTGTTTTTTGAAGAATTGGCTGAAGAAGTAGGTGTTTCTTTAGCAACTGTTCGTCGTGACTTGAAAACCCTTGAAGAAGAGGGACATATTGAAATGCTTACAGGTGGTGCAGCAAAAATACGTATGAATATAGCAGAAAAATCTTTGACAGAAAAACTAACCCTAAACGCAGATGAAAAAAATCAAATTGGAAGTTATGCAGCAACTATGGTTAGTGATGGCCAGTTTATTTTTATTGGGCCAGGTACAACTGAAAATGCTATGATTAAATATTTAGCTGGAAAAAATGTCACAGTTGTTACAAATGGTGCGTTTCACATACAGGAGTTAATGAAATATCAAATTAAAAGTATAATATTAGGTGGCAATATCATGCTCGATATAGGAGTAGTAATAGGACCTACTGTAATACAACAAATATCTAATATGAATTTTGATAGATGTTTTGTAGGTACCTCTGGCGTTGTTCCAGGTGGCAATATTACAACTTCGAGTATAGAAGTTGCAGAGGTGAATAAAATTGCTTTGAAAAACTCTGCAGAATCATATATTGTTGCAGATTCTACAAAAATAGGTATTAGTTCGCGATATACTTTTGGAAAACTTGATGATAGTAAAGAATTAATATCTACAAGCAAGGTTGACAAGAACTATCATGATGACCCGCGATTTATTATTGCTGATAGATAGTGTATAAAAATGAATATATTTGAAAAGTGTTAAGAAGCCTAATTTTCAATGGAAATTAGGCTTTTTTAGTTGAATGCTTTGATCGTAACCATAATAAATGCATGAATAAATGTTAAATAATATGTTTTTATTTGAAAAATATTGACAAAATATGAAAAAGTGATATGATTAATTTGTAACATAACGGGGAATTTCATATGCTTTTAGAAAAAAAGATATGAGACGAAAATCAATGAAAAAAGAAGGAGAATTATCTATGAAAAGATTGATCACATTGCTACTTGCATTTGTACTGGTATTTTCTTTAGGGGCTTGCGGAAGCAAACCAGCAGAGCCAGCACCAGCAGAGCCTGCTCCAGTAGAGCAACCAGCAGAAGCACCAGCAGTTGATGCGGCTATTCCAGCAGCATTACAAGGTAAAGAATTAAAGATGGCACTTGTAAAAGAGTGGGGAACTGGAACACACATGATTACACATATTAATGGTGTAAAAGCAGAAGCTGAGAGATATGGTATTGAGTTAAGTGTTATTGATGCGAACAATGACTTAACAAAAATGGCAGAAGGTATCGACAATGCAGTAACTAATAAGATGGATGCAATTCTTATTTCTCATGGTAAAGCAGATGCTTTAACTGATTCAGTTACAAGAGCTTTAGAAGCAGGTATTCCTGTAATCGTATTTGATAATGATTTCGCAATATCAGAAGAGATTGCTAATGGAAAATTAGTTTCTTTAGACCAATATGACTTAATGATGGGTCTATTATCTCAAATGTCATTAGTACAAGAATTAGATGGAAAAGGTAAAGTTGTATACAACAGAGTAGCAAATGTACCTCCAACTGATAAAAGACATAGAATTTGGGAAGGCGGAATTCTTAAGACTTACACTGGTATCGAAGTAATTAATACTATCGATTTAGGTACAGATAATCCAATGCCAAAAGCACAAACTGCTTTAGAAACTATTTTAACAACTACTGATGAAATAGATGCAGTATATGGTGTATGGGATGAGTATGCAAAAGGTTTCTACAATGCAATCGTTGCATCTGGAAAGACTATTCCACTTTACTCAGTTGATATTTCAGACCAAGATTTAGCAATGATGCAAGACCACCCAGAAATCTGGAGATCTTCATCAGCAGTTGACCCAACAGTTGTTGGACAAGTTCAAATTCGTTTAGCACTTAAAGCATTAGCTGGTGATAAGATTCCTCGTTACTATTCATTAACACCAGTATTAGTAAAAGCTGATGATCTTCCAAGCAAAGATGAAAGAAGAGTATCAATGGCAGATTTAGCAGAATTCTATGATGGTTGGGGATCAACAACTGACTTCTTAGAAGATTGGATGTTAGCAATGGAGCAAGCAGCTAAGTAAGAATAATTAAAACAAACCGATTGGTTGGAAACAATCAATCGGTTTTTAAAAGAAAAGCAGTAAAAAATAATGTAGTGAAAAATATGAAACGCGAGGTTGATAGCATGAGCGAACTTCAAATGAAAGGAATAACTAAATCATTTCCTGGGGTAAAAGCCCTCGATAATGTTGATTTTTCAGTTGGACACCAAGAAGTACATGCTTTAATTGGTGCAAATGGTGCTGGTAAAAGTACATTAATGAAAATACTAGCAGGCGCTTATCAAGGATATGATGGAGAAATTATAATTGATGGTAATGCGTGTAAAGTAGATAGTCCCATGGCTGCAAAATCAAATGGTGTGGTTATAGTATATCAAGAAGTAGATACAGCTTTAGTGCCACATTTAAGTGTTGCAGAAAATATGATGATGGACTCTTTAATTAGTAAAGAACAGAAGGCCTTTGTTAAGTGGAGTGATATAAGAAAACAAGCAAGAAAAGAATTGGATTCATTGGGGTTAGACATAGATGAAAACAAACTAGTAAGTGAGTTAACCTTATCTCAAAAGCAAATGGTTTTAATTGGAAGAGCTGTTTTTCAAAAAGCAAAAGTATTAATACTTGATGAACCAACAGCCCCTTTAAGTTTAGAAGAAACAGAAAAATTGTTTAAAATAGTGAAAAAGCTTCAAGCAGATGGCATGAGTGTTATATTCATAAGCCATAGACTAGATGAAGTATTTCAAATTAGTGAGAAGATTACAGTGCTTAAGGATGGACAGTTAGTAGGCACGTACAATATAGATGAAATGACAATAGACAGCATTGTAGAAAAGATGCTTGGACGTAAATTGGAAAGTACATTTCCTAAACATATTGGAGAAATTGGAGAAACTGTGCTTGAAGTCAAAGGATTTTCAGGTACAGGCGGTATTAATAATGTGAACATAGATTTAAAAAGAGGTGAAATCATTGGACTAGCTGGTTTAGTTGGTGGTGGAAAAACAGAATTATGCAAGCTTCTTTTTGGGGAAGGTGTAATTAATGCTGGAGAGGTTATTCTAAATGGGGATAAAGCAACACCAAAGAGCCCTGCACAAGCCTTTAAAAAGGGTTTTGCATTAGTGCCTGAGGAAAGAAGAAAAGAAGGTATATTGGTTCACGAAACGATTGAGACCAACCTAACATTACCTACACTTCCTAAATATTGCAACGGTGCCTTTATGATTAAAAAGGCGCTGAAACAGATATCCAATGATTGCATAAAAAAAGTTGGTATTAAAACACCAACTGAGAAGCAGTTAGTTGCAAACTTAAGTGGTGGAAATCAACAAAAAGTAGCTATAGGAAAATGGTTGTTATCAGATGCACAGATATATATATTTGATGAACCAACAAAAGGTGTAGATGTTGGTAGTAAAGCTGAAATATATAAATTAATAGGGGAACTTGTTAAAAAAGGAAACAGTGTAATTTATGCTTCATGTGAGTTTAGTGAAATACTTGGATTAACAGATAGAGCATATGTTATGTACAATGGAACAATTGCAAAAGAATTAGTAACTAAAAATACAGATGAAGAAGAATTATTATTATATTCTACAGGAGGTGGGAAAAATGGAGAAGTTAATTAAGGACAAGGAAAAACAAAAAATAGATATTTATAGTTTGTTCTATAAATATGGAACTATAATGGTAACGGTTATTGCAGTCTTATTTTTCTCTTTATCATTAGATAACTTTATGAGGTTGGATAATATTACTAACATTTTTAGATCAGTATCAATTGTATGCTTAATTGCCTTAGCTATTACCATGTCATTAACTGTTGACGGATTTGATTTATCAGTTGGGGCTGTAGCTGGTTTTGCATCAGTAATTGCAGCGAAAATTATGGTTATATGGGAAATGGGACCAGTTATTGCAATTATAGTACCTTTACTAGTTGGTGTTTTGGTTGGATGTTTAAATGCATTTTTAATTATAAAAATTCAAATATCCGATATGCTCACTACGTTATCTATGATGTTTGTGTTAACAGGTGTATCAATTACATTCCAAGGAGGTTCGGCAATATATAATTATATGCCATTACCAAATAATGCAGGAATGGCACCGGGAACTATGCATCCAGCATACTTGTTCATAGGACAAGGGAAAATATTCGGTATTCCTTTTCCAGTAATTATCATGTTAGTAGTTGTAGCTTTAGTACATGTGTTTTTAAACTATACAAAGTATGGTCGATACCTATATATGGTAGGTGGAAATGAAGAAGCAGCAAAATTATCAGGTATACCAACAAAGAAATATAGATTACTAGCGTATATATTCTCAGGATTCATAGCAGCACTTGGAGGATTAGTACTTGGTGCAAGATTAGGTTCTGGAGAAGTAGATGCAGGGGCAACATATTTAATGGATGCAGTAGCAGCAGCATTTATAGGTTTTTCAGTATTAGGTATAGGAAAAGCAAATGCACTTGGAACTCTTCTTGGAGCATTATTGATGGGAATATTATTAAACGGTCTAGTAATGATGGACTTCCCATATTATTCACAAGATATTGTTAAAGGGCTTGTATTAATATTAGGACTTGGATTAACTTATTATAGAAGAAAAGGTTAGTTGAAAAGGAGTTTATTAAATGGAAAATTATATTGAATTAAATGAACAAACAGTTGTGGACTATGTCAATGCTAAGCTTGATTACTTTTCAAAAGATGCAGTTTATGAATGTAATGAAATTGGCGATGGCAATTTAAATCTTGTTTTTAGGGTCAAAGACACAAAAAACAAGAAAAGTATAATCGTAAAACAAGCACTGCCATATGTAAGAGCAGCAGGTGAAGACTGGCCATTAGATATCAATAGAGGCGAAATTGAAAAAAAGATACTAGAAATAGAATATAAACTGACCGATGGACTTGTTCCTAAAGTGTTTGTATTTGACCCTGAAATGTTCTGTATGATTATGGAAGATTTATCTGATTATGTAATTATGAGATATGGACTAATAGATTTTATTCAGTACCCACATTTTGCAGAACAAATAAGTGATTTTCTTGTAAAGACATTATTATTAACATCTGATGTTGTTATGGAACATAAAGAAAAGAAAGACTACGTAAAACAATTTATTAATCCAGAACTATGTGAAATAACAGAAGATCTAGTTTACACTGAACCATTTCATATAGGTGCAAGAAATGATATGGAAGATGCTTTAGTACATTTTCACAAGAAAGAAGTTGTAGAAGATCAAGTGTTAGCAGTGGAAGTAGCCAAACTGAAATTTGATTTTATGAATAACGCACAGGCTTTATTGCATGGTGACTTACACACTGGAAGTATATTTGTAAATCAAGAGCAAACAAAAGTAATTGATCCTGAGTTTGCATTTTATGGACCAATAGCATATGACATTGGTGCTTTAGTAGCCAATTTAATTATGAATTATATATCAACTGAGGCAAGATGCGAAGATAGTGTATTAAGAGAAAAGCACCAAGAATTTTTGTTGAATGCATTAAAAGACACAGTTGATTTATTTAGAGAAAAAGCTTTTGCTATTTGGGACGAAGTAGTGACAGACAAGATGGCAAAAGCCCCAGGGTATAAGGAGTATTACATAAATGATGTATTAGTAAATACTGCTGGTGTAGCAGGTTGTGAAATGACTCGAAGAACTGTGGGATTTGCACAAGTAAAGGATTTAAATGATATAGAAAATGACAAAGTAAGAATAGAAACAAAAAAGACCAATATAACAATGGCAAAAGAGTTAATTAAAAATAGAGATGCATTTACATCAGGTGATGCATACGTAGAATTAATTAAAAAATTTTATTAGGAGATGATGAAAAATGACTACGACTGTCGTACCGGCAAGATTAAACGAATCAAAGAATAAATTGGTATTAATTGACCAAACTTTGTTACCCGTTCAAGAAGTGTTTTTAGAATTAGATGATAGAGAAAGAATTTTTGAAGCAATTAAGATGTTAAGAGTAAGAGGAGCACCTGCTATAGGTGTAGCATCAGCATTTGGTTTATTTGTATGTATTAATAAGTATGAACCAAAAGATTACATGGACTTTAAAAATGAGTTTATTAAAATAAGAGATTATCTTGCAAGTTCAAGACCTACAGCAGTAAATCTATTTTGGGCATTAGATAGAATGACAACTAGATTTGAGGCAGAAGGTGAAAAAGATATTGCAGAATTAAAAAAAGATTTATTAGACGAAAGTGAAATAATTTTAGCTGAAGATCAGGCAATGGGAACAGCTATTGGTAAGTATGGATTAGAATTACTAAAACCAGGCATGGGACTATTAACACATTGTAATGCAGGTGGTATAGCAACATCGGGTATAGGAACAGCTTTAGCACCTATGTATCTTGGTCATGAACAAGGCTATGACTTTAAAGTGTTTGCTGATGAGACAAGACCTTTATTACAAGGTTCTAGACTTACTGCTTATGAGTTAGATAAAGCGGGTGTCGATGTCACTGTAATATGTGATAACATGGCATCTTTAGTTATGAAAGAAGGAAAAATAGATGCTGTTTTAGTAGGTTGTGATCGAATTGCTGCAAATGGCGATGCGGCTAACAAAATAGGCACTAGTGGCGTAGCTATTTTAGCAAAAGAATACGGTATTCCAATGTATATACTAGGACCAACATCAACAATTGATATGAATACAGCAACTGGTGACGATATAGAAATAGAATTAAGAGACGGTGAAGAAATCGGAAACGGTTTTGGCAGAAGAACAGCACCAGCGTCAGTAAAAGCTTATAACCCAGCGTTTGATGTAACAGATGCAAAGTATATTACTGCAATTATCACAGAAAAAGGAATTGTTCGCCCACCGTATAGTGAAAACTTGAAAAAGTTATTTGGTTAGGAGCTAATTTGGATAGGAGCAAAACAATGAATCTTAAAATGAATGAAATAAAAGTAAGACAAAGCATATGCGATGTTGGACAAAAGCTTTATGACAAAGGATTTGTTGCAGCTAATGATGGCAATATTTCTGTAAAAGTAAGTGATAACGAAATAATTGTTACACCAACTGGTGTCAGTAAAGGTGGTATGAAGCCTAATGATTTAATCAAAATGACACTTGATGGAAAAGTGATTGGAAGCAATGGAAGACCTTCTTCAGAAGTAAAAATGCATATTGAAGTATACAAGTCAAATCCAGGGGTTAATGCAGTAGTACATGCACATCCACCGATATCTACAGCCTATGCTGTAGCAAGGTTGCCTATGGAAAGACCAATTCTATCAGAAGCGGTAGTTAACTTAGGTGTTGTTCCAGTAGCAGATTTTGCACTTCCTGGAACGCAAGATGTACCTAACTCAATAAAACCATATGTAAATGAGTATAATGCGGTATTATTGGCAAATCATGGGTTGTTAACATGGGGCGATGACTTGACACAAGCATTTTTTAGAATGGAAACAACAGAGCATTATGGGAAAATTTTATTATATGTAAATCAAGTTGGACAACCACAAGAACTAGGATGTAGCGAGATAGAGTCATTACTTGATATTAGAAAACAGATTGGTATTGCCTCTGGCGGTGTTCCAAGCTGTAAACCACAAGTTGAACCATCAAAAAAAGGCAGTATTGATGAAAAAGAGCTTGTAGATGCTATAACTAAAGAAGTGCTTCGCCAACTAGGAAGTAGGTGATTGAATGCAAGTTAATCAAGTAGATATTGAACGTATTGTTGCCCAAGTAATTGCAAAAACAATGGAAAGCAATGTATCAAATGAAACTGATAACACATGTGCACCATGTCAAGCAATCAATCAAACTGGTGTTTATGAAAGAATAGAAGATGCTATAGATTCAGCACAAAGTGCATATTATAGGCTGAAAGCATACTCAATGCAAGACCGTCAAAGGTTTATCGACGGCATCAAAGAATTTACATTAAAAGAAAAACATATATTATCTAAAATGGTAGTTGAAGAAACTGGATTAGGTAATTATGACGATAAGATTATAAAACATGAGCTTGCTGCAAGAACTGCAGGTACTTGTGTTCTAAGCAGTAAAGTACAAAGTGGCGATACAGGGTTAGCCCTAATTGAGCAAGGTCCTTTTGGTGTAATAGGTGCAACAACACCTGTAACTAACCCATCAGAGACTATTATAAGTAATACAATTGGGATGATTGCAGCTGGAAACAGTGTTGTGTTTAATGTACACCCAAGCTCAAAAAATGTTTGTGCTTATGTAGTTGGTAAGATCAATGAATGCATAGTTGAACTTGGTGGACCAGAAAATGTTATAACTATGGTAAAAGAACCATCAATGGAGTCTTTAGATTTTTTAGCCAGTTCACCAAAGATTAATATACTTGTTGGAACAGGTGGACCAGGTTTAGTTAAGGCATTATTAAAATCAGGCAAAAAAGCAATTGGCGCAGGTGCTGGTAATCCACCAGTAGTAGTAGATGAAACGGCACATATTGAAAAAGCTGCCGCTGATATTATTAAAGGACACTCTTTTGATAATAATATTGTATGTATACTTGAAAAAGAAGTATTTGTTGTAAATTCAGTTGCCAATGATTTGATTAATAAAATGCAAAGTGAAGGTGCTTATTATCTTGATGAGAGTAAGATACAAGCATTGACAGATTTAGTAACTTTCAATGATGGACATTTACATACAAAAACAGATTGGACAGGTAAAGATGCGTATAAGTATTTAGATGCCATTGGTGTAAATTATAGCGAAAAACCAAAATGTATTATTTGTGAAGTGCCTTTTGAACATCCTTTTGTACAACTGGAGCTTTTAATGCCAATACTACCTATTGTTAGAGTAGACAATTTCAGAAAAGGTGTTGAATACGCGGTTAAAGCAGAAAATGGTAATAGACATACCGCTATTGTTCACTCTCAAAACATTGATAATATAACATATTATGCAAAGGCTATAGAAACGACGATCTTTGTTAAAAATGCACCATCTTATGCAGGTATAGGTGTAGGAAGTGAAAGTGTAGTAAGCTTTAGTATCGCAGGTCCAACGGGAGAAGGAATCACAACAGCTAATGATTTTACACGTACAAGACATTGTGTATTAGTTGATGGATTTCGAATAATCTAATGGATAGTGTGAAAGGTAGAGCGTTAGGAATGCTAGAAGTATGTGGTTATTCAACGGCACTTTTAGTGATTAATACAATTTGTCATTATATGGATGTACAAATTGTGGCAGTAAACATTAACAAACCAGCAGTAGCGGTATTGGAAAAGATACCACTACAAGCACAAGTGAAATTTCAAGGTTCGGTAGAACAAGTACAAGCTGCTTTAGAAGCTGGGTATGAAGTTGCACTAAAGTACAATGAAGCAGATGACATTATAACAGGTATGATTGCGAATCCGCACGAAGGATTGCAAGGAATGATAGAAGCCTGGGAGTAATTACATAGATTGATTATTATTGAATTGAAAAGATAAGATTACAGGAGGTAATTAAAATGGGAAACGCGATTGGATTTATTGAAACAAAAGGTTTAACAGCTGCACTTGAGGCAGGAGACGCAATGCTAAAGACAGCTCAAGTAGAGCTTGTAGGAACAGAAAAAATTGGATCAGGCCTAATTACAGTTGTTGTGAAAGGAGAAGTAGGTGCAGTAAAAGCAGCTACTGAAGCTGGAGCTGATGCAGCATCAAGACTGGGTGAATTAGTAGCAGTTCATGTTATACCAAGACCCCATGATGAGTTAGCTGGCATTTTACCATCACTGAAATAGTCTATGGCAATAGGAATATTAGAGATTCAAAATCTGACAAACGCATATAAAGCGAGTGATACAGTGATAAAAGCGATAGATTGTGAATTGATACATAATAAAAAAGCATTAGGTGGCCGTCTGGTCACACTAGTCTTTGAAGGCAGTGTATCTGATCTTCAAACAGCTTTTGATTTATTGCAAAAACAATATGAAGGAACTACCTTACTTAAAGTAGCTGAAGTTGTATCAAATCCAGCATCACAATTGATGCACTATTTTAAGGAGGGGACTTTTAATGAAGGCTAAAACAAAAAAAGATACTACAGTAAAAAAAACTACTACTAAAACTAAAAAAAGTAGTAGCAAAACGGAGGATAATACTATTATGGGTAACGCAATAGGATTTATAGAGACAAGAGGATTAACTGCAGCATTAGAAGCGGCAGATACAATGTTAAAATCAGCAGAAGTAAAGCTTGTAGGCATGGAAAAAATAGGGTCTGGATTAATCACTGTAACGATTCAAGGTGATGTTGGTGCAGTGAAAGCAGCAACAGAAGCAGGTTCAGATGCAGCATCAAGACTTGGTGAATTAGTAGCAGTACACGTCATTCCACGTCCACATAACAATATGTCTGCAATATTACCTAGTAATAAGAAATAGGCAACCATGAAGATTGACAATCAGTTAGTTCAATCAGTTGTCAAAGATGTAATCGACCAAATAAATAATGATGGTGGCACAGAAAGCTATCGTTTTTCTGTGCCAATAGGCATCTCAAATCGTCATATTCATTTGTGCTCAAAGGATGTGGAGACATTATTTGGCAAAGGATATGAATTAACAAAAATTAAAGATTTAAAACAAAAAGGCGAATTTGCTTGTGAAGAAAAATTAACAGTGTTAACGATTGTTAATGGTGTCGAAAGGCAAATTTCAAATGTTAGAATTCTAGGACCTATTAGATTAGCAACACAAGTAGAGGTAGCAAAGACTGATGCAAGATTACTTAAAATAAATCCGCCAGTAAGAAACTCAGGGGATTTAGACGGTTCAGAATCAGTAACCTTAGTTGGTCCAAAAGGAAAAGTTACAATTGACCAAGGGTGCATCATAGCAACTAGGCACATACATTTGTCAGTTGAGGATGCACAAAAGACAGGATTAAAAGATGGTCAAATAGTAGATATTGCATTAAGAGGCGAAAAACCAGGTGTTCTTGGTCAAGTGTATTGCAAGATAAAAGATAGTTTTGTTTTTGAACTACATTTAGATACAGATGATGGTAATGCTTTTTTAGTGAACGACGGCGATTATGCTGAAATTCTACCTAAGTAGAGGTGAGAATATGATTATAGGAAAAGTAGTCGGAAATGTTATTTCCACTAAGAAAAATGTAAAAATGATTGGTTGCAAATTTATGCGTATCAAACTGTCAGATAAAACAGAGATGATAGCAGTAGACCAAACGGGAGCTGGTGTTGGTGATGAAGTTATTATCACACAGGGCCATAATGCGGTGTATGCAATGGACGCAAGTGAACCGCTTCCAATTGATGCTGTTATAGTTGGGATTATAGACTAAATGAGTGCAGAAGAAACTAGCAATCAAAATGCAATAGGAATTATAGAATTTAATACAATTCCAATAGGAATGAAAGTGATGAATATCCTTGCTAAAAATATATACATGCCAAAACTTAAGCAACAAATGATTTCTGGCGGAAGATATATAGGTACTTTGTTTGGAGATCATGCAAGTTTAGACTTTGCGCTAAACTATGCATTAGATACATGTGTAGATGATATTTTTGAGATAGGGTGGTTAGGATCACCACATCCTCAAATGATTAAGTATATGCAAGGGAATCTTTCAGTAGATATAGAATCCATTGAAAACATGGTCATTATTCAACTTTCTAGTCATGCAAAATTGTTAGAGCTAACAAACGATTTACTACATCATGTAGATGTAAAATTAGTAGACATTAACGTAAAAGATTATTTAGATGGGTCTTCCTTAGCCATTTTTAGTGGAACAATCGCAGAACTAATGTTGATTTGTGAGCGATGTTCATTGGGTGAATTGATTACAAATGTAGACCCCAAAATTAAAAACAGCTTGAACCTTAGTCAGCCGTTAACATAAAGACAAAGGTTGCAATAGGAAGGTGAAATAATGAAAAAGATTAATATTTTAGCAGTAAACGATCCAGCAGTATATGCTTATATAGATGAGACCAAAGGCTTCCTTAAAGAGATTGAAAAAGAACTAAATATTGATATAAACTTTGAGGTTTTCCCCTTCGAAAAATACTACGATCAATTAATGGAAGCCTTTGAGAATCATTTCTATGACATTGTAATGGTTGCGGGTCATTTATGGTTATCTTCATTTGTTCAAAAAGGGTATTTGCTGCCAATTGGTAGTAAAGAAGAAGTAGAAGTTGATCAAGATATAATAAAAAGTATATCAGAAGAAATGTTTTATAAAGGGCAACAGTATTTAATGCCATCCTTTTGTGATGGACATTTACTAACATATCGAAAAAGCGTATTAAGAAAAGAATTACCAGCATCTATTAGTGTGAGCCAAGTACTTGAAGAAGTACAACATTTAGAATCTGCTCAATCCATGACACCTATTGTCTTGAAGGCACATCCCTCAGAACTATTTTTAGATATCCTACCTTACTTAAGAGCAGAAGGGTGTGAGCCATTTTCAGAAGATGGAAAACCACAAATAAATACGATCAATTGTAAAAAAGGCATAGAAAAATATATGTCCTTAGCTTCATATGGACCAATAGTATTAAGCCTATATGACAATGATAGAGTAAGAGAAGCCATTCAAAAGAAAAAATGTGTATTTGCTGTTACTTGGGGTGGGCAAATGGGTGCAGTAATGGATGAACGATGCATCGATTCTGATGATATAGGTTTTGCAGCATTGAAAGAATCATGGAATGTGACATGGTCATTTGGAATCAATAATATGACTGAAAATAATTCGTTGGCAATTGAAGTAATGAAAAGACTAACAGTGCCAAAAATAGATAGAGAAGTTGGGAAGATTTGTGGAAATCCAACACGTCTTTCAAATTTTGAAGCAGATAAGGATATCTACTCATGGTATCCATTAGCAAAAGAGATGATTACAACAGCACGTCCAATACCAAGTTTTCCTTTACTGGCAGACTTTATAGGTATTATGACTGAAGCTTTAGATGGTATTGTTCATCAAGACATGCCAATAGATAAAACGTTAGAAAAAGCACAAGACAAGATGATGCAATTATTATAACTGTAAAGGGGATATAAAGTGCTAAATTTATTATTACCTTCAATAAATTATTTAGGAAAAAATGCTATAGAAAGCATAGAAAAAAATATAATGGATAGTGGGTTTAAAAAAGCGTTAATTATTACAGATAGTTTTATGGTTAATACGGATACATACAAACGTGTAATTGCTATATTATCAAAAACTTATGTGCAGTATAAAACTTTTGATCAAACTATTCCTAACCCAAGCTTTTTATGTGTTGAAAAAGCATACCGTCTAATAGAACAAGACGTATGTGATTTTGTCATATCAATAGGTGGTGGGTCAGCTCATGATTTAGCAAAGGCAGTCGGTGTAAAAGCTACATCAGGAGGAGATTTGAGACAGTATGCAGGCGTAGAACAAATACCAAATCAAATGTTGCCTTTAATCAGTATTAACACAACTTCAGGAACAGGTTCAGAAGTAACGAAGTTTACAATAATTACAGATACTAAGAGACATGTAAAAGTAGCCATTATTGATTCAAAGGTTATCCCTTGGATATCTGTTAATGATACAGATAGTTTAATCAGTATGCCAAAGTCTTTGACAGGTGCTACTGGTATGGATGCACTTACACACGCGATTGAAGCATATTTATCTACTGATCATTCAGATTTGACAGATGCATATGCAATTAAGGCAATGAGTTTGATTAGTAAGTCATTGATTAATGCATATAGTAATGGTACTGATGAAGAAGCGAGAGAAGATATGGCAAAAGCTCAGTTTATGGCTGGGGTTGCTTTTTCAAATGCATCGTTAGGATATGTGCACGCCATAGCACATCAATTGGGTGGTTTATATAATTTACCCCACGGTATTTGCAATGCTGTATTGTTACCATTTATTTTAAATGCATTAGGAGAAAAACTAGAGGGTAATCAATTTGGAGAAATAGGAAAAGCCTTAGGTTTATCAGTATATCAGACAAAAAATAGATATACATATAGAAGAATTACGCAACATATAGAGTCGATGAATAAGCAACTAAATATTCCATTGAGCCTAGATGTTTTAGGTGTAAAGTCAGAAGACATAGAACAAATCGCTGAAATGGCTTTGGAAGATGCATGTAGATTAACTAGTCCTATTCAGTTTAGTAAAGAAGAAATCATGAATATACTTCATAAAGGTATGAAGGAGCGTAGACGATGAAAGTGATAGTAATAGGTGGCGTAGCAGCAGGTATGAGTGCAGCTAGTAAAATCATAAGAACAAAATATGACTCCAATGTAACCGTGTATGAAAAAGGTGGAACATTATCATATGGCGCATGTGGATTACCATATTATGTTGGAGATGAAATTAAAGATCATAATAAAATGATTATAAGAACAAAAGAAGAATTTGAGAAACAAGGTATGTCAATTCATTTGTATCATGAAGTAATAGAAATAGATGAAAAACAAAAAACAGTGAAAGTTAAAAACTTGCTTTCAGGAGAAGTTTTAGAAGATAGATATGACAAATTAATGATAAGTACAGGAGCAAGTGCAATAATTCCACCTTGGCCTGGAGTAGATCATCCTATGGTTATGCCATTATCAACCATTGATGATGGTGTAGAACTGAAGAAAAAAATGATGGCATATAAATCTAAAAACATTGTTGTAATAGGTGCTGGTTTTATAGGTGTAGAAGTTGTAGAAGCAGCGTTAGGTTTAAAAAAGAGTGTAACACTCATCGAATTTAAAAACCAAATATTACCTCACTTAGATAAAGAAATAGCTAAAGATTTAGAAGACGAATTAGAAAAGAATAAAGCAAGAGTAAAACTTGGTGAAAAAGTACTTGAAATACAACATTCGGGGACAGGTGAGATGTATGTAAAGACTGATCAAAACATGTATCCAGCAGATTTAGTGATTGTATCTGTTGGGGTAAGACCAAATACAGCATTTTTAAAAGATACATCAATAAAAATGCTACAAAACGGTGCGGTTATAGTAGATGATCAGATGAAAACAAATGTGACCGATATATATAGTGCTGGAGATTGTGCAACTGTATATAACAGGGTAAAAAATGACATGACGAATTATATCCCATTAGGAACAAATGCAAATAAGCAAGGGAAATTAGCGGGTTCGATAATGTGTGGTGAAAATCTCCGTTTTAATGGGACACTTGGAACATCCATGGTAAAAGTATGTGATATGGAAGGCGCGAAAACAGGTCTTTCAGAAGAAGAAGCAATAATTGAAAAAATTGATTATAAGGTAGTTACCGTAACAGCAGCAAATCATGCCCCTTATTATCCAAACCCACAACCAATAAAAATAAAATTAGTAGTTGAGGCAAACACAAATATTATACTTGGGGCTCAAACAGTGGGCTATTCTGGTGCAGCACTTAGAATTAACACATTTGCAATGGCAGTACATACAAAAATGACAACTGACGAAATGGGATGGGTAGACTTTGGATATGCACCTCCATTTTCGGAAGTATGGGATGCGATGCATGTGGCATGCAACGCATTAAAATAAAGGTGAAAAAATGAGTAAAATAAAGACTATTAAAGAAGTCGTAAAAACAATAGAAAATGGTCAAATGATAGGTATTGGTGGTAACACGTTGCATCGTTCACCAATGTCAATAATCAGAGAGATTGCGAGACAAGAGAAAAAAAGCTTGAAGGTAGTGAAAACCGCTGGAGCGCATGATGTTGATTTACTTGCAAGAGCAAAATGTTTACAGTCAGTAGATGCAGGTTTCATAAGTTACGAAACTGGGTTTGGGTTAGCTACTTATTATAGAAAAGCAGTAGAAAATGGCGAAATCAAAGGAAACGAACATGCCTGCTACACGGTAATGAGTGCGCTAAATGCAGCAAAGATTAATGCACCATTTATGCCAGTATATGGAATGCAGACCAGTGACCTAATAAGTAAAAATAACTATTTTAAAAAAATAAAAGATCCTTTTTCAGATCAAGATATAACAGTCGTAAAAGCATTAAGACCAGATGTGTCTATAATGCATGTCACTGCATGTGATAAAGAGGGCAATGCAATCATAGAAGGGCCAGTATTTGATGATGGGCTGTTAGCGAGAGCAAGTGAGCGTGTGATTATTTCAACGGAAAAAATTGTATCTACAGCACAGATACAAATTAAAAAAGACCGTGTAGTAATACCAGGATTTTTAGTTGAGTCTATTGTGGTAGTACCAAAAGGTGCAGTGCCATGTAGTTGCCCAACAATGTATGATGTTGAAGAAAAGATATTACATAGTTTTTTAAAAGACGAGTCCAAAAGTGAGCTAGATGCTTATTTGAAGCATTATGAAAAGATCGATTATAGTCATGAAGGGAGAGTTATGTCATGGTAGGATATAAAAACATGCAAACCTTTCGTTCAGAAAAAAAAATACATCCAGCAGATATTATGGTTGTTGCTATTGCAAAATTGCTAAATGACAAGGAAACAGTTTTTCATGGGGTATCCTCCCAATTACCTATGGTAGCTGTTTTACTTGCAAAAGCAACTCATGCAAAAGATTTGGTATATCTAAATATTCCAGGTGGGGTAAATCCTAAGCCTAGAAAGATATCTTCTTATTCCTCAGCTGGGCAGGAGTTGTACAACGTAAGTGAAGGGATTTTTCCACTACAAGAAGTATTTGATTTATCAATGAGAGGTAAGCTTGATGTAGCTTTTTTATCAGGTGTTCAGTTTGATAAAGAAGGTAATGTAAATGCTTCTGTCATAGGTGATTATAACCAACCTAAAGTAAGATTGCCTGGTGGTGCAGGAAGTGCTGTTTTGATTCCGACAGTTAAAAGAGCTTTGATATGGCGTACTAAACACGATGTTAGAACTTTTGTTAAGCAAGTTGACTTTGTAACTACAAAAGGAAATATTGATAGGATAATAACACCCTTGGCAATGTTTAAGTATTCTAACGGAGAATTGGATTTAGAAGCAATTAGTCCGTTGACTACAATAGAAGAAGTTGTAGAAAATACAGGGTTTGATATTCAAACGCAAAATGTAAAAATTATGGAATTACCAACACTACAAGAGATGAATATAATTAAACGTATTGATCCTGAGGGTGTAAGATATAATGAATTTTAATTCGTCAACTCGAACCATAAGAAAAATATATTGAAAATAGAAAAGGCTGAGATTTATCTCAGTTTTTTCTATGAATTTTTTTGTTGATATTTTAGTTAAAACAATATATAGTAAGACACTGATATTAAAGGTAGTAGAGAGAAGGATTAAATGAACTTTAAAGATTATAAAATTGATAAAAGAATATTAAAGGCATTAAACATAATGGGCTATGAAGAACCCACAAAAGTACAAAGTAAAGTACTAGCAGAAATAGAGACTGATGAAGACCTTATTGTAAAAGCTCAGACGGGAAGCGGTAAGACTGCTTCATTTGGAATACCCATTACTGAATACATAGACTGGGAAGAAAATAAACCTCAAGCATTAGTCATTACACCAACAAGAGAACTTGCATTACAGGTAAAAGAAGAAATCTTTAATATAGGAAGATTCAAAAGACTAAAAGTAGCTGCAGTATTTGGCAAGTCTCCTTTTTATATACAAGAAAGAGAACTTAAACAAAAAACCCATGTAGTAGTAGGTACACCTGGCCGATTAATAGATCATATGGAAAAGGAAACCTTAGATGTCTCATTGATTAAGTATTTAGTCATAGATGAAGCCGATGAAATGCTTAATATGGGATTTATAGATCAACTTGAAGCTATCCTATCTAAATTACCAAAAAATCGCAGGACTATGCTGTTTTCAGCCACCATGCCAGACGATATAGAAGATTTATGTGAGACATATTTAAAAGAACCAAAACATATAGAACTCGAAGAAGAAAACACAGCAATTACAAGAATAGAACAGAAATTATATAAAGTGTTAAAGGACGAAAAAATTGAACTTCTAAAGGATATATCAATCATTGAAAATCCTGATACATGTATTGTATTTTGCAATACCCAAGAACAGGTAGACAATGTGACAGAGGCCTTAGCTAGAGCAGATTATATGTGCGATAAAATACATGGCGGCATGTACCAACGAGACAGACTTAGAGTTATGGAAAAGTTTAAAAGAGGCTATTTTAGATATCTTGTAGCCACTGATGTAGCTGCACGAGGAATAGATGTAGACAATATATCACTAGTCGTAAATTATGACTTGCCATTTGAACCAGATAGCTATGTACATAGAATCGGTCGAACAGGAAGAAAAGGACTAGAGGGAAAAGCTATTTCATTTGTCGAACCAAGGGATAAAAGGTTACTAAGAGATATAGAAGATTATATAGATCAAGAAATTGAAGAAGTAAATCATCCTATTAGAGAATCTGTAGAAGCGCAAAAAAAAGTTTTTTATGAAAAAATGGACACAAAACTTGAAAGAAAACAAGCAAAAGGCGAAGAACTTAATACGGATATTGTAAAATTACATATCAATGCAGGTAAAAAAACTAAGATGAGAGCAGTAGATATTGTAGGCACATTATGCAGTATTGAAGGCATGACAGCAGACGACATAGGCATCATAGATATTCAAGATATATCAACATTTGTAGAAATACTGAACGGAAAAGGCGAAATGGTATTTAATGCACTTCAGAAAAAAAATATTAAAGGAAGACCAAGAAAAGTAAGTAAAGCCAATAAAGTAAGAATAAGATAGAACGTGATAGAGTAACAAAGTGACAGGTACAATGATACACAATATTAAAAAGTGTATCATTGTACCTGTTCTTTTGTTACGCGCATAAAGAAGAAGTTGACAAAACCTATAAATGATTATACTATATAATAGTTATTAAGCATAACTATTATGAATAATAACTATATAGACAGAAAAACTGTAGTAGAAAGGTTAGGCAAATGGATAAAAGAGAAAAAATTGCATCTAAAATAATGCAGATTATGCGTATCCACCATAAAAAAGTAATGCACAAAGGCGGACATGACGGTATGTCTAGACATCGAATGATGGTTCTTGGACATATAGAAAAGCACAATGGTCTAACCATGAGTTGTTATGGTAAAGAACTTATGATATCGAAACCAAATATGTCAAATCTGATTAATACATTTTACGAACAAGGTTTTATTGAGCGAATACCTGATGAGAATGATAGAAGAGTTACAAAAATATGTATTACTGAAAAAGGAAAAGAAGAGTTTAAAAAGGGAAAGAAAATAGTTTTAAAAGAGATGTCTAAGAACTTAGATGAATTAACAGATGATGAAATTGAAGAGCTAAATATACACTATGATCGTATCATTGAGATCATGAGTAAATTGTAGGTGATTAAATGAAAAAAATAATAAGATACTTTAAGAATTTTAAATTAAATATTGGATTGATAGCCGTACTTATTTTGATACAAACAGTAGCAGATTTAATGCTTCCGACATTAATGGCAGACATAGTAGATATTGGGATAGTCAATAATGATATATCATTTATTCTAAGCAGTGGTAAATGGATGTTATTAATAGCAATATTTGGTACAGGTTGTGCGGTTTTAGCAGGTCTTTTAATAGCAAAGACTGGTGCAGGGCTGGGTATGCAATTAAGAAAAAAAATATTTGGGAAAGTTGAAAATTTCTCATTAAATGAATTTGATGCCATTGGTACGTCATCACTAATTACTAGGACTACTAATGATGTAACACAAGTGCAAAATTTTTCTATGGTCATATTGAGGGTGTTTTTAAGAGCACCTTTAATGGCAGTAGGTGCACTGATTATGGCATTTTCAAAAGATGTAAAGCTTTCATTCATGTTATTAGGCGTTATAGTAATTATTGCATTAATAATTCTTGGATTTGCACGAAAAACAATTCCATTATATAAACAGGTTCAAACAAAGCTTGACCAGCTTAATTTAATACTTAGAGAACGATTAATTGGTGTAAGAGTTATAAGAGCATTTAGAAGAGAAAAATATGAACAAGAGAAATTTCATAATGCCAATACGGATTTAACTGAGACAACCATTAAAGTAAATAAAATAATGGCTGCCATGACACCGATCATGATGTTGGCGTTTAACTTAACAGCTACTGCAATTATCTGGCTTGGTGCAAATAGAGTTGGCGCAGGATCAATGGAAGTTGGCGATTTAATGGCATTTATACAATATGCAATGCAAATCATGTTTTCGTTAATAATGATGACAATGATGTTTGTAATGTTTCCAAAAGCATCAGCATCTCTTATAAGAATTGGTGAGTTGCTAGATATAGATTCACAGCTAAAAGATGGTACTAAAGAGAATATTTCTAGTGAAGGAACTATCTCTTTTCAAGGAGTTGGTTATCAATATAAAAATGCGCAAGAACAAGTCCTTAGTGATATTACATTTGATGTGAAGCCAGGCGAAATGACAGCTATTATAGGAAGTACAGGATCTGGAAAATCAACTTTAATAAATTTGATTCCTAGATTTTATGATGCTACAAAAGGCATTATAAAAATAAATAATGAAGAGATTAAAAACATCAAATTAGAGGTCTTGAGAAAGCAACTAGGCTTAGTGCCACAAAATGTATATCTTTTTTCTGGAACAATTGAAGATAATATTAAATATGGCCATCCATCTGCAAGTGATGAGGACGTTAAGTGGGCAGCAAATGTTGCTCAAGCAAGTGAATTTATAGAGCAAATGCCGTTGAAATATAAAGCACCTGTTTCACAAGGTGGGACTAACTTATCTGGTGGACAAAAGCAAAGACTTTCGATTGCAAGAGCATTAATAAGAAAACCTAAAATATATTTATTTGATGATAGTTTTTCTGCTCTTGATTTTAAAACAGCATCAAAACTAAAAACTGATTTAAAGAATCATGTAAGTGATGCAGCAATTATTACTGTAGCACAACGAGTTACATCTGTTATGGATGCTGATCAAATAGTAGTTTTAGATAAAGGAAAAACTGTAGGTATAGGAACACACAAAGAATTACTTGAGACATGTAAAGTATATAAAGAAATTGTACTGTCACAGCTTTCAGAGGAGGAAATCGCATGAGTGTAGATAAAAATAAAAAAACATCTAGTACGCGAAGTCCTTTTGGATTTAGAGGTCATGGTGGTATGCGACCAGCTGAAAAGGCAAAAGATATAAAAGGAACAATCAAACGACTACTCAAGTATTTAAAGCCAACACGTGGAAAAGTGATACTAGCTATATTAATGGCTTTAGGTAGTTCTATCTTTGGCATTATAAGCCCTAAAATAATGGGTTTAGCCACAACAAAGCTCTTTGAAGGTGCATTGGATATTAAAAATAAAGTTGTAGGAGCCACTATCGATTTTGGATATATATTAAATATAGTATTAATATTACTCGTATTATATCTATTAAGTGCTATTTTTAATTATTTTATGCATTACTTAATGGCAGATGTAGCCCAGAAGACTGTTTTTAGATTAAGAAAAGATGTAAGTGATAAGCTTTCAAAACTACCGTTAAAATATTATGACCAAAAAACCCATGGTGAGATATTGAGCCGCGTAACAAACGATATTGAAAATATAAGTACAACACTGCAGCAAGGCATAACGCAACTCATTATTTCTTCAATATATATTGTAGGCGTTGTGATTATTATGTTAGTAATAAGTCCAATTATGACACTTATTACTTTAGCAACATTGCCTCTAAGCATATTATTTACAAAATATATTGCAAAAAAATCTCAAAAATATTTTAAAGGTCAGCAAAAGATATTAGGTGAGTTAAATGGCCATGTTGAAGAAGCTTATACAGGACACAAAATAATAAAAGCATTTTCACAAGAGGAAAAAGTACTTAAAAAGTTTGAGCATATGAATGACCAACTTTATAATGTAGGTTGGAAGGCCCAGTTTGTTTCAGGGGTCATAATGCCTGTGATTATGTTTATCAATAATCTTGGTTATGTTGCTATAGCAGTAGCAGGTTCTATATTTGCATCACGAGGTGCGTTTGCTATCGGTGACATACAAGCATTTATTCAATACTCAAGAGAGTTTGGTCACCCAATAGTACAGATGGCAAATATTGCAAACAGTATTCAATCGACTATTGCATCTGCTGAAAGAGTTTTTGAGATTCTTGATGAAGAGGAAGAAGTAAAAGAAACGAATAACCCTATAATAATAAAAGAAGCAAAAGGAAATATAGCATTTAATCACGTAGATTTCAGTTATATAGCTGAGCAAGAACTATTAAAGGATATGAATATTGAAGTAGCTACAGGTCAAAAAGTAGCTATTATTGGCCCTACTGGAGCTGGCAAAACTACATTAGTTAATCTACTGATGCGTTTTTACGAACTGGATGGAGGACACATTAGTGTAGATGGAATTAACATTAGTGATATGACAAGAAATGATTTGAGAAGTATGTTTGGGATGGTACTTCAAGACACTTGGTTATTCAAAGGAACCATTAAAGACAATATATTATATGGCAAACCAACAGCAACAGAAGAAGAGGTAATCTTTGCTGCGCAGTCTGCACATGCAGATCACTTTATAAAATCACTACCAGAAGGTTATGATACGATTTTAGAAGAAGATGCAAACAATATATCTCAAGGACAAAGGCAGCTTATTACTATAGCCAGAGCTTTTTTAGCAAATCCACAGTTTTTGATTTTAGATGAGGCAACAAGTAGTGTAGATACAAGAACCGAGAAAATCATACAAAAGGCAATGGAAAAACTAATGAAAGGTCGAACAAGCTTTGTAATAGCCCACAGACTATCAACTATAATAGATGCAGATATTATTCTTGTAATGAACGAAGGAAAAATCATTGAAAAAGGAACACATGAAGAACTATTGGCTATGAATGGGTTTTATCATGAATTATATAGCAGTCAGTTTGTTGCAAGTTAGATTTGAATTATAGCTACTTTGATGAGAATAGAAATTTAAGCATAATAATACTCCAAATAGTATGAACAATAATATTGATGAATAAAATTTGGAAATTAAAGGGATGAAGAAGTAATTGACCAATCCAATAATGAGGAAATATTTTCCCAACAAGTATTAGCCATTTAATTTTACTTAGGTCTACAAATACCAATAAGATAACCATATTTAAAGCTTTGACATATGTCAGAGCTTTAACTTTATCATCAGATAAAAGAAAGATAGCTATAGAAAAAAACACGGATTCGACAGCAAGAAATAAAGAAGCTACCAAAACAAATAATAGAGAATTGTGAGGGATATCTAAAATAAATACACCAATAAAAGTATAAAAAACTGTAAATATTACAGGTAAAAATAATCTGTTGAAAATATAGCCGGAATAGCCCATGGGAGTTACATACATTAAATCACTTAACTGACTGTCTCTTTCATCAATCATTAAGAAGGCAAAAATAGTTCCAAGTAAATTGGGTGTCATTAATAGCATTGCAATACTAATATAAATCATATAAGGCATTAAATTAAGTTCAAAATGATTAAACATAATAGGGAAACCATATGTAATCGCTATTTTTACTACAACAAAGGATATGAAGGGTATAAACAAAAAACCAAATAGTACGGGTTCTCTTAGAATCTGTCTTATATCATTTTTTAAACATTTTGCATTAAACATAATAATCTCCTCTATTTAAAATCTGTCATACGACGCATTTTTTTTATAACAAGCCAATATAATACAATAATAAATATTAACAAATACTTCGAATAAAAAAGAAAGTAAATGCTTAATGAGTCATTAAAAGCATGAAGCATCATTTTAAGTCCAATAAGACTTGGAAAGATATTAAGGATTATTAAATCAGTATTTAGTAATCCAAAACATGGAAGCATAAATATAATCATAACGGGTATCATACGCATAAAGTATTGATTCATCGTGGTGCAAGTGATGGTAATTAAAAAGCCAATTAAAGTAAACAAAAAAGAAACAAGCATGATGCTAAAAAACAAAACAATATAATTAATAGCTTCATAATCACTTAACAGGCAAATGGCAAATCCAGCCAACTCAGATAAAATTAAGAAACTAAGCAGTTTTGACCATATATACGTTTTTAATCCTAGGGGTGTTATAGCAAGATAGCTAAATATGCCTTGGTTTTTTTCAAACATCATCATAGCACCTACAAAAAAAAGACCAATGATCGATGGGTCAGAAAAAATAACAATGGGCATAAAAATTTTTATCGTTGATGGAGGCATTAAACTGAGCATTATTAAGTAACCAACTGTTAAAAAAATATACACTGAAAAGACGCCTTGTTTAAGTAAAAATTTCAGTTCAGTTTTTAGACTGGCATATAGCAACATTAAATCAGCTCCTTACCAGTAATTTTAATAAATACGTCTTCTAAAGATGCTTCTTGCGTATGTAGCGTAGAAACCTCTTTCGTTTTAATCAAGTCTATAAACTCTGGATTTGTTTTAATCTGGTTTAAATCAAAAGATTTTTTAAAAAGCTCTTTATTAGACAAGTATTCAACCCAAATAGATTTATTACCATAATCTAGCATTAACTGTTTAGGAGAGCCGATAATTGGTATTGTTCCATCAACGACAAAAGCAACTTGATCACAAAGTTGCTCAGCAACTGTCATATTATGTGTTGTTAAAAAAATAGTTTTTCCTTCTTTTTTGAGTTGTATTATCATGTCTTTAATAATTTTAGCATTAACTGGGTCTAGCCCAGATGTTGGCTCATCAAAAAATAATAAATCTGGAGAATGGAGAATAGCGCGAATAAAGTTTAGGCGCATTTTCATTCCTTTTGAGAAGCCCTCTACACGTTGATTTTTATTTTCAATCAAACCAACCTGTTCAAGTAAATGATCAATATTTGAATTCTTATTTTTGTAATAATTATTAATCAATTCAAGATTTTCTTTTGCAGTTAATTTGAGGTAAAGATTTGGAAAATCAAAGGCAACTCCGATTCTCTCAAAAAAATCCTTTGAACACTGACTTCTTTCACTACCAAATACCTGAACACTTCCCTGGTACTTGGTTAAGAGTCCGATGATGATGCGTTGGGTGGTTGTTTTACCTGCGCCACTAGGGCCCAAGAAACCAAAAATTTCTCCTTCTTTAATATTAAAGTTTATATTACTAATTACTTCTTTTGACGAGTGAGGGTATGTAAAAGATAAGTTCTCAACCTTAATCATAATTAATCTCCTTGCTGGCTTATGCCATAAACAAAAATTTGAAAGACATCTTCAATTGCTACTGAAATATCAGATATATCAACAAAAGGATATTCTTCTAAGTTAACAATAGCCATGACAATAAGGTATGAAGCAATATCAATTGAAATGTCATTTCTAATAGCACCTATGACTTGATATTTAATTAATACTTCTTTGATTAAAGAAATCCCTTTTGGAATTGCTTCAGACATAATACTGTATTTGACTGATTGGGGGCATTCTTTATAAAATTTATGCTTTAGCATGTGGTCATCATCTAATTCGCTTTCGAAATCTTGGCCATGTATAATCAACTGACATAGATAATCCTTTAAATCGATATTACCTGGGTTCATTTTTAAGAGTTCAAGCGTTTCTTTTTTCATATCACCATAATTGGAAAAAATATAAATATATAAATCATCTTTGTTGGAAAAATATTGATAGAAAGATCCTTTAGGTATATTTGCTAGCTTTACTATTTGATCGATAGTGATTTTGTTATAGTGGGCATGGCGCAATGCATCCATCGCTGCAAATAATACTTTTTCTTGCTTATCTTTACTTAAATTTAAAAATGTTTGTTTTGGCATAACAACCTCCTTGTGACTGATAGTCATATGACTGTTAGTCACATTATATATATATTATTTTTATTTGTCAAACAAGCAAAGTGTTATTTAAGAAGTAATGTCTACATATGTTGATATTTCAACGTAAAGCATAGTTTGTAAAAGTTGTGGATTGTATACAAAAAATGCTGTGAGTATAATAAAAAATATTTTCAAAAAAAGTATTGACCTTTATAAAAAAAAGAGTATAATCATCAATGTAAACGATTACTAGTTAAATAATTAACGAAAATGAAAATTTCAACACAATTTTATTTAACACTAATAAATCAGAGTATAAGAAGATAAAAGGAGAACAAGGAAATGAAAAAATTAGGTGTATTAGTAGCAATCATTGTCTTATTATTAACAATCACTGGTTTTGCATCAGCAAACACATATACTAGCAATGTATTAGAAGGTGAAGGATTGACTTGGAAGCTTACAGATGTATCTGTAATAAGAACAGATGTGGAAGATGTTATTTATGTTGGAGGGGTTCAATTCTTAGGAACTGAAACAACTCAAATTGATTTCTTAGAGATATCAATAAATAATACAGTTAATGGAAACAACATCGTTTTATCTAATGAGTACTATGCAGATTATGCTTTAACTTTTGATGAAATGACACAAATAGGTATCGGCGCTGGACCATTTATAGTTGATAATTCGCAAGGCGATATTACTTTAACAGTAAGCTATTCTCTAGTAGGATTAGATGCAATAGTTGATGAAGATATTGTATTAAAGTAATTATAACTAAAGCAGTAAAAAACAATTTGAAACAAGCACAAATATGTGCTTGTTTTTTTGTGTAAGAATAAGTAAAATAGTTAATGCACTGCAAAATCATAGCAGGTTGAGAGGACATATAGATGAAAATAACAATATTAAATGGAAGCCCAAGATTAAAAGGAAATACAAGCACAATTGTTGAACAATTAGAAAATGGAATAGATCAAAATACACATACAGTAACAAGTATTAATGTATCAAAGAAAAAAATTGCAGGATGCTCAGCATGCCTATACTGTAGAGAGCATAATGATCAATGCGTACACAAAGATGATACAAATGAAATACTAGACACATTATTAGACGCAGACCTTATAATATTTGCATCTCCAGTATATTGGTGGGGGATATCAGCTCAACTAAAACTAGTTGTTGATAAGTTTTATGCCAATATGGAAGGTCTTAAAAATAAAAAATATGGAATAGTATCTGTTGGTGGAGCTAATCTAAATAATATTCAATATGAATTAATCAGCAAGCAATTTCAATCCATAGCTGGATTTTTATCATGGGAAAATATTATAGACGAATCAGAATCAGCACACGATGAAAATGACATAAGAAATAATGACCAAACAATGGCAAAGTATTTAGCCATTGGTCAAAATATATAAGCATTTAGAAAGCTAGTTTGTATTATATGTTATAATAATGCCATGTAGATTTGACTTAGGTTTTGTTGTAAGGATGGTTGAAAAATGAAAGAATCTGATTTATATATACCAATTAAAGAATTATTTACTGAGTTAGGATATGATGTAAAAGCTGAAGTTGGTGAAATTGATGTAATGGCTACTAAGGATAGCGAGATGGTTATTATCGAGCTAAAGAAAGAGCTAAATCTCAAACTGATTACACAGGGTGCAAAACGACAGAAAATGACTGATACAGTGTATCTGGCTATACCAAAGCCATCATATAAAATACGAAATTCGAAAAACTATAAAGACAAAACTTTTATATTATCAAGATTAGGTTTAGGGCTCGTATACGTAGATTTTAAAGAAAAAGAGACAATATCTACTATTGAAATGGAACCAGTTATATTTAATATTCAACATGCGCAAAAGATCAACAAAAGAACAAAAGAGCGTGCATTGAAAGAAAAATCATTAAGAAGTGGAGACTATAACTTAGGTGGTCAACAAGGAAAAAAAATGACAGTCTATAAAGAAAACACTGTGCATATTGTTGGACTACTTAAACAAAACGGAGAAATGAAACTGTCAGAGATAAAAAGTATAGCTGGAGACAAAACAGATAGTATTCTCCAAAAAAATTTTTATAATTGGTTTGAAAGAGTAAAAAAAGGACATTACAAACTAAGTGAAGCTGGTGAACAAGCATATTATGAATATGCTGATATAATCAAAATATTGTTGTAGTATAATATAAAAAGTGATTGGCTCATATTTTGAACCAATCACTTTTTTATAAAGAGCAAATAAATCAATTGTACTCTCTTTTAACATCAAGAAACACTATTTCACTGTTTCTTGTATTTCTTCCATAATCTCAACAAACATATCATATTTTTCTTGGCCAAGTTTATCAATTAAAAGTTGATTATACGTTTGAGGCACTACAGCAGTTTCAAGTGCTAGAGTAGTTCCTTTTTCAGTTAAAGTAATTTCCATACATCTTCGGTCAGATTTGTTCTCTTGCCTATGAACAATATCATCTTTAAGCATTCTATCAACAATCCTACTAACTGCTGGACTTTCAATTTCAAGACCATTAGCAATGTTTTTGATAGGACTTGCACCATGTTCGTTTAAGTAGAGCAATACAAGCACTTGGCCTATTGTAATATTGTGTTTTGTTAAATGGCTATTAAAGTACTTTGTTAAATCTCTAGATAATGACCCAATTTGAAAGCTAATGTATTTTGTAAAATAATCATTGTTAATCATAAAATAATTTTTCCCCCTATTCACTTATGTCGTCTATACAAGTTGTTTATGAAGATTATATCACAATAATAGTTCAAAACAAAAAAAGAAAACATGTTGACAATTGCAAAGGAACATTGTAACATGTAATTAAATAACATGTAAACTAATAACACATCAATAGATAACACAACACCATATTAATATATATAAAGGAGGAACGACAATGAATATTGTAATAGGTGTAATTGTTGTAGCTTTTGTATTAGGGTTAATTTATGTATCTCAAACAAACTACAATAAAGCCATGAAAAAGACTGGTTAATAATAACTTCTACAACCTATAAAAGAGAGCAAGACAGTTTGATTTGTCTTGCTCTCTTTTATGAACCCTTATAAAAAAATCTACTTCAACTATTTACATCAAAATGTCGAAAGCATATAATAAATGTATGAGAAAATTTAATAAACTATTCTGTAGACTAAATGAAGAATTATTGCATAAAGAAATCATATAGAAGAAGTGACAAGCCAATAATAGTTAAACTATATGACCATTATTGGTTTTTTTAATAAAGCGCATAGGGAAGTCTTGCGACAAGGCATGAAGACCTTGATAGAATTCATGCTCTTAAAAAAATAGGAGGCAAAAAATGGAAAAAATGTTTGTTAAAAATGAAGAACAAGAACCTTATATAGTAGAAGGTATAAAGGAGCAAAATCACTGGATAGAAGATTTAAGAACAGAACTAAAAAAAGTAATCGTTGGACAAGAATATATGATAGATCGAATTCTAATAGGATTACTAACAGGTGGACACATACTCCTAGAAGGGGTTCCCGGTTTGGCAAAATCTTTAACATCTAGTACATTGGCTAAAGCAGTTAATTTAGATTTTCAAAGAATACAGTTTACACCGGATTTGTTACCAGCAGACATATTAGGGACAGAAGTATACCACCAAAAAACAGGAGATTTTCAAATTAAAAAAGGCGCAATATTTAGTGACTTTATATTAGCAGATGAAGTCAATCGTGCACCAGCAAAAGTTCAGTCAGCCCTACTTGAAGCTATGGAAGAAAAACAAGTATCTATTGGAGAGCAAACATATAAATTAGGCAATACTTTTTTTGTAATTGCAACGCAAAATCCATTAGAACAACAAGGGACATATCCTTTGCCAGAAGCGCAGCAAGACAGGTTTATGATGAAGCTAAAAATTCAATACCCATCTAGAGAAGAAGAAAAAGAAATTTTAGAAAGATATACAATAGCATCTGATCAAGACGAAGTAGTACCTATAATAAAAAAAGACGATATTATTAAATTGAGAGAAGATATTAACAATGTTTATGTAGATGAACATATAAAAAATTATGTATTAGATATTGTTTTAGCCACAAGAAAAGAAACCCCCTATCTGACTTTTGGTGCATCACCAAGAGCGACATTAAATCTAATCAAAGGAGCAAAAGGTATGGCTTATATTAACAATAGAGACTATGTAATGCCAGATGATGTAAAAGCCATAGCCTATGACGTGCTACGACACAGAATAGGACTATCATATGAAGCAGAAGCAGAAGAAATGACAGCAGAGACAATTATCGAAGAGATATTAGAACAAATAAAATTACCTTAAAAGCAAAATAATGAAAGGAAACAAAGAAATGATTTCAAAAGAGCTTATTAAAAAAATAAGACATATAGAAATAAAATCAAATCGTATGGTAGACGAAATCTTTTCTGGTGCATATCATTCTAGCTTTAAAGGTAAAGGCATGACTTTTGAAGACATAAGGGCGTATTATCATGGCGATGATGTAAGGCATATTGACTGGAATAGTACTGCTAAGTATGATACTACATATGTTAAGCAGTTTTGCGAAGAAAGAGAGCTTAACATATATCTTCTTATAGATGCTTCAATGTCTAATCAGTTTGCAGGCAAAAGAGAATACATAGCAGAGTTAGGTGCAACTTTAGCATTTTCTGCAAACAAAAATAACGACAAAATAGGTTTAGTTTTATTTACAGACCAAGTAGAAAAAGTAATACCTTCAAAAAACGGTAGAAAACATGTGTTATCTATCATAGAAAATATAATTGACTATAAAGCACAACACAAAGGAACTAGCCTTAAAAATGCATTATCATTTTTTCAAAAGATAGAGAAGAAGCGGTCAATCGTCTTTGTCATATCTGATTTTATGGATACAGATTATGATAGAGAACTTAAAATGCTTGCATATAAGCATGATGTCATACCTATACATATTATTGACCCACTAGAAAGCCACTTGCCACAAAACGCAATCTATCATTTTAAAGATAGTGAAACAGGTGAACAAGTCATGTTAAGCAATATGGCGAAAAATCCAATACAAATAGAAAAAATAAACATTCCAAATATGATTAAACTATATACAAACCAAGACTATGTAAAGCAATTAAGATTATTTTTTAGAAAGCGAAGAGGATAAGGTAGATGAAAAATAAAAAAGTACAAATTACCCTGATTACTCTTCTTTTAGTACTGATTATACTCATCATAGGAATCATCAATAGTGATTACCAACAACCAAACATAGCAAGAGATATTTACATAGGTGACATCATTTCATTAGAGATAGAAAAAAATAAAATAACGACAGAGATAATAAAAGAGGCATTTACAGATTTTGAAGTAATACATGTAAAAGAAACTGACGCATATTACCAAGTGGACGTGCGCACATTTGAAACGGGTAAATATGTTATATGGTTAAACAATACACAAATCACAATAACAGTAGAGTCGTTGCTTAATGAAACAACGCAAAATGCCATATATGATGGGCAAACAATAGTTATAGAACCCAATGTTACTATTCCTTGGGGCATTATTTTAGTAGTGCTTATAGTGTGTTGGATCTTATTATTTGCATACATTATATATACAATCGACCAACCTAAACCAAAAGAGAAAATTGATGCATTTGATCAAGCTAAAAGGTGGATAGAGGATTTAGATTTAAATGAGCAAGATTATTTTGTAAAACTAAGCCATATCTTAAAAGGATATTTGAGGCAAAAGTTTCATCTTAAAATCCATGGCTATACTACAAAAGAAATAGAAAAGTATATGTCCTCAAAACTTGAAAATGATATAGATATTTCTTTAGTTATCAACTGGCTTAATCAATGCGATTATTATAAATTTTCCAATCAAAAGGTAGACTGGCAAAGCAAACAAGACATGAAAAATCAATTAGTAGATATAATTACAACATTAGAATCTAAAATAGAAACAAAAATAGGCAAAGAAGCAGATATAGATACTGACAATGAGGTGAACTAGGTGAGTTTTGCAAATGGATATTTATTGGTATTAATTTTACCAGTATTATTGATCTTATATAAAAAACAAAAAAACAATACATTGTCTTTTTCCAGTGTGAAAATGATTGATAAAAAGCAACAAAAGAACCAGTGGCCCTACTATATAGGTAAAGCCCTTATAGCTATTAGCCTTGTTTTGTTTGTTGTCGCATTAGCGCGCCCACAATTAGAACTGCCCCAACAACCTATTAAGGAAAAAGGAATAGATATTGCGTTAATTTTTGACGTATCAGGTTCTATGCAGTCAGTAGATTTTGAGCCAAGTAGACTAGAAGTGGCAAGGAATACCATCAATACATTTATAACAGAACGTGTCAATGATCGTATGGCACTTGTAGTCTTTGCAGGGAGTGCTTATACAAAGATACCTCTAACTTTAGATCATGAAGTGCTAGCATCTACATTAGAAAAGGTAGAAGTAGAGTCAGTAAAAGAACAAGGGACGGCTATTGGTATGGCCATTTCAGTAGGCGTTAATCGCTTAAAGAAAAGTGATGCAGAAGCCAAAGTCATGATATTAGTAACAGATGGAGATAATAACGCAGGAACCATTAACCCAATGACAGCAAGTGAGTTAGCTAAAGACTATAACATCAAAATATATACAATCGGTGTAGGCACAGACCAGACAATTATGCCAGTAGATTATTTTGGGACAGTTAGATATCAAACAGTAGAGGGTGGTTTAAATGAGCCATTGTTAGAAGATATTGCAAAATTAACCCAAGGGAAGTACTACAGAGCAAAGGATGAAAGCAGTCTAAAGCAAGTATTTGAAGAGATTAACCAGTTAGAAAAAACTGATTTTGAGAGCAAGGCATTTAAAAATTATTATGAATTAGCATTTAGATTTATTGGTGCAGGTTTAATACTATTGTTACTAGGCATATATTTTGATCAGTATAAATATATACATATACCATAATCATTTAAGTAGTATACCAAAGGACACAAGGAGAACAGTCTATGAGAAACGTACATTTTTTATATCCATATAACATCATATTTAGTGTTATTGCAATAGTAATATTGCTCTTGTTTATTATGGGTAAAAGAAAAAAGAAAAATATCTTAGAGACTTTTAAAATACAATATAATAAACCAATCGTTAACCTAGGGCTAATTAGTATGGCGCTAGGGTTACTGTGTATCGTTTTAGCATTGATGGCACCTGTACAAAACGAAGGCATAATAGAAGAAGATAGCCAAGCCCTAGACATATATGTATTACTAGATACATCAAAGAGTATGTTAACACAAGACATATTACCATCACGGATAGAGCGAGCAAAACTAATGATTAATAGCTTATTAGAGGAACTAGAAGGTGATCGCATAGGCATTATCCCTTTTTCTTCTACAGCCTATATTCAAATGCCTCTAACAGATGATTATGGTATGGCAAAGCTCTTTGTAGATGTCATAGATACAGACATGATTAGTGGCGGAGGTACTGACTTATTTAAAGCTATCAACTTAGCCCATCAATCATTTGAAGTCACACAAACAGCTAATCAAGTCATTGTTATCCTTAGTGATGGAGAAGCCCATGATGATAAAACCCTAAGCAAAGTAAAAGATATAGGATCAGAACAATTAAGAATCTATAGTATAGGGATAGGTACTATTCAGGGTGGGCTAATTCCAGAGTATGATCATACAGGCAGTCAAAAGATAGGCTACAAAAAAGACGATCAAGGAGAAGTTGTTTTATCAAAATTAAATGAAGAATTATTAATACAACTAGCAGAAGAAACAGAAGGGATGTATTATAGAGCGTCACTAAGGCAAACAGAAATAGATAGCTTGATTAACGAAATAAAAGACTTAAATAGAGAAGTAAGGGGCATCAATGAGGTAAAGCATTATAAACATTTATATCAATATTTCTTGGGAACAGGCGTATTATTAATCCTTGTAGGCTGGGTATTAGCCGAGAGGAGGCGCGTTCGTGACTAAAAAAAATAAGCAAATAATAATAACCATAGGCACAATAATATTATTAATTATTATTGGTCTTTTATCTGGTATATTGCCTAAAAATGAGTCCATCGTAAAAGTTATAAAAATGGGAAACAAAGCATTCATTAGTGAAGCATATCAAGAGGCCTATGATATATATAACTCAAGTCCGAAAGAAGAACAAAACCATATATTAACCAATAACTTAGGACTAACAGAAATCAAATTAGAAAAATATGAAGAAGCATTATTACATCTTAATGCAACAGATGACAATTATATACTAAGAGGCAATGCCAATTATTACTTAGGAAAAAACAATCAAAATCCAAAGGAAATGATCAAGTACTACGACAAAGCATTATTAGAATATAAACAAGGTATCATGGCAAAGCCAGAAGATATTGAGCTAAAGTTTAATTATGAGTTTGTAAAGAATGAAATGGATCAATTGAAAGAACAAGAGCAACAACAAGAAAATCAAGAACAAAAAGATGGCAATGAAAATCAAGAAAATAATAATCAATCAGGTGAGCAAGATTCTAATGAAGAGGAACAAAGTCAAAATCAAGAGCAAAAGGAATCGCAAGAAGCTGAGCATAATGAAGCAGAAAATCAACAAAACAGTGAAAATCAAGAGAAAGCGGAAGAAGAACCACAAGATGAAAGTGAAATAGCACAGATTCTCTACCTATTAGAGCAACAAGAAGCAGATAGCTTGAAGAATAACCAAGAAATAAAAAAAAGTGAAGGAGATGAGCAAAATGATTGGTAATAATAGCAAAAAACATATAAAGCAGAAGTTAATAATAACAATCATATTGATTATATCCTTTATGATAAGTGCTATGTCTGCATATGCAGTAGAAAATAATGTCAGCATTGTACTAAGTCAAACAAAAGTCCAACTTGGTACAAGTTTTAAGCTTACCTTAACAGTATCAGATAACATTGACATAAAAGACGTCAGCTTATTAGGTGCAGATAACTTTGATATTATTGGCAGTAACCAGTCAACATCAACCCAAAATATTAACGGACAAACAACTGCAAAGAAAATATATTATGTAACATTAATGCCAAAAAAGGTAGGAGAATTTGCATTAACAGGGATAGTAAAATATAACAATGGGGAAGAAGAACGAAAAACAGTCAATGTAACCATAACAGAACAAGACAATACACCAATAAGTGGAAAAGAAGATATATTTGTAGAGACCAAAATAACAAAGGAAAACTGCTATTTTGGAGAAAGATTAGTATTAACCTATGATTTATATACTAATAAAAACCTAGAAAGCTATGGGTTTGTAGATACAGTAAGTTTAGACGGTTTTATAACAGAAGAAACACCACAAAATCAGCTTCAAGCAAACTACGTCCAAATAGATGGCGTACAATATATCAAATATGAAGCAAAGAAAATAATTATAACACCAACCGAAGCAAAGACATATGCAATACCTGCTTATAAATTTTTTGTCAATATACAAGCAACTAGTTTCTTTGCAAGCCCAGAAACTGAGTATGTGACAACTAAGCCGCTAAATATAACAGTAAATAGTCTGCCAACATATAATCAACCTAAAGATTTTTCAGGTTTAGTAGGGACAGTTAATATTGAAGCAAAATATGACAAAGATACAATCCCATATGGTGAGCCCATAACACTTAATATAGAAATGTCAGGAACGGCTAATTTAGATGCATTAGATGAGTTATATCCAACAGAAAACAGTCAGTTTAATATATACACAACACCAAAAGATACCCAAGATATTGTAAATGGCAATACAATAGAAACATCAAAGGCTTACGAGATTATAATCATCCCAAAGACAACAGGCGAGGTAACATTTACCCAACAAAACATCAGCTATTTTAATACAAAAACAAACCAATATGAAAACATTGCGATACCAGGGCAAAATATAAAAGTAACAGGAGATGTTTCCAACGCAACAACACAACCTATAAGCTCACAAAATCAGTCTCAAAAGACACAGTCAGTGAGTATAAATCAAGTGATATACAGTAGCATCGCTAAAGACGACGTAGTACTGCATTTTAACAAATTGTTTTTGTATATCATGTTAGTTGTTTTGATAATAGGATTAGCAGGTCTGGTGTGGATGTATGTAAAAAGTAATATTATTAAAGAAAGTAGAAATAATCAATATAAAAAAGCACTTAAAAAGGCGATTGATCTTGAGCAAGCTTATGAAGTCTTATGTGACTGCATATGGGCGAGATATCATATAAAGATTAAATCAGAACGAAAAGAAGTTGTAAAAAGAGTAATAAATGATGAAACGATATACAAAAGTATAGAAGCGTTAATAGATTATTATGAGCACGGAAAATATTACGAAGAAAAGAGTATAAAAGAAATAAAAGATAAGATAGAAAAAATAATATAAGATAAAAAAGGAATGAAATCGAGAGACATCAATTCATTCCTTTTTATATTTAGGCAAAGATATCAATTAATCTCGTATTAGATAATAACTAAAGTCGGATTAAAGCAAAGGCAGGGATTACACCATGAGATGTTGATTCTAAATGTTAAAAATAAAATGTGGAAATATTTGAATAATTTACAGATAAGGATATAATTATATTATAGTGAATTGAACGAAAAGGAGTGTTTTTTATGAATAATAAAAGAGTAATTTCATTTATTTTAATCATTGTATTAGTATTGTCATCAGTTATATTTGCATATGGTATGCAAATATTTGTTAAAACTACATCTGGGTCAATTATTACATTAGAAGTAGAACCTAGTGATACTATTGAAACTGTTAAGCAAAAGATACAAGATAGAGAGGGCATATCACCAGAACAGCAAATATTGACTTATGCAGGAATTGAATTAGACGACACTAAAACATTGCAAGACTATAACATTCAAAAAGAATCTACTATAACATTAACAGTAAAACAAGACCAATCACTGCCAACAAATCTAAGTGGAGTAACACCTACAGCAATACTTATTGATGGAGGCATATCTGGCACTGCAATTACAATGGAATATAAACTAGCATCAAACTCAACATATGCACAATGTGATAATGGGTTTACAAATGTCGTAACATATGGTGCATATGACGTAAGATATGCAGAAACGTCAACCCATAATGCGTCTGAGGATACACAAGTAACTGTGCCACAATACATTGATCCAGACCAACCACCACAATTTGTATTATCTACACCCAGTGTTGAAGAAGGCAATGTGGATAGTTTATCTATAGATATAGCCGTGGATAAACTAGGCATAGTATATTATGCAGTTTACGAAACAACGACGAGCAGCATAAGTAGAGAAGAAGTCATAAATGGTGATGGCGCAGTATTTAATGACAATGTCAATATAATAGAAACAAATGCGCTACAAGAAATAAATATTATAAATCTAGAACCAAGCACTGCGTATGACATATATTTTATTACAGAAGACTTGTTTGCTAATCAGTCAAATAATCCAGTAATCATAGATACATCAACAAGTGGTTTGTCAATTGAAAGTCTAAACTATAAAACTGGCAGTAGCGAAAGCATAGATGATGATTATCTAGAGTTAATATTAGATTATACTATATCTGATGCAGGTTTTAGTAGTAACTATATGATAGCGTTTGATGACCGAGCATTTGGGACTTTTTCAATGACAGACGAAATGTTAACAAGTATAGATTTTGAGGTAGCAGCCTCAGGTTCTAGCATATATATTAATATGACTAATAGTGGTTTAGATGTCGTAGAAGATTTACGAAACGCAATGGTGAAAGTATCGATAGTAGGTAAAACAAGTATATCGCCAGATTTAGAAGAAATGAGTGCATCAGCTACAACACAAATAATAAGAGAAGATTTATCTTCAGAAGCAGGGCTTGAATCAATAAAATACAATGATGTATTAATCGACGGATTTAGCAAAAGCATATATGATTATGAAGTAATAGTACCATATGACATATATGTTAGTGAGCCAAATCTAGGCGCATTATTAACAGCAAGTGCAATTAGCACAAAAGCTTCAGTAAACATAGAAACAATTGATACAACCATGTATTTAATCACTGTACTTGCAGATGATGGTGAGACAACAATAGATTATGCAGTATCATTAGATGTACTAAAATACGATATGGATTATGTGAAAGTTGGAGATACAGTGCTAGAACAAAGTGATTTTATTGATGGTCAGAAATCAATACAACTAGCTAGAGGAATAAGTACAGTACCAACTATAGATGTATCTATTGGTGGTATTGATATAACTAATGATGTAACAGGTTCCGGTGTTTTGCCAGGCACATATACATATACCGTAAAGATATATTTGGATGCCGTATTAGAAGAAGAGTTAACAATTATAATTAGTGCATCAAGACGTTCTAGCTCTTCATCTTCAAGTTCAAGCAATAATCAAGATGATTTTATTGATGATCAATTATTTGATGACATTACATCACTAGTGGATAGTGCATTTACCGATGAGACAGGTGATTTAAAGCTTGAAATATTTGCGGGTGAAGTATTAGATAGTTTAGATGAAGCTGAATCAGAAAGCAATCTGAATCAATGGGCAGATGAATTTTTGGCAACTACTCAAATGCAACATGTACAGCTATTAGAGGAAGGGAATCATGACTTTGTATCAGACATATTATTAACAGAGGTTGATATTTTGAGAAATGCTGCTCTAAGAATGGATAACAATCAAGATGTATCAAATTTAGTAGCTGGTTTTGTTGATAGTGTGGCCGAAGTACATGGAAATAATCTTGATGACAATTTATTGTCACTAGAAAATGGTATAGATAGAATGATAAACCAAACACTTACAAACTTAAATACCATCGAATGTGATGCATTGTTAACACCAAATGTAGAGACAGGTGGCGTGCTGTTTGATGCAGATGCATTAGTGGAGCATATGGACGGCGCTATGAGTCAAATTGATTTGTTAGAAGATAGTTTTGATGATTTTTATGGTGATAGACCAATAAGAGATTTAGATTTCAATGTGACATTAACAACAGAATTAGATGACATTATCATACCAATCAATCAAGATGTTCTAAATACATTAGATGAAAGAAACGTCTCTGATATAAATGTTCAACTAGGTGGAACGCAATTGTCGATAGATAGAGTAAATTTATCTGGTGAAGATGAAGTGGTTATAGAAAATGAAATTACTTTTAATCATTTGGCAGATGCAAGCGTAACATTTAAAACAGGTTATACTACAGAAGTTGAAATATTAGTTGATGGAGAAGAAAAGAAAAAATTTGATGAACCAGTTGAGCTTGCTTTTGATTTAGATAGTTTTGATTTTTTTGAAGAGACGTATAACCCAAGTCTTATATCTGTATTTAGATTCAATGATAATACAGGCGAATGGGAGCCAGTAGGTGGAGTATATGATCCTGTTACAAATACAGTTTCAACAAGGAGAATATCATTAAGTAAATATACACTGGGCCTAGCAAATCAATCAGAAGAACTAGTGAAAAAAGGTATTGCAAGAGAGTCTGAGATTATAAATACAAGTACAGCAATACAAAGAGATATATTTGTATCATGGATCAGCCAACTATATGGTATGGACCAAAAAGAAACAACTTCAACATATATTGATATTTCCGATGATAGTATGTATGAACATTATATTGCCAATGCGCAACAGTATGGATTAGTAAATGGTAGAGGCGATGGTGTATTTGATCCAAAAACGGATATATCCTATGAAGAGGCGATAAAAATAATTGGAACTGCTTTATTTAACTATAGTGACATATCAACAACAAGAAACTGGGAAGAAGATTTACCAGAAGACTGGCAAGATAAAGCAATCGAACCATGGGCATTAAAAGAAGTAGCCATGGCATATGTATTAGGCATCATAGATGATAGTTTTGATCCTAAAGATGTGGTGACGGTTGAAGAGGCAATGGAGCTAGTGAAGAGTGCGATGATTTATTATTAATAGTGTTGATTTAAAATCACATCTTAAGATACACTACAGTTGACGTACGCTTTAAAGTACGCTACACTAGAAGTAGTAGTGGAAGGGAGTAATTATATGAAAAGTGTAAATATAACACAAGCTAGAAAAGACATATATAATTTAGTTGGTGTAACAAATACTGAGCATGAGCCAATAATTATAACTAGCAAAAGAGGCAATAGTGTACTACTTGCTGAAGATGACTGGAGTGCAATACAAGAAACATTGTATTTAATGGCAATTCCAGGAATGACAGAAAGCATTATTGAAGGTGGGGCAACATCTGTAGACGAATGTGAGGAACTAGATTGGGACATTATAGAGTAGTATATACAAAGCAAGCTAAAAAAGATGCAGTGAAAATAAAGCAACGTCAATTAGATACGAAAGTTAAAAATCTAATTCAAATTATAGAAGAAGATCCATATCAAAAGCCACCAAATTATGAAAAGTTAGTAGGAAATCTAAGCGAATTCTATTCTCGAAGGATAAATATTCAGCATCGACTTGTTTATCAAGTATTAGAAAATCAAAAAATAGTAAAAGTCATTCGGATGTGGACCCATTATGAAAAATAACCATAAATCAAAATGATGCCTTATAAGATTTAAGATATATATGAGCCATATGAAAAAATGACATTTTTTTCATATGGCTTTTATGTTTTTAATAGTGTATTTGTCTGAAAAAATTGTTATATGCCAGAATATTTTATAAAAACCCGTATAATGAACATACGTAATGATATAATGAAAAGGTAATGAATTTTAAATTGTTTTATCAAAATGGTTCCAATCAGATTGATATGCTACGTACAAAAACAACAAAAGATTTTATGTCTTGGGATGATAAAACATATTTTTCGAAGATAAAGAGAATGCCAATTAAGTATTTGACTGAAAGTCATGGTGACTTCTTTTCCTATAAAGATGAAGTGTTTTATATATCAAATGATTTAGAACAATATATGAATAATACTACTTTTATAAAGCATATAGAAGATGCAATCAATATGAGAGTCAAGCAATATTATCGAAATAGAAAACTTACATTAAAGGGAGACAAAATATGACGTGTCCATTTTGTGAAATAGAAAGCTACATATTAGAAAACAACCTATCATATGCAATATACGATAAATACCCTGTTAATGATGGACATTTGTTGGTTATTCCAAAACGTCATGTGGCGGATTATTTTGACTTAACTATGGAAGAAAAAAACAGTCTAATAGAGCTTGTAGACAAAGCAAAAAAGATGCTAGATGAAAAGTATAATCCAGATGGATATAATATAGGCATTAATGCTGGAGAAGTGGCTGGACAGACTGTTATGCATGTTCACCTGCATCTTATTCCAAGGTATAATGGGGATATGAATGAGCCTGAGGGTGGCGTTAGGGGCGTTATTCCTGAAAAACAAAAATATAGAAAATATTAAGTTTTTCTTAGATCGGAGATTAATATGGAAAAGCAATTTATGTATGATGAATCGAATGAATATTCAATACTTAGGCAAGGGAATTTAATTAAAGGAAAGACTTTAAAAGAGTTTATGGCAATAAGGAATATGCAAGAGTATTCTTTAGAATCATCAACTGCTTATAATACTGGAAAAGGTTCACTTGGGCAATTAGTTGAAGAGATAGTATTTGGATATGGAATCAATTCTAAAAAGGAAGCAGATTTTACAGAAGTTGGAATGGAGTTAAAGGTAGTACCTCTTAGGAGCGTTAAAGTGAATAATAAGTCGCTGGCAAAATCAAAAGGTTTGTCAGTAAAGGAACGCGTTATACTATCTCTAATAAATTATGAAGAAGTGGTTAATGAGACATGGGAAACAAATACGCTTGCTAAGAAAATGTTGAAAATACTGTTTATGTTTTATATTTATGAAAAAGGTATTGATCAAATGGACTTAATGTTTGAGTTAATAGATAGATGGGAGCCTTCTAAAAATGATTTAGAAGTAATAAAAAGAGATTGGGAAGTAATTGTAGGAAAAGTTAAGAATGGGAATGCACATGAGTTATCTGAAGGAGATACATTGTATTTAGGTGCTGCAACAAAAGGTGCAAATAGTAGCTCAGTTAGAACGCAACCATTTTCAGAAATACTAGCAAAGCAAAGAGCGTTTTCGTTAAAAAGAAATTTTGTGGAAGAGATATTTGAAGAGTTGCTATCACAAGAAGAAAATAATATGGGAAAAGACATATCGGTTTTTGAATTAGTACATATTTTGCTTTCTGAATATAAAGGTCAAAATATAAAAACTATTATGACTGCCTCGAGAATCGAAAAGTCAAATGCAAAAAACTGGTTAAGATTATTTTGCAATCAATTAATTGAAGCAAAGTTAGGTGAGAAGATAGAAACTGCTAGGTCTTTAAAGAAGGCAGGAATAGAAATAAAAACAGTATTACTTCAAGAGAATGGAGTTCCAAAAGAATCTATGTCATTTGAACAAATAAAATATAATGAAATTGTAGATGAAGAATGGGAATCGTCTGGTATACGTGAAAAATTTGAAATAAAAAAACATTTATGGATTGTATTTAAAGCGACAAAGAAATATAATAGGCAAGGCGATTTAAAATTAGATGAGATTGTACTTGATGATATTTTGGTTTGGAACATGAGATTTTCTGATTTAAATAATGAGTATAGGGAATTGTGGGAAGATACACAAAATAAAATTGGCAAAAATGAATTTGAAAATTTTATAAAATCTAATCAAAATAAAGTGGGTCATATAAGACCTAAAGCGAAAAATTCGAATGATAAAGCAGTTTTTAGAGGGAAAGAAGTACCTAAAAAAGCATTTTGGTTAAACGCCAGATTTGTAGCTAATGAGATAGAACGGTTAAAAAAAGGGAAATAAACTCTTGGTTGTCGAACAAATGTTTGCTATAATAGATGTATTAAAGTCGGAGGAATATATATGAAAGTAGTTGAACTATTTGCAGGAGTTGGTGGTTTTAGATTAGGAATGGAAAAAGCCTCAGAGCAGTTTCAATTTGTGTGGGCTAATCAATGGGAACCATCTAGAAAAGCACAAGATGCATTTGAATGCTATTGCGACCATTTTGGCTATCAGAATCATAGTAATGAAGATATTAGTTTAATAGATAAAATGGATATACCAGATCACGATATATTGGTAGGAGGTTTTCCTTGTCAGGATTATAGTGTGGCGAGAACTGGAGCAACAGGGATTCAAGGAAAGAAAGGTGTATTGTGGTGGGAAATAAAAGAAACAATAAATAAAAAGAGACCAAAATATATATTATTAGAAAATGTTGATAGGCTATTAAAGTCACCTGGTAATCAAAAGGGGCGAGATTTTGCAATTATACTTGGTTCAATGAATGATTTAGGATATTCTGTTGAATGGAGGGTAATAAACGCAGCTGATTATGGATTTCCGCAAAGAAGGAGACGGGTTTTTATATTTTGTTATAGAAATGATTCTAAATATTATAATACAATGTGTAATCAGGATATTGATGAGATAGTAAAAACTAATGGTTTTTTTCAAAGTAAATTTCCGGCAATACCAAACGATAAATCAAGACATATACCGAATACTTTTGATTTTGGATATGATGATTTAGTTGATATATCAGATAATTTTAGTTTTGAGTTCCATAATTCTGGTGTTATGATAAATAATAGAATTCATACTGAAAATCTAGTTGCAGATATATTTACAAATAAGCATGTTTTGCTTAGAGATGTTTTGGAAAAGGACGTATCAGAAAGATTTTTCTTAAGAGAAAACTTAGATGACTGGAAGTATTTAAAAGGTAAGAAACGTATTGAAAGAACGCATAAAGAAGGGCATAAGTATTTTTTTTCAGAAGGTGCTATTGCATTTCCTGACCCAATAGATAAACCAGCAAGAACTATGCTCACGAGTGAGTTTTCAAAGAATAGATCAACACATGTTATTTTGGATCCTGAAAAAAAACAACTTAGACGGTTAACTCCTATGGAATGTGAGCGATTAAATGGTTTTGACGACAACTGGACTAATACTGGAATGTCAGATCGTTTTAGATATTTTTGTATGGGAAATGCATTGGTAGTTGGTATTGTAGAAAGATTAAGTGAAGAAATAATCAATATTGAAAATGAATAATAATAGATGCTATAGTAGGTTGTTACTATGGCATTTTGTTTAAAAAGATTTAGGAGAGAACCAATGGAGAGACTTGAAGTTGTAGCAGGAATCATAAACAACGGTAAAGAAATATTTTGCGCACAAAGAAATGAAGACGGGTTATTACCATTAAAATGGGAGTTTCCTGGTGGGAAGATAGAAGAAGGCGAGGCTCATGAGGAGACTTTGATTCGTGAGTTAAAAGAAGAGTTGGATGTAGATGCAAGAGTTGGTGGTTACTTTATGACTGTTGAGCATCAGTATGATGACTTTTTCTTAACCATGCATTTATATCATTGTGTGCTTAAAAAAGATGCAGTGATTACATTAAAAGAACACAAGGATAGTCTGTGGTTGCCAGTGATGGGGCTACCTTCTTTAGATTGGGCTGATGCAGATTGGCCTATTATTGAAAAGCTAATTGATCAGTATATGACGGGGATATAGTATCAATACATAGGCAGGAGTGAGATAATGATATATCAATGTACAAAAGATATGCTAAAAGCATTAAAAGTAGATGTTTCTGATAAGCCTGACATATATAATGAGTTGTTTTCATGGAATGTGAAGTTACTCAAATTTAATAGAAGAAACCTTGTTTATCTTATGAATGATGCGACTAAATTGAGTGTTATTCTATATGGACTTACATCAAAGGAATTTAAGGATTTTGATATCTATGTGAAAAATGGAATAAAAGAGATTTTGGAGGACTGTGGCGTTTCGAATGACATTATTAGTCAATATATTGATCAAGCTATTGACCCGATTTTTACATCAATTGGTACACGAAAGCAAATGGGCTCTCTGAACCGAGCGACTATGGATATTGAATGGTTTTGGGAAGATTACTCCGAAAGCAGTATTATACAAAGAAAACTAAGTGAAAGTCAAAACAGAAGTATATTTAAAAACGATAGTGGCAATTACGTTACACCAAAAGATATTGTTAAAAATTTATTGGAAAGAACTTTTAGTAGTGATGCCATAGTGTATGATTTAGAAAATATTGCGATTTATATGTTTTCTGGAGAAGATATAGAGTTTCGTGCAGTTCTAAATATTCGCGATGGGAGTATTGGTGTAGAGGAAAGCTTGTTAGATGACTTTGATATATGTGATGATGAGGATTGTATCTTTATTCCGAATGTGTACTTTGATTTTTTTCATCACTTTAATCGCTTTTCTCAAGATCTCACAAATGCGAAGTTTTTAAATGAGCTTGAGCGTGATGGACATGGAAGGGGTGCAATAAGACGAATTAAAGACTTGTTAGACAAGTATCCTGAGATACAAGAAAAATGGTATAAGTATAAAGATAATGTGGAAAAAGAAGCTGTGGAAGACTGGCTAAGAACCGAGGGACTGATGTAACTAAAATGACAGTATTCTAATAAAAACCGCTGTTAAGTCAAAAAAAAGGAAAAAACTACTAAAATTAAGTCAAAAAAAAGGAGAATCATCCTATTTTTTGACTTAGTGCGTTTTTATGATAGTTTTTTTGTGAAATAATAAAAGTAATAGGATGCGACAATTATTAGAATATATATATAAACGTATAGTAGAAAATTAAAATAGTATTTATTTAGTGATAAAAACAACATATAGATGACACCAATTTGCCACAAACTGAGCATATTATGTAAATCAGGAGGTGGAACAAATGAAAAAATATTATAATAAATATGTAGGTGTAGTATTAGTGTTTGTAATGCTATTTAGTGTAGGTGTATTTGCAGGTGAAAGCGATTATGGTGCTAAAGGTGCATCAGAAAAAGAATCGTTTACTGTAGAAGAGATGTTAACATATGCTTTAGAAGATGAGTATTTGGCAAAAGCTGAGTATGAAAAAATAATTGAGGAATACGATGTGCAACGACCATTTTCTCAAATCATTAAATCAGAAGAGCAGCATATCAGTATTTTAATACCATTATTTGAAGCATATGATATTGCGCTTGTTGAAGACTCTGCTAGTGAGCATGTATATGTACCAGATAGTTTAAATGAAGCGTTTGAAATTGGTGTACAGGCAGAAATAGATAATATTGCAATGTATGAAAAATTTTTAGAACAAGAGCTGCCAGATGATTTGGCTAGTGCTTTTGAAAGACTTAAAAATGCATCTGAAAATCATTTAAGTGCATTTGAAAAGGGTTTAGATAGAGAAACAGGAGACGGAGCTAAAAGAGGTGGTTTTGGTAGAACTCGCAATAATGGACAACAAAACAGAAGATAAAAAAATAGAAGCTGCTTGATATGGCTAGTCTCACAAGCAGCTTTAATTTATAAAGATAGATATTGTAGCATAAATGACTTTGGTGGAAATCATTTATATTATAAATATGAGCAAAGTATGATCACGTGGGATTGGTGATGATACTTTTTTTTATTGTCTGCGCGTATAAAAGTGTAAAAGGTTGAGCGTTTTAGTACATTGCACGGATTAAAGATATAGAGCCCATCAAAGCCTCTATATCTTTGTCGCAATAAAATAAATTGCGCTTAAATGGATGAATTTTGAATTGTGTCAACATCTAGCTGTCTTTTACGTAGCAATAAAAAGCTTTATTTATATACAATATCTAGTTCTTTCTTATTTAGTTGTTGTTATACCTTGTTTTGGCGGTATCTTATATTCTGCGAGATAGGGTCTCGGATGCAGAATATAAGATAGACCGCTTTTGAAGGTACCAAGGCAATTGCCCTGATAGCGCTAATTGATCTTTGTTTAATGGTAGTATTGAATAGGTAATAAGGCGCATACATTGTTATACTGTATTCTTTTTGGGTAATTATTCCTAATATCTTTGCGGTTAATCTTTTATCATCTTTTTTCCATAAGGATTTTCTTTTTTAAAAATATTTATTCATAAAAACTATTTATTTATCTTTTGCACACTTAGGAGTGTTGTGCAAAATAAGGTGTGTATGTTTTGCTCAATGTTTGTGTAATGTTAAATGATATTAGGAGTGTATATTTGTTCTATTTCGGTCAATACTACCTTTTATTAAACTTAGTAACATATTTGAGTATGTTAGCACCTGCCTTATAAAGAGCAAGTTTCGTGCCAAAATATCATTGTCTATTTTTCAATAATTTTTATTATAAAACATTAAAAAATGAGTCAATTGTAACTCGAAAATTTCATTTTTGAGTCGGATTTAATGTAGTAAACAAAAGCCCCGCCCTTCCGTTTATGCTTAAACGGAAGGGCGGGGCTTTTGTTTAGGGCTATCATTTACTTTCTTTATCTATAATAATTTGTCTATATCTTTTGCAATTTTTAGTGGTGAATAATTTGGTGCGTATCTTTTTAGGACGTTTCCTTCTTGATCGATAATAAACTTTGTGAAGTTCCATTTAATACGAGAACCGAGTGGGCCTTTTGCTTGTTCTTTTAAGAATTTGTATAATGGATGCGCATCATCACCATTGACATTTATCTTTTGAAACATAGTAAAACTTACACCATAGTTTAATTGACAAAATGATTGTATCTCTTCATTAGACTGTGGGTCTTGATTGGCAAATTGATTGCACGGAAATCCAAGTATTTCTAAGTCTTTATCTTTGTAGTCTTGATATAGTTTTTCTAGCTCAGCAAATTGTGGCGTAAAGCCACACTTACTTGCGGTATTGACTACAAGTACAATTTTACCTTTATACGAAGACATACTTGTTTCTTTATTATCCATTGCTCTTGCACTGTAATCATAAAAATTCATATTTATTCTCCTCCCATAATACCTATAAAACTATTGTACACTTTGTTAGAGATAAATAACAATAAATAATGCAAAAGAGAAGTAGCCGTAGCTACTTCTCTTTTGAGGTTATGCTTTTTGTATTAGAGTTATTATCAAGTGACTGTATCAAATCACTCGGGTAGGGCAATCTATTAACTAAATGCTAACACAAAATAGTTGAGATGTAAATAGTTGGTATAGCAATTAATTGATAAAGTCATATTTGAGTCACATTTGTTGCTTATAATATATATTGAAAGATGATAAGAGGTGATATATATGATGTTTTTAGGATGGATCATTATTGGAGTAATCTTATTTTATATCTTAAAAGATAAAAAGGGATTTAATAAAACTAGTGATGCTGAAGAACTGTTAAAACAAAGATTTATTAACGGTGAGATTGATGAAGATTCTTACTTGAGAATGAAAAAACTAATATAAATAAGGAGGAAAATGTAGGAAAGTACTTTGAGGCAAATGAGTTTGAAGTGTATGTAGCTAAAGATGGCTTTGAAGGATTAAATTCTTTTAATAGCATTCAACCTCACTTGATCATATTAGATATTATGATGCCAGGCATTAATGGGTTTGAAGTTTTAGAAGAGATTAGAAAAATATCAAAGGTGCCTGTGGTAATGCTTACTGCTAAGCAAGAAGAAGTAGATAAGCTTAAAGGTTTTTCTTTTGGAGTAGACGACTATGTTTCAAAACCATTTAGCCCAAAAGAATTAGTTGCACGTGCGCAAGCTATTATCAATAGAACATATAGCTCTTTTGATGAAAAGAAAATACTTATATTTAAAGAGTTATCTTTAGATTTAAATCAGCATAAGTTATATAAAAATGGACAATCTGTTGATATTTCTTCAAAAGAATTTGCTTTGATTCAAGTTTTTTTTAGACATCAAGGGATGGTTTTAACGAGAGAACAATTAATAGAAGATGCCTTTGGTATTGAATACGAGGGTTTTGACAGAAATATTGATTCATTTATTAAAAAGCTTAGAGCTAAAATTGGTACCGATAGTAAACAAAATAGTTATATTAAGACCAAATATGGTGCAGGCTATATTTTTGGAGGCGATTAGAATGACAATAAGAAAACAACTTATTATTACTATAGTAGTACTTTTATTCTTATCTATAGTAATAAATTCTGTCATATCTTCAAGTTATATTAATAACTATTTTAGAGGATATATTGAAGGGGAATACGAAAAGAAAGTCGTTAATATTCAATCTTATGCAGTTGAAATAATTACTGACGACGCGGTACATCCGTTTGCAGCTATGGAACTTGAAAATTATTTAGATGACTTTATTGTACAAATAGTTATATCGGACATTAATGGAGAGATAATAATTGCTACAGATACTTATTTTGGGTCACATCGTGGTGGTATGATGATGATGAATCGAGATCAAACAACAGAAGAGCATATAACCTTGAGTGAAGGTGGCAAACAAGTTGGAATGCTTATGGTTGTTCGTAATGGGACTATATATGATTCTTTAACGCTCTTACAATTTATTAAAGCGCTTAGAATTGGGACTATTGGTTCAGGTATTGTTGTGCTTATTCTTGCAATTATAATGACTATAATGCTAAGTAAAAAATTAACAAAAGATTTGAAAGCTACAGCTATTCTTGCACGTGATCTTTCCCTTGACCAAGTGAAAATAGGAGAAAAGTCAAAGATAATAGAAATAAATACTATTCAGATAGCATTACAAGATTTGTCAAAAAGATTAAGAATGCAAAAGGTATATAGAAAAGAAAAGATTGACGAAATAGCCCACGAAACACGAACACCGTTAACTATACTTAGAACACATCTAGAAGCTGTCAACGATGGGATTGTTGATTTAGATCAGACAAGAATCAATAGTTGTCTAGATCAAATCAGTCAATTAGAAGATACCTTGACACATATTGAAGATATTATAGAAAGTGAAAACAATCAAAAAACTAATGAAATAAAAACTTTTGATTTGTCGGTATCTATAAATAAAGTAATAAATAGCCTACAACTACAATTTGAGACCAAACAAATAAAACTTTATTTTGAAGAAAAAGAGCATTTAAAAATCACTTCAAATGAAAGCATTTTGTTAAAAGCAATTTATAGTATTATTACTAATGCATATAAATATACGCCTAATAGAGGAGAAGTTATAGTAAAAGCATTTAGAGATAACCAACAAGTAATAATTGAAATTGTTGATACTGGAATAGGCATTAAAGAAAATGAAATAAACTCAATTTTTGACCCATATTTTAGAGGAGAGAATGCAAAAGATATTAGTGGTGATGGACTAGGCTTATACATTGCAAAACAAAATATTGAAGCATTAGCTGGGACGATTATAGTAGAATCGGTCGAAAACAGGGGAACAAGTTTTAAAATAATTTTATAATAATAAATAATTATAATCATCTGAGGGAGGCTGAGTTTTCAGCCTCTTTTTATGTATAGAAATTAATTTACAAAACAAATAGATGAATTTAAATATATTTATGAAAAAAGTGTTGACTTGATAATCATTCTCAATTATACTATTCATAGATTTTGATAATCATTATCAATGAAAAAAGAAAAATAATTGGAGGAAAGATATATGAATAGAAAAGGGACAATATTTTTAAGTTTAGTTTTAATTTTAAGTATGCTTGCTTTAGCGGCATGTGGTGGTGGAGAACAAGTAACGTCAGATACATCTGAAGAAAAGGATATGGTAGTTAATCTTTATACAGATAGACACTATGACACGGATGAAGAGTTATATAAGTTATTCACTGAAGAAACAGGTATAAAGGTAAATGTTTTAAAAGATACGTCAGATGTTTTAATAGAAAAACTGAATGTTGAAGGAGCAGATACTGAAGCAGATCTATTGATAGCTACTGATGCAGGAAGATTATTTAGAGCAAAAGATTTAGGCTTGTTTGATACGATTACAAGTGAAACGGTTATTAATAACATTGAACCTAACCTTAGAGATATTGACAATAGTTGGACAGCATTGACTGTAAGAGCAAGAGTTTTAGCCTACTCTTTAGATAGAGTAGATCCAGCAGATTTATCAACTTATGAAGCTTTAGCAGAAGATGCTTATGCAGGAAAGATTTTAGTAAGATCATCAACAAATATTTATAACCAGTCTTTAATGGCTTCTATAATAGCTATTAACGGTGAAGATGCAGCAAAAGAATGGGCAGCGGGTGTATTAACAAATATGGCAAGAAACCCACAAGGAAATGATAGAGCACAGGCGACTGCAGTCGTTGCTGGCGAAGGTGATGTTGCTATTATGAATACGTATTATGTTGGTAAAATGTTAAATTCTGAAGATGCAGAAGAGGTAAAAGTAGCTGAAAGTATTGGCGTATTTTTTCCAAACCAAGATACGACTGGTACACATATTAATGTAAGTGGTATTGGTATTACTAAACATGCTAAGAACAAAGATAATGCAGTTAAATTTGTTGAATTTATGACTTCAGAGGCGGCTCAAAGTGTATTTGCTCAGGCAAACTATGAGTACCCAGCTAATAAATCAGTAGAACCTTCTGATTTATTAAAGTCATGGGGCGAGTTCAAAGCTCAAGATATTAACTTAGTAGAATTAGGAAAATATAACCAAAGAGCTGTTGAGATATTTAACGAAGTAGGATGGGAATAAAATTATAAAGACTGAAAGATAGGGTAGAGACTATGGTATCAAAATTAATGAAACTAAGACAACTGAATATGTGGACAATATTAAGTGCTGTCTTTGCGGCTTTAATTGTGATACCTAGTCTTAATATTTTTATCCATTTGTTTAATAAACCAAATGATAACTGGGAACATATCAAGACATACTTATTAAAAGATTATATATTTAATACTTTTACGATGGCTATCTTTGTTGTTATCTTTGTTGTTATTTTAGGCGTTAGTTTAGCTTGGATTATGACAATCTATGACTTCCCATTAAAAAAATATTTAAAATGGGGACTTATGCTTCCTCTTACCATACCACCGTATATAGGTGCATATGTCTATTATGGTATGTTAAATTATACGGGTGTTATACAAAGTTTTTTAAGAAATAATTTTGGGATAAAGGTTAACCAAGCATACTTTGATGTGATGAATATGCGTGGAGCTATTTTTATCTTTGCTATTTTCTTGTTTCCTTATGTTTATGCTATAACAAGATCCTTCTTTGGAAGACAAGCATCTTCACTAATAGAAAATGCTAGAGTTCTTGGAAGTGGTGAACTTAGAACATTTTTTAAAATTGCAGTACCAGTAGCTAGAACAGCTATTGTAGGCGGCGCAATTTTAGTTGTTTTAGAAGTTTTTAATGATTTTGGTGTTGTAAGTTATTATGGGGTTTCAACCTTTAGTACAGCTATTTTCAAAACATGGTTTGCATTAGGCGACATTGATTCTGCTGTTAGGTTAGCTTCCATACTAATGGGTAGTGTATTAGTTGTTTTGTTAATTGAAAGATTTTCTAGAAATAGAAAAAGATATCATTTGAATACGACTAAAGTAAGACCCTTAACACCTATAGTATTAAAAGGAAAGAAGAAAGTAGCAATACTAAGTTATGTATGGATTGTATTTGCATTATCTTTTTTATTGCCAACATTACAGCTTATTCACTGGAGTGTGTTGTCATATGAAAGATTCTTGAGACCTGATTTATTGAAGCAATTAGTATCATCTGTAAGTGTATCTTTAATAGCAAGTATTATAATTATTATAGTAGCACTTATTGTTGCTAATAATACACGTATTTATAACAATTTGTTTTCAAAGGTTTTATCGAAAGCGACTATATTAGGGTATTCAATACCAGGTGCAGTTATTGCAATAGGTGTTATTATTACTTTTGTAGGCTTAGACAGATCACTTAGCGGTATATATGCTAATGTTTTTAATTTTAATAAAACACTTGTACTGAGTACAAGTATGGTTATGCTAATATTTGCATATGTTATTAGGTTTTTAGCCATTGGGTATAATAATATAGAATCGGGATTCGAAAAAGTTGGTAAAAAATATTTTGAGGCATCACTTCTATTAGGACAATCAAAACTGAAAACATTTTTTAGGGTGGACTTGCCAATGATGAAAACAGCAGTTATTAGTGGTATGATTTTAGTTTTTATAGATACTATGAAAGAGTTGCCTTTAACATTGATATTAAGAGTGTTTAATTTTAACACTTTAGCAACAAAGGCATATGAGTATGCTAGTGATGAAATGATTCATGAAGCAGCAGTTCCGTCTATATTGATAATTATTACAAGTTTAATATTTATAGTTGTTTTAAATAAAGTAACTGCTCAAAAGGAGTGATAGCATGTATTTAGAAGTTAAAGATTTGAGATTTCGATATAAGAAAACTGAGCCATTGGTTTTAAATAATATTAATTTTTTGCTTGAGCAAGGGAGCACATTGGCTATTCTTGGTGAAAGTGGAAGTGGAAAAAGTACTATTTTAAGAATCTTGTCAGGGTTAGAAGTCCCTGAAAACGGTTATGTTTCTATTAATAATCATGTAATGAATGACCACAAAGTATTTGTTAATGCGGAAAAAAGAGGTTTAGGCATGGTGTTTCAAGACTATGCTTTATTTCCACATATGAATGTAGAAAAAAATATAAAATTTGGTATTAGTCATCTATCTAAAAAAGTTCAAGAGGAAAGAGTCATTGAAGCTTTAACATTAGTAGATTTGTTGGACTTAAGACTGAGGGAACCGCATGAATTGTCTGGAGGACAACAACAACGTATAGCACTTGCAAGAGCACTCGCGACTAAGCCAAAGTTATTATTATTAGATGAACCTTTTAGTAATCTTGATGCACACTTACGTGAAAAAATAAGAATGGATATGAAAGATATACTAAATAAAGCAAATATTACTTCTATTTTTGTTACGCATGATGAATCTGATGCATTGGCTATTTCGGACCAAGTTATGATATTAGAAAAGGGTATTGTTCAAAAAATAGGAAACACAATGCAAGTTTTAAAACCTCTGTAGAAATTGTATACAAAAAATGAATGACATATGATTCAGTTAATGATATGATTTAGTTATAGTTTTATTATAGAAATAGGAGTGGCTATATGGGATTTCAACTGGAAAAATGTGTGAGTTATATTACCGAGAATTCAATAAAAGATATTTCAGAAACATTTGGCAAGATTGTAGAAGCGAAAGGTGTTACTCGTATACAATGGATTGCTATGTATTATTTAGATAAACATAAACAGATAAGTCAAAAGGAATTGGCTGAAAAAATGTATGTTACAGATTCATCAATCGCAAGACTATTAGATAGAATGAGTAGAGATGGATTAGTAGAAAGAGTTAAAAGCGCGGAAGACAGAAGAGTAACGTTTATTAAGTTAACTAGGAAAGGTAAAGCTTTAAGTAAAAAGCTAATGCCTGAAGGTGAGTCGTTTAGTGATATGTTATTAGATGGAATTACAGAAGAAGAGTTAAGAGTATTTGAAAATGTAGTACGCAAAATGGTGGGAAACGTTATAAAAGAGTAATATTCAATATGAAAAATAGCGAAGCATTTGTTCGAAAGAACAAGTGCTTTATTTTTTTTGTAGATATTGTTTGATTATTAACAAACAATGTGATATATTAACAATTGTCATAGCAATGATTGCTATAGCAAATATTAATATATTTTGGAGGACAGCAAAATGGCGTACAATGTAAGAGAGATGTTAAACGGATTTGTTGGGGGATTAGAAGGACTAGCAGAAACAAACGGAGCGAGTGTGCAAGCTTTTATGGGAATATTAGAAGCTTCATATGAGCCTAATGCAGTAGATGTAAAGACAAAAGAATTAATTAGTATTGGTATTTCGGCATATAATAGATGTGAATACTGTATCGTATATCATGTTTACAAAGCATTTGAAGCAGGTGCAACTAAAGAAGAAATCATGGAATCAGCTATGGTAGCTGTTGCTTTTGGTGGTGGGCCATCAATGGCATACTCAGTAACGCTTTTAAAAGAAGCAATTGATGAGTTTGAAAACGAGTTTAAGTAAATTATATGGCACTGCAAGATTATTTCTTGTAGTGCTTATTTTAATTAAAGGAGGCACAATATGGAGATTAAGTTATTAAAAATATCAGGGCATGAAAAAACTGCAAAAGTCGGCAAAATAACTGTAACAGTAAATCAGGAAGTTAAGGCAGGCGACGTACTAGTAAATCTAGAATCAAAAAAAGGAAATGTTCAAGTTGTATCTGAATATAACGGAAAAATCACGAAGGTATTAATAGAAGAAGGCAATTCAGTAAACATCAATGATAGTTTATTTGATATAGATGGGGAAAAAGGAAAAGCAGAGAAGGCAGAAAAGAAAGGGTATTCTTTTGGTCTTGCTAAAGCAAAAAAAGAAGATATAAATTGTGATATTGCAATTATAGGTGGTGGCCCTGGTGGATATGTGGCTGCAATAAGAGCAGCTCAGTTAGGCGCAAGTGTAACATTAATAGAAGAAAAAAGACTTGGTGGTACATGTTTAAATAATGGATGTATACCTACGAAGAGCTTTGTTAAAAGTGCACATTTGTTTGAAGAAATTAAAAACTGTCAAGAATTTGGCATATCAGTCAGTGACTATAGTATTGATATGGGTCAAGTTGTTGATAGAAAAGATGGTATTGTAGACACTTTAGTAGGCGGAATAGGTCATTTATTAAATATTGGTGGCGTAAAAGTTTTAGAAGGAAAAGCAATCATTACAGAGGATCTTATTACAGTTAAGAATAAGAAAATTGATGCAAAAGTTGAAGCAAAAAATATAATAATTGCCACAGGTTCTTCTCCTGTAAAACTAAATATTGCGGGTGCAGATTTAGAAAAAGTGCTTACAAGTACAGAACTTTTGGATTTGAAAGAGATTCCAAAGTCAATGACTATTGTAGGTGGTGGCATTATTGGTATGGAATTTGCTTTTATCTTCAATTCCTTAGGTTCAAATGTAACTGTTGTGGAATTTTTGGATGATATTTTATTTGCATTGGATACAGATGTGATAGAAACTATTAAATATCAATGCGAAGAACGAGGCATCAAATTGCATACATCTTCAAGAGTTGATCAAATTGTAGAGACGGATAAAGGGCAGTTGATTACGCAGTTTATTAAAGATGAAGAGTTACAATATTGTGTAGGAGACTATGTGCTTATGGCAGTAGGAAGAAAACCAAATCTGGACAATTTGGATTTAGATCAATTGAATATTAATTTAAATGAAAAAGGAAATGGTGTTGCAGTTGATGAGTCAATGAAAACGAGCAATGAAAAATATTATGCTATTGGTGATATTACAAATATCATTCAACTTGCTCATGTGGCTTCACACCAAGGGGTTGTAGCAGTTGAAAACATAATGGGAGAAAAATCAAAGATGCATTATGATGCAGTACCAAGTGCTGTGTTTATCTCCCCTGAAATTGGCATAGTAGGCCTAAGTGAAAAAGAGGCAGAACATAAGGACATAACTTATAAAACAGGCGTATTTCCATTTGCTGCAAATGGAAAAGCACTTACATTAAATGAAGGTGAAGGTTTTGTTAAAGTACTTGTAAATCCGGAGGATCAAACAATACTTGGAGCGGCAATAGTAGGACCAGGCGCTACGGATATGATAGCTAATTTCACATATTTAATTGATAACAAAGTTAAAGCAAATGCACTAGCACATACAATCTTTGCACACCCAACTACAGCAGAAGCTGTTCATGAAGCATTGCTTTCAGTAGGAGAAGGGGCGATTCATTTTGCGTAAACTATACATATCAAATAGTCACAATCCATATTTTAATCTAGCTTTTGAAGAACATCTGGTTAAGAACGCAAGTGTAGATGATGAAATATATTATTTGTGGCAAAATGATCAAACTGTAGTGATTGGGCGTAACCAAAATCCTTGGAAAGAGTGCAATATTGAAAAGTTGCATCAAGATGGTGGGAGACTAGTTAGACGTCTTTCTGGTGGTGGGGCTGTATTTCATGACCTAGGCAATCTTAACTTTACAATTATTCGTTCTGAACAAGAAAATAGAGTTAATGAAAATGTTCAGATGATTATTGATATGCTAAAACCCTATAATATAGAGGCGCATTTCTCAGGTAAAAATGATATTTTAGTTAATGAGCATAAAATATCTGGAAATGCTTTCATAGTTGAAGACGGCAAGTTATGTCATCACGGAACATTATTAATAAATGCTGACTTAAATAGACTTAGTGATTACTTAAGACCATCTGAGTTAAAGCTACAATCTAAAGGAATCGATTCTGTAAGGGCACGTGTTAAAAATCTGACTGATTTTAATGGCGATATACAGGTTAATCATATGATATATAGCTTAGTAGATGTTTTTGGGTTTTATGTTAATGATGTTGAGTTAGTCGATGAAGATGGCTTTGCATTTATAAAAGATGATATATTGCGATACGAAAGTTGGGAATGGAACTTTGGTTCTTCACCCAAGTTTGATATAAGCTTTTCGGAACGTTTTGATTTTGGCGAGATCGAACTAGGGTTCAATATAAATGATGGAATTATTAAAGATGTTAGTATTAACACTGACATAAATGATGTGATTTTTGGATTACAGATCAAAGAGCTACTTAAAGATCAGTTTTTTAGAAAAGACTGTATAAAAAAAGCATTTCATAAGATTAATATCAGTAGAACTATAAAAGATTCAGATATTGACCTTTTAGAAAAATGGATTGATATGTGGGATATATAGATAGAACACCTCGAAGCAGAGATGCTTTTGAGGTGTTTTTATACAATATTATTAAATAGTAGCTAAACAATCGGTTAAAACATCTGCAAATATTGAACATAAACAATGTTGAGTATACAAAATGATACAGAACTTGCACCAGAAGCTGTAACGATAAGAGCACAAGTGGTTGTTGTCATTAAAAGAATTTTTAAGAAAGCAGAATTAATATAGTGAAATAATACAAAAAATAAATAAATCGTACCATCTTTCTAGACAGAATAAAAGTCTTTGGAAAGGTGGTTTTTTTGACCAACTAAGAAAAAATCGTGGAGAGTGCGATGTAAAATTCTGAATATTGCCAATCTAAAGAAAATATGATACACTTCACATATGGAGGTGTGTCGATATGAATATTAAAAAAATAGCAATTTTTATACTTGCTTTAATGCTTGTTTTTTCAACTAATACTTTTTCTTTTAGTGTAGAAGACACTGAAAGTCCCAAATATGCAACAAAGCATGGGCTTTTATCAAATGTAATTAGTCAGGTCACATATAGTGAGGAATACACGACTGAATATTATAATACTAATACTGCGGTACCGGCTTTAGTACCAAGGTCATTATCTGTACGAATCATGGATGTAGGTGCTGATGATTATATCTATTATGATGATGAAGATAAGCACGTAATTGTCAAAATAAATACTAATGGAGAAATATTTAGCGAGTTTAGTAGTGAAGTGTCTTTTGATGAAGGTGTGCTATCAGCAGTTGATGATTTGGATGTGGGGTCTAATGGGGATATTTATGTTTTAGATGCCCAAAATAAAAAGACATTGATGTTTGATAATGATGGAAATCCGATAAATTGGTATGAAGAGTTAGGAACAACTGCGTTTGATCCATTTGTTGTTGAGACAATTGATGGTAGTATATTGTACTATGCGATATTTTCAGATAATGGAGATAGAAAAATCCAAAGATATTTAATCACTGAAGGCGCAGAAACACTTGACCTAGAATTTGGTAAGTTTGGTTATGCTGATGACGAATTTGATGTTATTAGAGATATTGCAATTGACAGTGACGGATATTTCTATATTGCTGATACATTTAATAGGAAAGTGGCAGTTTTTGATTCAAATGGTAATTTTGTAAGAGTGATTAGAAATGGTTTTACTAATCCTATGGAAGTTGAAATTCATAATGATATGTTATTTATTGCAGATACGGGTAATAAAAAAATTTATGAATATGATTTAGACGGTAATTATAGAAATAGTGTAAGTTACCCAAATTTTTCAGGTCTAGGTTTTACTACAGATAACAAAATGATTATATATAATGAGGATACAAACCAAATTGAAATCTATGAAGCAGTTGATTATGATAGCTTTAATTATGGGAGTCTAACATATAGTACGATTAAACTTTATTGGTCAGAAGCAGATGATAATGTGACTGCTCAAAATGATTTGGTTTACTCTGTTTATTATTCAAGTGAGCATAGTTTGGATACATTAGAAGATATAGAAAATTATGGAGTTCAATATGGTGAGTCTGAAGCAAATATTGGGAGTAAATATATTACAGGGCTAGAGTCGAATGCAGAATATTTCTTTAACGTAGTAGTTGAAGATTTAGCAGGAAATAAACTTGCATATAATGATTTAGTACAAAGGACAGAGGAAAGACTATATGGAGTAAGTTTTGATTCAAAAGGTGGTAGTACTGTGTCAGATGCAGAAGTAGGAGAAAGTACAACTATAGATGAGCCGACTGAACCAAGTTATTATGGATATAATTTTGATGGTTGGTATATTGATGAGGCTTACACTACTCAGTGGGCATTTAAGACTGATGTTGTTATCACAGATACTGCACTATATGCTAAGTGGTCAGAAATACCTGTGTATAATGTCACATTTGATTCTAATGGTGGAACAGAAGTTGTCAGCATTTCAGCTTTTGAAGGAGACACGATTGAAAAACCACATGACCCAGTTAGAACAAGTTATGATTTTCAAAACTGGTTTACTGATAACACATTAATTACCCAATGGGATTTTGACAACGATACTATAACAACAAATACTAGTTTATATGCATTATGGTATCAACAGAGTAATAATGTAGCAGGTACAGGTGCTACGGTTATTCCTGATGAAGTTGGCAATTACGTTGATGTTACTTATGGAGAAGAGAATAAAATAAAAGTAGATTACAGTTTATTAATGGATCAATTTGCAAAAGAACTTGAATCAGATGAAGAAGTGGTTATAAGTAATGAAGTATCAGATATCAACACTTTTGTATTTGATGATTGGAGAAATACAACTATTCATGTTAAAGACGACCAAATGACACAAATGGTTAGTAATGCCAATGAAGATTTTGTTATAGAATTTCAAGAACCTGTTGCAAGTGATTCTTTTGCTGGAAGAGTTGGAGGCCAAATATTTGATGATATTGAGTCGAAAAATGGGACACTGGAGTTCTCGATGCTAGATGCTAGCTATAGTTTAAATGCTAGAGCACTTGATATAAATAGCGTTATTAATGAGCTAGAAGGAGATTTGACAGGTGAAGATGTAGAAGTAGAAGTCAGGTTGTCTAAGCTATCTGATGACGAAATAACATTTGTTGAAGACGCATCGAACAATGAAAATTTCCAAATAATGGTTCCGCCAATGATGTTTACTGTATATGTAAGAGAACAAGAAAACACAAAAAATGTAAAACTCATTACTCAGTTTAGCGATTATGTTGAACGTCGTATTGAAATACCAGGAAACGTTGATCCTAATAGTGTGTCTACTGCTTTAGTAGTTACACCAACATCACCACCGCAAACCAATACAGTGCCAACTAAAATCGTTGAAGAAGATGGCAAATTTTATGCAGTTATTAACAGTATGACAAATAGTACATATACTTTAGTCAACTTTGAAAAATCCTTTAAAGACATTGATGGACATTGGGCTGAAGAAGCTATTCAAGACTTGGGTAATCGTATGATTATTACTGGAACATTAGATGAAAACTTCCTTCCAAGTAACAGCATTTCTAGAGGTGAAGCCATAACTATTATAATTAGAGCATTAGGCCTAAAAGGAATTGAAGGCGATAATGAATATTATGATGTGAATGAAGAAGACTGGTTTAATGAGTATATCAATACTGCACAGTCCCATGATTTAATAAAAGGTGCTACAAATAATATGTTTAATCCAAAAGAAAATATTAGTCGTGAGGACGCAATGGTATTGATTGATAGAATGATGCATGTTGTAGGAATTGATTTTGAAATGAATGAGGAAGAAGTTGAAGATGAACTTTATACATTTAGTGACAACGCCACAATCTCTGATTATGCAAGAATGAGTGTGGCAAAATGTATTAAGGGAGAACTAGTTACAGGGGTGAGTGCAAGTGATTTAGCACCAAAAGATGAAATGACCCGTGGACAGGTTGCAACAATTATTCAAAGAATTCTTAAGCAAGCAGAATTAATATAATATGAATATGTCCTGCCAATTTGAAATGTAAAATCTAAATTGGCAGGATTATTTATTTACTTAAGTATAATTTGATTTTAATATGCTTCTAACATTTAGGTATTATAATAATATTAAATAGCAATGAAAGTTTTATTCATTGTATTCTCCTATATTTAAAGAAAAACACGTTTAAAGCTAAACGTGTTTTTTTGTTGGTTTTAAATTGATACTATAATAGTTTTGATTATTTTGTAGAGAGTTCGATGATTTTTATAATTGTCGCAATTGATTTTTCCATGGATTCTACTGGAATATACTCATATCTTCCATGAAAATTATGACCACCTGTAAATATATTTGGGGTAGGTAGACCCATGAATGACAATCTAGCACCGTCTGTACCACCACGAATAGGCTTGATTAATGGTTTAATACCTAATGATTCCATGGCTTGTTGTGCTTGATTAACAATATGAATCACTGGCTCTACTTTTTCTTTCATATTGTAGTACGAGTCTGTTATTTCAATTGTTGCAACATCCTTTTGGTATTTATTATTAATAAAGGCTACCACCTCGTGGAAAAATTCTTTTCTTTGTTCAAACTGATCTCTCGAATGGTCTCTTATAATATAATTCATTTCAGTATAATCGATTGAGCCTGTCATGGACATTAAAAGATAAAAACCTTCACGACCAGTCGTTAATTCAGGTACATTTCCTTGTGGTAGCATTTGATCAATACTCATAGCAATCTTTTGAGAATTAATCATTTTATCCTTAGCATATCCAGGGTGTATGTTGACACCTTGGATTTTGATTTTTACTGATGCTGCATTAAAGTTTTCGTATTCTAGTTCGCCAAGTTCGCCACCATCTATTGTGTAGGCATAATCTGCTCCAAATTTTTTGACATCAAAATAATTGGCACCTCTACCAACTTCCTCATCAGGAGTAAAACCGATTTTTATCGTACCATGCTCAATATGAGGATTTTCGAATAAATACTCAATAGCTGAGAGTATTTCAGCAATGCCAGCTTTGTTATCTGCGCCTAGTAAAGTTGTCCCATCTGTTGTTATGATTGTTTGGCCTATATATTTTTTTAGTTCAGGAAAATCATTTACATGCATAGTAATATTTTCTTTTTCATTTAGGATAATATCATTGCCGTCGTAGTTAGTATGTATTTGTGGATTAACATTTTCGCCACTAAAATCAGGTGCTGTATCCATGTGAGCAATGAGACCAATTGTAGGGATATCTTTATCTGTATTAGATGGTAAAGTACCCATTACATAGCCGTTTTCGTCTATTTCAGCGTCTTTTATACCTAGTTCAAGCATTTCTTCAACTAATAAGTAACCAAGGTCAAACTGTCTTTTTGTTGTTGGTACACTTTCGCTCAAACCATCTGAAGTTGTATGTATTTTGACGTATTTTAAGAATCTCGTTTCTACTTTTATCATTTTGTACTCCTTAATATAATTTCAATAAAAATATTATAACATGATTATACATGAATGAATATTGTAAAAAAAATTTACAATGATATACTTTATATTATGAAATGAGGTGGAAGGATGAATAACAATGCAATTTGGAAAAGATTTATGGAAAATGCAGACATAGATGCTAATCAGATAAAAGAAGATATATTGTCTTCTTGGAAAAGATGTAAATCAGCAGGCGTATCACCTTATGATATTGATCAAGCATTCATAATGAATCCTAAAGATAAAAATCAGTATAATATAGAACATCTTACTTTAAACAATCAACAAAACTACAAAGAGTTTAATGAAATATGTAAGCGTTTAAATATGTGTGTCAGTATTTATGATGAAGTTTGTAATTTAAAGCTTATTTTTAATTATCCAGATGCTATTGATGGTATGTATCCAGAAGCAGGTTTTTTACTTGATGCGTCTGAAAAAAGTGTAGGTACAAATTCTACATCAGTCGCACTTTATGAAAACAGACCGAGTATGGTTATTGGTGTAGAGCATTATAATTATACTTTTCATAACTATAGTTGTGCAGCTGCACCAATATATGATCAAAATCAAAATATTGTAGGCACTGTTAATGCGTCTTTTTTACATACATCAATCAATCAAGATACGTTAAATGTTATATACAGTATAGCGCGTATATATGAAAATATAATTCTTAATAATATTAAAGAAAAAAATAATATAGAAGGACTAACAGCAGCAAATGAAGAAAAAATGACTTTTGATGAAATTGTTGGAGAATCAGTTAGTATTACAAAAGCAAAAGAAATGGCAAAAAGAGCATCTAAGGTAGACTCCCATGTATTGCTATATGGTGAAAATGGAAGCGGCAAAGAAATATTTGCAAAAGCTATTCATAATAATAGTAGTCGTGGATCGCAACCCTTTGTAGCGATTAATTGTGCAGCTATACCTAAAGATTTAATTGAAAGTGAACTCTTTGGCTATGAAAAGGGGGCGTTTACTGGGGCATTAAAAGATGGAAAAGTTGGATTATTTGAATATGCATCTAAGGGTACTTTGTTTTTTGATGAAGTTGAAAGTATGCCATTAGATGTTCAGATAAAAGTATTGCGCGCGGTTTCAGAAAAAGAAATCAAACGAATCGGTGGTCTAAAACCAATTCCTATTGATGTGCGTATTGTATCTGCAACAAAAAAAGAATTAGTTGAAGAAGTCACTAAGGGGAATTTTAGAGAAGATTTGTATTATAGAATCAATGTCATACAAATCAATATACCTACCTTGAAAGAACGGATAATAGACATTCCTTTGATTTTCCAATACTATTTAACGAAATTGTCATCTGAAATGAAAATCAATATTAGTAACGTGGATTCACATTTTATAGATTACCTCCAAGCCTATGATTGGCCAGGAAATGTACGCCAATTAATTAATATGACAGAGCGGGCGATGGTTTTTTCTAATCAAGGGAATATAAATATAGACTTATTACCTAGTATGGTACATGAAGCCTATTTAATCAAAAAGATTAAGAATGATTTGAAAATCGTTTTTGATCAACCTATTGCAAAAGAAAAAAACATTCTAGAAATAGCTGAAGGTGTAATCATTGAAAAAATTTTGGAAGAAGAAAACTATAATGTCAGCAGAGCTGCGGAAAGATTAGGTATGTCTAGACCAACTTTATATAAAAAGATAGAAAATGCAAATATTGATTGTAAAAAAAATTAACACTTATGATAAGTGTTAATTTTTTTTACAATCATTTTGAATGGGTATAAAGAAAATATGTTGAAAGTACGCGTATTTTAGTTTGGCATAGATTTTGCTCTTAATAATCATAAGGAGGTGATAGTTATGCCGTGTATAGAAATAAAAGCACATGAAGATTATAGACCTATTGATACGAGTAAGTTTGCACTTGAGGTGTCCAAAAGAGTGCCTATTGAATTTGATCGCGTAATTGTTTTGATAGATTATTATGGACACCAATCATTTAAAACAGATGAATCAAAATATCCTGTTGTTAAGATCTCTATTTCTGAAACAAATGAAATGACATTTATCCAAAAACTTGCAAAGACAGTAGGTAGTGTACTAGAAGAGCAGTTAGACTTATCCTCCGGAAGTGTTCCAATTATTTTGGATCTAATAAAAAAAGATTGTTTGCTAGTCAACAATCAATTTAAATGAGGAGGATTATATGAGTAAAGTTTTACTAATTCATGGGGCGTGGCACAATGAGAGTTGTTGGGAAGGGGTTTTCAATAAACTAACAAATGAAGGATATGAAGTAGAGGCTATATCTTTACCGGGTAATGGTATTAAAGATAGTAAAGATGTTACATACAATGATTATGTCACTTGTATTTCTGATGCAATATCAAAAGAGCGTGAGCCTGTTACAGTAGTTGGACATTCTAGTGCGGGTCATGTTATTCAAATGTCTATACCAAAGGTAGCTGATAAAGTAAAAAAAGTAATATTTAATAATGCATGGATATTGCCTCATGGGCTTTCACAGTTTGATTTAGTGCCACCGGAAATTAAAGATGGTATGACAGCGGCTGCAAAAGCCAGTGGTGAAAATGCTATACCTATAGATCCAGGATTTGTAAGAGGTATGCTAACAACAAAGGCAGATGATGATACACATAATAAATTAATGGATATTTTGGTAACTCAACCAATGACGATGATGGAAACAAAAGTTGATGCAGAAAGTTTTGCCAAGATTGATATACCAAAAGTCTTATTACATTGTGCTGATGATGTATCACTACCGCCCAATACATATGTCAACATGTTTAAGGCTTTAGGAGATTATCCTGTAATAGATATACCGTGTGATCATGAAGGCTTATTTACTGATAGTAAAGTGTATGCAGAGGGACTGATTGAGTGTATTGAAATATAATTTAAAAAATATAAACAGTAGTGAGCCAATGGTTTGCTACTGTTTTTTTTTGAGCGACAATAGTGTATAATAAATATGTAGATTCTGAATTTTTCGACAAAACTACTTTTGTTGAGTTAATATATAAAGTTACTTCTAATAGTTTGGAGGTTTTTATGTTATCTAATAATAGAGTTGTTGCTTTTCTTTTAGTTATTTTTCTTGTATTCCCAATGTTTTCTTCTGTGGTCATAGTTTCTTATGCAGATTTAAATATTCAAGCTTGTGATGTTAAAATTGGGAACTATACTACTCAAAATATGTATATAGAGTATATTTCTGATGAAAATATAATGTGGATCGTTCCAATGGGAGAACCTGCTCGACTAAATATAGATGAACTTCAATTTATGCTATTATCATCTAGCGTTGCTATTTATACTGGAGATGTAGGTTTTGGTGAAATGTATATTGAAGAGCCACTTACTTGGACTGATACTGCTATTTCGATACAATCTATGGGAAATCTTTATATAAACGCTCATATGAAAGCAAGTGGTTCCGCAAGTATCAAAGTAAATACAGATCAGGGTGATTTATTATGCGGAATGTCAGACGTAGAAGGTGGGGGATATATAGGTTCGGTTACATTAGATGAGACTGTATCGTTGGAAATTAATGATCAACCATATACACTTATTACATCTGTAGGCGTAGAAGCTCATAAAGATTCTAGTGGAAATAATACATTGCAAGGGATAGCGCATGAAGATATGCTAGAAGGTTATTATGCATTAGCAAATGATATTGATGCTTCTAATACAAGTACTTGGAATGGTAGTAAAGGGTTTGCAACTATTGCTTCGAAAAGTGGAGTAAGATTAAATGATAGTGAAGGACACACGTATTTTACAGGGAGGTTAAACGGTCTTGGTCATGAAATTAATAATATAAAAATTATGGTGGCAGAAGATTCCAATACAGGATTATTTGGAAATATTAAAGGAGAAAATCAATCAATTCTATTAAATATTGGAATGACAGACGGCATTATTGATTCTGATTGTCTTTATGGCGTTGGATTATTAGCAGGATGTATGTATGGCACCAATAGCAGTATAATTAATTGCTATAGTGAAGGTAACATAACATGCAGTGATTACACTGTGATTGGTGGGCTGGTGGGAACTATTTTAAAAGGAAATATTATATCAAGTTATTCAGATGTAAATATTCAAGGGGAGTATATGATAGGTGGGCTTATTGGATGTGTTGAATATGCAAATATTATAGATTCTTATTCTATTGTTACTATTGAAGATATAGGCGTTGGTTTTGATAATTCAATTTCAGGAGGACTAATTGGATACTCTTACAGAACTACGGTATCTGGATGTTATGCAAAAGGTACTGTTGCGGGGGGGACATATGTTGGAGGACTAATGGGTGGAGCACTGTTTGATCATTATATTTATGATTGTTACGCTAATTGTACTGTTAAAGGTGATGCAGGAGTTGGCGGTTTAATAGGCAAATTAAATGGTCCTGACGCCATAGTGAGTAGCTGTAATGCAATTGGTACGATTGAGGGAAACCAAAGTGTTGGTGGCCTGTTAGGTATTTCTTCATATGATGTTTTTATTGAGAAATCTTATTCAGATACAAATGTATCAACCCAGGGGATTAATATTGGTGGTCTTGTTGGATATGCATCATCTGCTGAAATTATTGATTCATATACATTAGGGACAACTATAGGTGTTGAAAATGTTGGTGGTGTAGTAGGGTATTGCACTGTAGCAAGCATAGAAGATGCTGTGACTATTAGTGGTTGTTATGCTAATGTTTCAAGTGAGACTATTGGAAGTGAGTGTACTGGAGGCATTGTTGGATTAGCATCAAAAAATGTATTTTTAGTTGATTGTTTTGCATTGGGGTCTATTAAAGGTAGTTTTGCAACAGGTGGAATAGCAGGAGTGATTTTTGGGGATATTTTACATTGTTATAGTGATAGTGACATTGAAGTAGATGACATTGCAGGTGGTCTTGCTGGAGGTTTATTAGATGGACGTATAGTAGAGTGCTATACAGAATCGACTATTGTTGGAAACGGAGAAGATGTTTCTGGAATGCTGGGTATGTCGGATAATGGATATATTCAAGATTGTTATAATGCTGGAGATGTTTCGGGGTCAGCATATTCTGCTGGATTGTCTGGTTGGTTTATTGAAAGCACTTATCAAAATGTATATTCTTCTGGAAAAATTGCTGACATGAGCAGTAATGCAGGATTAATTGCCGACCAAGAGTCTTCCATTGGTACGGGTGGTTACTGGGATATTGAAACATCTAATCAATCGACGAGTTTAATGTCAGAATCTGGCTTGACGACTGCTCAAATGATGCAAAAAGATTCTTATGAAAACTGGAATATTGAAACAGTAGAAAATGTAGAAAAGGAACATATATGGGTTATACAAAATGGATATACATATGCACTATTAAATTATTTTGCATATCCTTATACTAACTGTAAGCTATTAAATGTATCATTTAATACGGGTACTCTATCACCAGGGTTTGACTCTGATCATTTCTCATACGTATTATATGTCGATAAAAGCACATCCAAAATAAAAGTAAGACCAAGTTTAATATATGATGTAAACAAAATTGAAGTCAGCGGGGCGGCTGTAAATAATGGAGACGAAAGTGATTGGATAGAACTTAGTGATGAAGATACAACTCTTACGGTAACTGGTATTTCCAATAAATTTTTAATTAATAAAGCATATTCTATTGTAATAAAAAAGTCTGATGAAAATGAACTAAATAATAAAACCAAGGCATACAAAAAAACTGAAGTGATACTTGGTGATTATAAAATACCTGTAAAAGAAAGAACGATATATAATAATAACGGAAAATATATTTCTGTTACAGTCAATGAATGGATTGTTAAAAGACTGATATCGCAAATGTCAAAAGGTGAACACATTAACGATGAAAATCATAATATGAAAAGAGAATTGGTATTACAATCAACAACAAAGAATATAAATAATTATACTGCAAGTATATCTTATGAAGCACTTTCGCTATTAAAGCAAAACGATATTGATATATATATAAAGACAGAAAAAATGAACTATATGATTCCGTCATCTGAGATTGTATTTAATAACAACAATATAGAACAACAATATTTAGATAAAGGCAATATAAAAATAAAAATGGAAAGAGTATCAAAAAATATTTTAGAAGAAATGATTATTAATGCTTTTGAAGATGAAATAAGTATTTTAATGATGCCTGTAGAATTTAGTGTTTATGGAAGTTTTGAAAATGAAGCTCATGAAAAAAAAGAATTTGAAGTTAATGCATTTTCAAAATATGTCAATAAGGAGCTGAGACTAGAGGGGGATATTGAACCAAGCATGGTAGATACAGGTTTTTATTATAGCACTGAATCCGGTTTTAGTCGTGTGCCAACTACATACTTTGAGTCGGATGGGGAAAATTTTATAAGAATATCATCTTTATCAAATTCTATATATACTGTAGCAAGAAGTGAAAGAAATAATAATATTGATAGTCAATTATGGGCAAAAAATGAAATTGAATGTCTGTATAAACTATGTATATTGGATTTTCATGAAACACCAGATTTCGAGCAACCAATTAGTCGGTCAGTATTTAACAATATGCTTATGAAAGCAATTGGTATGAATGAAATGAAAAATAAAGAGAGCGAGGGTGTTTTTGAAGCTCCAATATGTAGATCCATGAGCATAGCATATACTTATGATATTTTAAAAGGCTATGATGACTTATCTATGAATGAAAACCGAAACATCATTAAAGAGGAAGCAATAGTAATGATCGGGAGATATCTTAAATATATAAAGGGCTATGAAATAGGAATAAATACAGACAATGATTTTGACGATTATGTACTTGTTTCTGATTGGGCGAAAGCCTATGTTGATCTTTTGGTAAGAGAAAGGATTATAGAAGGAAATGACCAAGGCTTATTGGAACCTTTAAAAGAGATCACATATGAAGAAGCGTCTATAATGATTTGCAACTTAATGAAATGCTGTGATTTAATGACAGAAATGTAGGGTAATGACGAAAATTATACGATTTTCGGAAAATTATATCAAATAATAATTTTGTTATAATAAACATAATATATAATCAAAAATGAAAATATGAATGGGATGTTTTAATTGAAAGTATGTAATAATATGACAATTATTCATGAAATTGATTCTAAAAATGATGAAATGAATAAAATGTAAAATATTAATATGATAAAAAAATGAAGTAGGGTTACAAATTGAACTGCGTTGTATAGAAAAAAACTATAGAACGCAGTTTTTTATTATATTTGAATTATAAATAAACATATCTAATTGTTATATGATAAAATTAATGCATATATATTAAAGGAGTGTAATTTGTATGATAAAAGTATTGAGAAATACAATTGTATTCACATTAATTATGAGTTGTTTTTTTGTAATGGGTTACTGTGAAGAATTATATGAAGATGAAGCCGATAAATTAAAATTTTTGAATATATTCAAAGGAAGTAATGGCTCATTTCAATTAGATGAATTAGCGACTAGAGAACAAGGGGCAATAATGGTTGTTCGATTAATCGGAAAAGTAGACGTTGCTTTGTTAGAAAAAAATAGTCATCCTTTTACGGATGTATCAGATTGGGCAAGTGATTATGTAGGTTACTTATATAAGAATGGGTTAGCAAATGGTATAAGTGATACTAAATTTGGAGCTAAAAATTTTATAACTGCTAGTCAGTATTATACGTATGTTTTGAGAAGTCTTGGATATAGTGATAGTGAAGGTGATTTCATTTGGTCAGATGCTTTGAATTATGCAGCATATATTAACCTAATAAACTATAGTGAAGCAAAGCGTATTGCCAGCACTGATTTTATTCGAAATGATATTGTATTTGCAACGTATAATGCATTATTGTCAAATGTAAAAGATAATCCTAATAAGACGTTAGGATATGTATTATACGAAAGTGACGCATTTTCTCAAGAACAATATACATATTTTATAAAGATGAATGAAACAATTATTGATATTGTTGAACCAAAAAATAATGTAGTTTCTACCTACGGTGAGCTAGAGACACTGCTTTTATACAAGATGGTAAATAAGAAGACGGATTTTTCTATAGATATTAATGACTATGAAGATTTAGATTCTTTTAAAGTACATTTTAAAGAAATATATTATAAATCACTTGATAGTGTATTAGACTTTAATATTGGTTTTTTACCAACTGGATATTCTTATTCTGGAAAATATAATGACTTAAACATTGAATTGAAATATGAAGATAGACAAATCGTTAAAGATAACATATCAAACTATAATGATTTAGTAGTATTTTTATATAATATGAAATTAGGCTTCAAACCACATTCTGTAATAAGCTATTATGATTATGAAGGTGATTTGATAGATGATTTTAGCAAAGCAAGCAACGAGTCTTCCGATATGGTAGAGTCTGATCATGGCGTGAAAATAATCAACTCTTTTAATGTAAGTGGATCTGAATATGAAACGTATATTGATTTGACTTTTGATTATAGTAAAGATGAATATAGGTTTGTAAAAGATAAATCAAAAGAAATAATAAACCAAATTATAACTGACGATATGAACTCCTTTGAAATAGTAAAAACGATTCATGACTATGTTATAAATAATATGGAATATGATAACAAGAATTTCGATGCAGGCACAGTCCCAAGAAATTCATATACTGCATATGGGGCGCTAGCTCTTGGGGTCGGCGTATGTGAAGCCTATACTGAAGCGATGAATGTATTACTTCATGAAGTAGATATACCGTGTTATATGGTTTTAGGTGACGCAGACGGGCCACATGTTTGGAACCTGATAAGCATAGACAATAATTATTACCACTTAGATGCAACGTGGGATGACCCTGTAATGTCGGATGGTAGCCAAACTTTAACCTACGATTATTTTCTGATTTCTGATGACCAGATTTTGAAAGATCATACTTGGGATCGTAGCCAGTACCCACCTGCCATAATGAATTACGAAAAAGACAATTAATTTAGTAGTAGTAGAGGTATAAGGAGAGTCATTCTGAAGAAAAGAAGCAGCGTACATATCAACACGATTGTTATTGCAGTAATTGTTAGTGGTTTTTTTATTTCAGCATTAGTCAATTATTTTTCATATAGTAAAATTATTAAAGATAACATTGAAAACATATCAAAATTGGCATCTACAAATATTTACTCTGAAATCAACAACGAATTAACAAAACCTATTTTTGTATCACTAACAATGGCAAATGATAGTTTTTTAAAGGAATGGTTGCAGGATAAAGAAAATATAGATGATCCTCAAAAAAATATAAATGAAATAAGAGATTACTTACTAGGGATGAAGAGCAAATATCAATATAATTCAGTTTTTGTTGTATCTGAAAAGACTAAACGATACTATCACTACAAAGGACTGTCAAAGGTAGTAAGTGAGACAGATGATCACGATCAATGGTACTATAATTTTCGAGACACTAATAAATCATACGAACTTGATGTAGATACTGATGAAGCAGACAATCATAAACTTACTGTTTTTTTTAATTGCAGAATAGAAGATGAAATGGGTAATCTTATGGGAGTAGCTGGGGTCGGTGTAGATATTCACCAGATACAAAGTACAATTGACTATTTTCAAAACACGTATAACCTTGAAACATATTTGGTAGATAGTAGTGGTACAATTCAAGTTCATGCAAGAACTGATTATATAGAAAAAGCAAACTTGTTTGATGTAGAAGAAATATCAGAATACAAAGAGCAGATAATTAAAAACAAAGATTCGTTAGAAATTGTAAAGTATAACAAAGACTTAATTGAGGGATACTACATAACAAAATATATTGATGAACTTGATTGGTATTTAGTCGTTAAGAATGACACATCTATATTAAAAGAGTCTTTTATTAAGCAGTTGCTTAGAGATTTTATTATAACAGGAATCGTGTTAGCATTTATTTTAGTATTTATTTCTAGACTTATTCATAAAAATCAAAAAGGTATCTTAAATATGGCGAAAACGGATATATTATCTAACTTGCCAAATAGAAGAGCATTTAATGAAGAAATTGAGAATGCTTTATCAGAATCCGATAGAGATTTCTATGCATTTATTTTCGATATTGATCAATTTAAAGAACTTAATGATCAATATGGACATCTTCTAGGTGATCAAATATTAAAAACTATAGGGAGAGTATCCAGCGAAAAGTTAGGAGAATCCACTTTTGTATGTAGATGGGGCGGAGATGAATTTGCTGGAATAATATATGGGTCAGGAGAAAACGCTCTAAATGTTTTAGAAACTTTTAATAATTATATTTTAGCTAATGATGAATTAAAAAAATATAATATTAGATTAAGTATGGGTTATAGTAAAGCTATGACAATAGATACATATGACACATTGATGTCAAGGGTTGATAAAGGTTTGTATGAAGCAAAAGAGAGTGATTCAAAGATAATAATAAAATAATAATAAAAAAAAAATCTATAAATCATATGGTTTATAGATTTTTTTATTGACAAAACAAAGCATACTGTATATATTGTGTATATACAGTATGCTTTGTTTGAAAGGAGTTATTATGAATATAATTATAGCAAATGGTTCTGATGAGCCTATTTATATGCAAATAGTAAAGCAAATAAAACACAGTATTATGAATGGTGAATTGAAAGATGGAGAACAAATGCCGTCCATAAGGAGTTTGGCTAGAGAATTGAATATTAGCGTAATTACGACCAAAAGAGCATACCAAGAGCTTGAAAATGATAAATTTATAACTACGATGCCACAAAAGGGGTCCTATGTAAATGCTAGTAACAAAGATATTTTAAAAGAAGCACAAATACGTGAAATCGAAAATTCGTTATCTAAAGCTATGATTATGGCACAAAATATCGGCATACACGAAAATGAGCTTATAGAGATACTAAAAGTTTTATATCAGGAGGGGAAATAATGGGAGCAATATTAGAGGTTAATAAAATTAGAAAAAAATATGATGGATTCCAAATAAATGATTTGAGTTTTGGATTAGATGAGGGTTTGATTATGGGGTTTATTGGTGCAAATGGTTCGGGTAAAACCACTACAATAAAAGCAATACTCAATACAATAGCTCTTGATTCGGGGGAAGTAAGGGTGTTTGGAAAAGACTACAAGAAACATGACTCTTTTATAAAATCAAATATAGGATTTGTATTAGATGACCAAGTCTTTTATGAAGAACTTACAGGACAGCAAATAAAGTCAGTCATAGCACCTTTTTATGCAACATGGGATGAACAAGCATTTTTGAATTATAGTAAAGCTTTTGATGTAGATATATCAAAAAAAATTAAAGACCTATCGAAAGGAACTAAAACCAAATTAGCGATTGCAATTGCAATATCCCATGGTGCAAGGTTATTAATAATGGACGAACCAACATCCGGGTTAGATCCAGTAAATAGGAACGAGTTAATGGATATCTTGACAGACGTAATAGATGATGGGCAACGAAGTGTTTTCTTTTCTACTCATATTACATCTGATTTAGAAAAAAAAGCAGATTATATTACATATATCAATCAAGGATCACTTGTTTTTTCTGAGCCAAAAGATGATCTTATAGAAAAATATGGTGTCATAAAAGGAAAGAAGGAAATACTAACAGATTCTTTTAAAAGACAATGCGTTCAAGTGAATGAAAACTTATATGGATTCGAAGGATTAGTTGAAAGGAAAAAGATAGCTACAGGAGATATAGGGGAACATTTTATTATTGAAAAGCCTTCAATAGAAGATTTAATGATATTTATGGACAATGGAGGAATGATGCATGTTTAATTTATTAAGAAAAGATTTATATATACAGAAAAAAATATTTATCTTTGGATTTGTTTATGTGATTATGATGATGATTATATTTAATGACAACTCAAGCGCAATGCTACAAGCGGGTGTTGTGGCAATAGCATTTATGATGTTACAAAATAGTAATGCATATGATGATAAAAACAATGCAGATTTATTATTTAATTGTCTACCTATGTCAAAATTTGAAATAGTGCTTTCGAAATATATATCAGTGTTTATGTACTATATTATAGGGCTTATATATTATTTGATTGTTTCTTTGGTAGTGGTACTAATTGCAAATATTGTTTCATATGATATAAATGTTAGTTTGCTTTCGATTCCAAGTGTATTAGGGGCATTGTTTTCAGTTTTACTTATTAATAGTATATATTTACCAATATACTACAAAGTAGGCTATGCAAAATCTAGAGTAATTAATACAGTTGTATTTGTAACTTTCTTTATGCTAATTACTTCACTTGGAAAAATGAGAAGCAGTGTTTTGGATATAGAGTCTAAAGAATTAAGTCCTACAATTGTGTTTTTAATGAAGTCATCTGAAATTCAAGGATTAATGATAATAGTAGTACTTGGCTTTGGTATATTTGCATTGTCTTTGTTTATTTCGAAAAAGTTTTATGAGAAAAAAGAGTTTTAAGAAGATTTAATACTCAAAAAACCAGATTTCATCACTAATTTTCTTAAAAATGGTTGATACATGATTGCAGATTTAAAGTTTTTATATAAAATGTTAAGTGCAATTTTTTTGCAATTCTTTTTATAATGTCTGCCAAAATCTATATCGTAGGTATTGATGGCATTAGCAAGCAATTCGCTACTCCATAGTGCGTAGCTAATACCTTCTGCAGAACTTGGACTGATAAAGCCAGCAGATTCACCAACAAGACCAATTGAATTGTCATATGTATTAATTTGTGATAAGTGACGTGTTCGTAAAACCTTTGTACCAGTAGTTTTAATATGAGCGCCTATAGGAATATGGGCGTTTTTTAATTGGTTAATTAATATATCGAACTTGATATTTGGGTTTTCAATCTCTGGAATGGCAGTGCCTATAAGGAGCCTATCTTCTTTTTGAATAATCCAAGAGTAAAAGTCTGTTATATCAGATGAAAAGATTGAGGTGAAATATGGACTTTCAGTAGTTACTGCATATTCTTTTTGAATAGAATTATATACTGAAGAGATAGTGCTTTGATTAAAGCATTTGTTTCTAACACGTGATATAGATCCGTCAGCACCAACAAGTATTCTTGTTTTTATTTGATGACTTTTATTATTTGTTTGTATTGTGTAGATTCCTTTTTCAAAGGAATAGCTTTTATAAAGTGTATTATCCAAAACATCTACATTAGAACGATCAATAGCTAGGGATAAAAACCATCGGTCAAATTTTTCTCTTTCAATATTGATGTAATGTCGCTGATAATTTTTAATAATATTTGAGTCAAAATCAATACTCTGAACACTAAACAACTGGGGTTCGGATAAAACATCTTTAGGAATACCAATGCCATATTTGGCAAATATTTTTTGTGCGGCAGGTGCAAGTAAACCTCCGCAGCATATATTGTGTCTTTCGTCGCATTGAGAAGTGTCTCTCTTTTCAATTACTAATATTTTATATTTTGAATCAAGTAGTCTCGCAAGATTGGCGCCTGCGGGTCCACCTCCAATTATTGCAATGTCATAAATCATTTTGTCCTCCATATAATTTCAGTGTCGTCACTAATAGAATAAGGTAAGGCTTGTATATTAACAAGTATTTAGAGGATATTTAATCATAAAAAAATATGAGACTATGTACAGACTAATATTAATTAGTTGAATTGCCATGTTAAATATACAAATATGAAGTATTATTTTGAATTTTTTTAATAAAAAATATTAATTACGACATTTTTCATAGATATAAATTCATCTATATATAATCCGATATAATAGTTAATCTAGGGAAGATAGGGGGCTTTTCATGAGTAGATACATGATACAAAGCTTTTGTACACTCTGCGACGTTATTCATGAGGTAGAAGTAAGTATTAGACAAGAGGAAATAGTAATTAGAGATAGTCCGATTACTTATGACAGAAAAAGCTATTACTGTAATTTAAATGATAAGTTTTTTGTTACTGATGATCTTGTGGATGAAAATATCGAAGCAGCACTTGAACAGTACAATAATATTTTTCAGAGTAGTTACATAGGTGAGGGGTTACATTTACTTAGGTATTTATAACAACCTAAAAAGAGGTGAAAGTCTATTTTTCTGACTTTTGCTTTTTTTTATGAGGTAAGTTGCGTAAAAGTTACGTTAGTAAGGTGTGGTTTAAATGGACATATCCAGGAAAAAGGTTCTCGCAAGAGAACATTTTATTATCATTTAATGCTTTATGAGATTAAATGGGTAAAATGAGGATTATAGGATATAATAGAAATAAAGAATTGTAATTCTTGTTATTAAGATAGCCTCCAAAAAGTTTTGCTTTAACAGGCTATCTTAATATGAAACTTTACGTTGCACTTAGATGAATTGAAAGGTGTGTTTTTATGAATAAAAAAATAAAATGGGCTGGCGCAATAATAATGCTAATATTAATTATAGTCTTTAGCGTTTTTTTTAGAATTTCAAATGATAAAGAAATAAGTGTACTTGAAGTAAGTAAAAATGACTATATGTATAGTGTAGCAGCAACAGGGACTTTGGGGCCGTATGAGTCGGTTGTTCTTAAGTCGGAAATAAATGGGACTGTAAAGAATTTGCTTACAGAAATTGGTGGATTGGTAAAAGAGTCTGATATACTTATTTCTTTTGATAATGAAGATGCAACAATATCCAATGAAATAGCAGTATCAGATTATAATCAAGCGTTAAATGCTTATAATGATTTGATTAAAAATAAATTTGAGGAAGCTAAAAAAGAAGAACAACTATTGCTACTAGAAATGGAAAGCGATAGAAAATCATATAATAATGGTGTCGAATTATATAAAGAGGGTGCAATATCAAAAAAAGATTTAGAAGATTTACAAATAATTTATGAAGCTAAATTAAAAAGCTACGAATCAGCAAAAATAAACAGAATAGCAATGGATGAAGCAGGATCAATGAGAAATGAATATGCTATTAAGCTTTCACAATCTCAAAGCAAACTTGATTCATCAGAGATAATGCTAGGGATGTATAATATCCAGTCCCCATATGAAGGCTATGTATATGATGTATTTATCAATAAAGGAGATTATGTTTCAATAGGAAGCCCTTTATTGGAAATAGGAAAATCAGGAAAATATAAAGTTGTATCAGAAATTGATGAGAGATATTTTAGTGATATAAAAATTAATCAAACAGTAATGATTTACATTGAAGATAGACTTTTAGATATTAAAGGGAAGATCAATAAAAAATATCCTAAAATTAACGATGAAACAGGTGCGTTTGAAATAGAAATTATTTTAGATGAGCCATTTAGTTATCTTGTTTCAAATTTGACAGTTAATATTCAAATAAATATTAAAACGTTTAAAGATGTTATAGGCATACCAAGTGAATTTGTACGAGAAATCGATGACAAATATTTTGTAAGCATAAAAAATGGAAATGAATGGAATGATAAAGAAGTAATTATACGTAATAGAATCAACAATATTGTAATTATTGAGCAAGGGATAAATGAACAAGCTATTATTCGCATAGTTGAATAGAGGTGATGAAATGCTTTTTGAACTAAAAGTAGCATTTAGGTTTTTAAAAAGTGGAAAGGCTCAAACTTTCTTTATATTATTTGGAATTGCTTTAGGTGTTGCAGTGCAAATCTTTCTTGGAGCATTAATAACTAGCCTTCAAGGTAACCTTGTAGATAGTACAATAGGTAACCAAGGGCATATTGTAATAAAAGCAGAGACAGATTATTGGTCTCAGTATTTTGAAGAAGATAATAATACAACTATCGTTAGAGGGAATTATGCCTCATCGATAAATCAATTAGATAACTTTCAATGGTTAATAGAAGATATTCGTGAAGATGAAAATGTTAAGCTTGTAACACCATTACTTAATGGTAACGGAATTATAAGCAACCTTGGAAAATCACAATCTGTATTTATAAATGGGATTGACCCTGAAGGTGGTAATCTGCTATATGAACTTTCAGGTAGAATAGATACTGGAGTGTATGATTTGACAGGTAATAATGTATTAATTGGTAGTAGTTTAGGAGAAGAATTAGGATATGAAATAGGTGATCAGATAAGTATACGTAATGGAAAAGGCATAATTAGTCAATATATTATAAGTGGATTGTTTGATTTAGAAAATGAAAACATTAACAATACTTGGGTAGTTATGAGTATAGATAGAGCGCAAAGGTTTACGAATTCTGCTGGCAAGGTTAGTGCGTTAGCCATACAGTTATTTAATCCATTTGATTCTGTGGAAATTAATCAAGTGTTTAAACAAAAATATACAGACTACTCAATAGTGGAGTGGCAAAGTGAAAACCAACAATTACTTTCGGCTCTTGCTTCGCAAGGCAGTTCTTCATATACCATACAATTCTTTGTTATTGTAGCTATTACTTTTGGTATAGCAAGTGTACTTGCTGTATCTGTTATTCAAAAATCAAAGGAAATTGGAATTTTAAAAGCCATGGGCGTTACTAAAGGTTCGGCTAGTAGAATTTTTATATATCAAGGATTTTTCTTAGGATTTATAGGAGCAATTATAGGAACTGTTTTTGGTTTATTACTTATTAAAATGTTTTCAACCTATAGTCCGCTAGGATTTGAAATAACTGTTAAGGCAGGAGCTCTTGCTTTAATTATGGTTGTTGCTACCTTTGCAGGCGTAATATCGTCATTAATACCAGCAAGGCGTTCAGCTAATTTAAGTCCAATGGAGGCGATTAATAATGGATAAACTAATAGAATGTAAAAAAATAGTAAAGCAATACGGAGAAGAAATTCCTTTCTTAGCGCTGGATCATATTGATTTAACAGTTTTTAAAGGGGAATTTGCCAGTATTATAGGGCCATCTGGAAGTGGTAAAAGTACGTTGCTAAATATGCTAGGAACACTAGATACCATGTCTGAAGGAGAAATATATTTTGAAGATGTATCATTAAAAGACAAAACTGCTAATCAGTTATCTGTTTTTAGAAATCAAAAGATAGGTTTTATATTTCAATTTCATCATTTACTTCCTGAATTTACTGCATTAGAAAATGTGCTAATGCCTTCATGGATAAAAGAAAAAAAACCTACAATGGTGTTAAAAGATAGAGCTATTGAACTTTTGAAAATTGTAGGGCTCGAAGATCAGATGAATAAGCCTATAGGAAATATTTCTGGCGGGCAACAACAAAGAGTGGCTATAGCAAGAGCATTAATAAATCAACCTAAACTTGTTTTAGCTGACGAGCCAACAGGTAATCTTGACTCTGAAAACACAGAGCAAGTATTTGAATTAATGAGAGAAATAAATATGAAATATGATACAGCATTTATAATAGTAACGCATGATAGACATATAGCAGAAAAATCAGATAGAGTTATAGAAATGCTTGATGGAAATATAGTAAAGGATTATTATACTAAAGGAAGAGACAAAGATGAACTCTGGTCAGAATTAGCACCAAAACACTGCAAATACTGTGAAAATAATAATAAACCGCTTGAAGTATAAAATTTCAAGCGGTTTTCATATTTAGATATTTAGTATTTTTTTTGCCTCATCTGTAGTTGCAACTTCTTTGCCTAAATCGGTAATTATTTTAACTGCATTTTCAACTAAATCCATATTAGATATTTTTTTACCATTAAGTTCGGTTATATCTTCCAGACCAGTTCGGATGTGTCCGCCTAGTTCAACAGCTCTCATTAAAAGCATTTCATGAGACTTGCCAATAGCTGTTACAGAAAATGTAGCATCTTTTGGTAATTGACTATGTAAATAATTTAAATTCTCAATAGTACCTTTAATGGAGCCAGGTACATTTAAAACAAGGTTGAAATGTAATGGTGCTTTTAAAATGCCTTTCTTTACAAGAAATATAGCATTAGAAATCATAGCAGAATCAAAAACCTCAATTTCTGGCTTAATAGAATTATGAGACATTACTGTAGCCAGTTGATTGATTAACTGTGGTGAGTTCGCATTTACAGAGTTTGAAAAATTTGAAGAACCAGTGGCTAAACTTGCCATATGAATAGGTAAATCAAGCATTTGACTTCTGTACGCAAAAGTGTTTTCGCCACCCCTTGCGCCAGTAGATAACTGTTTAATGACATCAATGTTTTTTTGATCAACAATATCTAATAGTTCTTTAAACCTGTCTTTGTCGGATGTGGGAAGGCCTTCTTTATCACGGACATGCATGTGAGCGATTGAAGCGCCAAGAGTAGCACAAGACTCTATATCTGATGCTATTTCTTCAGGGGTAATGGGTACATGTGGGTTCATTGCTTTTGTAGGCACATTGCCTAAAGAAGCTAGCGTAATAATAACCTTTTCACTCATAATAGTTCCTCCTTAGGGTATATTAATATATTAATTATATCAAATTACAGCGCAATAAATAAGTAGTATTTAGTAAATAGAAAAGGTATAATAAGTCTATATAAAAAAATAGAAATAGGGGAGAGACTATGAATTTTAAGAAAGCAGCAATTATCCAAGTTATAATTATAGCAATACTAGTTGGTGGTATCATGATGAACTCTACAATTGATTTTACAGACAATGATTATTCTCCTGCTGGCATTACAGATAACCATTCATTTGAATTGTTTTATATGAGTTTTTATGATGATATTGATACAATGAATCAAACACCAATTGCTCTTGCGATGCATTATCCTTTAAAAGTAACCACTGCTGAAGGTGATACATTTTATGTAAAGGACAGAAAAGAATTTTACGATAAAATATTTGATGTATTTACAAAAGATGTGAAAAAAGCAGTACTAAAGCAAAAGTTGGAAGACGTTAAAATCGTAAGTAAAGGTGTCGTTATTGGTGATAATGTAGTAGTTATGGGTGTTGATCCAGATAGCGAAGAAGAAGGCTATAAAGTATTAGAAATAAATCAAAAGTAATTTTATGAAGCCAAACATCGATGGGAGTCGATGGTTGGCTTTTTTTATTTGTATCAAATTGATACTGTTTTTTTGCCATTGGCTTATTTACAAACGAATTGTTTGGTGATATTATTGTTTCAAAGAAATAAATGAGACAATCTCAAAATGAGACGAAGGCGAGGTATGTTGTTCATGACAACTAACGAAATGGAAAAATATGTAGACATTTTGAAAGAAGAATTGATACCAGCATTAGGATGTACAGAACCTATTTCTATTGCGTATGGATCAAGTAAGGCTGTGTCGGTTTTAGGCGCATTTCCTGAAAAAATAATAGTAAGATCGAGTGGGAACATTATAAAGAATGTTAAAAGTGTAGTAGT
>PPCM01000124.1_pt1 | contig 118233 bp, 119 predicted proteins | sample 1555541 | NCBI WGS metagenome assembly PPCM01 (sample SAMN05284479, study PRJNA326546) | Marine sediment metagenome, whole genome shotgun sequencing project. | isolation source: marine sediment | place: Germany: Wadden Sea | collected 2012-09-05
CCGAAGGACTAGAGCCTAAATCTAGCGCGTCTGCCAGTTCCGCCATATCCGCATTAAAAACTTGCTTATATAGTATATAGAATCGGTAGTGAATTGTCAATAAAAAAAGCACCCATTTTATTGGGTACTTTTTCAGTTAAGCTGCATCTCCTTCTGGAGTTACAGTTTCTTCTGGTTGTTGGTTTCTTTCATAGTTTCTTCCAGCTTTAAAACCTCTTCTAAAACCTTCTACTCTACCTTTCTGACGAGGGTTCATATTTGGTCTAGGTAGTTCATCTAAATCAATGCCTAGTTCTTCAGCTTTAGCTTCTACTAATGCATGGATTTCTTCTATTGCTGCTAGTTTCTCTTCGTTTGTCATATTCTCAAAATCATACGAAGCTTTTACTTCTTCTAAATATTCTTTGAATTCAACCATTTCTGGAGAGCTCATGTATTCGTAATGTTCTTTTCTTTCTAATTGGCGATCAATTATTTCAGAGATATCAATACCTAACTCTTCAGCTTTCGCTAACATTAAATCATGTACTTCATCCATAACAGCGATTCTTTCTTCAGGAGTTAAGTTTTCAAAGTCGTATTGAACTTTTAACTCATCCATATACTCTCTAAATAAAATCCACTCTTCTGAATTATGAAGTTCATAACGTTCAACTCTTTCCTCGAATTTTTCGATGAACGGAGTAATATCTACGCCTAACTCATCTGCTTTAACAGTTAGTTCAGAAATAATTCCTTCCATTGCTACTACTTTTTCTTCAGCAGTTAAGTTTTGGAAATCGGCTTCTTCTAGTAACTCTTTTAACAAGTCTCGTAGTTCTTGTTCTTCAGAAGTCATCGATCTTTTTCCTTGTCTTTGAACTTGTCTTTCTTCAATACCGTTGCGGGCATTGTTGAAAGTGTTTGATACTGTTTCTTGTGCCCCTTCATTTGTCGCGAACAGCCCTCCGACTAATGAAAATGCTACTAATAATGTTCTAATCATACTTGTTCCTCCTTGATTATTTGTTTACTACAAATTCATTATAGAAAATACAAGTGTAATGAATAGGTAAATTTTATGAAGATTATGTGAAGTAGAATATTCGTATTAATTTGTGTGTGTTACTATATATATAGGAAAGATAGGTGGAATTATGAATAAGACAATCCTTTTAGTTGAAGATGAAATATCTTTATTAAAAATATTAGAAGTGTATTTTGATAAAGAAGGTTTTAAAGTACTAAAAGCTGAAAACGGATTAGCTGCTTTAGAATTATTTGAACAACACGAAATCGACATTGCCTGTATCGACGTTATGATTCCATTTATTAATGGATTTGAAGTTGTTAAAGCGATTAGACAAAAGTCCGATGTACCAATTATTATGATGACCGCTTTAACAAGCGAAGAAAACCAGTTAAAGGGATATAACTTGGATATTGATGAATATGTACCAAAACCATTTAGCCCAACAATTCTTGTGGCTAAGGTTAAATCTATTTTAAAAAGGTATTCTGAAACAGTTCGAACAGATCATCACATTAATTATCAAATTGGTTTATTAGAAATAAACTTTGATAAGCGTGAGGTTTTAGTCGAAGGTACTGAGATAGAACTGAGTAAAACAGAATTTAATATGTTAGCGTACATGATTAAACATCAAGGTATTGCGATAGACCGTGTCACATTCTTAGATGAGATATGGGGAATGGATGTATATGTTGAAGATCGTGTGGTGGACACATTTATTAAAACATTACGTAAAAAACTTAAAGGAGCTAGTTCTTATATCAAAACAGTATTTGGTATAGGCTATAAGTTCGATGCTGATTAGAAACTCATTTTTAAACAAATTATTGTCAGGAATTATTGGAATCTTAATCCTGACATTATTAACGCAGTCATTTTTACAAAATAGATTTTATCCAACATATTTCAAATATCAAGTAATGCACAGTATCGAGACTGTAATTGATGAAATTCCGTTAAGAATGTCATTAACTGAAACATTAGCCCACATAGAAAAAATTACATCTGAAACAGGTACCATTTCAACTATTGTTTATAGTGAAGATTATCAAAACGGACTAAACAGTATTCCGTCAATTCAGATAGAAGATAACGCAGGAAATCAATACAAAGTATTTGTTCCAAAATTACCCACGACAATACCTGAAACTGATGCAGTTATATCCGGTTCATTCTTTAGATCAACAAATGGACAATTTTATGTACCTGCAAAGTTAGAAATAGATGGCCAAGTAGTATATGGCCAACGAAATCAAGTTCTAGCACAACAATTAGGCGAGTTTACAGATGTAATCGATACATCTAAAAGATATCCTTTAGAGGGAAAGTTGGTAGACTATAGTGTCATCAGTCTAACAGACTCTACAGATGTGCTACTTAACCAAGAACTAATCAATATCACTACTAGAAACACCTACGATATATTACAACTAGACAATGGATTCCGTTATGTATCCAAAGACGTTTACGGTAATGATGAGAACTTAGTATATCTTACAAAAGCGATCATTGATGGAAAATCACAAATCATCTTAACGATTTATCCACTAAGTACAATAAATTACATAACATGGCAAATGGCTAGAATCAATGTCTTCGTTATAAGTGTAGCTGCGATGTTCATCATCACAACAGTTACACTATTCTCAAGAAGAGTAAGTAAACCATTAGTTCACATAAATAAGGCAACTCAAAATTTCGCAAACTTTGATTTTAGTTTAATACCAGAATACGAGTCAGATGATGAAATAGGTACATTATCAAGAAACATCAATAAACTGAGTACTAGTTTACATACGACACTGACAGAACTTCAAGAAAAGAATCAAGCTCTTTCTGCTTCCTTAGAATTAGAAACTGAACGTGAACAAACTAGAAAAGACTTTGTTGAAGGAATCTCACATGAGTTAAAAACACCTTTAGCAGTTATTCAAGCAACAAACGAAGCATTGTCACTAGGTTTAATACCTAAAGATGAAACAAGTGAATATTACGAAACCATTAAAAAAGAAGTCGCTAAATCAAACAAGATTATGCAGGACATGATGAGTGTTTATCAAATCGATCAAGCAGATTATACTGCAAACTGGACCGTATTCAGTATGAAAGACTTAATCACTCAATCATTAGAATCACATATAATTCTAGCAGATACAAAAAACATAAAAATAAAGCAAACGATATTTGACGAACAAATCAAGGGAGATTTTGAAAAGTTGTCATTGGTTGTAAATAACCTATTATCGAACGCCGTTAAGTATGCTCCACAACAAACAGAAATTACAGTGAAGCATAGTGACGGGTATTTTGAAATTACAAATGATGGAGATATTCCTGAAGATTCCTTATCCTCACTGTTTGAACCATTCTATAGAGTAGATAAAGCTAGAGCTAGACAAGATGGCTCTACAGGATTAGGTTTATATATCGTAAAACAGATATTAACACAACACCAAGCAACATATGGTGTTACATCTGATTTTGGCAAAGTAAAATTCTACTTCCAATTAAAAAGGCTGATTCCTTAATCAGCCTTTTATGTTCTCATATTTTCTATCAATATCTTTAAAACGTGTTCATATCCACCTTTTGAATGTGGGATAGTACAGTTTGAACAATCCTTTACACCTTCATCAGTAAACTTTCCTCCACAGTCGTAATGATACAAAGGGCAATAACAAAACAAACAGTTAAAAAAGTCACCCTTTAGCTCATGACATGGAAAGTATTCACACTTATCATTTTTGAAGTATTTATAACTCATAGTAACACCTCTTTCTCACACATTATACTACACGAAACTACTACATACAATAATTTACAAATGATATAATTATGTGGTAACATATGATACGAGGTGGTAGTATGAGCATGATATTTAAATGTCTTTTATTTAAAGACTTTACACTGCAAGAAATAAACAATTTTTTTAGAAAATATCAGACCATCACTAGAACATATGAAAAAGGTGAAATCCTATTCCATCGTGGCGATGATTGTTCTTCTGTTGGGATTGTTGTTTCTGGATCTATTGATGTTGAAGAAATTGCTTCTGATGGATCAATTTACTTCTTAAACAAGTTAATATCAGGACATTTATTTGGAGAAGTTTTATTATACTCTAAAGAACATACATATCCAGCAACTTTAGTATCCGCTTCGGAAGTCGAAGTACTATACATCGACAAACACGAGTTGATACGGGCTCTAGGAGCACATAAAAAGTTATTGGTAAACTTCTTACACATAATGGCAAATAGAGCGTTAGACTTAAACAACAGACTGAAAGTATTAACAAAACCAAGTCTAAAAAGTAAAATTGCCGCTTATATTTTAGCGAACTCAAATAACGAAGATAGAGTGCCAATAGGAATGACAAAAGAAAAACTAGCGGACTACTTAAGTGTTCAACGACCTTCTTTATCAAGAGAACTGATAACGATGAAGGAAGAAGGGTTGGTCACATGTGATAGAAAGTACTTCTACATACTCGACCGTGAAGGATTAGAAAAACTATAGGAGCTTGCTCCTATTTTTTATGGACAAACAACAGCAAAAGAGTTACAATAATTTTTAGAGGAGTGATTATATGTTTAGAAAAATACAAAATGAGATTACCGTAGATGAGTTAAAAAAAATCAATAAAAAACACACGTTAATTATCGATGTAAGAAAACCAGAGGAATTTGAAGAAGTTCATATTCCAAACGCGATAAACGTTCCTAAAAAAGAGTTAATCAAAAATCCAGAACTACACATTACAGATAAAGCATATATCATTTGCCAAAGTGGTAGCAGATCAAAAAAAACTGTTAGAAGACTTCAAGGTAAATACGATGTAGTAAATGTAAAAGGTGGTACAAACGCCTATGGTAGAAACTTTGGTTTAATCCGAACACAAAAATTAGTAACAGAAAAGTCCAAAAAATAATTGGACTTTTTTATATACTATTTCCGGCCACGTAACCTGTAGTTAATGCAATCGTGTGGTTATATCCACCTGTTATCCCTTGTAAGTTTAAAACTTCTCCTACGATGTATAGATTAAACATCACTTTTGATTCCATCGTTTTTGGGTCAACATCTTTTAAGTCTACTCCACCGCCAGTTATAAAGGCATTTTCATATCCTTTTAGACCAGTAACAGTAACTTTAAATCTCTTAATACCTTCTACAAAACTAGTTAATGACTTTTTACTTATCTCTGTTGCATTTTTATTTACCTCATAAGTAGTTATTAAATGTTCAACCAATCTTTTTGGTAAATATTTTAACAAGAAGTTTTTGCCTTCCTTTAAATAGCCATTACGAATATTTTCAATAGATTCATCTGGAATCAAATCAATAAACACTTCATTATTCTCTTCTAAACCAAAATGAACATCCTTTGAAATATTTAAGACAATTGGTCCACTAATCCCAAAATGGGTAAATATCATACTACCTCTGAATGATTTACTTCTGTAAATAATATTCACATCAGGAAGTGTTAATCCCTGTAGCACTTTTGATTGAATAAATGAATCATTCGAAATGATAGGTGTATTCATTGGATATGTTGATACAATTTTATGTCCCAGATTTTTAGCAAATTCAAATCCATCACCCGTAGAACCTAGTTTTGGGTAACTTTTTCCACCGGTAGCTAAAATAACAATTCTAGATTTATACGTATTTTTATTTGTTTTTGTAACAAAGTCATAACCTTCTTTTTCAATAGAGAGAACTGTTTCAGTTAATACATCAACTTTATCCAATTCCTGTACCATACAGTTTAAAATATCTTCTGCTTTTTCACTTGCAGGGAACATTCTATTATTGTCTTCTTCCTTTAATGGAACACCTCTTGACTCAAAAAAGTGAACAATATCAAATGGACCAAATGAACTTAATCCCTTATATAAGAAACGATCACTAATACCAGTCATAAATTCTGAATTTGATTTTAGATTGGTGATATTACATCTACCCCCACCAGAAATTAATAACTTCTTACCAAGTGTTTCATTTCTATCAATTAGTGCAACCTTTTTGCGGTTACTAACCTGTATAGCTGCCATCATCCCAGCAGGACCTCCACCAACTACTACTACATCATACATTTCCATTAGGTTCACCATAATTCCCTTCAACCTATTATAGCAACTCTTTTATGAAAAGATAGATGTTACAAAACGAATTATTCTTTTAAAAAAGTCGGATTCTACCAAATGATCTTCAACAGTATATCTGTACTCCTTTCCATCGGATAAGTACACTCTTTCTAACTGTTCCTCCTCTGGGATGTGTATCTTAAACCAATTAGCCTTTCTATCAAATAGATTTGTTTTATCTCTTTCAATATAATACTCATCTGCACTCCTAAGCTCTCCATCAATGACTACATACATAATATCCATACTTGAGATATCAACTTTAAATTCTAATAAATACACACCATCAATATGTTCAATGTTAACTTCAGGCATTTCTTCAGGGTCTACATAACCAGTAAAGATAACATCTGAATATACAGGTGTGATTTTATCGTCCCATTCCACTTCTAAGTGATGTAAGTATAAGGATATCTCTGGCACTTCTCCACTAGACACTTTAATAGATTCCATATAGTCACCTACAATAAAGGTTACTGTGTGTTCATCCAAAGAAAACTCTGCTTCAAATCCTCTTTCCGTTTCAATCCACCCCGTAAAGATAAATCCTTCCTTTGTAGGAGGAGCAGGTTCTTGTGCACATGGTAAAGTGATTCTTTCTTCTTCTATCCAGTACGTATTGGTACATATTTTTTCTACTTCAACAGTTATATCTTTATACACATATACCTCTTCAAACTGATAGCCTTCTATTTGAGGGGCGATTTGTCCGTACTCTACTTCAACTGAATGAACTATTTTATCCTCAAGTAAATAGGTAACTGTATAGGAATACGGTTTATACTGTGCAATTATTGTAATCTGACCTTTGATATTTTCATAACTACTATTCCACCCGGTAAAAATATATCCTTCTCTACTTGGTGTAGGTGGGATGGCATCTTCTGCATGAGGTATGTATTGTTCACTTAAAATAGTCATGTCATAATTCATGAACGTTACTTTATAAGTGTTCTTTTCAGTGATTGCTGTTACGATTATATGCTCCGTTACTTTTTCAGTAGAGTGAGACCATCCTACAATCGTTAACCCTTCTATTTCAACTTCCGGTGGTTCCACGGTACCATTATGACGAACTGTAGTTGAATATAGTTCTCTATCTTGATACATAAACACTACTGTATATTGGTTTTCTTCATAACCAGCAACTAAAGTTATATTATTTGTGATGATTAATGAGTCAGACCATCCAGTGAAGTGATACCCTTCTCTAAGTGGTTCAGGAAACATCGCGCTATCACCATGGGATACCGTTCTTGTACCTAAGACAGTACCATCATATTGTAGAAATGTTACAGTATACTCATTCGCATCATATTGCGCCTGAATTGACATATCCGATTGAATATTACAATAATCTAAATCCCAGCCGATTAAGGTATGTCCTTCTTTTTGTACTTCTGGAGGTGTCGCACATCCACTAAAGGAAACGAGTTCTTGTTTTAATAATTCCTCTCCATCATAAAAAGATACAGTATAAGTGAGTGGTTCATACATTAAAACTACAGTTTTGTTTTCATATACCTCACTACAATTTTCACTTAAACCTATAAACTCATATCCTTCTCTTTCTGGAATAACTGAGGAAGCACTTTCACCGTATGCAACCGATTCTTCTAAATAAACACTTCCATCATAATCAATCATTTTTACAATAAACATTTGTACATCTAATATTGGTTTAATGATTAAGTGATTTTTTACAGCACTATAGTTTTGATCCCATCCTAAAAAGGTATACCCTTCCTTGGTGTAGGTCGGGGGGGTTGCGCTTTCTAAGTAGATAACTTCTTCTGTTTTTAATAAATTCCCCAAATCATCCTGGAAAGAAACTGTATAGACATTAACGGAAAAAACGGCATTAATTGTAATATCTGCCACAACGTTTGAGAAGTCTTGGTCCCAGTTTAAAAATGTGTGTCCTTCTTTGGTCACCTCAGGAGCAGTAGCAGCTTCACCGTATGGGACTTCTTCTACCTTAACTACATCATCAACCATAAAGGTCACTGTGCTTGTATTCTCATCATAGACAGCTAGTATGTCTCTTGTACTTTTAATATTTGTATAACTTTGATTCCAGTGAGAAAATGTTTTGCCATCTACTTCAGGAGGAGTAGGCGGAGTTACTGAACCGTTATAGTTCACAACTGCACTTTTTAACACATTCCCCTCTTCATCTAAGAATCGTACCGTAAATGTTTTTATAGAATATTCAGCGAACAACGTTCTATTCGACGTTACATTTATGTAACTACCACTCCACCCTGTAAAATCATATCCTGTTCTAGCTGGTGTAGGTGGGTTACCTGTTCCTCCTTCTGGTACACTCTCCTGTTTTAAAAGGTTTCCATTGTAATCCATATAGGTTACGGTATACGTAGTGCTTGAATATACTGCATACACATTCAAGTCTGATGTAACACTAGAAAAATTTTTACTCCACCCTTCAAACTCATATCCTTCTTTTGTAGGAGCACTTGGAGCGTTAGCTGCATCATTGTCTCTAACACTTTGTGTAGATAACAATGTGGTTCCATCATAAAAACGCACTGTATGATAAACAAAATATTGACTGTATTGTGATGGGTTTTGTAAACAAGCTTGATATGCATTAATCCCTAACTCCGGTAAAACAAAATATTGGCAATCATCTGCATTTGCTTTTACATCTGGAGTAATTAAAAATATAAACGATGTTAATACTATTAAAAAAATTTTCTTCATCATTCGTCACCTCTTTAATATGTTTGTCATAAAGTAAAGATTTACTTATCTTGAAATAAATTTTTAGACAACATATACTAAAAAGGGGGGATTACATGATAAGAATAATTCAAACTGAAGATGCTGAAGTAATTTCAAAAGCCTTTCAAAAGCAAGGATGGAATAAACCATTAACACAGTACCTTGATTATGTAAGAAGAAATAAAAATGGAGAAATTGTGACCGTAGTCTGTTTTATCGATGACGAGTTTGCTGGATATGGTAATTTATTCTTTAAGTCTAACCACATACCATTTTTAAAATATAATATTCCTGAAATCGTAGATTTAAATACACTGATAAAGTTTAGAAACAAGGGAATCGCATCCAAAATTTTAGATACTCTAGAAAAAGAAGCGTTTAAGGTGAACGATAAGGTTGGTATTGGTGTTGGTTTAATAAAGGATTATGGTCCTGCTCAAAAATTATATGTAAAAAGAGGCTACATCCCAACAGTGGATGGAGCGTATTACTCAAATAAACAGATAAACTATTTTGATTCAATTAAAGCTGATGATGATTTGGTTTTGTATTTTACAAAAAAAGTGGACAAATAATGTCCACTTTTAGATTAATCCTAATAGCCAAGCTTGACCAACCACTACAAATGAAATCAATACAATCATGATCCCTACAAAGATCCAAATCTTCTTGCGGTTTGCAACAATCTCTTCCGTTGTCTTCCAGTTAAAGAATACCAGGTCTCCTTCGTCTCTACGGTATTGATCCATAGCATCGTATAAATCCATTTCTGTTGGTAAGTTATAACCATTTCTTCTTAACAATTCTCTGTAGAAATATTCCTCATATTGATATAGTTTACGAGAGATCCCATTTTCAATGACTTCCATCTCATATCTTAAGGGAAGTTCTTTCATGTCTCTAGTTTTCGCTTTTTCAACTCTTTCTTTTGTTACTCTTAATATATACTGAGCCACTTCAGTTGTAACCCATGCATCATACGTTATATTATCATTCATAGTACAATCCTCCATCCTAATTTTATCATAAAGAAAAAAAAGCGCACTGCTGTACGCTACTTATTTTACTTACTATAATGTATTCTTTTAGCATCAAATCTGTTCTCAAATCTAAATGCCTCACTTTTTTCTGGATACCCCAATGCAACAGCTGCAAATGGCATAAGATTGTTTGACAAATGGAATGCGTTTTTAAAATAACTCACACGTTCTTTGCTTGGTACAATTGCCAACCACACACTACCAATTCCTAAGTTTGTCGCTTCTAGTAACATATTTTGTGTTGAAGCACTTAAGTCCTGTTGCATGTTCTCAGGAAAACGACAACGATCCAAGTTTCCTAATACAACAATAGTAGCTGCAGATGACCCAATTGGTTTTGCGTAAGAACTCATATCTGAGGCCTTTTTTAAATCTTTTTTATCCTCTATGACTAAAAACTCCCATGGTTGTTGATTCCCAGTACTTGGTGCTTGCATCCCTGCTCTTAGGATCAACTCTAGCATTTCAGTCGATATTGGTTTATCTGAGAAGTTTCTTACACTTCTTCTTTGGTTTATTACTTTCATTTACTTCACCCCTAGCGAAGAATAGTTTACACTAGTTTTTCTTTTTTCTCTAGATAAGGATAAAGAATTCTTTGTGAAACCGCATTCAAAAAGCAACCTATTGGTTGCTTAGTCTTCTTTAAAAAATTCATGCTCTAATATACTCATCATCACATCTGAATAATATACTCCGTCTATCAAAGCACTATCTCTTTCGATCCCTTCTTTAACAAAACCTATTTTCTTATAAGAACGAATCGCTCTAGCATTAAACTCCAAAACTCTTAAATCCACACGATGAAGATTTAACTCCTCAAACGCGAATTGTAATACAGCATTTCCAACTTTTGTACCTATACCATATCCATATAGTGATTCATCAAAAATACCAATCGCAAAACGAGCACGTTTATCCGCTTTTTGTACAAACAATCGAACTGTACCTACCATTTCATTATTATAGATTATCATCCATTCGTATTCTCTTTTCGACACAGCCTCAAACCAATCTTTCGCATCTTGCATTGTATAGGTAGGAATGGTTTCCATACTTCCACCACACATTTTTCGAAACTCTAAAGGTCTTCCATGTTCAAATCGTTTTTGGATATCATCAAATAATGGCTTTCTTAAATATAGGTTTACATCTAAATCTAATCGTGGTGCGATATTTTTCATCTAAATCACCTCCTACAATAAGTATAATGAAATTTAGAAAAAAAATAAACACCTCAGTAGGGAGGTGTTCACTATTATCTATGCATCTTTTTTGCTAAATAGCATCTTAATTCGTTTCCCTTACGTAATATAATTCCTAATCCTATCAGAGGTAAGACAGAGATTAATACATAGTAAGACCAAGTAGGCCTCCACGAAAACCCCAAATAATCTGCAACCAAAGCATCTGTTAATAACGCAAATATTGAAACAAACCCTAATAATACGATTGTTACCCCAATCGTATCGTGCACCATAATTTCTACCATAAAATACATTATAAGTGTAGCGACTATTAATGCTACAAATGCAGGAAGGATAATGCCCATCATAACAGTGGGGTTATTCACTGCTAAATATGTTACCAAAAATGCTAATGAAAATCCTACCCCATAATAGGCACTAATTGGGATTCTGTTTTTTATATCTTCTTTTTTAAATAACCCTGTTAAAATAATCCAAGAGATAAACAAACCTACCATAGGGTAGATACTCCATGTAATATTGTAGTTCAACACAAAATCAATTGAACCGACTAGTACCGCGGATATAATCCCGATAAAAGAATAGGTTTTGTAAAAGTTTATACCTCTTGCTAAAAGAGGTTTCCAAACAATTAATACCACAAACAATGTTGCAGTAACAATCAAAGACCATGTTAATCTATTAGATACATTTAAATCAATCACGATACATAACATTGATGATAACAACAATAACACCGTCATTACCCTTGACATAAACAACTGAATCACTTTTTTGTTTGTATTTTCAGCATTTGTTTTATATACAGGATAATCTCTATTTTCTTTAATATTTTTATTTGTTAACTTTGTTCCACAAAGAACACATTCTTCATGATAGTCTTGTAACTTTACTCCACAACTAGAACAATACATTATAACACTCCTCTATTACTTGTTACAGAAACCTTTGCACCCATTTCAACAAGTCTTCTTAAAACATGTCTTTCTATAAAAGCACCTTCTACATTTCTAGAAAATGTCACATTTAACTTTCCATTAAATCCGATAGCTGTACAAGCTCGTTTTTTTGCCCTTGCAGGACCTACCATAACATTCACATCCTCAACAAAAGGCATCATCTCATCCGGCAATCTAAACAATCCAACATTTGAAATCACACTCGTAAACTGTTTCCTACTTTGGGTTCTTCCAATGTATTGGACAATCAGATTTTTTATGACCAACGGAATACTTGAGATAAACTTACTACTCGCCAACTTCACATTATCCATAATCATTCGTTCGACAGATTCCTGTGATAAATTTTCAATCATATATTTTTTTACAACTTTTATTATCTCTTCAAACGTTCTCGTTTGGTTTGGATCTACTTTCGGTACCACGAACATTGTAAAATTTCTCATGCAGGGTACTTTATGATATTGTCTTAAGTTTACAGGGACACTGATTGCCACATTTTTATGATGTTTCTTTTTCTCAACTTGAATATCTTGAAGTCGCATTGCAGCTTCCATAAATAATACAATCAATAACTGTGTAATTGTAATATCATATTCCTTACTAATGTTCTTTAATCCATCCATATCAACAGACCCTGTAACAACTACAGTCTCTCCATACGGGAGATTCTTTTCCAAAAATTGATAAGACTTAAAGCTGTTAAACAACATTCTCTCTTTTTTCTCTTTTGGTAAAGAAATATTCTCAGCAGCACTTAAAAACGCATCTTCTGCTTCTCCTGGCAGCAAATCTGCTTGAATATCAAATATTCCTGTTAAGTTCTTCTGAACCTTGCCTTGTAAGAATAAATACTGATGTGCTAGACATTTAAAAAATTCTAAAGCACCTCCACCATCTGTTAATGCGTGGAAAAACTCTATTACTATATTTTTGTTGAAGTACTTCACTCTGAACAAATATCCATTGTTTAAGTGAGGATTTAATCTATCACTTGGTTGATTTGAATCAGGCCATATAATGACATCACGGTCATTATGCTCTAAATAATACCAGAAGAATCCTTTTTGCATTGATACTTTGTAATATGGAAACCTAGGAAGAATGTTTACTAATGCTTCTTTTAATACTTCCTTATCTACTTCCTCAGTCATCGTCATTACGATTCTAAATGTATTGGGATTATCAGCAGACTCTAAAATTGGAAACACTTTGGCTGATACATCTAGTGGATACCATGTTTTATTTTCTTTTACTATACTACTCATCATTTCACCTTTACTAACAGCACAATAGTTTCCTTTCTTGTACTAATTTTATGAAAGAACACTGTCAAATACAATCTTTTTGCCAAAACTAACAGTAGACAAATTATTTGGTTTGATTACTATTTGGCTATTTTAAACACAACTTTCACAAAAACAACTACTTTACTTTGCTTAGTACTATACTTTTTATAGTACTGTCTATAGTATAATTAAAACAACCACTCCTGTCAATTTTTTCATAAAAAAAAGCAGATTTTGAATCTGCTTTCTCATTTATTCTTCAAGTTCTTCTTCTGGTTCCGGGTCTGGTTCTACTTCTTCAACCTCGTCATCATCTAAGTCTTTTCCAACTACACCACTTTCACTAATTACTGGTAACAAGTTGTATTCTTGACCTTGGCCTTTTCTTACGATATTGATATCAAAAACAAATGTTGTAACTTCATCTTCCGAAATCTCAAATGTGTTATTAATTTGAAGTTTATTACTTGGAACTGTGATATATGCTTCTTCTCCAGAGACTGTTTGTGCGTCCACCTTAGCTACATGCAACTCTACTTTTGTATAAGTACCTGGAGCAATTTCTGTTTCTAACACTTCCGTTGATAAAGCACCAACTAGTTGAGTAAGATCCACTGTTACATCAATTTCTCTTTCTTCGAAATCACCTTGATCCGTAAATAGTCTCATTGAATCAATCGTAACATTTAAATATTCAAAGTCAGCAATATCTGCAGGCGCATCTGAAATCAATAATCTAAAGTTTGATTCCTCTTTACTTGTAGATGTAGTACAACCTACAAGAGCAAAAACAGTTAATAGTACTAAAGCAAAACTTAAAACCTTTCTCATTTCTCTTTCCTCCGTTATCTTTATTCTCTTCTATTAAATCATATTTCATAAATAATTGTGTAGAAATTCAGAGTAAAGGGTTATATCCCCTTTACTTATAAACAATTAAAATATTCGTTTTATTGGCAGTTTATAGAATATGTATTATATTTTCTTCATTTTATCATTTTCCATGAATTATAAATAGCGTTACAAAATAAAAAAACAGATTCATAAATAGAATCTGTTTGGTTTAATAGTGGCAGGGGAGACAGGAGTTGAACCCGCCTAGACGGTGTTGGAGACCGTTGTATAACCGCTTTACTACTCCCCTATATACTGCTTAAATATTATAGCAAACCATAACACCTAAATCAATATTAAATTCACTTTTAAAAAAAGAAAAAAGACCTAATCAAATTAGGTCTTTTAGAGAAAGGTATTCTGGCATGAATATAACCTTTATATTATTCTTCTTCTGGATCTTCTTCCTCAGTTTCTTCTTCTTCTGGTTCTTCCTCTTCCTCTGGTTCTTCTTCCTCTTCCTCTGGTTCTTCTTCCTCTTCTTCGAATTCTGCTTCTGAATCATATTCTTCTTGTAAAGATACAATTCTTTCTTCGATAAGGATGATTTCTTCCGGAGTTAATTCAGGTTTTTGTAACTCTTCGTTTAAGAATTCCATTAAAGATTCAAATGTAACTGTTCTATACATCTCTTTTAATCCTGAAGTCATTTCCTCATGAGCTTCGATTTCTAAGATTAGTTCTTCTAATTCTTCTAAGTACTCGGTAGTCTCTTCTGTATTTTCATCACCTTTAGCTTCTAACTCAGCTAACTTGATAACATATTCATCTACTAGTTCTTGTAGCTTTTCTTGAAGTTCAGCAAAGTCTTCTTCTGCTTCAGTTTCCATCTCTACTTGCTCTTCTAGATATTCTTCCAAAAACTCCGCAATTTCTTCTAAGAATTCATCGTAGTCCTCTTGCGTATCTTCGATAACATCTAATAGATCTTCTTCCCCATCTTCTGATAAATCAACAGCATTTAATCCTGAGTTTAATTCAGCTAACATTTCTTCATATTTTTCAATTACTTCATCTTTTAAAGCATTCGCTTCTTCTTCAGTAGTAATTTGATCAAATTTATCTTCGAAGTATTCTTTTAATCCTTTTGATAAGATTTTATTTGCCTCATGTGCTGCCTTCTCAGCATCTTCATGAGCTTCTTCCATTGATTCAGCAACTGCTGCTTCAATTTCATCTTCTATTTCTTCAACATCTGCAGTGTACTCAGTTTCTAGTTTTTGGATTTCTTCAATCAAACCGGCGATATCTTTTTCTAGATCAAGGATATCTTCTTCTAAATCACCGATTTGTTCCTCTAGAACTTGAATTTCCGTTTCTGTTAACCCACTAGTTGTCAGTTGTCCTTGTAATTCTACTAATTGGTTTTCTAATTCAATTAAACCAGATTGAGCAGCCGCTAATTCAGCTTCTAACTCAGCTAATTCTTCTTGGTATTCTTCTTCTAATTCAACTAACTTATCATAAGCCTCTTCTACATCATCTTCAGCATCATTCTCTGCTTGATTTCTTCTATTCGCATTTTCTTCAGCTTTTTCTTTTGCCTCTTGTGCTTTTTCTTTTGCTTCTTCTATTGCTTCTTCTTGATCTTCAATTGATTCATAATATTCTTCTAATGCGTCTTGAAGGTCTTCCAAAGACATTTCTAATAACTCTTCAGGAGTTAATTCAACTAACCCACTTAATGTCTCTATAATTTTTTCTCTGTCTAACTCTTCAACTTCTTCACTTGCTTTTTCTTTTACGCCATCATCTTGGATTTTATAAAAGTCTTTTAAAACATCTCTTAACTCTTTTGTTTCCAATACTGCAATTTCTTCAATCGTTAACAATTCATGTTCTAAAATTTCTTCCACCAATTTAGCACGTACAACTTCTTGTCCGTTTTCTGATTGCTCATTTTCTTCAGCCATAACTTCCTGGATTGAAATTCCATATGAAGTTTCTAGGATATCTTTTAATTCATCAACTTTCATTAAAGCTAATTCATCAATATCGTCTATAGTATATTCACCAGCAACAATAATTGCTTCAATTAATTTTGCTTTTGCTTGAGAGATAACTGAAGTTTCTGTATCTAAGATTTCTTTATATTTGTTCATTACAGTTTCTAACTCTTTCCCTAGTTTTAGAGCCTCATCTGCAATTGCTTGCTGTAATTCTAGTTCCAATTCATCATTATTTTCTCCATCCTCAGATTGGATAGAAACTAAGATTGTATCTTCTTCTAATAAGAAACCTTGTCCCTCTGCTGCATCTAAAATACTTTCAACCATTTCATCTAAATCAGTAATTGTAAGATCTACATCCAACAATAAAGCTTCTGCATCGGCATTTAATGCTTCGACACTAATAACCTCCTGATTGTCATCCAGGTTTATGATTAACCCAGGGTTGATATCAATTGTAACTACAGATGCTAATGTTGGAGCAGTGTTTCCTCCTAAATTACCAAACTGTAATACTATAGCTAATACAGCTACCGCCAAAATTGACGCAAATGATAATCCTCTTCTCACATTAAGGTTAGAGAAGATTCCTCTTTTTTCAAATTCCATATGTTGTTTTATGTCTTCCGCTTTTAACTCAGATGTAACATTTAAGTCTTTTCTTAATCTTTTTTCTACTTTTTTCATATTAGACCTCCAATTTAGCCCTTAGCTTTTTCATCGCCTCACCATATTTCCAGGTGATTGTTCCAATAGGTTTCTGCAACCCCTCTGCTATTTGTTTATGTGTAAAGTTTCCAATAACATACATCATTACTATTTCAAGTTCATCCTCGTCTAATACTTGAGTCATATCATGTATTAGCAATGATTCTTTGTCATTACTCTCTTCATTAAAAAGATATTCACTTTCTTCTTGGTCTACGTATTGATGTCTCGATTCTTTTTTAATATAATTGATCGTTTTGTTTCGAGCAATCGTTAATATCCAAGATAAAAAGTTATTACTTTCGTACTGATGAATCTTTTCATATACTGTAATGTATGTATCTTGAAGGATATCATCCGCTACAGTTTGATTTTTCACCTTAGAATAAATGAAATAGAATAAGTAATCTCTTGTCATTGTGAATAGTTCGTCAAATGATCTTTCTGATCTTTTTTTTAAACCATTCGCTACTCTTTCAAGTTTTTGTTTGTCAATTTTCCCCATGTCATTTCTCCTTACTTTATAAACAACTTGCTAAGTGTTTTTATTGGTCTTTTTTTTATTATACAAAAAGAAGAGAGAAAAATCCCTCTTAACAATTCTTTGAGTGCGTTAAAGCACTTAAATAAATCTCTTTAATATGTTGGTCCTTTAAAGAATAAAAGATTGTAGAACCTTCTCTTCTAGATATTACAACACCTTCTTTTTTCATTTTACTTAATTGATGGGAAATACTAGATTGTGTCATATCCATAACTACTGCTATATCACACACACACATTTCATGTTGACTTAATAAATCCACAATTCTTAGTCTTGTTGGATTTCCCAGTACGTTAAAGAGTGTCGCTGTTCTTTCTACAGAAGTCATATCTGTCATCTTTGTCTTTACTTCATCCACAATCTCTTGATGAACAATTGATACATCACATTTTAAGTTTTCCATACAATCCTCCTATTTACGCAAAATTCTTAAAGAATTTAACACTGCGATTAATGAAACTCCAACATCCGCAAAGATAGCCATCCACATACTAGATAGTCCTACTCCACCAAGTGCTAAGAATGCCAATTTAATACCTAATGCAAAAACAATATTCTGCAACACAATTTTTTTAGTTCTAAATGCAACTTTCATAGATTGATACATTGTATTAAGCGAATCATCCATAACTATGACATCTGCCACTTCAATCGCTAAGTCAGAACCCTTCGCACCCATTGAAATACCTACATCAGCATTAGCAAGTGCTGGTGCATCGTTTATCCCATCTCCAATAAACATGCTTGTTTCTTTGAATGAATCCATATAATCTAACTTTTCATCTGGTAACAAACCTGATTTATAATCAATTCCTAATTCAGTAGCTACTTCTTTTGCCACATCGTCTTTATCACCAGTTAACATATGTACTGATATCCCTAGTGATTTAAATCCATTTATTGCTATATGAGATGAATCTTTAATTTGGTCTTTAATTAATATATACCCTAAATAACTATCGGTTGCAACATACAATACAGTTCCGTTGATCTCAGGAACTTCGAAACCAAAGTCATTCATTAGTTTTTTATTTCCAACAAGAAGTTGTTTTAATTGAAACTTTGCTTTTAAACCATAGCCAGCTAATTCCTCTATATCACTCACTTCATATACCTCGCTCTTGTAGTAACTCGTTATCGCATTGGCAATTGGATGAGTTGAGTACTTTTCTAAAGAAGCGGCTAATTTTAATACTTCTTCACTTGAATAATCAGTTACTTCAAAGTTACCTTTTGTTAAGGTTCCTGTTTTATCAGTAAATAGATGTTTTACTTTTGTTAATGTTTCTAAATGATTTGAACCTTTATACAAAACACCTAATGAAGCATTTTTACCAATACCAGCAAAATAAGATAAAGGTATTGATAACACTAATGCACATGGACATGAAATTACAAGGAATATTGCACCTCTATATAAATATTCATTAAAGTTTGCTTGGTTGATTAGTGTTGGAATCAATACCAACATTGCAGCAATAATCGCCACTGCAGGTGTATAGTATCTAGCAAACTTTGTAATAAACTGTTCAGTTTGAGACTTGTTTGCAGTAGAGTTTTCAATTAGGTTAATAATTTTATACAGTGTTGAGTTTTCATATGTTTTATTAACCTTAACCTCTAGTACAGCTCCGGTGTTAATTGATCCAGAAATAACACTACTTCCCTTCTCAACATCCACAGGTACACTTTCACCAGTGATCTGTGCTGTATCAACACTAGATGTACCCCTAACTACTACCCCATCAACTGGAACCATTTTACCAGTTGGGATTAACATTACATCTCCAATCTCTAACTCCTCAGGTTCCTTTTTATATTCTTTTAATCCTTTAACAACTGTTATTGTATCAACTTTTAAGTTTACTAAGTTCTCAATTTCAGCTTTTGATTTTTTAACAGCTCTTTCTTGGAAATATTCACCTACACTATAAAATACTAATACAGCAATCCCCTCAACATATTCGTGAATATAAAATGCTGCTAGTGTTGCGATAAACATTAATGTGTTTTCATCAAAGAATGTTTTATTTAAAATACTATTAACTGCTTTTCGAATAATCTTATTAGCAGCCATTAGATATCCAATATACATACCCCATACAGAATCCATAAAGAATGCTACAAAAAATACCACCAAACCAATTAACAATACTATTCTTGCATAATCTGTTTTCTTCTCTATTTTCTTTTTATTTTTATAATATACAGTAACACCATCTTCAATTGAATCAACAATCTTAGTTATACTTTTTAAGAACTCATCATCATTCTGTTTTTCATTTGTTGTAACTGTCATTATTTGTGCGGCAAGATTATAATTTGCCTCTTCTACTTGTTCCATATTTCTTACTGATTTTTCTATTTTACCTGCGCAATTTGTACAAAGTAAATTTTCCATCACAATTTTGTAAGTCATACCCTCGTCCTCCTTATATGAACATTTACTCATATTTACATCTCTATTATATGAGCATTTGTTCATATATGCAATACATATAATAAAAAAAGTGAAGATTATTTACTCTTCACTTTAAATCTCAGTGTTGTTTTTAATTTCTCTGGTGTTACCCTACTCGGATCTGTTATATAAATCTCCTTATGCATTTTTCCTGTTCTAGCAAACCCATTGTTTAAGCTAAACTGTTCCATTTCATTAAACGTGGCAGGCTCATCATCATAACTTCCTATATGAATAGTAGTACAACTTAACCCTTCTTTGACTTGTTCAAACTTCACCTCATTAAGTACAGCTGATTTCTTTTTTTCAAATGTAAGTTTTTGATAATACTTAAACAAATCTAAATCAACAAACTCTGGTTGACGGATCACTAATTTATACCTCATCAAGTGTTTCAACTCAACTACTGGTACTCCCTGTTGATACAATCTTCGTCCCTCTTGGTTAAAATCCCATTCTCCTTCTAAAGGAAAAACAGTATAATCATAAAAACCTTCCTTGTTTTTAAGGTTCATTTTTAAAGCGTAAGAGATTGCGTATAATGCTCCAACACATTCAGAAAACCTTTCGTCTCCTGGTGTTCCCTCTCCCTCTATCGTAATGAAATTGTACTCAGGAACTTCAATCACTTGTATACCTTTCGGTAAATAAACCAATTTATCTCTTTTTCTCCATTCGTATTTCATCGACTCACCTCGTGTTAATTTTACACTAGAACACGAAATAATGGTATCAAATCGAGATATAACCATTTGGGAAATACAAACAAGGTTCTATCACTGAATATGGCTCAAAACAATAACATATAAAAACACCCTAAAAAGTAGAGTGACACTTTGTATCTAGTGTCTACTATTTAGAGTGCATTTTATTGGTACTTTTCTTTATCTTATACTTTCTAAACCTTTGATTAAATATGTTTTTACCTTTTTATCATCATAATAGTTATCAAAAGTACCTTCATAACTAACAGATCCATTTCTACCTACTTCTACAACTTTAGTCGCTACAGTAGAAAGTAATGAGTGGTCATGACTTGTTAAAACAAGAGGACCATTAAAAGCTAACAACCCATCATTTACCGACTGGATCGACTCTAAATCTAAATGGTTTGTTGGTTGATCAATTAATAGTGTATTTGCTTCTGCCATCATTAGTTTAGAAAACATACAACGCATTTTTTCTCCACCAGATAACACTTGTACTTTTTTAAACGGTTCATCTCCACTAAATAACATCTTACCTAAAAATCCTCTTAAATAACTCTCACTATCATCTTTGGAAAACTGACGCAACCATTCAATCATATTAAGTTTATTCTTATTAAAATAGTCATTATTATCCACAGGTAGATAAGCTCTTGTGGTAGTTTGTCCCCATTTGATAGTACCCGTGTCTGGTTCAAGTTCACCAGCAAGTACTTTTAATAATGTAGACTTTAAAAGGTCATTTTTACCCAATAATGCTACTTTATCATTTTTATTAACGATAAAAGACACATTCTCAAAAATCTTTTTACCATCTACAGATGCAGAAAGGTTTTCTACAGTCAAAACATCTTTTCCTAATGTTCTTTCTGATCTGAACCCTATGAATGGGTAACGTCTAGAGGAAGGGGTAATTTCATCTAGTTTAATTTTTTCTAGTGATTTTTTTCTAGAAGTTGCTTGTGATGATTTTGAAGCATTCGCACTAAATCTTGCAACAAAGGCTTCTAATTCTTTAATCTTTTCTTCTTTTTTCTTATTAGAGTCTTCCATTAACTTTCTCGCTAACAATGATGATTCTCTCCAGAAATCATAGTTCCCAGGATATAGTTTTGCCTGTCCAAAATCAATATCTACCATATGAGTACATACCTTGTTTAGGAAATGTCTATCATGTGACACAGTGATAATTAAGTTCTCATACCCTAATAAAAAATTTTCTAACCAACGTATTGCACTAAAGTCCAAGTGATTGGTTGGCTCATCTAATAATAGAATATCTGGTGTACCAAACAATGCCTGGGCAAGTAGAATTTTCACTTTATCCTTACCAGCTACTTCACTCATCATCTTATCAAAGTTGGATTTATCCACACCTAACCCGTTTAATAGTTTTTCAGCTTCTGTTTCAGCATTCCAACCATCTAGTTCAGCGAACTCCATTTCTAACTCAGATGCTTTAATTCCATCTTCATCAGAAAAATCTACTTTACTGTATAAAGCATCTTTTTCTTTCATTACTTCATATAATCTTTTATGTCCTAATATTACAGTCTCAACGACATTAAACTCTTCATATTCAAAGTGATCCTGTTTTAACACAGCCATACGGGAACCTTTGTCGATCACAACAGTACCCTTTGTTGACTCTTTGTCACCTGACAACACTTTTAGAAATGTTGATTTACCTGCTCCATTGGCACCAATAACGCCATAACAGTTTCCTTTTGTAAACTTTAAATTTACGTCTTCAAATAGTTTTTTATCTGAAAATACTAAGTCTAAATTTTGAACTTGTATCATTTTAATCCCTCTTATATCTTTTCCTTACTTCTAAATTCCTTAGGAAATATACTCACAATTACTTATTATACATTATATCCTTTAAGAAAAAAGAGTTGTTTACGTTTTCAAAAACATATTTTACTTCTTTTTCACAAGATAATCATCAGTTACGCTTTATTATCTCTCCACTTCAAAAAAATACTACAGTGCAGCGTTAAAAAAAATAAAAAGCTAGAAGCTTTTTATTTTAATTTTAATACGATATACATTTTTGATGAAGGATCAGTCATGTTTATGTTTATAGGATATTCCTCATAGTCTAAAACATAATCAATATTTTGATTTAGACTTCTCACAAAATCATAAATTTTCGGAATAACACCTTCAAACAATTCCTTTACTGTAATTTCAACTTTTATAAACTTACCAGGAGGTAATGTTACAGTAACAAACCCCTCTTCCTCAAAGAAATAGTCTATTTGACCCATAGCGTAGTAGTCAAACTCTTTTGTTTCACTAAATTGACTATTGTATGTTTCTAACCCAATGAATGGAGCATTAAGAAATGGAATGTGTGTATTCTTAGATGAAAAATCACGCCACAGTTCAGATATTTTCATCTCTTCAGGCTTGTTTAAATTTACTGTTTTCTTTAAACCAATAAAATGTCTTTCCTCTAATTCCACAATGTCATATTTCACAATGTTCACCTCCAGTTCTATTATACCAAAAAAAGCCCACAACTAATTGTTGCGAGCTAGTTCCTTATTTTGTAATAACTGTACCTGTTAATCCTTTTAATCCATCTTTAGCTTTCTCTAATGATGTAATTAAAGCTTTTCTTCCTTGTTTTGAATCAGCAAATTGAACACAAGCTTGTACCTTAGGTAACATACTACCTGGAGCAAAATGTCCTTCTGAGGCAAATTTAAGTGCTTCTTCTGGAGTAATGTTTTCTAACCACTGTTCATTATCTTTACCGAAGTTAATCGCCACTTTTTCTACAGCTGTTAAAATTACTAAATAATCAGCATTCAATGTTTGAGCTAATAACTCAGAAGCAAAATCTTTGTCGATTACTGCAGGCACACCATGTAGTTCACCATTTTCAGATACTACAGGTACTCCTCCACCACCGCAAGTGATAACGACATTACCAGCTTCCACTAGTGATGAAACAACAGCTTTTTCTTTAATTTCGAATGGTTTTGGACTAGGTACAACTCTTCTATAACCTCGTCCTGCATCTTCTACCATTGCATAACCTTTTGCTTCTTCTAATTCTTTCGCTTCATCAGCTGTCATAAACCCACCGATTGGTTTTGTAGGGTTTTCGAATGCTGTATCGTTTTTATCAACGATAACTTGCGTAATGATTGTCGCAACTGACTTTTCAATGTTTCTAGCGTTTAATTCATTTTGCACTGCGTTTTGTAAATGGAACCCAATGTACCCTTGTGACATTGCTCCACACTCTGGAAATGGCATATCCACTCCAGCATCTGCCATACCATTATTGATCATACCTACTTGTGGTCCGTTCCCATGAACGATTACCAACTCGTGGTTTTCCTCAATTAAATCAACCAATGGCTTTGCAGTTTCTTTTACTAATTGTAATTGTTCTTGAGGTGACTTCCCTAATGCATTTCCACCTAAAGCTACTACTATTCTCATATTTATATCCCCTTTTTTGTTAATTTATACGCAAAATCATTATATATGTTAAAAATAACGTTTTCAACCTTAACAAAGCCAATATTTCCACTTTTCTCATTAATTATGAAAACGTTTAACTAAAAAAGATTCTAAAAAATCCCTTGCACAACGAAAAAAGGTATAGTAGACTTGTTTTAAATTCGAAGAAGAGATAGAGTAGTTAAGTGGTTTTGAACTAGAGAACCCCGGTTGGTGGAAAGGGGCGCAAATAAAACTTAATGAACATGGCCTCAGAGAAAGGTACTGAAACACTAGGAGTAGGTTACCACGGGATGACTTCCGTTAATAAGAGTCCGCGTATAATCCTAAAGGACGTACGTAATAAGGTTTATCTTGTGAAGGATAAATGAAGAAGAGTGGTACCGTGTTATTTTAACACCTCTTTAGCATAGCTAGGGAGGTGTTTTTTTATGTTAAAAATCAAGAATGTAATCAAGTCGTTTACAGTGAACAATCTTACATTCAAAGCAGTGGACAATGTAAGTTTAAATATTTGTAAACATGACATTTTCGGAATAGTTGGTGCGAGTGGCGCAGGGAAGTCAACACTTATAAGGACTTTAAACCAACTAGAATCAATCGATTCAGGTTCCATTGAAATCAATGGTATAGCAGTTGAAAAACTAAAAAAAGAAGAATTGAGGCATTTTCGAATGCAGACCGGAATGGTCTTTCAACACTTTAACTTGTTGTGGAGTCGCACAGTTCGCCAGAACATCGCTCTTCCACTTGAAATAGCAGGAGTAAAAAAACAAGAAATTGAAAATAGAGTGACTAAACTATTACGAATAGTAGAGTTAGAGGACAAAGAACACTCATTTCCATCACAACTTAGTGGTGGCCAAAAACAAAGAGTTGGGATTGCTAGGGCACTTGCAAATAACTGTGAACTTCTTCTATGTGATGAAGCAACCAGTGCTTTAGATCCAGAAACGACAAAAAAAATCTTAAGACTATTACAAAAAATCAATCAAGAACATGGCATTACCATCGTGTTAATCACACATGAGCTAGAAGTCATTGAACAAATATGTAACAGAGTAGCCATTATGAAACATGGTGAGATTATTAAACAAGGCAAAGTATCAGATGTTGATATCAAAAATGGTGAACTATATGCTTAATATTAATACATCACAATTATTCAGCGCTCTTTATGAGACTGTTTATATGACACTTATATCTACAACATTTATATTTGTCTTTGGGATAGCACTAGGATTGTATTTATATCTAACTGACGAAGGAAGATTGTTGGAAAACAAAAAATTATACACACTCCTTTCAGGAGTTGTGGACCTATTTCGGTCGATTCCTTTCGTGATACTAATCATTCTATTAGTCCCTTTTACAAAAGTACTCGTTGGAACAATTTTAGGAATAAATGCCGCTTTACCGGCTCTTATTATCGGTGGAACTCCCTTCTATGCAAGAATGGTAGAGTTATCCTTACGGGAAGTAGACAAAGGGACTGTTGAAGCAGTTGTAGCTATGGGTGCTAATAAAAAAGATTTGATCTTTAAAGTTTTTATACCCGAAGCATTACCAGGAATCATCTCAGGTATTACCGTAACAGGAGTTAGCATTGTCAGTTATTCAGCAATGGCAGGAATCATTGGAGCAGGAGGTTTAGGAAATTATGCCTATCTTTACGGCTTCCAAAGAAACAATCAACACGTAGTATTTGCTGCGACTTTATTCATATTAGTAGTAGTGTTAATCATACAAAAATCAGGAAATATACTTTCAAATAAAATAGATAAGAGGTAGAGAAAATGAAAAAATTATTTAGTGTAGTAGTAATCGCTTTAAGCGTTATTTTAACAACAGGATGTTCTAATGAAGAAACATTAAAAGTAGCAGCAACTTCAGTACCACATGCAGAAATTTTAGAATATGTAGAGCCAATTTTATATGATGAATATGGAATTACTCTAGATATTGTTGTCGTACAAGACTATGTAACACCAAACCAATTTTTAGATAGTAAAGATGTTGATGCTAATTATTTTCAACATATCCCGTACTTTGAAAACCAATTAAACGAGTTTGGATATGACTTTGCAAACGCTGGAGGAATCCACATTGAACCGATTGGAATTTATTCAAATGATTTCACTTCAATTGATCAACTACCAGATGGAGCAACAATCATCTTTTCGTCAAGTGTAGCGGATCATGGTAGAATTTTATCACTATTAGAAAGTGCAGGATTAATCGAACTAGCAGATGTAAACAAAGTAGACGCAACAATTAACGATATCGTAAGTAATCCTAAAAACTTAGTATTTAAATCTGATATCGAAGCTAGTTTATTACCCACTGCATATAATAACAACGAAGGAGATGCCATCATCATTAATACGAACTATGCTTTACAAGCTGGATTAAACCCATTAGAAGATGCAATCTTTTTAGAAAATGAGGATTCCCTATTCGTAAACATAGTAGCAGTTAGAACAGAAGATTTAGAACTAGGAAAAATAAAAGCATTAATCGAAGTTTTATCAAGTGAAGAGGTAGTAGAATTTATTAATCAAAGCTATGGAGGAGCTGTAGTAGCAGTTCATTAAAAAAAGAACGACTTTCTAACGAAAGTCGTTTTCTAATAATTCAGGTAGGTTTCTAGAGAACCATTTTCGCATATACCCACATGTACAATATACTTTTGAATCCAATTCATCGGCTAGTGCGATAAGGGCATTTAATAAATGATCTTTCGCTTCTGTACCTCTATAATCCTCTTGGACTCCTACGAAGATTGCATCAATGTGCTCTTCTTTTACTTCATAATCTAATTTACCTATTTGTTTATTCTCATCCATCAGTTGGAATTGTGTTTCTGTTTTAATAACTTGCATAGTTCACCTCACATAATTATTATAGAGTTAAAATACTTCTCAATAAAGTTAATTGCATTTTTTATTTCTTCTTTTGTTGGATTTAAATTGCTGACAACCAACTTTTCTTCTACATCATTTAATCTCTTAACAACCGCAACAACTGTACCTTTTGCTGTTTTTAGAGGCTGAACTGAATCTAAATAGTAGCAATCTACTTCCGCTCCATCTAAGGAATAAATTTGTTCAATATAACCATAGTTAATAGGATAGGGAGCATACTCCTCTTTTTGTTTAAATCCTACTGGACGATCAAAAACAATTTCTACTTCTTTTCCGAGCCATTTCTTCTCTAATCCCCAGTTAAACATTTTATTCAATCTAGACATAATTAAATGGCCTCTAGAACGAATAGAACGTTGTACGATGGTATTCACCTCTCCGAATCTGGTATCGTCCTGATAGTTTAAATAATATTCGTACAAGTCTTCTTTATCTATCCATTCAAAGTGAATTCCTAATCCTATTTCCAATTCAGTTAAGGATGTATTTGTTTCGCCTAAGATTTCACACAGATAATAATAATTGATGTGGGTAAATTCATATTCCCCACTAGACGTTGTTAACAGTTTTTCTCCAACATTTATCTTTAAGCCTGCCTCTTCCTGTGCTTCTCTTTGTAACGCAACTTCAAAGTCTTCTCCTTCGTCGACTCCACCACCAGGAAAGATGTAACAATCAAATTTATCAACTTTCATAATCCCTATTTTATTATCTTTTATCAAAATTGCTCTAACAGCTTCTCTTGTTTTATTTTCTATTTTTCTACCGTATTCTACGTTCATAACAAGCACCTCGGAAATCATTATATCATATGTTATAATTTTACAAGAGGTGTCTAATATGAGATTTGAACTAACTGATAAAATAATTGAACATTTTAAAGTTGATCCAGTCATGCATAAAGTCATGCAAAAGTACCCCTTTCCAGAACGAGGTATTAACGAGAATCACTTTGAGGAGTTGATCAGAAGTATTATCTATCAACAAATTTCAATAAAGGCTGGTAAAACAGTCTTTGCAAGGCTGACAGATTGCTTTCCTATTACACCAGAAAGTCTATATGCTGCAAGCGTTGATGAAATACAGGCATGTGGTTTAACATTCAAAAAAGTAGAGTATATGAAATCACTTGCTAAAGCAATCCTCGATAGAAATGTTCACTTTGATAACATTGAGGAGATGTCTGACAAAGAGATTATTAAAATGTTAGTTCAAGTTAAAGGAATCGGCGTTTGGACTGCAGAGATGTTTTTAATGTTCTCTTTAGGAAGACCTGATGTAAATTCATACGGAGACCTAGCAATTAGAAGAGGGTTTAAAAACCTATATCGTTTAGAAAACGAACCAACGAAGAAAGAGTTTATGGAGATGGTATCTATATGGAGCCCTTACTCTACATATGCACACTTTTATTTATGGTTCGCAAGTGGTGAAAATACATTCTTATAGGAGACAACAATGAAAATTATCAAACTTACTATCGCAACTCTAATCATTTTAGCACTAGCGTTTGGGGCATTTGTAGGATTTATTATCCTAAATGACTATATTCCTGAACCCATTGAAGAAACGATTTCTTACACTGATACAACAAATGAAATCAGCGGTGACACATTCACAGTAACAACATACAACATTGGTTATTGTGGGTTAGATGATGGCCAAGATTTTTTCATGGATGGCGGAACAATGTCCAGGTCACGTTCCAAAGAACAAACTGAAATGAACCTAGAAAGTGTTTTAAACTTTATTGATGACACGAACTCTGACTTTTACTTTTTACAAGAAGTAGATGAAAAAGCATCCAGAAGTTATGCTATTAACCAAGTTGAAGCAATCACAAATGAGTTCAATCAATATAATGCAAACTTTGCTTACAATATCAAGACCGCCTGGATACCTATTCCACTAACACATCCAATTGGTGATGTATATGGTGGGTTATTAAATTTATCAAAGTTTAATGAGATTGATTCAAAAAGAATCAATTTACCTGTTGATGAAACATTTCCGAATTATCAATTTAGTTTAGATAGAGCTTTAATGGTCGATACATTTGATTTAGGATATGGAAAAGAACTTCATATGATTAACGTACATCTTTCAGCATATGATGAAGCGGGAATCATTCGAGAAAAACAAGTTCAATACATCATTGACTATATTGAAAAGTATTATGATGAAAACACTTATATTATATTTGGTGGAGATTGGAATCATTTATTGGTGCCGGAATACAATAGTGATGACTTACCAGCATGGGTGAGTTTATTACCGGAAAATTTATTTGAAACAGGATTTAGAATTGTTGTTGATAAAACAATTAACACCGTTAGAAGTGACGACACTCCATATATTGAAGGAGAAAACTTCGAGACTGTAATTGATGGTTTTCTAGTATCTCCAAACATCGAAACAATTAGTATAACTGGGCATGATTTTGATTTTGAAAATAGTGACCATGCACCCGTAACATTTACATTTAGATTACGATAAAAAAAGGAATAAAATTCCTTTTTTTTATGCTTTTAAATACTCTATAAATGAGTTCCAATCCTCTGTCTTAAAAAATGGATTATCTGTTGTTGAAGGTATTGTTAACAGAGAAATACTTTCGACAATTTCACGATCAAATGGAATTAATAACTTAACGTCAATTCCTTGTTCGTTACACCACCTTGTAATCTCATCTGATTTTTCCTTGTTTAGATCATATTTATTAATGACAACATCTACGTTTACATGAAACATCTCTGTCAGTTTCACTACACGTTTTAAATCATGTAAACCACTCTTTGTTGGTTCTGTAACAATAATTACATTCGTTACACCGCTGATTGTCGCGATTACATTGCAAGCAAGTCCTGGTGAACCATCAATTATAATTGTGTTTCTTCTCTCTTTACTAGTAACAATTTTACTCAGTCTTCGAACTTCAGTAACAAGTTTACCACTAGACTCTTCTCCTGGGATTAATCTAGCATCTACCATTGGTCCGTATTCTGTTCTTCTTGAATAAATCTCACCAATCTTATAATCCGTCATCGTAATAGCGTCAGTTGGGCAAACATAAGCACATACATTACATCCTTCACACGCTCCATCTAATACGACAATATTTTCGTCTATAGCATTAAATTTACATGATGTATGACACAAACCACATGTAATGCATTTACTTCCATCAATCACTGGTCTTTGAAAACCAATAAAATCGCTTTTCGCTTCAATCCCTTGATTTAAGAGGATGTTCATATCCGGTGCATCTACGTCACAATCAGCAATGACTGCGTTATCAAAATAAGGAATGATAGATAGAGCAAGCGTCGTTTTCCCCGTTCCACCTTTTCCACTTATAATAGCTATTTCTTTACGCATACTCTTCACCCATTGTTACAGCTACACTTAATACCTTAGAGCTGATATCTTTCATAATAGAAGCGAACTCTGCATCAAACTCAGCAATTAACTCTCCCTTAGAATAAATAACCGCTCTTTTTTTTGTAAATGGAATGTTGGCTAGAAGAGTAATATTCTCTTCATCTAGATACGCATAGATATCATCATTTCCAAGTCCACTTTTATTTACTACAACACCAAAATCAATTCGCATTTCTCTAAGAAGTTCTACAACCATCTTCATATCACTTAATCCAAATGGGGTTGGTTCTGCACATACAATAGCGTAGTCCACACCATTTAATGCTGAAACCGTCGAGCAACTTACACCTGGTGGACAATCAATTATAAGTAACTCCTCATTTTTTGAAGATTCTTTTAACGCATCAATGATACGTACACCACTCACTTCCCCTACACTTAGTTTTCCGTAATAGTAGTGTTTTTTAGGAGTCGAATGCATTTTATACAATTGTCCAATTGATTTTTTCTTATAAGAAATCGCATCTACTCCACAAACTAACTGACACATCCCACAATCATGACACAAATCTTCAAATACCAGTACTTTTTCTTTACCTGGAATTATCGCATTAAAATTACAATGCGTCCCACATGCACCACATAGAGTACATTTGTCAGGATCAACAACTGGATATTCTTTCAACACTTCATCTTTTTCTGTTATGCTTCCCTTTAAAAATATTTGTGAATTTGGTTCTTCTGTATCGGTATCTATTAATGTTGCCTTATGTAAAACGGAAAAAAGATTAACTGAAAGTGTTGTTTTACCTGTTCCACCTTTTCCTGATAATATAGCTACCTTCATATTAGTGTTTCCCTTTATGAGTAAATCCTTCAATTTTTTTTAACTTTCCTTTTAAAAGAGCATCTACCGCTTCTCTTAAAGTGTAGTCTTTTGAATCATATCTGTACATTTCAATACCGAATGCTTCTAATGCATCATATGCTTTAGGTCCAATCTCTGGAACTAATGCGATATTGGCACCCATTTCAGAAATTTGTTTTGCCGCTTTTACACCTGCTCCACTCATCTCCTCTTTTGCCAAATTGTTGTTAAATGAAATGTCTCCATTTTGGTATAGAGCATATACATTACATCTAGCAAAACGATCATCTACTCTACTATCCTTTGTTTCTTCTACAGCAGGAATGGCTATCCTAAGTTCATTAATGCTCATGGTGATCACCATGATCGTGGCTACATACACTACCAGTTGAAGTTAATGATCCACCTACATATTCCTCTAAGTTATCATCAATTCTTCCAGCTGCACCTAAAATGACATCTATACCTTGTTGGTTAAATAAATCAACAGCCATTTTACCCATACCACCTGTTACGATTACATCAATACCTTGTTGTCCTAAAAATCTTGGTAACACACCTGGTTCATGTGGTGGTGGAGTTACGTATGAAGTACTTGTTACTTCTTCTCCTGTTACTGTAATAATGGCAAACTCTCTTGTATGTCCGAAATGTCCATCTACTGTAGTTCTATCACTTGTTGGGAATGCTAAAACCTTTACATCTTTTTGATCTACATTCATGTTATTTTCTCCTTTTAATTTAATGTTCTGAATATCGTTTGCGATTTCAAATCCTATGTTTGAAAGAATCGCATCGACTATTTTTTTTCTTGCAGATAATAATAAACGCTGGAGGGTTCCCCTAGATACCTGCATGTCATCTGCTGCCTCTACTTGTGATAAACCTTCTAAATCACAAAGACGCAGAGCTTCAAACTCATCTAGTGAAATCGACACTACTTCCCTCTTGGAGATACCTACAGGTTTATAATGACGACTGCTGTCCAAGCGTCTCGCGTATCTTTTAACTCTTTTATGCTTCATATTACCACTCCTTATGGGCATATGCACACTCACATAATACTCCTCGTTTATATGGATGTCAACAAAAATCAAAAAAAAGAGCGGAAATCCGCTCTATTTCACAACTTCTATTTTGTCTCCTTTTCGGACAACTCCACCCTTTATAACTTTTGTGAAAATTCCCTCTTTAGGCATAATACATGAACCTACTTTTGTTTTAATAGCACATCCGTGATGACATTTTTTTCCAATTTGTGTTAACTCCTGAATTGTTTCACCAATTTTAAACTGAGTTCCCACTTCATAGCCATATAAGTCAATTCCTTCTGTCGTAATGTTTTCGGCAAAAGATCCATTGACCAATCCGTCCACACCTTGATCCTTCATCTTTTGAACAGAATCAATACTCAACAAACTAACTTGTCTGTGCCAATCTCCCGCGTGAGCATCACCGACTATACCATGGTTCACTTTAAACTCAGCTTCAGGCACCTCTATTTTTACAACACCTTTTGTTTCACTAATATTTAAACTTACAACACTTGCCATTTTCTTTACCTCCTGAAGTCTGACTTTCCACCAAATTTTTCTAATAACATAACCTCTTTAATAACCATTGCTTTATCTACTGCTTTACACATATCATAAATCGTTAAAGCAGCGATACTGACAGCTGTTAAACTTTCCATTTCAACACCTGTTTGACCTACACACTTTGTTGTAGCAAATATTTCAACACCATTCTCGATATACTCAAATGTTAAGTCAATCCCAGATAAAATTATCGGATGACACATCGGAATGATATCTGGTGTTTTTTTTGCCCCCATAATTCCGGCAACTTGAGCAACCCCTAAAACATCACCCTTTTTAGATGTACCTTCTTTTATGATTTGTAAAGTCTTTGGTGCCATAATAATCGTCGCCTTGGCTAAAGCTGTTCTTTCTGTAAAGTCTTTTTCTCCAACATCGACCATTTTGGCTTTGCCGTCCTTATTAAAATGTGTCAACATATTAACCACCTATCCTATTCATTGTACGAGAAATTTCTTCATAATCTTCTTCGTCTATATGATGTGAGCTTGGTTTTTCTTTAATACTTCTTCTTAATGCACTTTTCACTTCATCTAGTGACAATCCTTTAACATTAATCTCATCATCAGAATGTAAACAAGGTTTGATTTTTCCATCAGAGGTTAAACGAATTCTATTACAATCCGCACAGAACTTATGGCTAATTGGATTGATAAACCCTATTTCCCCTCTTTTACCTTCCGTTTTATAATAAATGGTATTTTTACCTTTAGAATCTAATATCAACGGATACTTCTCAATGATGTCATCTGCAGGTAGATAATGTTCCTCCCACTTAAACTTTAAATGTCCAATTGGCATTAATTCAATAAACCTGATTAATAAATCATATTCATCCGCTAACTGAATAAACGACTCTACTTCATCATCATTTATCCCTTTCATCAAAACAACATTTAGCTTCACTGGGGTCATGTTATTCGAAATCAGTTCTTCTATAACACCGCGGTAATCTAACATTGTTTTAGATTTTGTTAACAGTTTGTATTTTGCTTCATCCATTGTATCTAAACTTAAGTTTACTCTTTGCAGGCCAGCGTCTTTTAGTTCTTTGATTTGACCCTTTAAAAGTAAACCGTTAGAAGTCATCGTTACTTCTTCGATACCATCCACATTTGAAATGTCTTCAACTAATGTAATGATACCTTTTCGTACCATCGGTTCCCCACCAGTAATTCTTATTTTTTTAATGCCAATCGCTGCAGCTTGTTTTACCAAATCCACAATCTCTTCATTACGCATTATTTTTTCGTGCGTAACTTTTTTAATACCATCTGGCATACAATAAGAACATCTCAGATTACATCGGTCTGTTACACTAATCCTCAAATAATCTACATTTCTATTAAAAGAATCTAACATGTTCCCACCCCCTAATTATTTTTGATATCCATTTCCTAGTTTTTGAATGAATCGTTCATCCTCTAATACTTTTTCAAATACGGTAAACGCATCAGTTTTTGTAAATGATTTTTTCACCAGGAAATCATATTCTTCACTTTGTAGTTCTATAAAATCTAAATCCATTAAATCGGCAACAACTTTTGTACATACTCCTGCATCTGCTCGTCCCATTTTTACTGCACTTGCTACAGTCATATGTGTTGTTAATTCATAATCATATCCTTGAATGGATGCCGACTTAATATTGTGGTCCTCAAGTAACTTATCAAACAATATTCTTGTTCCACTTCCTGCTTGTCTATTGACAAACTCTACTCCAACCAAATCCTCAATTGATTGGATATTTAATGGATTCCCTTTTTTTACCACTATTCCTTGAATTCGTTTAATTCCCTTTATTAACTCTGCATCCAAGTCATACTTTTCTATTAGATGTTTGTTATATTGACCATCCTCTAATACATGAACTGGTGCAATATGACATTCACCTTTTTTCATCGCAATCACACCACCGAATGACCCTACATGAGAACTAGATAATCTGTATCCTATTTCACTTAACAATTCATCAATAAAATCCATAGCGATATCATGTGAACCAATCGAAACAATTGTATTCACATAATCTTCTCTCAATAGTTCAACATCAACTAAACCAACTTCAAATCCTTCTACATCTTTAGGAATTGTTAAAATTCCATCCGCCTTCACAAGACTCATCGTAACCCCTGCTCCTCGGTCTAAAGGAGTACAGATTAATTGGTCATCCACCACACCTAATTTCACTCGAACATACTCATGATGTTTTAATGAGGAATAAACTTTTTTGGCCAGTTTCGCTTTTACAACTTTCCTTTTTGTCTTTTGATGCAACATACTTTCTAATAATGGTTTTATCACCATATCGAATGAAACATATGTCGATACAGGATAACCCGGTAATCCGATTACAACACATTCATCTATAATACCGATTATAGTTGGTTTCCCTGGTTTGATATTAATTCCATGAACTAATACCGTACCCAACTCTTCTACAATCGCTTTTGTATAGTCTTTACTACCAGCACTTGAACCAGCACCTATAACCACTACGTCACTTTGTTTTGTCTCTACTAAAATTGTGTGTTTTAATGTACCATACTCATCTTTTTGGACGCTAACAACCTTTGGATCGGCACCCAATTCAGTAAGAGCGTTTTTTACAAAGTAAGAGTTTGAATCTAATATCTTACCTACTTCAATATTCTTTGGATCATCGATAATTTCTGAACCAGTTGGGATAATTGAAACCTTAGGTTTTTGAATGACTTCTAATTTTGTAACACCACCGGCTATCATCGCTCCGATGTCCATTGGTCGTATTGTATGATTTTTAGGAATAATTAGTTCTCCTTGTACAACGTCTTCTCCAATTGGTCTGATGTGCTGATACAACTTCGCAGGTTTTATGATTTGAACACCTGCTTTGGTTTCCTGAATATCTTCAATCATAATAACTGCGTTGTATTCAGCAGGAATTGGATTTCCTGTATTTATATATTCAAAAGTTATAAGTTCTACAGGATGCACCTCACTCGCTTCAGCGGTATCAGATACGTTCACCGCAACACCATCCATAGCACTTGCATTATAATATGGACTTGAAATTTGAGCAATGACAGGGTGAAAAGTCACTCTCTTGAGTGATTCCTTTACCGGAATCGTTTCCGTTCTTAGAGGGATAAATAAACCCTTTAAAACATCATTCAACTCCTTGGGGTCAATTGTATTTAAATACACATTTCTTTTCATCATCTAATCAAATAGAATCACTTCTACTTGTTCTCCTTTATTTAAACCTTCACTATTTTCATCAATTACAACATATCCATCTGCTCTTGCTAAACCATGAATCATACCAGATTTTGTAAAAATCGGTTCTACTCCTTTTGATGTTAATTTAACTAGTTGAACAGTAACTCTACCGGGTGCAGCATGCACTGGTTGCAATAAGATTGAATCAATAATGAACTGCTGCCTATGTACACCTTGGCTAACCATATAATCATCAAATAAATAACTCAAAACAGTATATGCACTTAGAGGTTGCCCCGGTAAACCTAAAATCAGTTTTCCAAAATAGTCTGCTACTATGGTTGGCTTGCCTGGCTTGATATTGATTCCATGTGCATATATTTTTGCTTCCATCTCTTTTAGTACATCAATGGTATAGTCTTTATCTCCAACGCTAGACCCCCCTGATGCTACAACAATATCTACAGCCTTCGCTGCATTATCTAACTCATTAAAATATCTTCTATAATCATCTCTAACTACTATCGTTTTTACTACATTAACACCTCTAGATTCTAAAAAAATTTTTACAGTATAAGTGTTGATGTCTCTAATCTCTCCTACTTTAGGAGTTTTGTGTGGAGGGACGATTTCATCTCCTGTAGAGATTACTACAGCCGTAAGTGGTTTATATACTTCTACTTCTAAAACTCCAGCTGCAGCTAACAATCCAATATTCCTAGAATGTAAAACAGTTCCTTTTTGAAGTAATACTTCTCTCTTAGAAACATCTGTACCCATTCTTAAAACATTTTCATAAATACTTGGAGCTTGGTAAATGACAATTTCTTCACCTAAGACTTCCGTATTTTCAATCATGACAACACAATCAGCGCCAGTGGGTAAAAAACCACCTGTTGGAACATAGATGGTATTTTTTTCTATTTGTAATGAAGAGTCTTCACCCATTTCAACTGAGCCAATGTTTTTTAATAAAACAGGAACAGTCACCGAAGCAAGTAAACAGTCTTTATGATTCACAGCATACCCATCTACCGTTGAACGATTAAAATGCGGTACATCCATTTCAGCTATCGCATCAGTAGCTAGTTCACATCCAACAGCATCAATAGTTTTTAACCAAATCGTCGTTCTTCTATTAGGGAAATCAGCTAACATTTCTTTTACATCTGGTACTTTTTTAACAGTAAACATATTATAACTCCAAATAATATTCTTGTTCCTTCAACTCTTGCATAAAGGCTTTGTTGTGAGAAACAATTAATATAGTCATTTTTTCTTTCAATTCTTTTATTAATTGTACCAATTCTTCAATTGATTCTATATCTAAATGCGTTGTAGGTTCATCTAATAAAATTACTTTTGGATTAAAGATTATCCCTCGAATAAATGCCACTTTCATCTTTTCTCCACCAGATAACTTCTTCGCATTTTTTTCATACAGATGTTTAATGTTTAACTTATCCGCTAAATCATTAATTTTATTTTTATAGTCATCAACATTTAATCCTCTTATTTCTAATGGATAAATGAGATTTTCATACGCAGTTCGATCAAATACAACAGGTTCCTGAGAAATATATGTACCTTCTCCAATAACGCTACCTTCATACTCTAATAAACCAGCGATCGATTTTAAAAGAGTTGTTTTTCCAGAACCATTTCTTCCTGTTATAAACGTCACTTGTTTAAATGTATGATCTTTAAATCGAAATGAGATGTCACCATAATCTACAAATAAATCTTTGATTGTAATCATCGTCTAGCACCTCGTTTCATTAATGATGAGTTTATCCAAAATGCAATAAATAATAACACAATTGCCATTGCGACACTTTTCGAATAATCTCCCATTGAATTTGATAGAGATATATACGTCGTCATAACTCTTGTTTTCCCTCGAATATTTCCACCAACGAGCATCACTGCCCCTACTTCGCTGATTGCTCTACTAAATGCTAGAGTAATCGCCATAAACACATATGGCTTTGTTTCTAACGCTACTAACTTTATAACATCTCTTTTTGAACCACCTAGTGTTTTACATGTCTCAATCAACGATTTGTTGCTACTTTCTGTAGAGTTAATAATATTACCTATAATAATCGGCAACACTAATAACATTTGTGCTAGAACCATTGCGGTAGGTGTAAACAGTAACCCTAAAGACCCAAGTGGACCTTTATTGGCTATTAATAATACAACAAGCAGTCCCATCACTACTGGTGGGACTGCCATACTTGTATAAATAATTTTTTTTAACACTTGTTTCCCTTTAAACTCGCTTACACTCATAAAAATCGCTAAAGGAGTTCCAATAATGCTAGCCAATATGGTAGCTGTTATTGAAACAAGTAAACTAAGCAGAATGATTCCATAAATCTCTGCATCAAATGTAATAATGTATTTTAATGAGTCAAACAAGTTAAACAATTAAATCACTTCGCATTCGGGGTGAACAGTTGTTCCCCATATTTTTGATAACTTCCAATTAGTTCTTGAGTTTCCTCAGTTAACAACCACTCATAAAAAGCATCAGCGGCTTTCTCATTGATATCATGCATCTCAGGATTGATTTTAATAACACCATATTGGTTGATTAACTCCACTGGATTTTCATAAGATATAATCAAATCAATATTTTCTCTCATAGATAAATACGTTCCTCTATCACAGAAAGTATATTGGCTTTTTAAGTTAGCCATGTTGATTGTATCTCCCATCCCTTGACCAGTTTCCATATACCAATCACCAAATGACGCTGTATCAAATCCTTGTTCAGACCATAAACTCAACTCTTTCATATGAGTCCCAGAATTATCTCCTCTTGAAAAGAATGGTAGTTCCTCATTTACAATTAAGTTCATCATCTCTACTAAAGAGTTTGCCTGTAACGGTTCAGGGCCAATGTAGATAAAGTCATTAAACATAATATCTGCACGTTTTTCTCCATAGCCTTCTTCTACAAATGCAACCTCTTTGTCCTTAGCATGCACTAATAATGCGTCTGCATCTCCATTTCGACCCATTTCTAACGCAGCCCCAGTTCCTACAGCTACCACTTCTACTGTATAACCAGTTTCTTCTTCAAATACAGGTAAGATGTAAGCTAATAAACCACTATTCTCAACTGATGTAGTTGTAGCAATAGTTAGTGTATTATCTTTCTCACATCCAAATAAAAATAAAGCCAGTAATACTACAAGTAATTTTTTCATTTCTCTCTTAAAAAATATTCGCTCACGAAAAGAGCGAACATTCTTTTCTCCTTTCCAAACACGGGAGGCTTAACCATTTCTAGTCAAACCCATCGGTCTAATTATCGTAGTTTCCCTTAGATAAAAAGACTCGGATTATTTTTTACTATTTTATCACAAAATAATGTATTATTGAATAGAGGTGAGGTTAATGTTCAGAGTTGGAATAATTGTAGCAAGCGATAAAGGAGCACGCGGAGAAAGAGTTGATCAGTCTGGAGAAAGAATAAGAGAAATCATGACCAATGAAGGTTATGAAGTTGTAGAAAAAATAATCGTACCTGACGATTTAGATTCTTTAAAAGATATTATGACAAAATGGGCGGATGAGAACTATGTTGATTTACTATTAACAACTGGTGGCACAGGTTTCTCAAAAAGAGATAACACCCCTGAAGCAACAAGACAAACCGTAGAAAAACTAGTTCCAGGATTTAGTGAAGTGATGCGTTCAGAAAGTTTAAAAATCACGCCTAGAGCTATGTTATCAAGAGGTGTATCTGGAATTAGAAACTTTACATTAATAATCAATATGCCAGGAAGTCCAAAAGCTGTTGTTGAAAGTTTGGGATTTATCCTACCAGCTTTAGATCATGGGTTAAAAATATTAGTTGGCGAAGCAGCTGAGTGTGCCAGATAAAAAGAAGAGAATTTAATCTCTTCTTTCTTTTATGTCGAATAGATAAGACTGAAAATCACCTACTGAATCTCGGACGATTACTTGTCCATTAAAACTCGGTTCAAATAGAATACCTAAGTTCATTAAATACGCACCACTATAGGTACCATTTACAACTGTTGAAGACACTGTATATGTTTTATCCTTGGATAATCCTTTAAAAACTACTCTGATAGGACCTCTGTTCGGTTTTTCCGTCAGGATATAAAATCCAGCCAAGGCAGAACATTTATCTGGTAAGACAGATATCCAACTCGCTTCATCTGTCTCAAAAGGATTTGCTACTCTGTAAAAATCTCCTTTTAGAATAATATGTTGTCTTTTTTTATACACTTCATTTTCTGAGATAATAAAACTCTTCTCTTTTTCTGATAATCCTCTAGGATCTAGCTCATATCCGTATGTTCCGAATGTGGCTACATCTGACCTAAATCTAAGAGGTGTAGATCTACCAATTTGATGATTCGGTACTGCTGAAATATGTGAAGACATTGTAGATAATGGATATGCAAATGATGTTCCGTACTGAATTTTTACTCGTTCTAATCCATCTGTATTATCACTAGTCCAAATTTGCGGAGAATAATATAAAATACCTAAATCAAATCTGTTTCCACCTGACGCACAACCTTCAATCATCACATCGGGATAACGCGTTGTTATCCGTTCGTACAAATCATAAACTCCCAATATATAGCGGTGATAAAACTCACCCTGATTTTGGCTAGTAAGAGAGACACTAAAAGGCTCGGTGATACTTCTATTCATATCCCACTTAATATATTTTAAGTTAATGGAATCAAATATGCTTGTAAATGCATCAAAAATATAATCTACAACATCAGCGTTTGAAAAATCTAATACTAATTGATTTCTACCTAATGACATTCTTCTCCTCGGATGACCTACAACCCAATCTGGATGAAGTTTATATAGTTCAGACTCTAAATTCACCATCTCAGGTTCTATCCATATCCCAAAATCCATCCCCACTTCATTTATACTTTTAACAAGTTTTTCTAAACCACCTTGTATTTTTTCCTCATTTACTACCCAATCCCCTAATCCAACAGAATCTGAGTTTCTTTTACCAAACCATCCGTCATCTAACACAAATAAATCGAATCCCAAACTACTTGCTTCTGTTGCGATTTCAACCAAAACCTTTGAATCAAAATCAAAATAGGTTGCCTCCCAGTTATTAATTAATAACGGTCTTGTTTCATTCCATTTTGGGTTTACAATATGATTTTTAATAAATCGGTGTAGTTGAATAGAATTTCCGTTTTTTCCTTTATTGGAATAGGTAAGAATCGCCTCAGGAGACTGGAAACTTGCTCCTCCTTCTAACTTCCAAGAAAATCCAGTAGGGTTAATACCTGCTTGGATACGGTTTATCCCTATCGCGTTGATTTCTGATGATATAACGTGATTTCCACTATACATTAAACTAACAGAAACAGTATCACCATAATCTTCTGTTGTATGTTCAGTCGTTAGTAATACATAAGGATTGTGATATGCACTTGAACTACCTGTAATAGACTCAATCGAAGTTGTACCATAAGAAAGAGAACGTTCAATAACATGTCTTTCTCTTGCCCAATCACCTGATAGTTGTATCCATTTAGAATATTGGTCAGTCAATCCGATACTCAAACTTAATAATTTGTTCAGTTTGATAACTTGATTGCCGTTATTTTGAACCTCTACACTTCTAACAATAGAACTCAAACCTGGATAAATAGTATATTTCAAAATTAATATAGTATTTAACAACTCATCTTCAAGGTATACATTTAACTGTTTAACACCCTCAGACTCCCTTGTGTTTGGTACTCCTTGTAACGCTTCCTTTTGGTCTAAGACTATATGTTTTTTATACACAAAATCAGTAATCCTTGATCCATCTTCAAGTTCAAAATCGAAAGCAGATCTTCTATAGTCTGTTGTACCAAAGTTTGGATATTCTAATGGTTGATTTTGTAGTGAAAGTTTATCTTCCACATAGGTAGTCATTGGTCTATTTTGCTGAATGACAAAGTTTTCATCATTTGAAACATCAATAACTTCTCCAAAATAACTTTGAGCTAAATACCCATTTGGTAAAACCTCGAAGATATAACTAATGTATTCATTTTGTAAGTGAAACATTTTCTTTTTTTTATTAAATGTTATTTTTGTCATTTTCATCACCTTTTCTTGTCATTATTATATCAAATAAATTATTACTTAAAATTAAGATTGTGTGACAGAATGAAAAACGAGAGATCTGGGATCTCTCGCTTTATTATGAAGGATTTCGTTAGTTCCTTTAGCACTATGATTTTTTTAAGTATTTTCTAGTATCTAACGCTACAGCTGTAACGATGATGATACCTTTAACGATATATTGATAGAATACTTCTAATCCAATGTATGTCATTCCGTAAGAGATTACTGTAAACATAATTACACCTGCAACAGCTCCACTTACTTTACCTACACCACCACTGAATGAGATACCACCTACTACACAGGCAGCGATTGCATCTAATTCATAAGAGAATCCTGTTGCGATTTCAGCAGAACCGATACGTGCTAATTCTAAGAATGCACCTAGAGCATATAATGCTCCAGCTAATAAGTATGTTAACAAGAATGTTTTTACAACGTTTACACCACTTACTTTGGCAGCTTCTGGGTTTCCACCTACTGCGTACATGTTTTTACCAAACTGTGTTTTGTTCCATAGAACCCAAATCACAATTGATACGATAACTGCATACACAATTACGTTTGGAATACCGTTAAATCTCCCGTATCCAAACATTGTTCCACGAACAAATTCAGAATATGTTGCATCTAGCCCTCTGATTGGTTGTGCACCTTGTGCGTTTAATCCAAAGTACCATTGTAAGATACCGTAAACAGTAATTGAAGAACCTAATGTTACGATAAATGGATGTACTTTAAATACTGCCGCAACGAAACCATTAATTAATGAAATAAGTCCAATTACAGACATTGATACTAAAAGTGCCACAATCATTCTAATTGCCACAGGTGCTGCATTTAACCCTAATGCAGGGTAGAATAATGCACCGAAGTCAGACCCTTGTAATAATGATGCTGTGATAATTGCACCAAATCCAACTTGTCTACCTAATGATAAATCGGTACCCTGTAATATGATAATTCCCGCAACCCCAAATGCTAAAATCAGTTTTACTGATGATTGCGTTAAAATATCTTTAAATACTCTTACTTGAACAAATGATGGTTCAAGTACAATTACTACAATTACTAATGTTAGGATGATAAAGTAGATTGCATTGTTCATAAAGAATTGACCCCACTGAGCCTTGTCCCAACTTCTTACATCATTCCAGTTATCTCTAATTCTTTCTAATCTTCTATTTATGAAATTCATCTTTTTTACCTCCCTATAAATACTTAGCACTTAACTTAAATACTTCTTCTTGATCTGTTTTTTCAGTATCTAAGATTCCTGCTAAGTGACCGTTACTCATAACCATCATACGGTCTGTTACACCTAATAATTCTGGCATCTCACTAGATACCATGATAATTGATTTCCCTTGTTTCGCAAGGTTGTTAATCAATTGATAAATCTCGTATTTTGCCCCTACGTCAACACCACGTGTAGGCTCATCCAATAATAATATATCTGGATTTGTTAATAACCATCTACCGATGATAACTTTTTGCTGATTACCACCTGATAAATTACGAATTTGCTCTCTTTGATTTGGAGTTTTGATACGCATAGCTTGAATTTGTTTATCCGTATCTGCTTCCATCTCTTTATCACTCAATAAACCAAAACGATTTACATATTTTTCAATATTAGCACTACATGAGTTAAACTTAATATCGGCTACTTCAAAGATACCTGTAGCTCTTCTTTCCTCTGTAACTAAAGCAAATCCATTTCTCATTGCTTTATGAGGATTAGAGTTATCTACTAATTTTCCATCTAACTCGATAGTTCCACTTTTCATTTCCCTTAAACCAAACAATGATTCAACTAACTCAGTTCTACCAGCTCCAACAAGCCCGTAAACACCTAAGATTTCACCAGAACGCAAATCGAAACTTACATCTTTTACTTGGTGACCATATGTTGTAACCACATTTTTAACACTTAGTTTAACTCCATTAGGAGTATTCTCCTTCGGTGGGAAACGATGTGTTAAGTCACGACCAACCATCATGTTGATAATTTTATCCATGTCTAAATCATCAATATGTTCTGTACCGATGTATTCCCCATCACGTAATACAGTAACATAATCACTGATCGCAAATATCTCATCCATTTTATGTGAGATATAGATAATCCCTACTCCTTGTTTTTTTAACGTTTCAATGATTTCGAATAACTTATCTACTTCATTTTCAGTTAATGAACTTGTAGGTTCATCTAATACAATAACTTTTGCATCATAACTAACAGCTTTAGCAATTTCAATCATCTGTCTTTTTGATACACTTAAATCTTCTAATATAGCGGTAGGATCAACGTCAACACCAATTCTTTCGAACAGTTCAACAGTATCTTGATGCATTTTTTTCTCATCGATGAATAATCCTTTTTTAGGATATCTTCCTAGCCAGATATTGTCAGCCACTGTTCTTTGAGTAACCTGGTTTAACTCTTGATGTACCATTGATACACCATTTTCTAAGGCATGCTTAGGATCTGTAAAGTTAAATTCATTGTCCTCAAGATAAAACTTACCGCTATCTTGCTTATAAATACCGAACAAGCATTTCATTAATGTAGACTTACCTGCTCCATTTTCACCCATAAGAGAATGCACAGTTCCTGCCTTGATGTCCAGTTTTACGTCTTTTAAAACTCGAACACCACTAAACGCTTTATTTACATTTTTAATTCTTAATAAATATTCACTCATTTGCATTCACCTCTAACATAAGAATTATGGAAGTACGTTATGTACTTCCACAACCCTATTTGAATCTCTATTTTAAAATTACTAGTATTATTGGAAATCTTTGTAGTTATCTGGAGTAACTGCTACGTATGGTACACGTACTGATTTAGTCCCATCAGTTTGTAATGTCCATTCAGTTCCTTCAGTAACATCTTTACCTTGTGCAGCATTGATAGCTAACTCGATTGTAGCTCTTGCTTGGTTTACACCGTCATTTAATACAGTACCTTGCATTTGACCTTCACCAACCATAGTTAATGCTTCAGCTAGTGCATCTACACCGAATAATGGTAAGATAGTTCCAGCATCTTCCATAGAAGTATAAGCACCGAATGCCATACCATCATTGTTAGCGATAACTAATTCAATATTGTCATTAGCAGCTAACCAAGCATCTAACTTATCTTTTGCTTGTGAAGAAGCCCACATTGCAGTATCTTCAGCAATTTTTTCTACTTCTAAACCTTCATCGATTAATGTTTGAACAGCCCATAAAGTTCTAGCTTCAGCATCTGGATGACCTGGTTCACCTTTTAATAATACGTACTGGATTACACCGTCACCGTTTAAGTCCCATGCAGGATTTGCTTTCCAAGCATCTGCCATCATTTGACCTTGGATTACACCAGCATCTTTAGATTGAGTACCTACGTACCAAACTTTATCATATTCAGCCATATCCGCTTTGTCCGCTTCTTTGTTGAATAAAATTAGAGGGATATCAGCAGCTTTAGCTTTTTCGATAATTACAGAAGCAGCTCCTGGGTTTACTAAGTTGATTGCTAATACATCTACACCCTTAGAGATGAATACGTCAACTTGATCATTTAATTTTGATTGATTGTTTTCAGAGTCAACGATTTCGATTTCAACGTTATCGTACCCTTCAACAGTTGATTCTAATGCAGGTCTAACTACACCGTTCATAAAGTTATCAGAGAAGTTATAAATATTTGCTCCGATTGTAATAGTGTCGTCTTCTTGTTGACAACCAGCAAACATAGTTGCTGCCAATAAGATTGCTAATACAGATAATAATTTTTTCATTTGTTTTTCTCCTTTGTATTTGTTTTTCTCACTTAACCTAAGTATATTTTTTTGAAACCCCTATCACAATTAAAAATCTTACACAAAATTTATAGATTTCTACAAAAAATGAAAAGGGTACCATTTTAAGCCAAAAAAAGAGCAACTTTTAGTTACTCTTTTTGTTCACTAGTATAAATTTTATAATCAATCCATATATAATATCGATCTTCTAGTTCAAATGTCATATCCGTTTTTTCTATTTCTCCAAGTAAATACTGTGTTAACTCCCCAATTGCTTTTGCCATAGATTTTGAATCATTTATAACAGTTCCATATAAGTAACCAGACTCTATTTCCTCAATCGCCATGTCAATTCCATCTACTCCAACGATTGGAATCCAACTCTCATCATCTCTATTAATAAAACTATCTTCATTATCGTCTTCAAACACAAAAAATTCTTTGAGCGCGTCGATTGCTCCAACAGCCATAGCATCATTGTTCGAAATAATTAACTCATACGGGAGCTCATCTTGAATGACTTGTTTCATTTCCGTATAAGCTTTTTCTCTATTCCAGTCCGCTACAATCGTTTGTAACAATTCTACTTCATAACCATCTTCTTCCAATTTATCTATAACGCTTTTACTACGAATCTCTGCATCCTGATGACCTTGTTGACCTTTAAACATAATCGTCTGAATGACACCATCACCATTTTTGTCATATTGATTTAAGAGTTCCGGATCCCCAAACAACTCTTCTACTAAATCTGCTTGCATGTAGCCTGATTGTTCCGGTTTTGCACCTACGTAGTAGGCACCTGCGTATTCCTGTAAATCTTTTCTTAAGGGTTCTCTATTAAAGAAAATAACAGGTATTTGCTCTTCTCTTAATCTTCTTATAAGAGTAAACGTACTTAATCTATCCACAGGGTTTACTATCATAAGGCGTACATCTTTGTCTAACAGCTCCTGTAACTGATTGTTTTGTAGCGTTTGAGAGTTTTCACTGTTATATAATAAATAATCATATTCACTCAACTCATCTTTAATTTGCTCAGTAAACACTTCAACAAATGGATCCACCATATCATATAACACCAAACCTACATCAGGTGGTGTAGGAGCACAAGCTGCTAATAAAAACATTGAAGATATTAACAATATTTTCCTCATCACTTTTCCTCCATCTTAGGGATTAACAATGTAACCATTGTATATTCATCCAACTCACTCTCGATTTTAACATCAGCTTTATCCCCATAGTATATTTTTAGTCTTTGATAAATGTTACGCATACCAACACCTGAATTTTTTTCATTATTTCTCATATTTTTGTAAAGTTCTTCTATTTTTTCGTCCGTCATACCATAGCCAGTATTTTTAACTTCAATGCGCAAAAAGTCTCCTTTTGTGAATGCGTTAATGCGAATAATCTCTTTACCCTCTAGACCACCTATGCCATGATAAATCGCATTTTCAACAAGGGGTTGCACAATCAATTTTAATACTGGTAGTGCTTTGGTGTTTTCGTCCATATGAATTTCATATTCAAATCGGTCTCTATAACGAATATGTTGTACCTTTAAATAGTTTTCAACATGAGAAATTTCTTCTGCAAGAGTAATAAAGTTTTTCCCTTTTGATAATGTGATTCTAAAAAGCTTAGATAAGGCAATTACTGTAGCGATAACCTCATCATTCTTTTCATTTTCAGCTAACCACACAATCGAATCCAATGCATTGTATAGGAAATGTGGGTTAATCTGGTTCTGCAAAATAAGTAATTCATTTTTACGTTTCGCATTTTGTTCAAACACGACTTTTTCCATCAACTCACGAATTTTACTAATCATCTCATTATAAGATTCAGCTAATTGAACTACTTCTGTTTGACCATTGATCACAACTTCATCATAAAAGTCATCTTCTCCAACTGTCATCATAAATCGTTTCAACTCATTTAGAGGGTTACTAATTCTTTTTGTAAAAATACTTGAAGTAATCGATACTACAAATAAAGATGCCAAAAGTATATAGATGATGTTAGATAAGATCTCGCGGCGAGCATCTCCAACAGTTTCGATATTCATCACAGTAGCTAGACGCCAACGCGTATTCGTAATAGTGTCAATCTGGATAGTCATCGGTCTATCTTCTACCGTACTATCTACCTGACCCAGTACTTGATCCCTAACAACTTCTAAACTGTCACAATTTCCGGTACTACATACAGAACTTGAAGAATAAATCAAATCATCATACTCATCAATGATGATTATATGACCACCTTTACCTAGATTTGTTTTTTCAGAAATATCCGCAATACGGTCAAAGTTTAAATCAATTAACATTACACCTGTACGTTTATCTCCTTTATACATATATTCAAATGCTTTCGTCACAGTAATAACCTGTTCATTCGAATCATAAAATACATCTTGTGTATGAACACTCGAAAAATGAAGAATATCTTTTTCTTTAATCGCAGTTTGAAACCAATCTTTTAAATTGACATTTCTTATAATCTCTTTGTTTTCACTCCTTGCGAGTGTTCTACCTAACACATCAAATAGAATTATTGAAACGATGTCTTCTTGAACCTCACTAGATAAAATAATCAATTCATCTAATTCATCGTCAACCACTTCATATTGAAGTGATTCAATTTGTAAATAATCGATAGTTTTAACTACATCATCGATGTAGCCTTCATAGTTTAATACAATTTGCTTGTTTATTTCACTCGACTGAAATGATACTAAATCATTCGTTGTTGTAAGGAACACACTATAATAAATTAGACTTGCTACTGCTAGTGTAGTAATAATAATTAATATCGCAAAAAGGTTAAATGACTGAGAAATCGAAAGGTTATTGAATCTTTTCATTTTTCCTATACTCTTTTGGACTTATTCCCGTATACTTTTTAAAACTATACGAAAAATAATAAACCTCGTTATATCCACATTTTGTTGCTACATCGATAATTTTATCCTCAGTCATCTTTAATATTTCCATCGCTTTTTCCATACGCAACTTCACAAGATATTTGTTAAATGTTATTTTTTGATCTCTTTTAAACAACATGCTCATATAAGAGACACTCACACCAACTTCATCACATACTGTCTCCATTGATAAATCTGTATTTGAAAAGTTTACCTTTATATAATATAGAGCATTCTCTAATATTTTTTCAGACTTTGTAATCTTGCGTTGAATGTTTGTATTTCTGATTTTTAATATAGCTTCTTTCACAAACAAGAACAACTCATCTAACGTTTTCAAATCATTCATAGTTTCTAACAAGTTTCCGTAACCGATACTAATCAAGTCAACATTTGATAAGCCCGCATGCCTGATTATCAAACTCGCTAAATTTACTGATATCAGTTGTAAAGAATTAAATCTATTCTCTCCTAAGGAAATATTTTCCTTAATGTAATCCATCGTTTCTGCTAGTTCTTCATCTGATCCGAACTTAAACGCATATTGTAACGATTGAATTTGGATATCAGTAAGCGTAATGTTGACGTGTTCTTTTTCAGTTAACTCATTAAAATAAACGATGTTTCCTGTTTCTACAAATCTATGATAACTTCTCGCTTGTTCTGATTCATCAAAAGCATCCAATATATTCATAAAATCAGAAAAAAAGTTACTAACACCTATAAAAATATCTGTATGTAAAAATGCTTGTGCACTTTTTACAATGCGGTAAAATGTCATATCGATATCTCTTTTAAATGATGTACCCGTCACTTCGATCACAAAGAATATAGCAGAAGAGAGCGTCACACGGTAACATGAGTGGTTTTCTTGTAAAATATCAGTTGCTAGTCTTCTTAAACTTGATACTCTCTTTTCTAATTCAATAGCAGGTAGTCGTTCTCCGATTTCAATTGAAGCAAGTATATACTCTCCTTTGACGTTTACACCGTATGATTCTAACTTTTCAATGTCTTCCCCATTTGGTGTCGTCATTAAATTTCTAAATACATTGTTAATAACAATATCCTTACTTTCGTCAAAATACTTTCTCATATTATCTAAGTCTTCTGACAATCTTCTATTTTTATCTAATGATTCTTTAAAGCGATTTAAAAATTCATCTACGTCTTCTTGAGTAATCGGTTTTGTTAAATACGAAATAACATTTAAATCGATTGCCTCTTTAGCATAGTGAAACTCATCGTATCCTGATATAATTCCCACTTCAACCGTTGGATAATTTTTTTTGACTTCTTTGATTAGATCAATCCCATTGATAAAAGGCATCTTGATATCTGTTATCAAAACGTCAGGGTTTAAAGATTCAATTAACTCCAAAGCATCATATCCATTTGAAGCATCTGCAATCACTTCAAAATCACTAGAGGTATTTATTTTTGATATTATTCTTTCTCTTACATCGTGCTCATCGTCTACTAGGATTACGCGATATTTGTTCATAGTAATCACTCCAATTCATCTTTCATTATATCTAAAAAAATAATATTTACCTAATGAAAAAGAGGCTTAGCCTCTTATAGTTTAAAATGTGCAACAATCATTTCACTTACTGCTTCTGCAGTAATGGTTGTATTATCAATTTTTAAATAGTTTCTATTTCCAAAATCTTCATTGGTTGAGGAAACCTTATACTTCTTCATCGTATTTCGAACTCTTTCATCAGATGCCTTGACGTCTCTTTTGGATGGTTTTTTGTTAAGTCTGTTTTCTGTTTTGTTTCTTTGTAGTCTTGTTTCTAGATCACTGTATAGTTCTACAAAGTATTGTTCATGTCCAGAAAATATTTCTTCTACTTCTTTGACGTAGTTCCAATCCTCTTCTAAATCTAGTGCCCATACAAAAGTAAAGATCATACCCTTGTTAGTACTATTCGCAATAGATGTCATAACATCCTTACGAAGTTTTCGAATCATATTTTGTGCTTCCTCTGTATGGTATTCATGAAACTGCAAAGCAAACTCTATCGACATGTGATTATGAAACAATGTTAAACCAGTTCTTTTAGCCAACTCTTCTCCTACTGTCATTTTTCCGACAGCTTGAGGGCCAAATATCATAACTAACATTATATAACCTCCTTACTTATTAATAGATATAATACATACTTTTTATAATAATTTCAACAAAAGAAAAGAGGCTAAGCCTCTTTTACTGAATCTATAACATCTTTAATACGTTTCGCCAGCCCTTCAACTTTACGAAGTGGCGCACTACATAACGCAATACGTGGTCCATTCGGTAGTCCAACTGTAAAAATTAATTCTTCATTTAATTTTTCATGAACTTGTTCGTTGATTTCTGGGTCTACTTTGACTGTTGCGAAGAATCCTTCTTTGTGCGGATAAATTTCTAATCCAACTTCTTCAGCTTCTTTTAAGAATAAATCAGAACGGTCTTTTAACATTTTTACATATTTAGACTTTTCTTCTAAATAACGTTCTCTTTTGTTTTCATCTAATACAATTTCACTAAATAAAACTTGTCCAGCGTTGTTTACATTTGACCAAATACTTCTAGCCGTATGTACACATTCATCCTTGAACTCGTCTGCTTTTGCACCCATTATAACTGCAGCACCTACACGTTGTCCGTATGCAGTTAATGTTTTCGAAATACTAAATGCAGTGATTACTAACAAGTTCTCATGCATATGATCAAATAATTTGAAATGATCTTTTGCTACTGCTTGGTTTTTCGCAAAATCAATATAAGCTACATCATTTAATAAGGCAACTCTACCTCTTTCAGCTAACTCATTTAAAAACTCCATTACTGCTTCCCATTCTTCATAGGTCATAGAGTATCCAGTTGGGTTATGCGCCGGATCATTAATAACAACAGTTAATCTATTTTGACGATCCATTATATCAATACAGTTTTCTTTAAAACTTTTTAGATTAAAATGATCCCCTTCAAACATTTCATACATCTTAAACTCAATGTTTTGATCTACTGCCATAATTTTGTATGGTCCCCAACATACACTTGGGAATAATACAGTATCGTTATAACGTAAAGTATTTCTAAATGTAACAGAAACAGCACCACTACCACCAGGTGTAGCTACTACGTGTGCTTTTTTTAAACCTAACCATTCTTTAACAGCTTTTTGATACTCAGGGTTTCCTTGTAAACTAGCTGCATACTTCGCTTTTTGGAAATTAGGAATATCATTAAAAACATCCCAAACTGCGTCCATTACAACCATGTTTCCTTCTTCATCATATAAAGCACCTAATGTAACATCAACCACTTCATCCCCATGAATTTCTTTTGCCGCTCTTGCTGCTCTTACTGCACTAAATACATTATCCTTTAATACTTTTGCCATTGTTTTCTCCTTTGTTAAAAAAGTCACCTACATTATAACAATTTAGGCCAAAAGGTAAAGCCCTTTCATAACTTTTTGAAAAATAATTTCACCTTTGTTTCTCAGTATGGAAAATTTAGAGATTTGTTATAATAAAAGCAACTCAAAACATATCAAAATCAAAACATTTTGATACTCTTTTTATGGGAGGAGAACTATGGAAAAAATAACAATACAAGAAGCGATTAATTGGATTGAAGGTAACTTAGATCAAGTGAGTTTAGAAAAAATCAGTACGTTCATTGGATATAGTGAATTTCATACATCAAGAGCATTTAAGCAATATACAAATTCTACACTTAGAAACTATATACGTCTAAGGAGATTATCTGAAGCTGCAAAGGATTTAAGAGATAAAAACGTACGAATCATCGATTGTGCATTTAATCACGGATTTCATTCACAAGAAGCATTTACAAAATCCTTCAAGTCTACATTTGGAATAACACCAGGTGAATATCAAAAAACAAGCAAGGCGCTTCCTCTAGTACTGAAAAAAGATATCTTATTCCCAGACAATTTAAGGAAAGAAGGTTCAATCATTATGGTTAAAGATGAAGAAATAAAAATCAAATTAATAGAAATTCCCGAGCACATATTTTATTACTACGAAAAAAGTGGCGTTGACAACTATATTGACTTTTGGAAAAAAATGGAACAAGGGGGTTACGACTGCGACAGACTACATGGAATATTCTCAAGCATACCTGGTGAATTTGAAGAAGGTTTTGGTGCCTTCACTGAAAGTGGATATATCTTCGGTAAAGATGCACCCATTGACTATACGTTAGATGAAAAAGACATATTGATGAAAAAAATCAAAAAACAAACATATTTACAATTTGAACACCCTGGTTTTACTGAAGCAGAATTTGGAGAAGCACTAAACCAAGTAAGACGTGTAGCTTTAGAAAAATTTGATTTCAAACTGCATGGTTATGAAGTTGATGATTCGTTTGTCAAAGCTTATGAACATAGCGGTATGGAGATTTGCTTTTATTTTATAAGAATACCAATCAAAAAGGCAGAGTAATTCTGCCTTTAACTGTTGTATAAACCATTTATTGTTTTAGCTAAATCTTCAATTGTTTCATTAGAAGTATCGATATCATAATCAATATGTATCAAATGCTCTCTTTTAAAGTGTTTACGGTCATGTAAAATTCTACTTTCGACGTCTTCTTTTAAGTCCCCTCTTTTTAACATACGATTCTTGCGGATGTCTTCATCTGTTTCTAATAAGATAAACATATGACCTTCCGAATTTTTAAAAATATTATTCGCACCAATCGGATCAACAATCAACACATTATTCTCTTTACTCTTTTTGGGTGTACCATAACAATTATCATTATAGATTACCCATTCAAAGAATGCATCCTTATCTTTTAACTCATAAAACTCTTCTGGTGTTACAAAGTTATAGTCTACATTATCTACTTCTCCTACTCTCATAGGCCTAGTTGTTGTTGTAACTAGTTTTTCAAATCCGTATTCTTTAATTAATAATTTGGCAATTTCTGTTTTCCCACTTGCACTAGCACCAATTAAAATTAACATAATTACCCCCTATTTTTTTCGTCCACTAATTCCACTTGTTCCTCAAACTGATTGGATAACTTTTGGTATACATCATATTCAGTAATGTAAATCCAACCAACATAGTCACTAATCCAAAAAGCCTCTAGCTCATCAGGTGTGTTATAAGATATTACACTCTTTTGAATATTTGGAATCTCATCGTAATCAAATGACGTTAAAAATTTTTCTGTAATATCATCATACATCATTTCAGCTATAACTAATATATCAAATACATCAAAATATTCTCCAGTCACTCTTGTACCTGGATTCCCAATCAAAAAATCTTTTTCACTTGACAGTTTTTGGATAGAGGAATAATAGTCCAGACTCCCACCAGTATCTACTTCATCTACGAAATACCCCACAATATTGGGATACAACTCTTCATATGTCTCAATATCCGCTTCAATATCAATTAAACTTCTATCACTATATATAGCATGAACATAACCAATCATTGTTACTCCAGCCTCATTTAAATCATTTACAAGCTTTACATACTCCTCATCAAACTCACCAGGACCATTATGAGGATTAATAATAACAATAATCGGAACATCTGGATAACTCATTTTCATCGAAATTATTCGTTCATATTCTGAATAATCGTCTGTCGGGTATAAATATAAAGGCACTATAAAACCTGTAGTGTTTTCGGTCAATTCAATATTTAAAATATTTGATTGCTTCAGTATTCTCCCCTCATGCTCATCAATCGGTGTACACCCGAATAAAAACAATACAAGAAGTGTTAAGATTTTTTTCATATTTACCTCTGTCCATGAAACATTAATTCCATTCCAACGTCTTTAAATAAATCCTCTAATAGAAGTTCTTTACCTCTATAAATCTTTAAATGAACTTCTGAATCTAAACTTTCATAAACATCAAGATTCATCAATCCATTTTTAGATGGACCTACCAATTTTACCTTATGATTTAGAACTGGTTCAAGTACAATTTTTATTTTTCTCTTTTTCATCACTATTGATTCACCAACACGGATTTTTGCAAAATTAGTTGAGGACAATCTAAACTTACCTACCACAGTGTCTAATAGAATAAAAAAGCCTTTAATTCTAAAAAATAAAACAGGCACCATTCCAACAGAAAAAGACATCAAACTTCCGTTTTTTGAATGAAAACTTTGTAACCAAACCCATTTAGAGGGAAAGTTAGTTCCATACGTTTTTTCTGAATAAGCTATCCCAATTACATCTTTTCCATATACACTGCCAGATGCATCTGCTTTCATATACAACACTTCTTGAAAACACTCTAATGGTGCATGCTCCAAATAAGTCATTGCTGATTTATCAGAAAAGACTTGATGATTTTTTATCTTTAAAGAAATTCCTTTTACAGATACCTGATAATTGCTTAGAGAGTAATCATTAATATGCACAACATCATTTTCTGCATCATAATAAAAATCTTCGATATTATATCGAAGGTACTCACATTCTGATGAATCATGGTTAAATATTTGGATGAAGGCGTGTGGATCATCCTGATATTTCGTCAACGCAAATATTACACCAATATTTACATCTCCTACAAATCTAAAGTACCATCCTTCAAAGTAGTTTTTCTGCTTTTTGTTCTTGTACGCAAATCGTTTCATAACACACACCACCTTTATATAATTATACCAAAAAGAAAAGCACTCATTAAGAGTGCTTTAATATTATTTTTTACTTAAGTACTCATCAATACCAATTGCTGCGGCATGACCATTCGCAACACCAGAAATAATATCTGGTCCACTGATGATATCTCCACCAGCGAATAACCAATCAACACCAACAACTTGACCATTTTCTTTAACTTCGATTTTTCCTCTGTTAAATGTCATATCTTTTTCAATATCCTTTAAGTAATCATAGTCAGGTGCTTGCCCAATTGCCATAAAGATTTGCGTCGCTTCAAGTAATTGTTCGCTACCCTCAACGAATGATGGTTTGAAATTACCTTCTGCATCAAAGATTGATTCAACTGTCTTAACGCTAAGTCCTTTGATTTTTTCATTTTCAATGACAATTTCTTGAGGTCCAGTACCAAAGAAGTAATTTGCTCCTTCTTCTCTACCTTCTACAATTTCCTCTAAGTCTGCTGGTAAAGCATCTTCAGTTTCTAATGCAGTTACAATAACATTAGACTTACCGAATTTTTCATTTTGGTAACGTACGGCAGTTCTTGCAACGTCAAACGCTACATTCCCTCCACCGATTACAACGATATTTTCATGAACATCTAAAGTATCAACTTTACCTCGTGTATAATCTCTTGCGATAGGTAAGAAGTCCATTGCAGCTACTACATTTTCATGATCATGACCTGGCATAGGAATCTTTCTACCTTCAAAGAATCCAGTACCAGTGAATACTACATCATATTCCTTCTTGAATTTTGCAAGCATTTTTGCATCTACTTTAGTATTCGTATGAATATTCACACCAATCTTAGTCATAAATGAAATATCTTGATCTACCGCTTCATCAGGTAATCTATATTTTGGTGCAGCGTAACGCATAGCTCCACCAGCTTCAGGTTTCGCTTCGAAAACATCTGTATGGTAACCCATAGTTGTTAGATAATAAGCTGCAGCCAATCCCGCAGGTCCAGAACCAACAATCGCAATTTTACCATCACGTTTTTCACTTACTTGTTCCAGTACAACACGCTCATAGATATCTTTCGGAGCATTATCAACTATATAACGTTTTAACCAACGAATCGCGATCGCTTCTCCTCGTTGGGTTAAAGAACAGGCAGTTTCGCAGTTATGCGTACAAATTCTTCCACACACACCTGGAACAGGGTTTGTTTTATAAATTTGGTTAACGGCATCTGCAAAATCATCTTCCCATATTGCTTTAATGTATTCTGGGATATTCATATGAGCTGGACATGTTTTTGTACAAATTCCACATTCAACACAACGTGCAGCTTCATGAATTGCTTGAGCTTTTGAGTACCCTTTAATGATTTCAAGGAAGTTATCCTTTCTTTCAACGTCACTTAAGTGAACCATAGATACTCTTTCTAATTCTAATAAATCACTGTCTTCATCCTTTTGATAACCATCTCTTGCTTCTTTACCTAAGAATGTTTCAGTTGGCATTAAGTAATAATCATCTCCATTTGGTGAATTATGTAAATACTCTTTACTCATTCCCAAACTTCCTGTTGTACAGATATCAACACATAATGCACAGAAACAACACCTACCGTAATCGATAGTTGGTCTCTTCGCAAAGTTTCCATCTGTTTCTTCTAATTCTTCTCGATCTACCATAATAATGGCATCTGTTGGACAAATTTCAGCACAAGTTGTACAACCAATACATTTTTCCCAATCATTTACATGGAATCCACGATAGTTGTCGGATGCTTCTCTAGGTGTTTCAAAAATATCTTCCATAGGTTGTGTTAATGGCTTTTTGAATAAATATTTTAATAGCCTTAATGGCTTAAATGCACTTACTTGTTTTTTCATTTTCTCACCCTTAACCTATCTATCAATCTCAGGACTACATACACCCATAGTATCGAACCATAGTGCTGCATCATCTAATCTTGTTCCTGGTAAATATTTTTCTACACCTAATAAACCTTGAGGGAATGAAGCACCACGTACGGCGATTCTATAAGGATGTGTTCCACCGTCTGAAACGATGTAGTATCCAAACTCTCCTCTTGAAGATTCAACAGCTGAATAAACTTGTCCCTTAGGTACACGCCAACGTAGAGCGTTACCTTCCATTTTTGCACGTACTGGTCCTTCAGGTATTTTAGCTAAGCATTGCTTGATAATACCAATACATTGAACTACTTCTTGTAGCTTTAAATCGACACGACATGTAGCATCACTATAATCACTCATAGGCACTTCAAAGTCGATTTGATCGTATCTAGCATATGGAGCAACTTTTCTTAAGTCATAAGGCTTATTCGTCGCACTACGCATACCAACACCAGTTACACCTAATTCCCACACTACCTCCTCAGGTAACAAGATATGTTTATCAAGACGTTTTCTAATTGTTGGGTTATCAATACCTAAATCTCTATGCTCTGTATATCGAGAAGCTAAATCGTCTAGGAAGTTGATAATCTCTTTTTCAATTCCCTTTGGTAAGTCTTTTCTTACTCCCCCAGGAACAATGTATTGATGATAAATTCTGTGACCTGTAATCTTCTCAAAAATATCTAAGATTGTATTACGGTCCGCTTGAGCATGGTACATCATTGTATAATGACCTGTTGGTCCACCAATTCCACCATAAGCCATAAGGTGGATGGCAATGCGCGCTAACTCCAAAATAATCATTCGGATGTAATGTGCTCTTTCAGGTACTTCGATTCCTGCCAGTGTTTCCACTCCCATTGCGAATACCATTTCATTAATATCAGGCTCAACAACACAGATTCTTGGGATTAATGCAATATTATTTACCCATGTTCTATGTTCCATTCCTTTTTCAAATCCACGGTGTAACATACCTGGTAATAAGTAACTCTTTTTAATAATATCTCCTTCGATATACATATGAACTGATGTATTCCCATGCATACCAGGATGCTGAGGCCCTAAAAATAATTTAATCTCTCTCATTATTTAGCCCCCTTATTGTTGTAATCTACCGCGTACTCACGTTTACGGTACTTTTTATCACTATATGCTTTTGCATCAAAATCTTTTCTTAATGGAGGAACATCATCCCAACCTTCTAAGAATAACTGTTTGTCACTGTCCGGGTTTCCTTCAAACTTAACACCAAAGAACTCGTGAACATCTCTTTCATAGTACTTTGCACCTGGGTAAACTGTAGTGATCGTAGGGAACACTGCATTGTCTCTATCAATTTTTGTTCTTACTTGTACCCAGATTGGGTTATCCCAATTAAAGATGATATATACTAATTGATATTTACCTTCTTCTAGCCAGTCAACATTTGTTAAAATACTTAACTGTTTCCATCCTTGCGATTTTAAAAATGCTAAGATCGTATGAACATCATTGTTCTCAACATCAATCGCAATTTGTGTATCCCTTAAAATATCAGCGTTTAAAATATTGTAGCGAGATTGTAAATCGTTGATTAATTCTTGATTATTCATGGAATTCATCATGTACGAATACCTCCCCTACTGCTTCAAGTTGGTTTTTGCGGTACCATTCGTGATTGTCACGGTACTTTTTCCAACCCGTAGCTTTTCCAGTTTTGATTAAGTGCATTAAATCAACAAACCCATTCATTACTGCTTCTGGATTTGGCATACATCCACCAACATAAACGTCAACTGGAAGATAATCATCCAATCTATTTAATACGGCATGTGAATCATGATAAATACCACCATTTAATACACATGGACCAAATGCTGCGATGTATTTTGGTTCACTCATTTGTTCATATGAGTAAATTAATCTTCTTAATGTTTTCAAACTTAAATATCCAGTAATTAATAAAACATCTGCTTGTCTTGGAGTCGCCATGGGACCCATTCCAAGTCTTTCCATATCATAAACTGTAGTCATGGCTTGAGGTAACTCAATGGCACAACAACCTGTACAATACATTAACATCCAGATACTTCTTCTTCGGAAGAAATCTCCTAACTCTGTCCAAGTAGCTCGATGCTCTTCTTTTTCCATTGCAGGAAATGCATTATTTATTCTTAACTCTTCCATAAGCTACCTCCATAAAACCCATATAGCTTGTAATACAGCTAAAGGTAAAATCCATTTGTAGAAAAATACTACAACTTGGTCAATTTTGAAACGTCCATTCAAATATGAATATAGGTTTGCAACAGTGTACACTAAGAAATACTTTAATACGTATTCTAAGATTGAAGATGCTCCACCTAGGAATAAATGAACAAACATTGTTACTTCAATAAAGTGAGTAATTTCCATCATGATAAATAATAAACCTAATTGCTTACCACCATATTCAACCATTGGTCCGGACGCTAACTCGGCTGGTGCAATGAATGTCTCAAATGGTTTTTTACCCAACATACCTAACAGCGATATAAACGCTACGATAAACCCTAGCGGTAATGCAAACGCAAACCATCCATTCGCTTCTTGATATGCCATAATTCCAGTCAAACTACTCGTACCCGACACTTTAATAATGATCATAACAATCACTAAGAACGGTACTTCATACGCTAACATTTGTGTTAAGGCACGCATTACACCAATTGATGCCAACGGGTTTCCAGAACCTGAAGCACTCATCGCCATACCTAACATACCTACTGCTAACAAATAAACAAAGATGAAAAAGTTATCTAAGCCAGCAAATGCCACAAGACTACTTGTTACAGGCATAAACATTGCTGTCGCAATAATTCCACCAACTGCCATAATTACACCAAAGTCATAAATCCAACCATGGGTGATGGCACGTTTACTTAATGCTTTAAAAATATCTAAAAACTCTTGGTACCACGGAGGCCCATAACGTTTTTGCATCCTACCTACAACTTTACGGTTAATACCAGCTACAGTTGTTTGTAATACAAATCCGAAGAAGGCGATTCCAAGCCCAAATAAAATTGCCAATAATACTGTTACCATAAGAAATCACCCCACACTACTATAATTAATACAATAACAATCCAGAAAACAGTGACCTCAGGTTTATTCGTAAAGAAGAAATATCTTACAAATGCACCAAGCTCTTCTGCTTTTTGCTTGATTGATTCATATACTTTTTTAACAAACGGCTCTTTTCTATAAAGACGTTCTAATGGTGCATAGAAATCTGCTGAATAATGTAATAACTCTTCTGTATATACAAACTCACCAGAAGTATAAGTATCCATTAATCCTACTTTTCTCGATTTTGGGAAAATTAAGAATAAGATAAATACCACTACAACACCTGTTCCAAATACGGCTGCAATTAACGGAGCATCTAGAATTCCATTAAACCCGACAATTTGCATACCTACTCTTGCGATTGGTGCAAATCCTAATTCCATAACCACCGAATCAATCATAGGTAAGAACAAGGTCGGAACAACTCCTGTTGCTACATGTAACAATGTTAAAACTAACATTGGAACCAACATCCAGAACGGTGCTTCTTTCACTTCTTTATATTTCGGCAAATCTTGACCCAAGAACAAAGCTGCTAACGGACGGAATACATACAAGAACGATCCAATTGAACCAATAAATGCAGCAACCGCTAAAATAATCATATTGTTTTGAATTAATGCCTGGAAGATTAACCATTTAGAAATAAATCCACCCATTGGAGGAATCCCAGCCATAGAAATGATTGCACTTAAATAGACCACGTAAGTAATCGGCATTCTATGTATCATCCCACCTAATTTAGAAATCTTACTAGTTTTTGTTCTATAGCTAACAACACCAATTGCTAAAAAAGCTGCAGTTGATGCTAAAGAATGTGCTAATACATGAAATAGTCCACCAGTAATAGATACAGAATTACCAATGGTGAATGCTAATAAAATATATCCACCATTCGCAGCACTGGAATACGCTAATAATCTTTTTGCATCATCTTGACGTATCGCCATAAATGTACCAGCCACAATTGTAACTGCTGCAATTAGACCAATAATGTAATGTTGAACAGGAATACCTACAGCATTAAACATTGCTCCAGCTGGTGTAATCTTAAGAATAGCTAACACACCAATAAATGCACCTAACTTCTCAATACCACCACTGAATAACGCACTAACAGGATCTTGAGCGGAACCCAAAACTCTAGGCAACCATACAAAGAATGGATAAATACCTAACTTCGCAAACGCTCCGACAATTAATAATGTATACACTACAATTGCTGGTGTACCAGATAATAACATCAATGAAAGATCAATGTCTGTAGTTCCCAGCCCAGCTGCCATATAAAGAATGGCGTACAGAATCGCAAATGATCCTACGGTAGAGAAAATGAAGTACGTTACAGTTGGTTTTGTTCCTTTACCCATTGGGATTAAGAACATACTTGTCCACACTACAATCTCAAAGAACAGGAACAATGTGATAAAGTTCTTCGCATAAAACACCCCAATAACACCAGCAAGTGTCATTAAGAATAATAAGTTGTATACATTTGGATACTTAAATCTATCTTTAAAGAACGGATTAAAGAATGAGACCATAAAGAATACAAAACTTACCAACACTACAAAGAACGTCCCCACATTCGTAATTTCAAAAACTACAAAATTTGGAATAATATAATCCACAGGAACAGTCAGTCCACCAGAATAACCATAGTAGGCTAAAATCGAGAACACTGCACCACTAATAAAAATCGTAAATGCACTACCAATACCTTTATTGATAACACTTAATACATAGGCTACTACTCCGCCAAGAAGTGTCCCTAATACTAATAATTCAACATTCATTAGAAGCTACCTCCTTGAAGTAATAGAATCAGTTCATTTTGAATTGGTTGAACCAAATCAAAGATTGGATTAAACCATATACCGAAGATTACCAACAGCATACCTATCGTTAATACAGATACATCTAACAGACGGTTTTTCACTTTAACAGAAGACTCACCGTACCATAATTTAACTAACATTCTAATCAAGTATGTACCTTCAACTAAACTAACTACTAAAATGATGATTGGTGTAATAAAATCATATGTTGAAAAAATCCCTAATAATAAATTCAGCTTAACAACAAACCCAAAGAACAATGGTAACCCAGCAACACTTAATGCAGCTGCAGTAAAGCCTAACCCTATTGATAGGTTGTTTTTAAAGATTCCTCTCATACTATTCAGTTCGTCATCTCCATTGGCTTCAGCTAATGTTGAACCAACGACAAACAAGACGAATTTGCTTAGTACATTTGCAATTACTAATAATATTGCTTGGAACAAGAATCCACTTACAAATAGATAAATAACCAGACCAGCTTGTGCTACTGACGAGAACAATAATATTTCTCTCATCTTCGTTGACTTAAACGCAGCGAACTCACCAGCCACAACTGTGGCGATTAAGATAATTGTTAACAATACTTCTGCTTCAGCTAGTACCATAACAGTTGTTAATAATCTACCGAACACAAATAATACTGCTCCAGCAATTACACTAGCGATCAATGTACCAGATAATGGTTTTGCCTTTTCTAGTACACCTTTAACCCACGAGTTGAATGGTAATAATTTCGCTTCTACACCTAAACCAATAAACATTAACATGAATGGTAATAACAACGCAGTCGCATCAATATTCAACATCATGATTCCTCTTAATATTTCACTCATATTTAGAGAACCAACCATAGAATACAGTACAATCAATCCTAATAAATATAATCCACTTCCTACAGTACCTTGAACAAGGTAGTTAAATGAACTAACAGGTTTATCATTTTCGTTTGTTAATAAATAAGCACTAATACCTGTGATTTCTAAAAATACGAATAAGTTGAATAGGTCATTCGTTAAGATAAGACCATTTAACCCAGCCAATAAAACCAATAAAACAGTAGATACTTTTTTACTAGCTTTACAGTTAATCATTACTGTTAGGAAGAATAACACATTAACAAGTCCTAACGCGATTAACGAATACTGATCAACCAACAAGTTGATTCCAAAAGGACCAAATCCACCAATTGACTCCAACCCTTTTTCTAAGAAGAATGTATACGCTACATTAAACACCGAAACTGCTGCTAATAAATAGAATGCAAACTTCTTATTTAAGATTGAAATAAAGGCAAATAATAATGGGATTGCTACTAATAAAACACTCATATTACTCTACCCCCATTTCGTCAAGTTCATATGTTCCATACTTTGCATGAATCTTTTTCGCAAACGCTAAACCTAATGCAGTTGTACCTACACCAATTACGATTGCTGTAAGAACTAATGCATGAGGTAATGGATCCATAAATTGCAATGTACTTGATGCGTTCTCAGCAGTTAAGATTGGAGCAATACCACCTTTAACATACGCAACACTAATAATGAATAAATTTAATCCAATTTCAAACACATTTAAACTAATAATAATTTTGATAATATTTCTATTTGTTAAAACACCATATAGTCCTAACATAATTAATAAAATACTCGCGACTTGTATCATTTTTGTACCTCCTCAGTAAGGAAGTTATCAATAATATTAGATACTTCACTACCAACTTTTAATCCAATAATGATATAAACGATTGGAATAATACCTGCAGAATATATATCTCCTACAGTTCCTGTTGGCAAAAAGTTCTCCAAGAAGAATCCTGTTATGAATAAACCAGCTAAACCAATTAACACATAGAACACTCCCATAAAACTTTCCAATACTTTAAATCCTTTAATTTTTGTTCTAAACTCATCATTTGATAAGTATAATAATAAAACACTTGCAGCAATCATTGTTCCACCTGGAAACCCTCCACCTGGAGTTAAATGACCATGAATAGAGATATATAAACCAACCATAATGATGATTGAGAATATCGCTCTAGAACCAACTTTTAACATAAAGTTAGGTTTAAAGTTTAACTGCATTCTTCTACTTTCTGTTGTTCCTAATAATAAGGCGACACCAAATGCAGAAATAAATAATACGGTAACCTCACCCAAGGTATCAAAACTACGATAGTTCGCTACAATAGAGGTTACAAAGTTTGCAGAACCCGTTTCATAATCTCTTTCACCAAATAAAACTTCTGAATTTTCCTCAGTTGTATCTTTATCAATATATGACTGTGAAACTCTAGATTCAATGTTTACATTTCCGAATGAAGGAAACCATGCGTTTTGATCTAAACTTCTGATTAATCCTAATCCTAAGATTAATACAGCTACTATACTTAGTAACTTTTTCATTGTTTCACTTCCTTTCTATTAGAAAGTAATGTAAAGACGAATAAAGCTGTTACCATTCCTGACCCAATTACTGCTTCAGTAACTGCTACGTCTGGTGCTTGCATAACTGCGAATCCAACTACACTCAACATAGAAAGAGTAGATAAATACATTACTGATTTGATTAACTTATCAGCATTAATCGCTTTATATGCTAGGAATAGTAATAAGATTCCTAGGATAACTTCTAGAATTGTATTAAACATTACTCTTCCTCCTCATATAATGTTTCCAGATCATCTTGAACAAGATTTTCCGGTTTCTTTTGTGACACATAAGCAGCTTTTGCTAATGTACTTGAACCGATAGGGTTCGTTAATGCGATTAACACAATGATTAATCCCACCTTAAAAATCCAGTCAGGGTTCGTTAATCCAACACCTACTAGAATTGAAAATGCACCCAATGTTGTAGCTTTTGTTCCTGCTTGAATTCTATTAAATGTATCTGGCATTCTTAATACACCTAAACCACCAAGCATATAAAATAATCCACCGATTAATAAAAAGATATTAGCGATCATATTTACCCTCCAAATATCTTGCATACACAACAGTTTCTAAAAACGCCAAAATTGCATATACGATTGCGATATCTAAAAACAAACCATTATTATATAAAACAGCGATTAATGAAACCACCCCTACAATAATAATGTTCAATGTATCTATCGCTACAGCTTTATCAGCCAATGATGGACCTTTAACCAATCTTGTCACAGTGAACAAAATTCCTAATCCTACTAAACCAAACACTACATAAATCATTTGAACACCACCTTTAAGATACGTTCAAACGTTGAACTAATCTTTTTTTGGTTTTCTTCTTCTGTTTCACCTGGCACTTCAACACAATGTACATATAACTCATCTTCATTTACATCAACAGTTAATGTACCTGGTGTTAATGTAATTGAGTTGGCCAACGTTAACTTTCCGAAGTCACCGTCTAAGTCAGTTTTTACTTTTACAAACCCTGACTTTAATGGAATTTTAGGACTTAGTACTCTTCTTGCGATATCTACATTTGCCTTGACTAACTCCCAAACAAATACTGGTAGATACAACAGAACAAACACAATTAATCTAAACGGTAATTTATAATCAATTTTGTAGTCCACACTATTCGCTACTACAAATGTCAAAATTAACGCGACAACTGCACCAATGATTAATTCCATCATTTCGAAACCTGCAAGTGCTACATAACTTGCAAATAAAACAATGAATGTTGCAATATATTTCATGCAACTTCCCCCTCCCTTGTATATCATTTCTTATTTTTTATATGTTGATAACTTAACAACCATTTCACTTCTCTCATCGAAAGGCCACAACAACCACTTCTCTTTAAGCAAAGTCATTGACTCATTAAGTAAATATAAACCTAAATCACCCATTCCAAATCCATATGATTCAAAATATTCTTTATATATTTGCTCCATATTATCATCAGAAAAATCTTTTTTTGCATTTTCCATAAATGTACTATCTGAATAATCTTGGAAAATATCAGATGCTACAACCAATCGTTCCTTTACAATTCTTCCTACGTTTTGATTAAACAACGTAAACACATCTATCAGTCTTTCACCGGACACATGTTCTACATACTTAAGAAGATTTTCCTGAAATCCTTCAGATCTTAATTTCGAACATACTAACATTATTTGTTGATAAATGAGTTGTGTGTAAATCGGACTCACGTAAACCAAATCAGCTTCACCACTAAACTCTTTTAAAAACCGATAGTCATCTAAACCTTCAAATCCTTTTTTAAACAAAAGATCGATAGCTTCAAAATCCCTTGCCTCTCGTAGTCGATCTTCTAAACCATCAAAGAAACCATTGTTTTCTACTCCCGTATATTCCACTTTAACTACCTGAACCCTAGAACGTTCCTCATCAGTTAAACGCAAATACTCCATAGACTTAAAAATAGACTTATCATCTACATCAGACAGAATGACAGTTCCAAAGTGTTCCACCAAAGGTTTAAGTGAAAAATCTTCACACCTTCCAGCACCTATTACTACCATTGTCCTTTTAGATTTAAGTCCATTAATTTCTGACTTCAAAAGGGCATCAATTTCATTTCTAAAATCTACCCAACTATTATATCTATCATATGAAGTTGTATTAAGTAGTTTATTAAAACGCTCAATATTGCTCATAGAATATTTGTGTCCAATCATTTAATATGCGATTGAGAATAGAAATAGTTCGTTTGCGAACTATACAGTATTAAAATTTTACCATTAAATGAATACATACACAATATACTTGAGAAGGTTTTCTAAATAATATACCTAACTATTCATATAAGCATTCTAAACTGACTTTTTTTTGGAAAAAATCTCATCTATATGCACGAAAGACAGTGTAAATGTACAAAAAAACTCAGGCATCAGCCTGAGTTATACTTTTTGCATTATTTCAATAATCATTTCATCTGTTTCATTCATCGCATCAGAAGCTATATTTGCCATATTGTGAATCGTCTCTTCTACACATTGTTTAATGATCCCTGTTCCTGGTTCAACAACATTACCATTCATAGAAACCATTGAAGCTACGAAAGCAGCATCTAATCCACTAGCGATTTTTAAAGCACATGATGGTTTCGCTCCATCGCAGATTACTCCTGTTAGATTGGCGATACTGTTTTTAATCGTATCTCCAACTTGCTTCAGAGTACCACCTTTTAAATAGGTAATTCCAGCACCTACACCGATCGCAGCTGTAACCGCCCCACAAAAGGCACTTAATCTACCAATTGAAGTTTTAATATGAATAGGTATTAAATTGGCAATTGCCAAAGCCTTATATTTTTGTTCTTCTGAGATATTGTTCTCCTCACAATAAATTTGAATTGGTACACCAATTGTCATACCTTGATTTCCAGAACCAGAGTTAATAACAACTGGTAAATCACACCCACTCATACGTGCATCACTACCAGCAGCCGCTCCTGCCCTCATTTTATTATGAATCGTAATATGCTCACAACAATTCATAAGAGCAGTACCAACATTTAATCCCCAGTCGTTTTCCATACCTTCTTTTGAGATATCACAATTATAAGTTAATTGTTTTTCCAAAATCGGTACCAAAGTTTTATAATCAACTTCACTCGCAAAGTTATAAATTCTTTCCACAGATAATTCTTCTCTACTTGTTAAAGATGAATTAAAATCAGCTACACTACATGGATTATGTGTAATCTCAACACCATTCTTAATTACTTTTGTAATATTTGTATGGGTATGCATTACTTCAACAATCGCATACTCCTCTTTATAACGCATTTCAATTTCCACATAAAGTTTTGCATCGATATGTTGTCTTTCAACAGTAATCATACCTGATTCTTTTAATCGATCTACTTTTGTTAAATGGCTTAATGTTACTTGTTCCAACACTTCCAGACCATGATTAGAATCTCCTACTAAGGTTCCTAATAAAACAGAAATTCTTACACCTCTTCTACCACCACTATGTGGTATAATTACACCTTTTACATTTTTAATAATGTTTCCACTTGGTCTTACGATAATTTGTTCAGGAAAGTGTCCCAATACTTCCCTGGCTTTTGCTCCAGCCAAAGCTAACATCGTAGGTTCTGTACACCCTAACGCAAATACTAGTTCTTCATCTAATATTTCTAAAAAATGTTTTTGCATAATTTCCATACTATTCATCCCCTCAAAAAATTCAAATTCTTCCCTCATGATATAGTATCACAGAAGAAAGCGTTTTTATCAGAATTGTCATGAAATTCAAAACTTTTTCGACCTGGTTCACAAGAAAAAAATTATTCCTTAAATCCAATGCAGATTCACATAGAAGTTGTTATAATAATACTGCATTCGTATGGGGGAAATAAAATGAATTATATAGAAGAAATTAGAAGACTAAAAAAAGAAAAAAACGCAGTCATTTTTGCACATTATTACCAGAGACCTGAAATCCAGGATTTGGCTGACTATACAGGTGATTCTTTGTATTTAAGTAAAATTGCGAGGGATATCGATGCTGAGATAATCGTCTTTTGTGGTGTTCACTTTATGGCGGAATCTGCAAAGTTATTAGCACCTAAGAAACGAGTACTAATACCTAGAGAAGATGCAGGATGTCCAATGGCAGACATGGCAACCGCAACACAGCTAAAAAGATATAAAGAAGATCATCCAGACACAAAGATCGTGGCATATGTAAATACAACAGCTGCTGTAAAGGCACTAACAGATGTTTGTGTAACATCTAGCAATGCAGAACAAGTTATTCAAGAATACATTGGTGAAAAACTATTATATTTACCAGATAAAAACCTAGGAGCTTATTTAAAAGACAAATATAACCTAGAAATGGATCTATGGGATGGATTTTGTTATGTTCATAACCGTTTCAGTCTAGATGATGTTGAAAATTTAAGAAATGCACATCCAGATGCTGAACTATTAGTTCACCCAGAAATGAAAATAGAAATCGTAAAAATCGCTGACTTCGTTGGTTCAACAAAAGGGTTACTAGAATACGTTCAAGCAGCAAAAGCGAAAAAGTTTATTGTAGGAACTGAAGTTGGGATTATCCACCAAATGAAAAAAGCATGTCCTGACAAAGAGTTCATCGAAATCAACGAAGATTTTTATTGTCGAAATATGAAAAAAACAACAATGGAACATTTATACAACTCTTTACTAAACGAAGAAACAGAAATTAACCTTCCAGAGGATATCATGGTAAACGCCAAAAGGTCGCTAGATAAAATGTTTGAGATTTTAGAACGATGAAAACAGATGTTGTAATTATTGGTGGAGGATTAGCAGGGTTATATGTAGCATTGCAAATCAAAAATAAACAAGTAGTCGTTTTAGCAAAAGCGGGGTATGACACAACCAACACTTACCTTGCTCAAGGTGGTATTGCTGCTGAAATGAGCACAGATCAAGATTCATTAGATAAACATATTTTAGATACATTAAAAGCTGGTGCATGGCATAATAGCGCAAAAGCAACTGCTCAGTTAGTAAGTGAAGCAAAAGAAAACATCATCAACTTAATTGATTTTGGTGTTAACTTTGATAAAGACAACTCCGGAAACATCAATAGAACACTAGAAGGTGGTCATTCCGAAAGGCGCATATTACATGCAGGGGGAGACGCCACGGGAAAAGTAATCATGGATGCTTTAAGAGTTAAAATAAGTACTAAAGAAAACGTCACGGTAATTCCACACAGTATGGCTACAGACTTAGTTATGGATGGTGACACCTGTGTAGGTGTACAGTTTTTAGATAAAGAAGAAAAACTAAATACCATATTTGCAGGAGCAACCGTAATCGCTACAGGTGGAGTTGGAGGAGTATATAACCACACAACAAATCCAAAATGGGCTTCAGGAGATGGAATTGCACTTATGAAACGAGCGAACGGGAAAGTAAAAGATATGGAATTTATTCAGTTCCATCCAACTGCCTTTTTTGATTCATTTGATCAAAACCAAGCGTTCTTAATTTCAGAAGCAGTACGAGGAGAGGGTGCATATTTAGTAAATTCTAATTCTCAAAGATTTATGAGCAAATATGATGATCGATTAGAACTTGCTCCAAGAGACAAAGTATCACAAAGTATTATTAAAGAAATGTATAACACATGGAGTGACTGTGTCTTTTTAGACGCAAGGCATCTAGGTAGAGAAAAACTAATCTCAAGATTCCCTACCATTTATTCAAAATTAAGTGAACGTGGATATGATATGGTTACAGACCTTATCCCAATTATTCCTGTTCAGCACTATTCCATTGGAGGAATCAAAACAAACCTAAAAGGGGAAACATCCATTAACAACGTTTTCGCTAATGGGGAGTGTTCTTCTACTGGTGTTCACGGCGCAAACCGTTTAGCATCTAACTCATTATTAGAGTGTGTTGTATTTGGAAATAAAATCGCTGAAAAAATCGATAACTCCGAAACAATGATCAAAGAAATTGACGTTCCAAAACAGGACTGGAGTAACTTAAACCTTACTTATAAACCTACAATTAAAGAAATTCAGGAAATTATGGAAAAATACGTAGGTGTAGTCAGAAAACCAAATGAACTTCAAATGGCGAAATCAATTATTGAAACACATCTAGACAACTTATCAAAATACACAAACTATACAAAAAATTACTATAGAGTCTTAAATACCGCAACTACAGCACTTGAAATTGTTGAAGGTGCAATAAAACGTGATGAAAGTATTGGATGTCACTATATTATTGGAGATTAATATGGAAATAAAAGATATTATAAAAGAAGCTATTTTAGAAGATATGCCTACTGGAGATGCCACAACAGATGCCATCTTTACAGATGAGGTAATCGAAGGCAGATTCATTATTAAAGAAGATGGGATTATCTCAGGAATTGATGTAGCGAAACAAGTATACGCAAACTTCGAAGGTATCGAACTTATCTTTAACTATAAAGATGGGGACATTGTAAAAGTTGGAGATTTATTAGGTACGATCAATGGGAATGCTAAATCAATCTTAAAGGGCGAAAGAATTGCTTTAAACATTATGCAAAGAATGAGTGGAATTGCCACAACAACACACAAGTATGTGTCAGAAATTTCTGAATACAATACAGAGATTTTAGATACAAGAAAAACAACTCCGAATTTACGCGTGCTAGAAAAACTAGCTGTAAAACATGGTGGTGGAACAAATCATAGATTTAGTCTAAGTGATATGGTCATGATCAAAGACAACCATATAAAAGCTGCTGGTAGTATTGCTGAAGCTGTTAAAAGAGTGAAAGAGTACAGTGATTTAAAAATTGAAGTTGAAGTAGAAAACATCGATATGTTTAAACTGGCAATCCAAGAGGACATTGATGTTATTATGTTAGATAACATGAGTAATGAAGATATGGAAACATGTGTTGCCTTAAACAATGGTAAAAAACTTGAAGCAAGTGGAAACGTAACACTTAAAAGACTAAAAGGTATTGCCAAGACTGGTGTTGATTTTATCTCAGTTGGTGCGTTAACACATTCATTCAAATCATTAGATATAAGTTTAAAATTCTAAGAGGCTTTGCCTCTTTTTTCTTGCATAAAAATATATTCTCCTATATAATTAATTGCTTTAAGCCGCAGTTCGAAACCATCCTGCGAAATCAAAACTAGGAGGATATTATGAGTAATGAAATTTTATGGCTTTTATGGATCTTAGTAAACTTTGTATTCATCACAATTGCCTACAAACTGTTTGGTAAAAATGGACTATATGCATGGATTGCATTTGGTACAGTAATCGCAAACATTCAAGTAACAAAGAACATTGAACTATTTGGGTTCGAAGCAACATTAGGAAACATCATGTATGGTACGTTATTCCTAGTAACAGACTCTTTAGGTGAGTTATTCGGATACAAAGAATCTAAAAAGGCAGTAAAAATGGGATTTTTCACATTAATTGCCACAGTATTCATCATGCAGATTGCGTTGATGTTTGAACCTACTGTTTGGGATGAAGGACATAGCGCTTTGGCATATACATTTGGATTAATTCCAAGAATTGCATTGGGTAGTATCATCGCGTACTTCATTAGCCAATTCTTAGATATTAACTTATTTAAACGAATCAAAGAAAAAATGCCTGATGACAAATATTTATGGGTTAGAAACAACGGGTCTACATTAATCTCTCAATTCGTAGATACAATTATCTTTGTACCAATTGCATTCTTAGGACTATATGATTTTGAAATCGTGGCAAGTATCTTCTTCACTACATACTTCTTTAAAGTGTTAGTGGCATTTGCAGATACACCATTCTTATACATTATGAAAAGAATCAAACCGTTGGAAAAAAATTAAGAAACAATTTTGTTTCTTTTTTTTATAAATTACATCGTTACAAATCGGAAGAAATCGCTCGAAAATAAAGGTATAATAATATTGGGTGATACTATGAAAAAGCATTACAGTGTAATAATAAATAATGATAAATCATATGATGGGTTATTTTATTATGGGGTTAAAACTACAAAAATATTTTGTAAACCCTCTTGTAACTCTAAAAATCCTAAACTCGAAAACACGGTTATATTTGATACAAAAAACGATGCTATAAAAAGTGGATATAGGCCATGCAAACGATGCAGACCAGATTTGTTTGAGTTTACACCTTTAAAAGACTTAACAGTTCAAGTAAAAAAGCAAATAGATAAATCACTTGATATCAAAAAACTAGATGTTGGACTTTCAATAAGTAGAGTAAGAGAACTGTTTAGAGAAGAATATGGAATCACCTTAAAACAATACGAAAAACAAGTACGTATAAAAAGAGCCAAACAACTTATACAAGAAAATATTTCAGTACTGAAAATTGCGGACTTACTACATTACAAAAGTACATCAGGATTTTATTCGTTTTTCAAAAAGGAAACGGGCAAAACACCTATTCAGTATAGAAGGGATTTAAAAAATGATTTATAAAACACAATTAGGAAATATAGAAATAACTCAAACAAACGACATAATAACCGAGTTACATTTCACCGATAAAGAAGAAACAATCAACAATCCTTCCAGCATCCTCATGAGTCAGATAAATGAGTACTTCAAGGGAGCCAGAAGAAAGTTTGACGTATCACACAAACTGACTGGAACAGAGTTTCAAAAAAAAGTTTATGCAGCGATTAACGATATCCCATATGGTTCAACATCAACATATAAAAAAATAGCAGAAATGATAGGGAGACCAAAAGCAGCTAGGGCTGTAGGTATGGCTTGTAATAAAAACCCTCTTCTTCTACTAATACCCTGTCACAGAGTAGTTAGCTCAACTGGTTCTTTAACTGGATATCAAGGCGGGTTAGAAATAAAAAGAAAACTATTAAAACTAGAGAAAGAAAATGGCTAGAATTGTTTTATTTGAAGTAACACCCAAAAAGGAGATATTTACCGAATATCTTCTAGAGGCACAAGAATTACTTCCCACGCTTGAAGACTATCAAGGTCTAATAAGAGCAGAGCGATTTACCGCGGTTTCAAATGAAGAGAAAATTTTATCAATGAGTGTATGGGAGAATGAAGAATACATCAATAAATGGCGCAACGATCTTACACATAGAATGAAGCAGTCAAAGGGAATGAATGAACTCTTTGTTTCATATAGAATCACTGTTGCTGATTCTGTAAGAGAGTATACTGATAAAGACAGAACATTTGCTCCAGACGATTCCAATAAATTCCACTTTAACTCAAACACATAAAAAAAGGAAACTTTTTATTTCCTGTCTACTGTATAGGTAGCATTACCGAAAAGTTTCCTTTAATATTATTGTTCTCTTAAAGATGGCATTAACTTTCTAAAGAATGCAATTGCAGGTCCAATATAAATCGTTATGATAATTGTACCAATCATTATTGCACCTAATCCCTCACCAGCTAATAAACTAAACACTAGTGCTAAGATAACATAAACTACTTCTAAACTTGATTTTGCATATACGTATTTCACATTTAGACGTTCCGTTAGATGTAAAGGTAACTCCTCTATAGGTCCAACAGGTAATCCCGAGTTTACCATTGAAGCTACTCCAAATGGGAACATCGGTAATGCCATAATGAAATAGATGAAGTTACTACTTCCTAAATCAGGTAGTGTAAACGTCCAATTAAACATATCTACAAATAACCCGGTAGCAAATGATAACAATGTTCCTAATAAATATTTTTTATCGGGATTTAAAATTAATAAAATCACCAATAATATAAACAATATAGTGTTCATTGTTACTCCAACCGATAGATTAAATAATAAACTTCCATTGTAAGAAAGTGCATCAAATGCACCAAGCCCAACATTAGATGAAATTGCGAATATAACTCCTAATGCTAAGAATGCTGCTCCCCACAAAAAATATAGAAGTTTTTTTATTGTGATCGTCGGCATGTTATTCAGCTAACTCTAATGCAATTTTCATCATGTCTGTAAATGCATTTTGACGTTCTTCTGATGTTGTTAACTCACTCGTTTCAAGATTATCAGAAACTGTTAACAAACAAGCAGCTTTTTTTCCTAATACATTTGCGTTATGGAAAATAGCGAATGCCTCCATTTCAACACATGTACATCCAAATTCATCACGGATATTTTTGTATTGTAAAAAGTTTTCTCTATAGAATACATCACTTGAATGTACTCTTGATTTGATTATAGGAATCTCAATATCTTTTGAGATTTGTTCTAATCTAACTAATAACTCTGGGTTTGCAGCTATAATGTTATCTTCTGTACCATTTTGAGTTTTAGCATAACTTGATTCACTGTACGCATCTTCTACTAAAACTGTATCATATAAATTCAAGTCAGCAGTGTATGCTCCTGTTGAACCAATTCTTACGATGTTTTCTACATCATAGAACTTAAATAATTCATATGAATAGATACCTGCACTTGGCATACCCATTCCAGAACCCATAACAGAGATTTTTCTTCCCTTATACGTTCCTGTAAATCCTAATGCACCACGAACACCATTAAATTGTTCTACATCACTTAAGAATGTTTCAGCAATCATTTTTGCTCTTAATGGATCTCCTGGTAATAATACTGTTTTCGCGATTTTGGCTTTATCTGTCGCCTCAATATGAGGTGTTGGTATATTTAACATAATATTTCCTCCTAAAAATTCCTTATATATTATATACTAATTCATCACAAAAACAATATTAAGGCTCAATAGTTTCGCTATTATTGCTCTTTTGGTTTCTTCTGTACAAAACTGTCTTTGTAATATAGATTACAATCATCATTGTTGAACCTAAAATAATACCTAAAACATTATACCCAAGACCAAAGATTATACCTAAAACACCTGCTCCCCAAAGAGTAGCAGCAGTAGTTAAACCTTGAATTCTGTTTTGTGTTTTTAAAATGGCACCCCCACCTAAAAAACCGATACCTGTAATAACTTGAGCAATTAATCGTTGCCCTTCAATATTTACAGTTAAACCTGGGTTATCTTGTGCAAGATGTAACGCACTTTCGAACAGTTCAACTTGTAAGATTCCTAGAGCACATGTACTCAATCCAACAAGACTGTGAGTCGTAATACCAGCAGCTTTATGACGTCGTTCACGTTCGCCACCTAAAATAACCAAAAATAGTAATGCTAAGCCAATTCTTGTAAATACTTCACCTAAGCTTAAATACATATTCACGCGCCCCTTTCTGTGTATTATATTATACCATAAATTTAAAAAAAGACCCCTTTTTCAAGAGGCCCAAAATATCTACATATTATTTATTGTATAAATCAGGATAGTTCGTAATAATACCATCTACACCCATGTTTTTAAACAAGTCTCCAGTCTCAGTATCATTTACTGTCCACACATATACTTTCGCGCCAATTTTCTTGATTTCTGTGACCATTTCTTGATCTGTTAACTCATCAGATAAATGCGCTGAATAGATAGGAAACTTCGTCACGAAGTAATCTTCCATCTCGATTAATCTTGAGTACATTAACGCCCCAATTTTAACATCTTTTGATGCAGCAGACACTTGATTTAACGTTTTATGATTAAATGATGAAACGATAACATCATCCACTCTATCGTACTTAATAATTTCTTCTGCTAATCTTGCACCTAATTCCCTTTCATCCACAGCTTTTGCCTTCGCCTCAATGTTTAGTAGCATCCCTTTTGGCACCATTTCAAAAAACTCGGCCAAAGTTGGAATTTTTTCTCCTTTAAACTTTTCAGAGAACCAGCTCCCTGCATCTTGTTCACGAATATAAGCTAAGTCTAGATCTTTTAAAAACCCTTCACCAGTAGCAGCTCTACCCAATGACCAATCATGGTACACTACCAATTCATTATCTTTTGTTAACTGTACGTCGATCTCAAAACCGTCACAGTTTTGTTCCATTGCTACTTTAAAAGCAGCCAATGTGTTTTCTGGAGCGTATCCAGAAGCACCTCTATGTGCGATTATTTTCATATTGCCCCCCTATTTAGTAAAGCGGTCATTCCTTATATGAGTCACTTCACCATTACGCTTGAATACTCTCGGCACTCTATCAGAAATTGAACAAACTATTTCATAGTTGATTGTGTTTAAATCACTCGCGACTTCATCTACTGTAATGTCATGATTTATTAAAGAAACAGTATCTCCAAGTTGAACAGTCTCATCCACTAAAATCATCAATTGATCCATACAGACATTACCAACTGTTTTATATCGTTTCCCATTGATAGAGACTTCTCTACCTTTATGGGCACGTATCCAACCATCAGCATACCCTACAGCTATCGTTGCTATAAATTCATCTTTTCTTGCAGTAAATGTTGCTCCATAACCAACGGATTCTCCTGCCGATATTCTTTTTACATTTGTAATGTTAGCATGAAAAGTAAACGCTTGTAAAAGGGTTACGGGCAATTTCCCGTCATATGGAATTAAACCGTACATAGCTATACCTAAACGGCCAGAATTAAACATATTTTTGTATGCTAACATCCCTGCCGAATTGTTCACATGTACAAATAACCCTTCTAAATCAAACTGTTCTAAAGCCTCAATTTGTTTTTTGTAATACAATTCATTACTACCTGCAGTAGCTAAATGGGTAAACACACCTTCTACTTCTATGTTTGTACTATTCTTTAGTTTATTCAAAACTTCTTTGTAATACTCAGGAGATTTAAAACCTATACGGTTCATACCTGAGTCAATCTTTAAATGTACTTTTAAGGGCAAATTATAATTAATATCGTGCGTAATTGTCAATGTAATATCATTTTCACTTGCTAGATCAAAATACTTTTCTTCAGTATATCCAAGCACTAAAATTGGGCAATCAAAATGTTTTCTAAGACGAAGTGCTTCATCTAAGAATGCTACCGCTAAATGGGTAGCACCTGCTTCTAAAGCTACCTTAGCTACTTCTATATCACCATGCCCATATGCATTCGCTTTTACAACTGCATACAATGTATCATAACCAGTGCATTTTTTTATCTCACTGACATTATGATAAATTGAGTCGAGATTAATCTCGACCCAAGTATTTCTATACACTATTCTTTTAATGTCGCATACATAACAGCTTTAATTGTATGCATTCTATTTTCTGCTTCTTGGAATACTACTGAATGTTCTGATTCAAATACTTCATCTGTAACTTCCATTTCACCTTTAGAAACCTTAGGGAATTTTCTGCCTAATTTTTCTGCCATATCTCTACCAACGTCAGTAAATGAATCATGGAATGCAGGTAAACAATGCATGAACAATACTTCTTCATTTGCATTTTTAATCATATCCATATCTACTTGATAATCTTGTAATAATGCTACACGTTTTTCCCATACTTCTGCTGGCTCTCCCATAGATACCCAAACGTCTGTATAGATTACATCTGCATTGTATGTACCTTCTAATACATCTTCAGTAAATGTTAATGTTGCACCAGTTTCCTCTGCAATTTTTCTACATTCATCTATTAAAGTTTGATCTGGCCATAAACTTCTAGGAGCTAACGCTGTGAAGTCCATACCCATTTTAGCTGCACCAATCATTAATGAGTTACCCATATTGTTTCTAGCATCACCAACGTAAGTGAACTTAATACCTTGTAGACGGTCTTTATGTTCTAAAATTGTTAAGAAGTCCGCTAAAATTTGAGTTGGATGATATAGGTCAGTTAAACCATTCCATACAGGTACACCAGAGTGTTTTGCTAACAATTCAACATCTTCTTGTTTGTATCCACGGAACTCAATCCCATCATACATTCTACCTAATACTCTAGCAGTATCTGCTACAGATTCTTTTTTATTCATTTGAGAACCGTTTGGTCCTAAGAATGTAACACCCATACCTAAATCCATTGCACCTACTTCAAACGCACAACGAGTTCTAGTTGAATCTTTTTGGAATAAAATTACGATGTTTTTATCAGAAAATTCCTTATGAGGAATACCCTCATATTTTTCTTTTTTTAAACGTAATGATAAATCTAATAATTCTTGAATTTCTGCTGGAGTGTAATCCAATAAAGTTAAAAAGCTTCTTCCTTTATACATATTAAATGTCCTCTCTTTCTAATGGCATACTCATACATCTTGGTCCACCCCTACCACGAGATAACTCGCTTGATGGAATCACATGAGTTTTAATACCATACTCTTGTAATTTTTTATTTGTTACACTATTTCTATCGTAGACGATTACTTCACCTGGAGCAATTGCTAATGTGTTTGCTCCATCGCTCCATTGTTCTCTTCTAGAGTCGATGTAATCTCCGCCACCACATTTGATTAATGTGATTTCTCTTCCTAAATAGTGTGATAAGATATTTTCTACAGAATCAACAACTTGTTTGATTTTGATTCTCCCATGATCTGATGTTAACTCATATACATCTGTTGGTTCTTCAATCCCACCGTGTACTGTAAACTTATCAACATCTACTTGTGTTAACACGGTATCCAAATGCATAAATGCACGTTTGTTTGGAATATGGAATGCCAACACTGTTGTAAACTTTGTTGTGGTAAATAAACTTTTCGCAATCTTTTCGACCGCTTCCGGTCTCGTTCTTTCACTAACACCAATCGCAACAATTGATTCTGATAATACTAGAATATCTCCACCTTCAATTGGAAGTGTATTTTCTCTTCCATATAGTTGAGGAGTATCTTTAAAATCAGGATGATATTTAAAAATAAAATCACCGTAAATTGTTTCTCTGTTTCTAGTCACAGTTTTCATATGATTGATTGAAACTCCATCACCAATACAGGCAAATGGGTCTCTTGTGAAATAAAGGTTAGGCATTGGATTACAAATATACGGATACGTATCAATCATATCTACAAGACGCATTTTATCTAACTCAATCTCTGTAGAACGAATCCCTGCCATCGTTTTTAAAATCATTTGAGTATTGTCCATTTTATTCAAATACTCATATACTGATTGTTTTTTAGAACTTGAATACAAACGAGATTCTTTTAAGTACTGCTCTAAAAATTCTTTCTTAATCTCAGGGTCTTCAATAACATCTGCTACTAAGTCTTCTAAGTATACTACTTCAACACCTAGTTCTGTTAATTTAGCTGCAAATGCATCATGTTCTTCCTGTGCTTTTTCTAACCAAGGAATATCATCAAACAACAAGTCCTCTAACAAACTAGGTATTAAATTATTTAACTCTCCACCAGGTCGATGTAACAAGACTTTCCTAAGTCTTCCTATTTCTGAATATACATTAATCATTATTTTACCTCTTTCTTAACATATGGGCTTGTCGCAACAGCTAATAATCCACCATATCCAAGTTTAAACTGAACGATATCTCCTACTTTAAATTGACCTTCAATCATTAAATGATCACTTGATGCACCCAATATATTGTTTTCAATATAAATCGAATCTAAGTCGATATCTTGTTTTCCTATCGCTAAAATAGCTCTATGGATTTTTCCTCGATCTTCGAATATAGGTTTGTTTCCAAAAGCATCCATTCCAATGTCTCCGACAGGATGACTTGGTTTATAGTCTGCTTCAACAACTTCTGCTTCAAGAGTAAACACATCATCATACATATTCTCAATTTGTTCACCGAATGCTGTTTCTCTACCTAATAGGATTGCTTCCCCAATACGTAAGTTATTAATTCCAGTTACATCATCAAGATATAAACTTGATGAGTTTCCTCCAGAAATCATACGGATATTTGCTCCATATGCTTCTAGTTTTTGTTTAATGTCTCGTAACATATCAATATGTTTTCTCGTTGGAATAATCCCACCGTAACACGTTAGATTTACACCAATACCATACAGATCTATGTTTGATAACTCAAGGAGTTTTGGAGCAAATAGCAAATCTTCTTCATACCAAATTCCTTCTCTTAAATCACCAAGGTCAAACATCAAGACAATTTTCATTATTTTGTTTTGTTTTTTTGCAGCTTCATTCATCATAGAAATTGTTTCTAACTCACTGATTAAAACAATATCTGCCTCCGTTACTACCTCATCCAATTGACTAATCATTGGAAGTCTTAATAATACTTTTGGTAAATCAGTTTTAATTTTCATTAAGTTTTCTATTCTTGAATCCGCTACAAAACCAATTCCACCACGAATCATCGCTTCAACAGCAGCTGGTTCTGCACAAAAACATTTTGTAACACCCATGATTGGAAAGTTATATTTTTCAGTAATAACTTTTGTGTTGTGTTCAAGTTTTTGTAAATCAATTACTAATCTTGGATACATTATTTTAAACTTCCTTTCATCATTTCAAGTGCTACATCTGGATACTTTTTACTCAATACACCAAGGCTCGCCATAATGTATTCCGTATCCACTATTATTTTAGCATTTAATGGTAATAACTTCTTCGAATCTTTTGATAAAGCGTTTTTGACAATCTGAACACCATCAAGATTCGTTAAAGCTCCACCAGTTAACACAATATACTCAACCTCAGTTAAGTCTTTTCCATCTATAAATCTTTTTACACCAGTTCCTGTATAATATTCCTTATACTCTCCAGCATGTCTATTCAAAGACTCATACACAGCAGTTTCTGTCAGTTTCGAAACAAGTTTAACTTGCTCAATAGTTTCTGGGATTGGTTTATACCCCTTTAATAATTCATCGATATTTCCAAATTCTGATAGATCTGATAATTCTAACAAATTATCTTTATTAACATATACTCCTAAGTCTCCTTCCACAGTTCGTTTACTGTCGGGTTCAGGGTTAAGAGTGTTTTCTTTAACATAGGAAGTTACACTATGAATATCAGTAGTTGCTCCACCAACATCAATAACAACCAAATCACCAATCTCTGCTGCTAGTACTTTTGCGCTCTCCATTACTGCTCCTGGTGTTGGTACAATATTATTTGTTAACAACTCTTTGATATGTTCCATACCTTTTGCATGAATAATGTTATCCTCAAATACTTGATGAATCACTTCCCTTGTTGGTTCAACATTTAATTCATCAATTTTAGGATATACATTTTCGACACAGGTTACTTCATTATTAAAAATAAAATTAATTTCATCTGTGTTTTCTACATTACCTGCATAAATAACTGGTACACCTAACTCTAGTTCTTGGATCAGTTCAGCATTATGAATTGCAGTTGCTCTTTCACCGTAATCCACACCACCCGCTACTAAGATAATATTAGGATTAATCTCTTTAATCTTATGAAGATCAAATTTTCCTAATTTACCAGCAGTAACCAAATGAATGTTTGCCCCTGCACCTAAAGCAGCTTCTCTAGCCGCTTTTACTGTCATATCATACACTAGTCCATGAACTGTCATTCGCAAACCTCCAGCAGCGCTGGAAGTTGCGAACATTTCTTTATATTTAAAATCTTTTACATCAAATTTTAGTTTAAAGTCTTCTATTGCACCGTTCAGTCCGATAGTTACATCTTCTACTGTAGTAGGATGTACACCTTGACCGACTATCTCAAGCGGACTTAAATTCCACACGTTTATTAAAGTCGTCGTACTACCGATTTCACAAACTACAACGTCATACATTATTTTCTGTTTTTGATTAAAGATGTAGCTACATGGCGACCTTTTGTCCCACGTCCAAATCCATCATCCACACCAGTTTCTAACGCAATATCTCTAGATACTTGCGTACCACCAGCTAAGATTTGAATTTTGTCTCTAACACCTTTTTCAATTGCATACTCATGCGCTTTACGCATTGTACGGTAATGAATGTCATCGTGTGAAATAATTGTAGACATTAATACAGCATCTGCATCTAATTCAATTGCTGCATCAACCAACTTTTCAATAGGAACTGAAGTACCTAAGTAATGAATATTAATACCATATTTTTCAATTCCACCATGTTTAATATCAATAATTTCTCTTAACCCAACTGAATGTTCATCTTCTCCAACTGTACCAGCAACTACTGTCATTGGTCTTGCTTGAATCGCTTCTCTGATTTCGTCTTCATCCATTACAGGAACTGGTTCAGGGATAACTAATGAGTTAATGTCGATATCAAATTCAACTTTACCTTTAATTTGAATACGAGAACCTTCGACTGGATGTAATACTTCTTTATGAATAACTTCAACATCAACTAGGTTCATTTTTTTACCGATTTCAATTGCTGCATACTCCGCAGTTCGTACATCAGTAGGTACTGTGATATCTACTTGAACTACACCATCTCCTAACCATTCAACTTCTGGTTTTAAAAGATTTGTATTTCTATATTTTTCTGTTTCATCTAAACGTAAATATACATTGTCATTTTCATCTAACTCATCGATAAAGACAACTTTATCTAAATCTTCAAATGTACAACCACCGATTAATTCACTTGGGTTTTCCACACCATACTGTTTGGTGTTATTGTATCCGAAGTGAGCAGTAACTGGTGCCATATAATCTTCATCACGCTCATATACAGTTCCAGCACTTAATCCGCCGTTCATTTCTCTAGCGATACCGTCTGCATTTCTTTCAGGGTATTCACCACTGTCTACAAACATACCAGCTTCTACTGCTTCAAAATATCCGCCATATTCAAGAACTTCTTCCATAAATAGAATGGCTCTTTCTTGAATCTCTCTTTTTGTGTCATATAAGTATCCTTCGTCTTTTAACTCAACCATACTTAATAAATCATCCATACCAATCATTGCTTGTTTCGCAGTGTCACAAGCTTCAATATTATACATATGCCAAGGTACATTTCTACCTTCGTCCGGCGTAATTGTACTTTGAATATCAGCACTTGTTAATCTTGAGATTAATAAGTTTAATACGTGAGTAACAGTTGCTTCTCTTGTTGATGAATCCATATATTTTGTATTCATCTGTGCTCTCATTTTGTAATCCGAGAAGAACTCTCTTAACGCTACTGCATACGGCAAGTTCAATTTTAAGTCCGGAGCAGGTGTTGCCGCTGGAGGCACTGTTGATAACGCAATGTTTTCACTCTTCATTCCTGCGTAATTACTAAACAAAGAGTTAATACCATGTTGAACTAATAACTCTGGCATAACTTTCCATGCATCACGTGCAGTTGCATTTGCATTATGTGCACCATCAATTTGAACAATCTCAGCGTGAGCCATAACTTTTTTACTCTCAGCTGCATCAACAAATGAACGAATCATGTTGATATTTCTATATAATACATTGTATTGAGGATCTTGATGCGCTCCGTTTACACCTTCTTCTGCAAACATAACCGCAATCTCAGGTCCTGCTACACCAGATACGTAAGAATGGTAATTTAAAGGTCTACCTACTTCTTCTTCGATAATATCTAATGCTTTTCTTTGTGCTCTTACTTGTTTTCTTGTTACTGGGATTCCACCTATACCTTGAGGTGTCCCTTCAATTAATCCATCAAAGTGAGATTGTCCTGCTGTACGGATAACCATAATGTGGTCCGCTCCATGCCATGCAGCCATTCTCATTCTTCTAATATCATCTTCAAATCTACCTGAGGCAATCTCAGTTGTGATTACCGCATCGGGTTGTGGGTCAATATCATTTAAGCTTCTTGCACTTGGTAAAGGAATTGAGTTTTTCATTGGTGCACTTGCTTGTTTGAACGTAAATGGTCCATACTCATATTCACCAGTTTCTCTCCAAGTCCATCCAGTTCTTTTATGTCTATAACTTTCTAAATCAGAAAGGATATTTCTAATATCTAATTTTTGCATTTTATCCATTAGAACTTCTCCTTAATGAAGGCATCATGTTTACCTTCTACTAATTCCATACCTGCTTGTCTTACATCGATTCCATACTCTTTACCAATTAAATAAACAATATGTCCTGCACCTTTTCCCATTAAACCTAAATCAACAACTTTATCTACTACTTGAGAAATTTCAGTAGAACTCAACCCCATACGTAATAAAACACTTCTTTCAATAGATGGAGATGTATTATTTTTCGCTAACTCCACTAATGGTTTTACAATCTCATCTGCCAATGACCAGAATTTTGCCTTTAATTCTGCATCTGACATGTTTTTTAAATGTTCGCGACGTTTACTATAATCGTCATCGCGTCTTACAACTTTACTCATCTAAACCTCCTAAAATCTCTAATACCCTATTCTCATCAACATTTAACTCCTTCGTTAAATAGTTCATTTCTTTTTTTAACTCTTTCACAGATACATTTTCCATCTTCATGAGATTTTTAACATAACTGTTTCTAATTTTATTCATATCTAATTCCACAGCTTTTATCAAAGAGGGACTATTTGGTAATACAATACTTTTACCAGGTACTTCATCTACTGGATTTCCGAATGTAACATCTATTCCATTTGAAATCGCAAATGATAGCTGAGGTTGGATATGTTTTCCAGCTCCAGTATATTCTGTTTCTTGAACGATTAATATCTCGTCTTCTTTCATGTTTTGAGCAACACTAAATGCTACTGCCAAAGACGTATTCCCAGCAGGTCCACGTTCCATACCCTCTAACTCAGCCAATGCTTCTGTCATAAAGAATACTTCACCTTGCGATACTGTATAATACTCATCCATATAACGTAATGGTCTACCAGCACTTCTAGGCACATCACTACGGTCTGGATATGTAGTGAATGGCATTCCAAATCCTGTATGACCTGTCGTAAATGACTTTTTGTTAAAGTCTGTATCAGATGCCATATGTAAACCACTTAAATCAACACTTGCAGCAATTATTTTAGAGTTTGCTCCAGCATTAATCAAACCTCTAGCTGTACCAGTTAAGTTACCTCCACCAGCATTTGTACATACAACAGCATCAGGATGTTTTCCAAACATCTCTATACTTTGTGTCGCTAACTCGTACCCTAGTGTTTCTACTCCACCAATTCCAAATGGTGTATATAAAGATGCATTAAAATATCCTGTATCTTCTAATAATAATAACAACTGATAAAACAACTCAGGACCTACTGTAAGTCTTACAACTTCAGCCCCAAATGCTTCACACTTTCTTGCCTTTTCAATAATTTCCGGTTGCCCAACTAATTCTGAATCGTAACACTCTTGGACAATAATACATTTTAATCCTAATTTTGCAGCTTGAGATGCTACTGCAGCACCATAGTTTCCACTTGTTGCAGCAATAACTCCTTTAAAGCCTAACTTCTTGGCATGATGCACAGATATAGAAGCTCTTCTTGCTTTAAACGATCCACTTGCATTTGAAGCTTCGTCTTTTATAAAAATTCTTGCACCATTTCCTGGTTTTGCATATTTTCTTGCTAGTTTAGAAATGTTTCTTAGTTCAATAAGCGGTGTATTACCTACGCCATTATTTAATTGAATTTGATGCATCTCTTCTAAACTATACCCTGTTGAGGTCATCATCTTCTCGAAATCGAACCCAATACCTTCCAACTCAAAATCAGTGTAGTCAATTCCTACTGATTTAAGCAGTATTTCATTCTTTCTAGCCATAACAGCAGTATATGATCTATCCATCTAACTCCCCCCTTAAAATCTTTTTGATTTTTAATATATGAGGAACAAAATCACCATATCCTAAGTCATAGACAGGATTTTCCTTCAAAAGTGTACCTTCAACTACTCTTCCAGTAATCGTCTCCACAGTTACCAAATCGCCGATAGAAGCGTCACATAATAAAAAGCCTTTTATGAACATTTCATAAGGGACTTTTTTTGTTTCTTCGGGGATTTTTGCGGTTCTTTCATGTGGTTCAAAGATCACTTGATGAATCTCTACATAAGTGTTTTTCTTTACCATAACCTTTTCTCCCATTTCAGTATAGATTTTTGACAATTCATAATACCATTTTAAACCTAAAATGGGAACCCTTTCATAAAAAAAAGAAAGCCATTTTCATAGCCTTCTTTCACACTTTAAATTTATTGTTCTAAAACAGGTTCTAACTCCTGAATAGTTGCTTCTCTATCCGCTTCTTGTTCTCGGTCCAAACTTCTTAAGAATCCCGTAACATTTTTGTTTAAGAAGATGTAAATTACTACAACAACTAATACTGCTAAACTACTTAAAGCTAGTGTAATAATATCTGTTGCTTGAAGTAATACACCACCCAAGAATACTGCTAATGGTACTGCTGCTTGTGACAAAGTTCCAACTACTGAGAATGCTCTTCCACGAAACTCCGGTTCAATAGTTTTCATAAACGCAGTATTTAATGGAATATTCAAATACATATTGATCATACCCGTTAAGAATATTACGATAATCATCCAAACAAAGAATGTTGAATATGTGAGTTGCCCATTTAATATTAGATATATTAAACTTGTCATTGAAATCCATCCAACTACCATCATAATAAGTCCAATTCCAGCTGCTTTAAATACTTTCAGGTTTCTAGCCAAGTTTCCAATTATTATTGCTCCAATGAAAGTACCCACACTCCATGATACCATTACATAGTTATACTGCATCAAGCTTGTTCCTAAAATTTGGTTAAACAGTATTGGGAATCCTACGGCCATTAACGGTACAAATGCAAAGTTTAAAAATAATGACCCATACATTAATTGCATCAATCCTTTTTTCGTACCTAAATATTTTAAACCTTCTTTTAGGTCTTTTAATCCACTTGTAAAATCCAAGTCTGTTTTCTTTTGTTGTTCCACTTTAATAAACATCTCAGAAATACCACTAATGATAAATGATAATCCATTGATAATAAAGATCCAACCAATTCCAAACATTGCATAAATCGCACCTCCAAGTAATAAGCCGACCATTCCTTGAATACTACCTACTAAACTCATTGTTGAGTTTGCACTTTGGAACTCCTCTTCTTTTACTACACTTGGAATTAAACTACTACTAGCTGGTCCAAATAATGCACCGTTTATTGCTAATAATACTTGTGTTGAATATAACACAATCATTGTTTGAGTTACAGAGATATCTTGGAATACAAGATATCCTGCAACTAATACTACAGCCCCTCTAATAAAGTCTGTTAAGTACATAATTCTAACTTTGTTTAATCGGTCCGCAATTACACCACAGAATGGGGTTAAGAGCAACTGAATAGCTCCACCTATTGCCATAAACAACCCGAATTGAATTACGTTATCTTTACCCAATAAAGTAGCAACGTACCATCCAACTGCTGATCCGAAAAACGTATTACCTATATTTGATACCAAACTCCCCATAAAGATTAATGAAAAGTTTTTGTTTAGAAATATCTTCTTCATTTTCTAGTCCTCAAATTCATCTTTAATTTCATCTTTGATTTCTTCAATTACATCATCAATATCTTCTCCTCCGATTGTAATTGATAAACCAGGTTTCATTTCCATAATTTTTTCAAAATCATCTGAATCACTGTCTGTAAAGATTCCTGCTAATGGAATCATTAAGAATATAATCCAACTCCACATATAAGCATCAAATGCTTCTCCAAGGATAATGAATAATGCAGTAGCGATAAATGGAGTATAAGCTACGAAAGGAATTTTTTCTTTTACTCTAACCATTGCATAAACAGGAACTAGTAAGAATAATATCCAGGCTGGATGCCACCAGCTATATAAAACACCTAATGCTACATAAATAATTCCAATCAAGATTGAAACAATAATTGTTTCTCTTTGAGTTTTTTTATCGCCACCAACACCAATGCTAATTTGAATGCTTCCTAACCAGATTCCTACAATTAATAAGATTCCGAAGATTAGCCATGAGTATGAATAATCATACATTAACTCTAAATATAAATACGCTAAAGGCACAAGTGTAAATACTGTACCACCGATATATTTCTTTTTAGGATCATCTTCAAATAAGAATCCTAATACCGGAATTATGAAGAATACCACCCATGTTGGATGCCAATCTCCACCATATGTTCCATAAAGAACAAAGAATATCAATGAAAGGAAGGGACTTAACCCCATTATCATTGTTTTTAATTTTAATCTACCACCTAACACTACACCGGCAATCGGTACGATTAAGAATACTAACCACCCTGGATGCCATAAGTCATATTGCATACCTAGTATAAAAAATATAATAGTAGCAACGAATGGAGAAGTTGCAATCAACTTTTGTCTGATTCCAGTTTCTTTTACTTCCATTCTTGATATAGTTCTAGCTATTGTAGCTGGACGTCCCAACTTCGCTACGAACTCTTCTTCATTTACGCCGTTTTCAACGGCTTCTGTAATCATTGCATCATGATCATCAACTATTTCAGTAATTGATGCCATCTTTACATCTCGTTCTAATAATTCTTCAAATAGTTCTTCTAAAAATTGTTTTTTATTCATGTGACCCTCCAATTGAATACATGTTTATGTTGTTTAATCCATTTTTATCTTTTACTCTGTATAGTCTTTGCACTTTTAAACCTCTAGTTTTATCTACTGCAAAAACATTTCCCGGTTGTAATTCATTAAATATAATATGTCTATTCATAATTACCTCCTAAAATACTTGAAATAGTTTTTCGTAAACTATTTCTAATTAATGGGAATTACCCATTGTGAACATCATTTCTGATTTGTTCCATTCTTTTGTCTTACTTCTAACTCTGTATAATTTTTGAACTTGCACTCCTTTTGACTGTTCTACTTCAAAAACATTTCCTGGTTGCAATTCATTAAATATAATATGATTATTCATAATTACCTCCTAATATATTTGATACATTTCCTAAAAATTTATTCCATTCGAGCTCCAATTGTTCCAATCGGTTCGCTCCTTCATCTGTTAAATAGTAATATTTACGTGGAGCACCCATTCCTTCTTCTTTATTAGCTTCAATTGCTAATAAGTTTTCTTTACTTAATCTTCGAAGAATTGGATACACTGTGTTTTCATTTACTTCTAAGTCCTTTGAGATTATTTGTAAAATCTCAAATGTACTCATATGCCTATTGCTCAGTAACTTCATTACACACAGTTCCACAATACCACGTTTAAATTGTGAATTCATAACATTCTCCTTTCGACTTATTGTGCCTTACACACTTAGTATATACTACTTATTGTGTGAAACACAAGAACTTTTTTGTGTTTTGCACAATAAGTAGTACACAACTTGTGAAATGTGAACGTTTTCCAGTTCTAAAAAAACCCATAACAATAACAAAAAATGCTATAATACTTCGAGGGTATAAATTATGAAATTAAAAACGAAATTAAGCTTGTTTTACTTCCTATATTTAGGTGGAGCAGGGATATATTACACATTCTTAAGTGTTTTTTTCAAACAAGAACTACTAATGAATGAAGCACAAATAGGATTATTTTGGACATTCGCACCGATCTTGGCACTAATCAGTACTCCAATAACTGGTGCTCTTGCTGATATATATAAAAACACAAAACTGATAATCAGTTTGTTAACTATTACCGCAGCGTTACTGATGGCTAGTGTCAATATGTTATCTGGTGTAGCGGTAATAGCTGCACTAGTGGCCTTTGAATTTTGTAGAGCTCCAATTATGCCATTAACAGACTCCTTGATAATTGGGTTAACAAAACAACATAACTTTAGATATAGCCCAGTAAGAACGATGGGGTCTTTAGGTTGGATTGTGGCTAGCGTAGTATTTGGTTTGTTTATAAATGATTCAGTTGGGATCATATTTTTGTTTGCTGGAATAACTATGATGGCAGCATTCTTAATACTTCAAACAGTTCCAAACTCTTCTACTGATAGACCACAAACAAACTATAGAGAAGATTTAAAAGATTTACTTAGAAGAAAAGACTATATCATAGTCTTATTAATATTAAGCGCAACATATGCTTTATCTAATACAATCAACACATATAATGGCTTAAGAATAGTTGAATTAGGTGGAACACTTCAGCAAGTATCACTAACAACATTGGCAGTCGCTTTCTTTGAGATATTCATTTTAAGTCAAAACGAAAAACTGCTTAACAAGTTTGGATTTACAAATCTGTTCTTGTTTGGAGCAATTGTATTTTTCTTACGTTGGGTATTAAACTTATATGTAGTTTCAGTGTGGGGGTATGTCTTTGTTACTTCATTACACGGGATCGCATTTGCAGTCATTTTCCCGACAGCATTAAATTATATTGCGAAATATTTAAACGAAGATATTAGTGCTACTGCTATTGCTTTAATCAACACAACCTATTTAATCACTTTTAGTGGATTAAGCTCGGTTATAGGTTTTATATATAATAAATATTCATTTGATACTGTTATGTACCTTTATATAGGGATTGGACTATTATCCTTTGTATTCGTATATTTATTTAATAGATTCAAAGAAGATGATGATGGTATTATTGAACCACTCTTTAAAACAGAACGTCTTATTATTAGAAGTTTTAATAAAAATGACATTGACCAATTTATGATTTATAGAAATAACTTAGAATGGATGAAGTATCAAGGATTTAAGGGACGAACAAAACAAGAGTATACAGAAGCACTAGATATTCCATTTAATATAGAAGAACATTCTCAAATTGCGATCATTCTGAAATCAACAAAAAAAGTTATAGGAGATTTGTACGTTAAAAAAACAGATAATGAAGTACACATAGGTTATACAATCAATCCTAAATATAAACAACTTGGATACACGTATGAAGCGACATCTGGTTTAATTAAATTTATCCAAAAGAATTATCCATTGGTGAATATTGTATCAGGTGTGGATAAAGATAATATTCCATCAATAAATCTATTAGAAAAATTAGGATTTTTTAAAACTGGAGAAGAGGATGGAGAATATTATTACAAATTAAAAGGAACTACTGAAAAGTAGTTCCTCATTTTTTTAGTCTAAATAGTTTCTCATATCTCCCATGATTGCTCTTGGCACGGGAAGATCTAACATTGTTTTTAAACCTGGTTTTGCATTGATTACATGAGGAATCATATTAACAACCATAGCGATTGTACCGATTCCACCATCAATTTCTGGAGTGATGCTCATGCTTACATTTGGAGTTCCTTGTAAAACGATATAATCCCCAGTATGAGTTCCTTCCATTTCAGGCTCTATCTGTTGTGGATGAATCATGTTTAATTTTAATTCACCATCTACATAACCTTGACCGGTCATGTTTACACCAGCTACATCTCCAGCTGCTGCGATTCCATATGGACTCTTTCTATCAATTGTAGTAACGATTGGTTTCATTTGTTGTTCAAATTTGTCAACTTCCCAACCAACAGCTTCAGCTATCATACCAACTGATTCAGCAAATCCAACGTGACCAGCCATAGTTCCATCTTCAACTTTTTTCATAAAGTTATCCACTTTAAATCCAACACCTTGTTCTTCCATTACAGTTGGTCCAAATGGAGATAAACTATTAACACGGCGACATTCAACAGTGTCTAAATCTGTCATTGCACCAGATAAACACACAGCTAATAAATCCATCATTAAACCTGGGTTAATCCCAGTACCTAAAATTGATACATCATTTGCTTTAGCAATTTTATCTAATTCAGCAGCTAATTCAGGTTCCTGTGCTTTTGGATAAGCCATTTCTTCTGCAGTAGATACTACATTGATTCCTGCTTCTAACACTTTTTTAAGTCTAGGAAATGCTTTCGCAGTAAATGAATCAGTTGCAGTAATACAAATATCAGCTTTTATTTTTAACACTTCATCGATGTCATTAGAAATAATTACTTCAGGTCTGTTACCTCTTTCTTTTCCTAATACATCATACATAGATTTTCCAACGATGTCAGGGTTGATATCGCATACACCAACAACTTCTACACCTGATTTTCTTTCTAATGCGTCTGCAGCTCCAGCACCCATAGCGCCGAATCCCCAAACAATTACTTTAATATTTTCCATTTTGTTCTCCTTTAATTAAGTTTTGCTCCAAACGGGAATAAAGCAAGTTGTGCAAATTTAAAATGCTGTATTGCAAATGGAATACCAATAATTGTTATTGTAAATAAGGTAGCCGTAATCAAATGTGCTACACATAATTCCCAACCAAGTACTAATATCCAAATAATGTTCCCAATTAACCCACTAAATTTCAGATCGTAATCAATCTCTTTTCCGAATGGCCACAACACAAATCGACTAATTTTAAAACACTGTTTTGCAAAAGGTATTCCGATAATTGTAATAGTCAATAACACTCCAGCAAGAAACCAAAGAATAGCATTTACAATACCTCCGAATAATAACCATATTAAATTCCCAATAAACTTCATTTTCTCCTCCCCCTTTTGTCATACGTATTATAACAAACGCTTTCAGTAAAGAACACCCTTTTATTAAAATAAAAAAATTTTCAAAAAAAAGGTTGAGACATCCTCAACCCTATATCTTTTTAATATATCTATTAAACGCTTCTACGACCTCAACATCAAACCATGTACCTGATAACTTATTGATTTCTTTTAAAGCAGTTTCAAAACTATCACCCTTACGATACGGGCGATCCGAAGTCATAGCATCAAACGTATCTGCAACAGCAATAATCTTTGCTTCAATACAAATTTCTTCGTCTTTTAATCCATATGGATATCCAGAACCATCAATTCTTTCATGATGTTGCAACACAATATTTGAAACATCACTGTAATGTTTATCTTTTACAATTTGAGCACTATGAATAGGATGAGCCTTCATCTCTTCTGACTCCTCTTCATTCAATTGTGCTGGTTTTAGCAATATCTCATCTGGAACAAAAATCTTTCCAATATCGTGGAATAATGCAGCCATCGCCATACGTAAACTGGCATCTCGATCTAATCCATACTCTTGACCAATCGCTAGTGAATAATCATGCACTCGATCACTATGACCTTTTGTATATTCATCCTTTGCGTTTAATTCTGCGTTCAAACGATGCATCTCTCTCATATTTTCACCTATGCGGTAAAAAATCGGATCAGAGGAAACATACAAAAGATGACAATCTTCAATTGTCTTAAACACATAATCTCGTTTTAAATTTTGTGCCGTAAAACTGTCTCCAGTTTTTAACACATTTATTGCATCACTAGCATCGTCATGCTCCTCGAGTTCACCTTCAATGATGTAAAAGAATTCAACAGTATGCGATTCTAATGCAGGAGAGATTTTAAACATCACTCCTGCATCAATTCTTTGTTTCATAACTTCTACCCCATCAGCCGCAGCCAATAGGTGTAATTCACTCTTTTCTTGAGTGAATTTATCAAGGTATTCATTTTGATGCGTGATGACTAAGTTCTTCTTACTCATCATTTCTCAATACCTTACCAATGATATACTTCTAGTGGATCAACTTCAACTTCTTGTCCGTCGATCACAACAGTGATGTAAACACATCTTCCTTCATATCCTAATTCTGCTAACTCTTCGATTCCTTCAGCCGTAATTTCTGCTGCTTCATCCAATAGTTCTGCAATAATCTCAGTATCTTCATCAGAAAGCAATGCTTCCGCTTGCGCTTTAGCAATTAATGCGTCGATTTCGCTGTTAGCCTCTTCAACGATTTCAACTGCTTTTTCATAGTTACTTTCTTGAGCAACTACTGCTGGTGAGAATACTGCTATGAAGGTTACTAATAATAACGCACTTAGTAACTTTTTCATTCGCCTTTAGCCTCCTTTTTAATATGTTATATTATAACATAGCGTCATACTCAAAAAACATAAAAAGTAACAGAAATTTACTTTTGGTAATGATTTATTTTCATATTTTCCTCCTTTTCAATATATTTAACAAAGCATCACTCATTTACTGTTGCTTTTACCTTGTGCTAAATATATTGAAAGATTATAATCGATAATGTAGAGTTTGGAGGTAATTTATGAAAAAAGTAATCGATGTATCATTTCCTAAGGGAAAACAAGTAAACGCAAATATTAAGGGATTTGACATTCTTTCAGATCAACCAGTGAAAGCAGGAGGAGATGGAGAGGCACCAGGACCATTTGACTTCTTCTTATCTTCAATTGCCTCATGTGCAGGTTTTTATGCATCAAGTTTTTGTGAGTCTAGAGACATTAACACAACAGGTATGTCATTAGAACTATCGAGACAAGTTGACCCTGAAACTAAAATGGTAAGTGACATTAAGATTAAGTTAAACTTACCCGATGGATTTCCTCAAAAATATTCAAAAGCGATTATCAAAGCAATGGATCAGTGTTCCGTTAAAAAACACTTGGTACATCCACCTATGATCGAAACAATTGTAGAATAAAAAAATGGATGCTTAAGCATCCATTTTCAATTGTTTATAAACAATTATATATAATTTATCTTTTAATTCTTCTTTTTCCAGAAACTTAAACTCAGCGTTTTCAGTAACATCACGGATTATCATTTTTGCCAACATGCCTGCAATAACTGTATCAAACTCAGCTTCAATAATCCCTTCTGTTACACCTTTATTTACTATCTTTTTCATAAACATCTCAATAATCTGTAACACAAGTGATCTAATTTTCACAAACAAGAACTCCTTTGAATTAACAAACTTGAATGTTTCTCTAATCGTAAAACTATTGTATCTAGAATACTCTCCAAGTTTCTCTGCTGCATTATAACAGTTATCAATAAATTGTTTTAATGAATCAGAATAACTTAACTCCTCGTAATTATCTACTAAGTACCATTCAAACATCGCATCCATAGTTAAAGTTACTGCTTCTTGAATGATTTCATCCTTGCTATTAAAGTACTCATACACTGTGCTTTTTCCTATACCTGCTTCTTCAGCGATCATTTTCACACTAATTTCAGTTAAGTTCGTATTTTTTGATGCCAACTGCATAAACGCAGTTAATATTTTTTGCTTTTTATCTCCCTTTTCACAACATCCAAACATCTTATGCTTCCTTACTTTCGCGTGTGAATACTTTATACATAACTGGTACTACATATAGTGTTAATACTGTTCCGTATAATAAACCACCAATTGAAGTAATTGCTAATGGCTGTAACAACTCTGCACCTTCACCAAATCCTAAAGCCATAGGTAATAAGGCAATTGATGTTGTAGCAGCAGTCATAAAGATTGGTCTTAATCTTGTTACACCAGCTGAATATAAACTTAAATCAACATCCATACCTTTTGCTCTTTGCTGATTAATATAGTCAATTAACACAATACCATTGTTTACGATAATACCGGTTAACATCATAAATCCAACCATCGCAGGTAAACTAATTGGCATATCCAATACGAGCAACGCTAAGAATGCACCTGTAAATGCCAATGGAACTGTAACCAGTACGATTAATGGATAAACTAGCGATTGGAACTGAATTGCCATAATCATATATACAAGTAGTACAGCAATCACCACAGCTAATCCTAAGTCTTGCATAGTGTTCATTAAGTCATCTTGGATTTCAATTGATAAATTATCGAATTGATGTGTTTCTTCATATGTTTCAATTAATTTTTCTATTTCCTCTGTTACCTGAGATTGATTATAACCATTTTCTAAAGCTGCACTAACTGTTAATAGTCTGGCATTACCATTTCTACTAATACTTGCAAATCCAGTTGCTGCAGGGTCAATAATAGTAATCGGTTCAGCACTACTATCATAAACTGATTTCGTTGCTACATCAGAAAGTTTCTCATCTGTATCATTTCCAGCCATAATGTCTGCAAATGTAATTGCATAAATTTCTCCATCGACGATTCTTAAAGACGGATTAATCACCAATGCTCCTACCGCTACATTCGGGTCGAAGTTTGGATTAGGAATCGTTTCTTCAGCATCAAAGAACTCTATGTTTGGCATATAAATCATTTGACCTTCTTCTATCGCACTCTCTACAGTTTTCCCTGTCTCTGCATCAAACACTTTAATATATCCTAAGAAGTCTAACGCGTTAACCTGGCTCATATCAAATTCTTGTGCCGGTAACGTAATATCATAACTTACTCCATCAATTGGAATAATTAAATTTGTATTTGTGTCATCCATCAAACTAAAACCTAAACTTGAATAGAATAGTTCAATAGCTGTTTGAACATCTTTTTCTGTTAGTCCATATTTGATTGCGACTTCTTTATCTACTTCAATACGTACTACATCATCACTTCTTTGAATCCCATTTGATAGGTCTTTTAATCCTTCAACAGATTCTAATAATCCAACTAAGTCATTAGCAACTATTTCCATATCATATAAGTCTTCACCAATAACTTCAACAGAAACTCCAGTAGAGAACATTGCTCCTCCACCAGCTGACATTGCACTTTGAGAAGCATTTGATGAAATGGAAATAACATCTTCATCATTTACACCTTCAACATTATCATAGTTAATCATATCCAGTACATCTTGAATATCGTCCGCTACTTCAAATGATGTTTTATTTCTATCATCTTTTAATAAAACGGTAATACTAGAACTATCAGTAGAACCTCCACCTGAGAACATCATCATCGACCCACCAACTTCAGCACTTACTAAATCAACTTCGTTAAATGTATCTACTATTTCTACTACATAATCAGTGAACTCAGTAGTTTTCTCAAATGTTGTACCTTTTTCCATTTCAATTGAGATACTAATTTGTCCCTCATCACTTGATGGCATCATTTCAAATCCTTTTGCCATACCACCCCATATACTTAACCCTAATACGATAAGAACAGCAATCATTGTTACTAATTTATTTTTAAGAATGAATCTAAGTGAAGAAACATACCATACATAAACTCGTCCTTTTTTCTCTTCCTCTTCTTGTTCTTTTAAGATTCTAGAACTAATACTTGGTACCAATGTTAACGCAATTACCAACGAGGCTAATAAACTGTATGTAACAGTTAACGCCATAGATCTAAATACATCAACAATTAGATTATCAATAAAGAATACCGGTACAAAAACTACTACAGTAGTTAATGTTGAAGCGGTAATTGCCATTGCTACTTGTTTTGCACCTTGAATTGCAGCTTCTTTTTTACTATACCCCTTTTTCAACAACCTAAATATATTCTCAATTACTACAATGGAGTTATCCACCAACATACCAATACCTAAGGCTAAACCACCCATTGAGATAACGTTTAAAGATAATCCTGTGAAGAACATTAACAATAATGCTCCAACAACCGATGTAGGTATTGCTAATCCAACTACAATTGTTGGTCTAAGATTACGTAAGAATAGGAATAATACCACAACAGCTGCTATCGCACCGATAATTAAGTTATTTGTTACACTACCAACTGCTTGTTGAATATACTCTCCCTGGTTCATGATTACTTGATACTCTGCATCAAAACCAGAATTTGTTACTTCCTCATCTAACTTCTCTGTGATGTTATTAACTACTTCTGTAATTTCACTATCACTTTGTTGGTAGAACACTACAGTAACTGCATCTCTTCCATTTACCTTGTTATATGAATTTGTCGCTTGATTAACAAACTTAATCTCATTCACCAAGTCTTTTAAATAAACTACTTTATTTGTATATGTAATTGGTGTTTCTTCCAATTGAGTCATGCCTTCAATACCATTTCCTAAATACAAGAAACGAATAACTTCTCCATCAGGTACAACCCCAATTAATCCTTCTATATTTTGTGATTCTACAGTATCTAAAACTTCTTGCTCTGTTAAACCTACTTCAGCTAGCATCTCTTCATTTAAATCTAACTCTAACACTGTATCCGATGCCCCGTTGATATCAACGCTGGCAACGCCTTCGATACCTTCAAAACGTGTAATTAAGTCGCTCTCAACCCATTCAGAAGTTAAAATTAACTCTTGGTCCTCTGCTGATCCAAAATCTCTTGTAATCGAAACTACCATTATAGGCATCATCGATGGATCAAACTTCATAATAGAAGGATTTCCGACTCCTTCCACAAACTCTAAAGTATCCAGTCGTTCTCTCATATCTAAGAATGCTGTATCCATGTTTGTACTTTGTGAAAACTCAACGATCACAATCGAGAAGTTCTCATTTGATGTAGATGAAATATTCTTAAAATTACTTACACCTTGCATCGCCGATTCAATCGGTTTTGTTACTTCTTCCTCAACTTCATAAGGATTCGCCCCAGGATATGTTGTAATTACCGCAGAGTACGGTAAGTTCATATCTGGCATTAGTTCTAAGTTTAATCGTGTTATTGAAAAAGCTCCTAATAGTAATACCATTAGAACAGCCATTAACACGGTAATAGGTCTTTTAACACTATATTCTGATAAATTCATTATATGTTCACTCCTTCTACCGACCGACCGGTCGGTCGTACTTAGTTAGTATACCATTGTTTCTTCATAAAGCAATGAAAAAAGCACTCTTGTGAGTGCTTTCATTTATTAATTACTTGTTTTTACCTTTAGATTTATCATTACCACCCGAATTTGAGTTTTCGTTTTCTCTTGAATCTCGTTTTTCCTGTGCTTTTTCTTTCATCTCTTCTTGTTTTTCCTTGATCGTCTCTTTGCGTTCTTCAATTGCAGTCTGACGTGCTTCTTTTAACTCGTCTTGAAGAGCTTCTTTCACTTCATCTGGCAACTCATCCATATCTTCAACACCGTATTCTACTAATACGCTATCTCTTTTATCTTTAATTTCATCAAATGCTTGTTTCATTTCATCTACTGCAATCGCATTCGCCATTTGTCTTTCAGCATTCGCAGCTTTTTTCTCATTACCATCTTCAATTGCCTTATCAAAACGTTCTTGAATTTTTGCCTGTTTCATCTCAACACCTTTTGAAACTAAATCAGAAACTTTAATATCAAATGCTGCAAAGTATTCTTCAACACTGCCTGCTTCAATAACTGCATTTAATGTTTCAACAAAGTCTTGTTCTAACATTTGAGCACCTGCTGCGATTTTCGCTAAGTCTCCTAAACCTAACCCTGCAGCATTTGCTATAGAAACAATATCTTCATCCGTACTCGCAATAGCCTCTTTTACTAATGAGAATTTAATATAAGCAGCACCTTTTTTTGCTTCTAGTTTTTCGAATAAATCCTCCGGTAATTCACCAGCGATTTCATCACTGTCTGCAATGGCTTCATCTAATAAACCTTCTAACTCTTCAGCAGCTTCTTCATCTAATTCTACTAACCCATCACTCGCTGATTCAATGTTTGCTAGGTATTCTAATATCAACTCTTCAATGAACTCTTGCTTTTCTTCTTCATTCATCTCTTCTGCTTCAGCTAATCTTTCTTCAGCGTAAGCAATAAATTTTTCTACTTTAGCTTCTTCATCAAATGTTAAAGCCAAATCTAAGTTCTCTAATGCGATATCAAAGAAGTAAAAAATACTATCTGGTGTGACTCCAGCATCTGTTTCCTCTTCAGGTATTTCAGTTACTCCTGATCCCGTCTCAACTGTCTCAGCTTGTACAGCTGGCATAAATGTAAATAATAATGCAAATCCTAATAATAACTTTTTCATGTTAGCCTCCTATATAGTCCTATAGTATAAACATTATACACGACAATTTTATTGGCAAAAAATATTTTTTTTTAATTTACTTATGTTATATTTAATTAAGGAGTGAAACAAAATGAAAATATACACAAAAACAGGGGATAAAGGTCAGACTGATCTGATTGGAAAACGAGTAGATAAAGACGACTTGAGAATAGAGTGTTATGGAACATTGGATGAGGCAAACTCACATATCGGTGTATTGATATCCTCTATACTATTGGAGGCAAATGTTGTTCCAGAATTAATTAAAATCCAAAGAAAAATATTTGACATAAACACACAGTTGGCTAGTATAAAACCGCTACAGAACGTAAACAATAAAGATATTGAGTTTTTAGAAAATAGAATTGACTTTTTTGAAAACAAGACTGGTCCAATGACTTCTTTCATTTTACCAGGTGGAGCAATTTCCTCAAGCCGTGCACATGTTGTAAGAACAATTCTTAGAAGAGCTGAACGTAGAATCATCTCGCTTCAAAAAGAGATTGAAGTTGACCCTTTATTACTAAAGTACATTAATAGGTTAAGTGATTATTTCTTTGCATTGGCTAGATATATGAACCACTTAAATAATATTCAAGACATAAAAAAATAGGCAATTAAATGCCTATTTTTATTCTTCAGTAACAATTACTTGATTCATACTAGGTTTTTTATCAACCTTTTCCAGACCGAATAATTGTAATGTTTCGTTATTAAACGCAGCAATCGCGTCTTCAATCAACAAATCCGTTCCATCAAAGACATCAATACCTAACTCAGCTAAGTTAAGGTATGCTCTTTCACCCATTTTATTTACTACAACGCCAATTGCTCCAGCGTCATACAACCATTTTACTCTCGCTTTTCCACCCGTTACTTCAGGGGATGTACAAGTGCTAAATCCAGATTTTAGATCATATAGTGTAATCCATTTAGCGTGCCCTAAGTGTCCACCAACTGTACCTTCACAGTTTATTAGAGCAAGTTTGGCGTTTTTACCTTCTGTTTTCTCTTGTGCTTTTAAAATGATTTTTTCTTTATACATTAAAGAAGAAACTAGTTTTTTTCTTCCTGTTTGTAACAATCTTTGAATTGTCGTTCTAGATACTTGCATCGCTTCTGCTGCTTCTACTTGAGACAACTCTTCAAAGTCAACAAGTCTCATTGCTTCTAATTCAGATAACGTAATAATAGACTTCTTTTTACCAGTTCCAAATTCATGATGTTCTGGAACAAAGTCGATCACTCTTTGTTTTCTTCTCGGCATAATATCACCCCTACCTTTAATAATAGTATGCTTTGCTCAACTAATCAACAGATTACATAAACTTAATTAAGTAATACAATATTACTGATTTAATATGTCAAACAAAATATTTTGATTAAAATAAAGGGGAAGCTTACGCCTCTCCTTCTAAGTCCTCTTTATTTAATGTAAACACCCAAGAGTAATCTTTTTCTCTTGTAACTACTAATGCTGAATCTACAAACGGATAAATATCCTCTACCTTTTGAGGTGGAGTCGAAATAACTACTTGCAATCCTAGGTTACTTAGGAACTTCATCATACTCTCTGTTCTAGTTGAATCGATCTTATCAAATGCCTCATCGAATAATACAATACCCATTGAATCAGGGTTAGCACTATTAGATTGATAGATTTTGATAAATGTCGATGCCATAGCTACATAATATGGAATCTGAGTCTCTCCTCCTGATTTCTCTCTTGAGATTTCAGATAACAATGAAATTGAATCGTCATCATGACGAACTTCAATATCATAATCCATGAATGTGCGGTAATCTACAATTTCTTCTAGAAATTTTTCATTAATATCATCACGGATAATATAGTTTGTTAACTTATCCAATGTTTTACCATGTTTTGCCATAAACTCATCATTGAATCCATCTGTATTATCTTGATAGTTCACAGAGTCTAATAACATCTCATAATAATCTCTAAATTTCGCATTCGGTTGAACCGTAAATCTATATTCGTCCGTACCAAACCTGATATCTTCTAGTGAAGAATTTAAATCTTTAAAATGATTATTTGCTTCTAAAAGTGACTCATGTAAACGATAAACAAAATGTTCTTGCAATTCTTGTTCTGACTTACGTTTTGATTCATGTACCTTTTCTTCGTAAGCTACTAAGTGAGAAGTACGTAACTTTTGCTGTTGTTCGTAGAATGCTTCCATTGATTCTACTCCCTCTTCAGCTCCAAAGTTAAAGTTTCTATTGTATTGTCTTTGAACTAAAATCAAATCATTCTCTTTTGATAAATATTCTCTTTCAAACGATTTAATTTTGATGTCTATTGCTTGTTTTGAATATTCATAATTCATACCATCAGAAACTGTGTTTTCATACTGTTTAATTGCATCATTCATTAAGTAAGAGATTTCAACAGAATATTCTTCTAATCGTTGTTTTTCTTCTGCTAATCTAGTTTGAATAATTTCATCCGATTCTATTTCAGATAGTTTATGTCTTACCAGTACAATCTCATCATGAATTCTTCCATGATCCGCTTGTAAGTTGCGGTGTTCCTCTTCTAAGGAATCGATGATGTTTTTCTTATCCAATACGGTACTACTTTCCAAGTCTAGAATCGTTTTATTTAACTCCTCAACCGTTTCAGTATGGTTGAAGATATCGATTTTAACATCAATGCGGTCACGAATGTAACTTAAATTGTGTAAGTCAAGATGTCTTAACTGAGAGTCTAGATCGTTAATTTCATTGTTGTGTACTAGTAATTTCGCTTTTTTACCTTCTAGTTGTTCGTAACTTTGTGCTAACTGTTTTTCTGAAGCGTTGTTACCGATGTACAGTCTTTCATAGTTTCGTCTATTAATTTCAGAAACTACGAACCCACTATAAAGTACACAGTCTGGTGTAATAGCGAAATTATGTGTTGGTAAATCTTCTACGTCTTCACACATGATTAGGTTATTTAAACGATAATTAATATAATTTTTAGCATAACTATAATCAGATGTAATTTGTGATGCTAATCCTCTTGGGTTCTCTTCTGTATATCCCTTTAGTTTTGTTGTATCTACTAAAGAAATGGAGAAGTTACGATATTTTTGTCTTACCTCTTTATAGATTTTTAAACTATCTACAAAGTATTCAGGATTAACTAGCACGTTAAATCTACTTCTACCTAAAAACCCTTCAATAGCATTCTGCCATCTAGTATCATTAATATCTAAAACTTCACAAAGAACTACTGGAGTTACATCGACATTTCTTCTTGATTTTAACTCCTGTTTTAATTCCTGTGTAAATTTAACAACATCATTTGGAATAAGTACTTTCTTTTCATTTAATACTTTTATGTCTTTATAAATATCACTCATAGATTCTTGAATGATTTCACGTTTGACAACTTCCATTGTTCGTTTTTCACTAAGTGCATTTCTTCTAGCGTTTAAGAATGAATAGTAACTAGCAATAGCTTCAACATAATCATTAATATTAAATAAATCTAAGTTAACTGTTTTAAAGTTTAAAAAGTTTTGAATAACGTCACTTTCTAATCCTTGTGCTAATAAACTTTCAGCTCTTTCATATTCTTCATGAATGAATGTATCAATTTTAGTATTTAAAAGCTCAAAGCCATCAATACGTCTCATACGTTCTTCTTTATCTGAACTTAATCGTGTTAATAATTGATAATCGTCATCTGTTAACATCGATAAGTGAACATCGTCTCTTTTCGAAAGAATCCCTTCCATTTGCGTCTGTAAACCACGCTGCTCGTCGCTTAACATTTTTAGTTTTTCATCATAGGTTTGGCGCAATGTCGCATTCTTTTCGATACGAGTCGACAACTCTTCTACATTCAATCTTCTAAACACATATAACAGCTTTTTTAATGCTTCTTCACTAGATAAAACATTTTTGTAAGCTGCATCTACTTTTTCTAATAATCCTAACTTTTCATTGATGTCTTCTAAAATATGAATGAACTCTTTATATGTTTTGATATTCCCAATCAAATATTTAATATCAATATCTTTTTCTTCTAAAATATAAGAATAAATAAAGTCTTTAACATTGTTGATTGGTTTAAAGGCTAACGCTTTTGGTAACAACTCAAAAAAGTTATAATCAACAATATTAAATCTCATTGCGATTTGCTTTCTTGCTTGAGACATAGAAGTCGCTAACTTTACTTGGTTTTTATGTCTTTTTTTAAACTCTCTAATATTTAAAGGAATTGAGTTTTCCCCTAAGATTAATGCATCATCAATCGTAGTATTTTCATAATCATAAAACACTTGATTTGGATTCGAAATGGTATCTCTTGAGTCTAATACAACACCAACTACGAATGGTTTATTTGTATTTGAATCAAAAAACTCTAAGGCGATATGACATGTCACGTCACCTTCACGTAGATACTTCTGATTTGATTTCCCTAATTTACCACGAACATATGCATTTACAGTACGTTTTGTACCGTCATTCGCAGCAATATTAAATTTTTGCTTCCCTGGAGATAATACGTATTGGATTGCATCCAAGATTGTGGACTTACCAGCACCATTTTCTCCTGTTACTAATGTATTCCCTTCAACAGGGATAGTCTCATTAATAAAGTAATGCCAGTTGATTAACTTAATTTTCTTCAGTTTCTTCAATCGGCTCACCCTCTTCCCCATTGTAATTTCTTAACTTATTGTAAATATCTAAAATATTTGTTGTATCCACAGCCATTAAAATAGATGGAAGTATATGAACTTCATCGTTCGTTCCTAACTGAGACACGCCTTCCGCATCTACTAAGTTGTATCTTTTGAATAAACTTATTACTTCGTTCATTGTTTTTTTGTTTAAGATTCTATTTTCTAAACCAACGATTGCAAACATTTCATGGATGTCTGCCACTTTTATTGTTACAAAATCATTGATGTCTAATTCATCAGAATTTTGCTCATATAATAATCGCAAGATTAACAATGTAATTGATTCATGAATTTTTAAGTTTAATCTATTTCTATTTTCATCGTTTTTTAAGATAACAACACCTGTATCTCTATTGATTTCAATCGTCCAATGAATAAAAGCAAAGTAATTTTTAAACAGTTTATAATGCTTATCAATAAAATAATAAGTATTGGTATTGGATGATTTCGACTTTACTAAAAAGTTTACAGATAGAAGGCGATTCGCAGCATCTGCAAAATGATTTTTTTCTGTCGATGATAATTTGTTAAATTCTTCTTGCCACATATCCTATGCCTCCTTAATAACTAATTTTTTCAATTTCACACCACTTACTACAACATCTTCATCTAAATACTCTACTTGGTACTCTGCAGATTTTGGTGCATATATTACGATATAGATTAACGAGATAAAGTCTAAGACTGTATCTAGAGGTATATCGTCTAAATGTAACTCTGATTTTACTTTTAACATCTCTTTTACTTTTTCATTAATCGAATTTAATGAATGAGCTGACCCACGAAGTTTTTCTAATAAGTCAGGTGAATCAAAGATATTATCTGTCATATCCACACTTAAGCGCTGAGGTTTAAACATTGTTCTTTGCTTCCTTGGTTTATATAATGACTCGTTGTCAATGTATCCAACACTGTATAAATTAAATAGTGTCTCAATATTATCGTCATAACGTTCACTCATCGTTCGTAATATCGATTTTAAATATCCTTCAACGTCGTCGTTGTTTTCAATCATAAATTTCGTTTTCTTTAAGATGATATTTGTGTACATATAGTTTTCTTCTTCAATCGCCTTAATAATGTCATCAATATTTTGAATAGAATCAATGGAATAAAGAATCATTTCCTTCACTTTTAAAGTTGCCTCATCCATCGTTTCAAAGTGATCTCCTTGAACAAGTTCTTCTGCCACTTCTTTCATATAAGTACTACTACGTAGTTTTGTTGATAAACTTTGGACAATTTGATTACGGAACTTACTAATATTATCCAGTGTTTTGATTTTATGATAGTTTTTATATAAAACTTCACTTGTATACTCAGTAAAGAAATCCCGAATTGCATCGTCTACAGAAACCAACGCTTTTACACTATCTGAATATGATTTTATTTTATAGTTTAACTGCTTCAAACTATTTAACATCAATTTCGTGTTTTCCGCTACTTGGAGTAATACAGTAGAACGTTTCAGCTTTGTTGTGTTTTTCAATAGAGAAAATATCGTATATGCATACCCATCAATTTCAACTCTAGTTGTATATGAATAATTCGGTACTTCTTCGAAGTTCACTGATTCTCTTGTGTTTTCATATATATCATCTATCGCATTGATAAATGGTAAAGCAACATTCGAAAAGAACACAGTTTTTGAATAATCTGTGTTTAGTCCTTCGAGAATCCATCCGCACTCTTTTAATTTACGAATAATTACATTTGCCTTATCTTTAAGTGACTTAGTAGTTACATCCTCAATATCATCAAACTCTATTTGATCTTCCGATTCTAATAATTCAACAATATCTTGAACCAACTGATCACGAGAATAACTGAATGTAACTTCGGTCTGTGTTTTATCAAAAATTAATTTTAGACAATTACTATAAAGGCCTTTATTTTTAGATGCAAAAATGTAAAAAAAGTTTGCAGGTAACACATCAAAAATATTCATACAAAATCCTCCTTATCTAAAATTATCTACCATACATTATAGCACTTTTTTGCTCACTTTACGAAAACTTTTCATAACAAAAAGGTGTGAAGACTCACACCTTTAAATCTATTTAACCTCTAAAGGAATATGTTTAAATTGCATAACATCAAACAGTCCTAGGTCTGTTAATTTTAACGCTGGGATAACTGGTAATGACATAAATGATAACGTCATCAATGTTTTGATTGAACGGTCTACACCTAGTTCATCATATGTTAAATGGTACATATGACGTAAGCTCTTCGACACATCCTCCATTTTATCTTCACTCATTAACCCCGCTATACAAAGTGGAACAGAACCAATCACTTTACCGGCTTTAACAACAACGGCTCCTCCACCGATTCTCTTTATCTCTTCTAGTGCAACATATGCATTTTCTTCATTCGTAGAAATAATACCGATATTATGAGAGTCATGTGCTATTGTCAGTGCTATAGCTCCATCGTTAATTCCGAATCCTTCAATTAACCCCTTACCAATTCTTCCTGAACCTGTATGACGTTCTACAACATAATAATGTAATACATCATCAGTACGTTTAAAGAAACCATCTTCAATTAAAACTTCTCTTTCGACATGTTCAGTCACAATTTGATCCTGGATTATTTTAATGACATTCACCTTATTACTCGTTAATGGGATTTTTAAGTCCTCAGCTGTAATCTTTGGTAAACGAATTGTATTTCTAGCTAGATTTGATACCTCGTCTGAAATGATAATATCCTTGTGCCAGTCATCAGTGATTTTTGTTCCATCAACATACGTTTCTAACACATTAAACTCTTCTAAATTGTCTACAATTATGAAGTTTGCATCATAACCAGGTGCAATCGCACCTTTCCCTGTTAAATGATAACATTCTGCCGTATTTAATGTAGCCATTCTAATAGCAGTAATAGGATCAACACCACTTTGAATTGCAAGGCGCACATTATTATCAATATGCCCAAAGTGCATAATATCACCAGGGTGACGATCATCTGTACAGAACAACATTCTTCTTTCATTTTGAGCAGTAACTCCACCGATTAGGTTTAATAAATCTTTACACGCACTACCTTCTCGAATCGCTATATACATTCCAGCCCTGACTTGATTTAACATCTCGACTGAATTTGTACACTCATGATCCGAACGAATGCCGACAATTGAATAAGCATTCAACTCTTCATTTTTTATAACAGGTCCATGCCCATCAACGAACTTATTAGCTGCTTTTGCCATTTCTACTTTTTTTATTATCTCTCTATCAGCAGCTACTACACCTGGGTAGTTCATCAACTCACCTAGCCCTAAGACTCTTTCATTGTGAATCATTGCAGAAAGTTCCTCAGCATGTAAAATAGCTCCACTTGTTTCAAATGGCGTTGCAGGCACACAACTTGGTAACATAAAGTAACACTTAAGTGGTAAATCTTTACTAGAATCTAGCATATATTTAATACCACGTAATCCAAGAACATTCCCGATTTCATGAGGGTCAGCTACTACTGTAGTTGTTCCTCTTGGTAAAACTGCTCTAGCAAACTCTAAAGGAGTTGTACTAGCTGATTCTATATGTACGTGAGAGTCGATTAAGCCTGGGGCAACATATTTCCCTTTTAAATCAACTTCCTTTTCACCTTCATAATTACCTATTCCAATGATTTTTCCATTATCAATCGCTAAATCGCCTTCCAATATCTCATGCGAAAATACGTTAACGATTTTACCGTTTTTTAATACTAAATCAGCTTTTCTTCGCATTGCCGCGGTATCGATCATTCTTTTAATCATGATCAACACCAAATTTCTTCATAAATTCAATTGGAGTAACAGGTATTTTTGTAAATCTTATACCACATGCATTATAGATAGCATTCAAAATAGCAGGAGCGGCTGGTATCGTTACTGATTCTCCAATTCCCTTTGCACCAAAAGGTCCAGTATCTTCGGGATCTTCTATAATTACTTTTTTCAGTGTAGGCATATCTTTTGCAGTAGGGATAATGTACGAGGAAAACTTGCGATTTCGCATAATCCCGTTATCTAGTCCGATGTCTTCATAAAGAGCATATCCTAGTCCCATCACAAATCCACCATCCATTTGTCCCTCTATAAAACGAGGATTAATTGCTTTACCTACGTCTTGAGCGAACACACCGTCAACAACATCAATTTTCCCAGTTAATGGATCTATCTCAACTTTTACACCTAATGTATTAAATCCATAAGGCCAATATGGTGCACCTTGTCCAAGGTCATCTAGTTGTGTTGTCTGTGCAGTAAAACTTGCAGATTCACTTAACTCCTCAGCGTACTTTTTCGTTAAGTCTTTAAAAGTTATTCTTCTATTAGGTAATGTCTTAATATAAATCTCATGGTTCTCCATTGCCAAAGCAATCGAGTTATTTAAGCCAAACTCCTCTTGCGCTTTTTGGAACATGAAGTCTTTTAATTTTAAACAAGATTTTTTAACAGCATTTCCTGTGTTATATGTTTGTCTAGATGCAGCTGCAGTACCTGTATCAGGAGTTGCGTCCGTATCCTCATTAATAACAATAATGTCATTTGAATCTACACCGAATACTTCAGCAGCGATTTGAGCCATAATCGTCTTAGCACCCTGACCTACCTCCGTAAATCCTGAATAGATTTCAACCTGACCTTCTTCATTAATTTTTACTCTATTATTGGATACGTCTGGCCATCCATTTCCATACCCAGTACCGTAGATACTACCAGCTATACCATACCCAGTTAACACATCGGCTTTTTCTGGTTCATCCATGATTGTTTGCATTCCTTCTTTAACAGCAGAAATACACTCATTCATAGGTGTTGAAGCAAACATCAACTGACCAGTTCCTGTAATTGAGCCTACTTTTAAAGCATTCTTCTCACGAATTTCAAAATTGGTTAAACCAGCTTTTTCAGCTAACATATCCATTAACTGTTCATACACCATCCCAGATTGTGTAGCACCAAATCCACGCATAGCACCCGTAAATGGGTTGTTTGTATAAACGTTAAATCCGTCTATTTTGACATTTTGTATCTCATAAGGTCCCGTTAAATGTGTTAAACATTTTCTTAATACATTTGGAGCCCATGAAGCGTACGCGCCACTATCCGCAACAACAGTACCTTCCATTGCTAGTAACATTCCTCTTGAGTCGCACCCTAATTTCATATCAAAGTACATCGGATGTCTTTTTGAATGCGCTAAAAACGATTCTTCTCTGTCATATGTTACTTTTACTGGTCTATTTAGTTTTCTAGTAGCCAAAGCCACGTGAATTTGAGAAGTAATATCTTCTCTACCACCAAACGCTCCACCAACCGCAGCATTTATTACTTGAATTTTCTCTTCTTCAATACCCAGAGCTTCTGCTAGTTCAAAACGATCCCAATGAGGGTATTGTGTTGAACAAACAACAATAACCTTATCTCCGTCCATGTAGCCAATTGATGATTCTGGTTGTAAAAACGCGTGGTCTACCATTGGTACCTCAAATGACTCTTCTACTACGTAAGCACATTTAGAAAAACCAACCTCTCCTTTATGAATATGTAAATCAACGATTGTGTTGTCTTTATCATGTACTTTAAAGGAATCTTCCTTCATTGCTTCTCTTGGATCAAATACACCCGGCAACTCCTCATAAGTCACTTTGATTTTCTTTAGAGCGGCTCTAGCTTGTATTTCCGTTTCTGCGACAACTAGCGCAAGTGGGTCTCCAGCTTTTTTGATTTTCTTTTCAATAAACACCTGGTGATCTTTAAACAACACTCCATGTTCATTTTTCCCAGTTACATCTTTAGCCGTTAAGATATCAATAACTCCTTCTGATGCGAAGGCATCTTTTAAATCAAGAGAAAAATAACCACATGGGATGGTTGCTCTTAGAGTAGCTCCAAAACACATGTTTTCCATTTTGATATCTTGTGGGAATAAAGCTTTACCATTTAGTTTTTCTTTTCCTTCGTAACGTAAGGCACTTTTACCTACAACATTTAACTTACTCATCCTTACCTCCTAATTTCTCAGAAGACTTGATTATAGCATCCTCAATTGTTGTATATCCCGTACATCTACATAGATTTCCAGAAATTGCTTCCTTTACATCGTCTCTTGAAGGTTTTTGATTCTCTAATAATAGTCCTTTTGCACTTAACACCATCCCTGGCATACAATATCCACATTGCGGTGCACCTTCTTCAAGAAATGTCTCTTTGATTGTTTCTGTCATAGAATCTATAGACTCTATCGTTTCAACTGTTTTACCATCACATTGGAAAGCCATCACAAGACATGAATTTACCGTTACACCGTCTAATAAAACAGTACACGCTCCGCATTCACCTTCTCCGCACCCTTCTTTTGTTCCAGTCAGGTCTAAATCTTCTCTTATGAAGTCCAATAAACGAGTGTTAGGTTGAACCTCTTTTGTCATTAACTCACCGTTAACAGTTATACTAATTTTCATACCTATCACCCTTTCAAGATAGTTTTTAAAGCACCAGACAACGTAACTAACTTCATTGTCTTAAACTCATCATCAAACTGCTCAATTCTTTTTTGAACAATTTCATTTGCTTCTGGGATTAGTTTGCGAGCTTCTTCTAATGTTTTACCAACAAACAACCATTCCATATCTTCTTCTTTTTGACAATATGCGCTAAATCCTCCAGAAGCGATATTTATATCTGTAATTTTACCTTCTTCCACTTTCATCAATGTAGCGATACTACCTAATGTAATTGAAAGAGCATTACGTAGATTAAACTTAAAGAAGTTTAACTCCTTCTCCTCTTCTGGAATTGTAAATACAATTGATTTTAATATTTCATTTTTCTTCAAAGCTACCTTACCTTTTCCGATAAAGAAGTCTTTAATTCGCATTTCTCGTTCTCCATCTTTTGATGCGATCACTAAAATTGCATCTAATACGATTAATGGAGGAATACTGTCTGCAGCTGGAGATCCGTTACAGAGGTTTCCACCAATGGTTCCAGCATTTCTAATCTGAGGACTACCAATCGACTCAATCGATTCGATAAATCCATGTAAGTTATATGGGAACAACTCTTCAAATGACAATATATCTGTAAATGTCATTCCTGCCCCAATTGAAATCTTATCTTCAAACTCAATAATTCTTTGTAACTCCTCAACACTTGATATATCAAGAAGGTCAACTTCTTGTAAGTGACCTTCTTGTAACTGCACAACGACATCGGTTCCACCAGAGATGATTTTATATCCCTGCTCTAAATATTCGAAACATTCTTCTAGATTGTTTGCCTTATACGCATTACGAATCATTTTTGTATCCCCGAATTTATAATTTGTTCACCGATAATTCTATTTGCATCTTTAATTAATTGTTGTTCATCAATTGTTAATAATTCACGGTCTTTCATAACCACTTTCCCGTTAATAATTGTCGTCTGAACATCACCAGCTCTAGTTGCATACACTAAATTAGCAACTTCATCCACAAACATATTCGGAGCAGAATGTAAATTATCCTGTTTTACGATGACAATATCCGCTTTTTTACCTACTTCTAATGAACCAATTTCATCTTCTTTACACATCGCTTTTGCTCCCCCTAATGTCGCCATTTCAAATATAGTATGTGCAGGCATTACAGTAGAATCTAAAAGCCGTGCTTTTTGAATTAGTGATGCATTTCTCATTTCTGTAAACATATCAAGGTTGTTGTTACAAGGTGCACCATCTGCAGCAATAGAGATGTTTGCACCCATATCTAATAACTCTGGTATTTTGGCAATACCTGAAGCTAATTTTAAATTCGAACTTGGGCAGTGAGAAACTTTAGTACCGGTTTCGGCGATGATTTCCATTTCTTTATCTGTTAACCAAATACAATGTGCTAAAATTAGTTTTTCTCCTGTTAGTCCCAAATGATGAAGATACTCAATATTCTTCATCCCTGTATTTTTTTCTACAATCGCTATTTCTCCTGTATTTTCAGATGCATGTGTATGCACCATGACATCGTACTTCTTCGCCAAATCACGAACTTCGATTAATAAGTCTTCACTACATGAAACAACAAAACGTGGTGCAAAAGCATACGTTATTCTCCCGTCAGCTGCTCCATGCCATTTTTCTAATAAACGAACAGACTCATCAATTGAGTTTCTTGTTTGTTCCATCAATCTTTCATCAGCATTTCCAAAATCCATCATGCATTTACCAACCAATGCTCTAAATCCAGATTCATCGATTGCTTCCATAATTTTATCTGTATGATTTACAGTAGCCATATCAATAATGGATGTTGTTCCACCTTTAATTAATTCAGCAATACCTAACTTCGCGCTAATATAGTTAGATTCAGCTGTATGTGACCCTTCTAATGGCCAAATACGATTACGAAGCCAATCCATTAACTCTAGGTCGTCCCCTTGACCTCTAAACAAAGTTTGAGTTAGATGAATGTGCGATTGAATTAAACCTGGTATTACCACCATTCCTTCTGCGTCAATAACTTCATCAACAGTTCCATCCTCAAACTCAATACTTTTTGCGATCGCCGCAATTAAATCGTCTTCAATCAGAATATCTCCTATAAATTGATCTCTAACTTCATTCATTGTAATGATCTTACCGTTTTTGATTAATACTCTATGCATCTAATCCCCCCTCAGAAATTGCACCATTCTTAATCTCCTTAAGCTCCAAATACCCTCTTCTACTAGCTCTAGAATTAAAGTAAAAAATACCTATAAAGTAGACAACCACAAATAGATTTGACCAACTCATCCCAAAGTAAGTATTTATAAAATGACTTATAATAGCTCCCACAACTAAAAGGGGTATCAGAAAAATAAACATTCTCCAATTATTTTTGAGTGTAAGTTCATATGACGTTTGCCCATTTGCCTTCACTTCTATAATCTCTGGTTCTGTCAAGTACATGTTCATTCGACATTGAACTTGATACTTTCCAGGTGCGAGTTTATACTCTTTAACCTGCTTACTTTTTAATGAATCAATATGTTGACCATTAATATAAAGATAGATCATTCTTGTTCTTCCTAAAGATTCATTTTCTGTACTTAAAATAAACATAATATAATACCTCCAGTAGTTATCAAAATTGTTACAAAAACCTCCCTAATGGACGTTAATGAAATTACTTAATTATATCTTATATGTAAGCGTTTTGCAAAAAAGCTTATCTCATATTTTGACCTTCAAACGTTCTTTGATTTTTCCCAACATTGTGATATTATATCTTTAAGAGAAATAAGCAAATACGTATCACTTTAGTAACACTTTTAGCAAAAACTTTTAGTAAACTTTAGCGCAGCATACGTATTTTTTTTATTTCAAAAATAAAAGACAAGGGAGAAGATGTTTTTATGGATTTTTTAAACAAGTTTTTTAAATTGGAAGAAAGAGGGACTACAGTAAGAACTGAATTCGTAGCTGGTTTAACTACATTCTTAGCTATGGCTTATATCTTATTTGTAAACTCTGACATGCTTTCTAAAACAGGTATGGATTGGGGTGCGGTATTCACTGCAACTGCAATCGCTGCTATCGTTGGTACATTAATAATGGGTCTATTAGCAAATTACCCAGTTGCTTTAGCTCCAGGTATGGGACTAAACGCATTCTTTACATTCTCAGTAGTGTTCGGATTGGGATTTGACTGGAAAACAGCATTAGCTGCTGTATTCTGTTCTGGGATTTTATTCCTATTCTTATCATTCTCTGGTGTAAGAGAAAAAATTATTAACGCAATTCCTAATAACTTAAAATACGCAGTTGGTGGTGGGATTGGTTTATTCATCGCGTACATCGGATTGAAAAATGCTGGTGTAATTGCATTTGATACAACAATTGGTGTAATTGATGCAAGTACTCCTGTTTCTCAAATCTTCGGATGGGTTGCGGACAAACCTTACTTACTGAGTGATGAACCATTCGCATTAGTTCCAATGTTAGGAGCAATGAACGGAAACACATTGTTAGCATTAGTTGGTTTAATCATTACAATAATTCTTTATACTAGAGGAGTAAAAGGCTCAATATTCTTCGGTATCGTTGCTACTTCAATAATCGGTATGATATTTGGACTTGTTTCGTTACCAACACAAATCGTAGCTGCTCCAGCAATGCCTCACTTCGGAGCATTTGTCGAAGGATTCTCTTTAATTACTGGTGATACGGTTATTTCATTTATAATTGTAGTGTTCTCGTTGTTATTTGTAGATTTCTTTGATACTGCTGGTACTCTAGTTTCTGTAGGAAGAAGTGCGGGATTAGTAGATGAAGAAGGAAATCTAAAAGATTCTTCTAGAGCATTATTAGCTGATTCTACAGCTACAGTTGTAGGTGCAGTTGTGGGTACTTCAAATACTACTTCTTACATTGAATCTCTATCAGGTATTGAAGAAGGTGGACGCACAGGTTTAACTGCTGTATTTACAGCATTGTTCTTCTTAATATTTATGTTCTTCTGGCCACTACTGAGTGTAGTTACAGCTGCAGTTACTGCTCCAGCATTAATCATGGTTGGTATCTTAATGGCTGGTCAATTAGGTGAGATTGAGTGGAATAAAATCGAGATTGCGATTCCTTCATTCTTAACATTCATTATTATGCCTTTAACATATTCAATCGCGAATGGTATCGCAATGGGATTCATTGCTTACACTATTTCAATGATTGCTGCTGGTAGAAGAAAAGAACTGGATATATTAATGTATATCTTAACAGCGATATTTATTCTGTTCTTTGCATTATCTTAATAAAACTAAGGTATCTTCGGATGCCTTTTTTACTGCATTTAAAAAGGCGTTCAAATCAACGCCTTTTTATTTTATGCTCCCCAGATTGTCATGAACAATACACTGAACACAACTGCAATTAAAGCCCAAATATAGAAGAATATAACAGTTCCATTTTCTCCTAAAACTTTTCTAAATGCTCTAATTTTACCCATCTCCCAGATTTTCTCTGGTTTCTTAACGGTAATATAAACTACGAATGCAGCATACGCAAATAATAATAACGCTACTAATGGTTGCCAAGCCATAATGACCCTCCTATTCTAATCCTTTTCTAATTTTTGGTGCTAAATAAGCAAATACAAGTGCTGATATCAGGATAATAATTCCTGTATCAATTAATACTGGTCCCCATTCCGCCTGATATGCAAAAATATCTTTTGCTGTTCTGTACGCAAAGAAGAATGGATTCCAATAGAATAACCAATGCCACTTTTCAGCTAATAATTCAATTGCTAATGGTCCAGCTGCTAACGGTAAGAATAACATCTTAACACTCGCTGCTGCACTTATTACATCATCATTAACCATACCTTGGAAGAATCCAACCAACATTGAAATAATGGCTGTTGATAATATCAACATTGCCAACATTCCCCAGTTAATTCCATTAAATCCAGCTAATAATACAATTACTACTGTACCATATACAGGTAACAACAGTCCCATCATACTTTTACCAAAAATAAACATTTTTCTTGATACAGTCGATAAATGAATAGCACGAATTGTTCGATCAACTTTTTCTTCAATAATATTAAATGAAGTTAACATACCACCGAGTATTACACTGAAGAATACAGCCATAATTACTAATAACTGTTTTAATGGTGGTACTGTTTTTTCAAACGAATAAATAGTTGCGTTTGTATCTTCAATATCTAAGTCAAGATCATCAAACACTACCATCATTTTAGCAAAATCAACTAATCCTTCGGTTTCGTTACCTTCTGAGATTACGATATAAGAGTCTCCATTTGGAATAACTCCAAACACTTCGTCTCTTCGCATTACTCTTTCTTTAACAGCATCCTCATCCTCGTATACAGATACTTTAGCAAAATCTTCTAAACGTTCTACCATTGCAGGATTTTCTCCTTCAATGAATGCTAAGTTGACTGTAGTATCATTAATACTCGGTGTTACTAGATTAATCAATATCGCAAATATAAACGGAACGATAAATATATATAGCGCTAAGAAATCACGTCTGTTCGAGACAGTATCTCTTAGGAAAATAGCAAATACTTTCTTCAACATAATCTTACGCTCCTAACATCTTCTTGAATCTATATTCTGCAAAGGCAAATAATAACGTTCCAACTACTAAATACCCTGCTGATGCGATTAATACATACATCATATCCCCATTAGGGATAATCGTTTCTTTAAATCCTTGAATAAGTGCATATGTCGGCATAAATTTAACCCATACTGGTTCCCAACTTGGGATAAAGTATGCGATACTCGGTACCAACATCGCTAACATTAATACATAAATTGCTCCAAATGCTTGTGTCATAGAATTAAAGTATGTTGAAATAATTAATCCTAAACTTGATGCAAAGAATGCACTTGTAATAAGTAATAAGAAAACTGCCCAATACACTGGAGTTCCTCCTAATATCGGTACTGTAATCATCAACGTACTTGCTACTGATACTACCATCAATACAAATACCTTGCTTAATAAATAAGTTCTAGGTTTTGAAGCAGTCACACAATATGCTTTGATTAAACCTTCTTGGCGGTCTAAAAACACATAAGATGCGATAACAAACATTCCCAGTAAAGCACCATTTAATACAATTAGTGGAGGTACCATATTTTCTCTATCTGTTAACGGTTCTACTACTTCACCTAACACTTCCACTTCAATAGAATCAAATGCTTCCTGAATTTCATCCGTAGAAGCAATGTGAATTGCTTTATACAGGTTTTGTAATCTTTCTGATTCATATCCTTGAATATAATAATCAAACTTCATATTAAACTCATCATCTAGATAAATATGTGCCGCTGCAGCAGGTCTTTTTGCATCTGCTAAGTCTTTTAAGTCTTGTAAAGATTCTGTTACATAGATCTTACGATCATCCGAAACATATAAGCGAACATCATATTCCTCTCCACCACTCTTAATGGTTTCATTTTCTACAACTCCGTCTTCATCAGTTTCTAGTATCTCTTCAATAAACAACTCTTCTATTTGTTCACCTATATAAAGATACTCTGTTGATCTTGAGTTGAAGTTCTCTGGTACTACAAATAATAATATGAACACAATAATGAATGACATTATTACTTCAATCCAGAAATAAAACCCCTTTGATGAGATTAATAACT